>Ga0233425_10001505_pt1 | contig 51991 bp, 42 predicted proteins | sample Watercolumn_Towu_2_FD_181712 | JGI IMG/M metagenome (GOLD analysis project Ga0233425, IMG submission 181712) | Freshwater microbial communities from Lake Towuti, South Sulawesi, Indonesia - Watercolumn_Towuti2014_140_MG | ecosystem: Environmental > Aquatic > Freshwater > Lake | place...
TCCGGGCGGCTCGATGGTAACGCGCAGATTGCTCACGAATATTTCCGGCGGCCAGAGGGCGGCCCTTATCGCCGCGATGCCTGACATGCTTCGCGCCGGAAACTGCCAGTGCAGAAATGCGGCGCAGATGAACAACAACGCGGCCAGAGCCGCTATGCGCCTGATTCCGTCATCAACCCCGATGCCGGATATTTCCGCGCGTTTGGCTGTTGTTTCGGCCTGAAGAATCTCCTCGCCGGCCAACTCCGCGCTTGCGCCGCGTTTTTCGGCCCCGTCTTCCCCCCATAGCGCGATGTCGGTTCCGGTCATGATCGTGTCGGCGCCGGTTTCGGCGGCAAGCAGCGCCGAGGCCATGCGGCGCGAAACAAGCGGCGGCGAGCGCAGCCATTGGCGCACAGACAGAACCACGGCGCAGGCCGTTCCGGCGCAGACGGCAAACGCGGCGAACCAGTGGCGCGCGGAGGCAGGCAGCATGGGCGGAATCGCAAACAGCGCAATCGCTCCGGCGCATATTCCGGCTGCTGCGGCCAGCAGTATTGCGGCCAGAGCGCGGCCTGCGAGGTAAATCCGGGCGCGGTCGATCCGTTTAATGAGTTCTGTTGTGGAATGCACGAAGAATTAGGTTATCAGACGGGCGATCTTTTGACAAAATCTTTTGCTTTTGACTTTGGACAAAACGGCAGCCTGCCTTATCTTTAACCATCTATGCCCAATATTTGGGCAAGTAATTCGGTCTTCTGGCGTGCGTCATCGAATCCGCTCCGCATAAGCGCATGAATATGTGGGATAAACTATCGACTGAGTTATGACCTGAAGCATGGCCTGATGATTGCATCTGATGACAGACCGCCGCATCGTATGGCGATATTCTGTTTGGCATTGGAGCATTTGCTTGTGAATATTGAAGAACTTCACAAAAGTAACGACGTTCTTTTCCTGATGCTTGGCGCGGTGATGATTTTTGCCATGCATGCCGGATTCGCATTTCTTGAGGTCGGCTCGGTTCGCAGGAAGAGCCAGGTCAATGCGCTGGTGAAGATTCTTTCCGACTGGTCCGTATCAACCGTGGTTTATTTCATTATCGGCTTTCCGCTTGCGTATGGCCTTTCCTTCATGAAACCGGCGGCAGAGCTGGCCGGAGCCGCCAAGGGTTTCGATCTGGTGCATTACTTTTTCCTGCTCACGTTCGCGGCCTGCATTCCGGCTATCATTTCGGGCGGAATTGCCGAACGCGCCAAGTTCTGGCCGCAGCTTGCGGCCGGCGGCATATTCGCCGCGCTTGTCTACCCGTTCTTCGAAAGCCTGATATGGGGCAGGATGGGGGTTGGTGACGGCGGCGCGTTGATAGGGTTTCAGGCGTGGATCAAGAGCATCAGGGGCGTTGGATTTCACGATTACGCCGGATCGGTCGTGGTGCATTCGATGGGCGGCTGGATTGCGCTTCCGGCGATAATACTGCTTGGCCCGCGTCTGGGCCGCTATTCAAGATCGGGAAAAAGCCATCCGATTCCTGTAAGCGACATCCCGTTTCTGGCACTGGGGTCGTGGATTCTATGCGTGGGCTGGTTTGGGTTCAACGTGATGAGCGCCCAGTCGATCACGGCGATATCCGGTCTGGTCGCGGTGAATTCCCTGTTTGCGATGGTTGGCGGAGTGCTGGCCGCCCTTTTCATCACGAAGAAAGACCCCGGCTTTATCCATAACGGCGCTCTTGCCGGACTGGTGGCGATCTGCGCGGGAAGCGACATCGTTCATCCGTTCGGGGCGCTGGCAATCGGCGCCATCGGCGCGGCCATATTTGTAAAGATGTTCACGATAGAGCAGGAAAAGCTCAAGATCGACGACGTTCTCGGCGTCTGGCCGCTTCATGGGCTCGTAGGAACGTGGGGTGGAATATCGGCGGGCATTTTCGGTCAGGAGATGTTCTGGGGCATGGGCGGCATCTCGTTCGTGAGTCAGTTGATAGGCAGCGTGGTCGCTGTCATCATTGCGCTTGCCGCCAGCGCGCTGGTTTATGGCGCGCTCAAGGCCACAGTCGGCATACGCCTTTCCGAGGAAGAAGAGATGGACGGGCCGGATTTGGCGGTGCATAGCATCGAGGCCTACCCGGAGGAGGCCGCTTCGGGGCGGTGACGCCTGATCCATTTGCAATGACATGGTATATCTGTTACGTTAACCGCGGTTTCCGAACCCGTTCATGATGGAGGTCATCAAGGGATGAAGAAGATAGAAGCAGTAATAAAGCCGTTCAAGCTGGACGATGTGAAAGAGGCCGTGACACAGCTTGGCGTTCACGGCATGACAGTGTCGGAAGTGAAAGGGTTTGGCCGTCAGAAAGGCCACACTGAGCTTTATCGCGGCGCGGAATATGTGGTTGATTTCATTCCGAAAATCAAGATAGAGATCGTGGTTGCCGACGACATGGCGGAAAAGGTTGTCTCGGCCATCGAAAACGCGGCGAAAACCGGCAAGATCGGCGACGGCAAGATCTTCCTGATTCCGGTAGAGGATGTTTTGAGGATTCGCACTGGAGAGCGCGGCGAGTCCGCGCTTTAATGTAATTTTCAGAACTTACGGTTGTAAGATTCTTATCAATCAAAAGGAGGTCATTCAATGACGCCGAAAGACGTAATCAAGATGGCTCAGGAGAACAAGGCCGAAATGGTCAACTTCAAGTTCCTTGACTTTCCGGGCATCTGGCAGCACTTTGCCGTGCCTGTAGCGGAACTGAAGGAGGAGGTATTCGAGGAAGGCCTTGGCTTCGACGGCTCGTCGATAAGGGGCTGGCAGGCCATCAACACTTCCGACATGCTTATCATCCCGGACGCGACCACCGCTTTCATGGATCCGTTCATGAAGCATCCGACCATCAGCCTTGTCTGCAATATCATCGATCCGATAACCAAGGAGTTTTATACACGCGACCCGCGCTTCATCGCGCAGAAGGCCGAGAAGTACCTCCAGTCAACCGGACTCGGCGACACCGCCTACTTCGGCCCGGAAGCCGAGTTCTTCATATTCGACGGCATCCGGTTCGACCAGAACGCCCACAGCGGATACTATTTCATCGACTCTGTTGAGGGCATCTGGAATTCAGGCCGCGACGAAGGCCCGAACCTCGGATACAAGCCGCGCCACAAGGAAGGCTATTTCCCGGTTCCGCCGACGGACAGCCAGGTTGACATCCGCACCGAGATGGTGCTTGAAATGCAGAAGTGCGGAATTTACGTGGAGCGCGAGCATCACGAGGTTGCCACCGCCGGTCAGGCCGAAATCGACATGCGTTTCGACTCGCTTGTGAGCATGGCTGACAAGAACATGCTCTTCAAGTACATCGTGAAAAATGTTGCCAGAAGAAACGGCAAGACCGCCACGTTTATGCCGAAGCCGCTATTTGGCGACAACGGTTCCGGAATGCACGTTCATCAGTCCATCTGGAAGGACGGCAAGCCGCTTTTCGCGGGCAACAACTACGCGGGCCTCAGCGAGATGGCGCTTTACTACATCGGCGGCGTTCTGAAGCACGCGAAGTCTCTGGCGGCGCTCACCAACCCGACCACCAACTCCTACAAGCGTCTCACGCCGGGCTTCGAGGCTCCGGTGAACCTTGCATATTCGGCCCGCAACCGTTCGGCCTCCATCCGCATTCCGACCTATTCGGCAAGCCCGAAGGCCAAGCGCGTCGAGGTTCGGTTCCCCGATCCGTCGTGCAACACCTATCTGGCGTTTTCCGCCATGCTGATGGCCGGACTTGACGGCATCGAGAACAAGATCCATCCGGGAGAGCCGCTCGACAAGGACATCTACGATCTCGCTCCGGAAGAACTCGCGTCGGTTCCGACCATGCCGGGCAGCCTCGACGAGGCTCTCGATCATCTGGAAGCCGATCACGAGTATCTTCTGAAGGGCGACGTTTTCACCAAGGACGCCATCGAGACATGGATCAGCTACAAGCGCACGCGCGAGGTTGACGCTCTTCGTCTCCGTCCGCATCCATACGAGTTTTTCCTCTACTACGACATTTAATATCCGGCGAACAGCCGCCAACACGCGAAACCCCATGCCTCACGGCATGGGGTTTTCTGTCTATTCCATAAATGCAGGCGTGGAAATAATTTCCCTCAAGGCATTTTGTTCCTCCCAAGCAACATTCCCGGATAGCGTAATGTCCATGATTCATGTCTGGCACGTCTATTGCCTTAACATGGGTCATGAACATCCCCGGCATAGTACCAACTGCTCTTGCGACGGCCAACACTCCCTCGGTAGTAACGGCTGACGCCTGTAACCAACAATCGCCCATGGCGTTCGGCATTGTTCTCGATGCGGCGGGGCAGGCCGATACTTCCCCTGCGGATGCCGGGCAGGCTCCCGCGGCCGGCAATAACGATGCCGACGACAACAGCGGCGTTTTGGATTCCGTTGCCGCGTCGATACTTCTATTGTTCAGCGGGTTTGAATTTCCCGCGAACACGATTTCTCCGGCAATGGAATCGACGGTAAACGATATGCGAAAGGATGGAACTATGCCGGCTGCGGATTCATCGCCTGTTGCCGCCGGTTCTGTTGCGGACGCTATTGTACAAACTGCGGTGTCAAAGCAGTACAACATTATTGCGTCGAGTTCACCGGAATTTGTCGGCGGTAGGGCAGCCGGCCCGGTAGGGCATGTCGCAAAACCCTATGCCGATGCCCTGGCAGCGGATGCGCCTGTTGATGCTGTAAGTAGCGATGCGTTGGCCTCGATCGCCGCGCTGATTTCAACCGGCAATACAGCGCCTCTCGATGCAGCCATACCTGCAACACCGCCTGACACAGACAAGGCTGTAACGGCAAATGCCGTCGTCTCCGAACGGAACTCGAACGTGTTGACCGGCGCAATGCCGTCCGGATGGCACATCGTCAGCAAGGAAGAATCCGTACCAGATACCGAATTGTCCAATCCGGTTAATGCCGCGGAAGCCGGAACTCTCAGGACTGGCAATCCGGCGGCAATTACAGGGATTGACGTGCGTTCGATCAAGGTTTCATCGGGTGTTGCCGAAGCGGTCGGATCGGCTGACATGCGGCATAAGGCTGTTCCCAACAATAACGTGAGCGAGGTTAGTCAAATGGATGCTGAGGCTGTGGCAACACCTGGTACGGAGATGATAATGAGCGCAGGCATGCCTGCGGAAATTAATGAGACCGTGGGCAGGCTCGACTTATCGGCGAAGCCGAAGAATGAGACCGGCAAGGACAGCTCCGCACAGGGCAATCTTACGGCGATAAACGCATACAATATGGTTCGCTCGATGGATTCCGCGTCAGGTGTTTCCGAACCCGCGGAATCGCAGAATGTCCGGACAAGCATAGTTGAACAGCTTCAGGAGCCTGTAACCCGCGCGATAACCCGCGGCGCGGATCATATTCGCCTGCGTCTTCAGCCGGAAGGACTTGGCGATCTTCGCGTGAATATCAGAATTGCTGACGGAGACGTGCGACTCGAAATAATCACCGACAAGATTCTTTCCCGCCAGATTCTGGAACAGGGTCTGCCCGAGCTTCAAAGCCTCATGCGCGACGACGGCATATCGTTAAAGAGCGTGCGGGTTGAATATGGCGGCGGCGATGATCGTGAAACACCGCGCCGGAGGGACGAACACCCGCCATACAGGCAAGGACACGGGAAACGGCGAGAGAACTTCGCCGGATACTTCGCCTGATTTAGTGGAGGCCTGAATTCAATGATCACATCGGTGGCGAAAACGGACTCATCCCAGTCCAGGTCGGCGATAACCGGCGGCAAGGACATCGGAAAGCAGGACTTCCTGAAGCTGTTCATCAAGCAGTTGCAGTCGCAGGATCCGCTGTCTCCGATGGAAAGCGCCGATTTCACGGCGCAGCTTGCCCAGTTCAGTTCCCTTGAACAGCTCACCAACAGCAACGACAAGCTCGGACAGCTTATCTCCCTTCAGAATTCACAGACAGGAGTAATGGCGTCATCGATTATAGGGAAGACTGTCGCCGCCAATGGAAAGTCTGCTTACATGAACGGGGAAAGCGGGGTTGACCTGGTCTACTCGATGGGCCGGGATGTTTCGCAGGTCAAGGTCGGCATATACGATTCGGAAGGCAGGCTTGTCAGAAGCCTGAGCGGCAATGCGGTGTCGGCCGGAACCCATTCAATTCGTTGGGATGGAACAGACAATAACGGCAACAGCCTCCCCGCCGGAACATACGACTTCACGGTGTCGGGATCCGATTCGAGCGGACTGACTGTGGACGCGGCCACATTCACCACCGGAGTCGTGGAGCGCATATCGTTCGAAAACGGCGTCCCGATGGTCACGGTCAACGGCAATACGCTGCCGATGAGCTCAGTGGTCAAGATCGAAGACATGAAGCAGCAAGGAGGATAAATACAATGGCAATTCTTACATCACTCTACACCGGAATCAGCGGTCTTGGCTCCAACGGATCGTCGCTCAGCGTTATCGGCGACAACATCGCCAACATGAACACTGTGGCGTTCAAAGGCTCGCGAGCCAGTTTCGGCGACATTCTGAGCGGCTCGCTGACAGGCGGAGGCGGCGGACAGTCGCAGGTTGGCCGGGGCGTTTTCCTTACATCGGTCGGATCGGACTTCAGCCAGGGATCGTTTCAGACAACTTCCAACACGCTCGACATGGCGATAGACGGAGACGGGATGTTCATAGTCGATTCCGCCGAAGGCAGACGCGCCTATACGCGGGCGGGTTCACTGCATTTGAACAAGGATGGCTATATCACGAATCCGGAAGGGATGCGGCTTCATGGTTACGAGTTCGACGCCAACGGCGTCTCAACTGGCGTGTTGAGCACCATCAATCTTGGCGCTCTCGGCAGCGCGCCGAATCCTTCGTCGTCAATCGCGATCACTGCCAATCTCGACTCGCGTTCCAGCGGCAACAACATAGTGGTTGACGCCTCGAACAATACCATCGCCTTTACAGACACGGCAGCCCGAACCGCCACGATAGCCGCCGGGACATACACGGGATCGGGTCTTGCAACGGCGATCAAGACCGCATTGGAAGCGGCAAACGCGGGCGGCGACACGTATACCGTTTCTTTCGATGCGAGCAGTAATCGATTCAACGTGGCAAACGACGCCGGCAATGCCAACGCCATCGACCTGAACTGGGAAAGCGCCACCACGACGGCCGGTACAATTCTTGGATTCAACAGCCTGGATCATGCAGCGATTGCTGTAGGCGGTTCCGGTGGCAGCGACATCGCGGCATCTCTGTTCAAGGCGCCGTTCGACTCCGATAATCCGGCTACGACATCCGATTTTTCGGCAGCCGTCACCGTTTACGACTCGCTCGGCAACGACAATCAGGTTACTGTCTACTTCCGGAAAAATCAGGTTTTATCGACAGGCAACACCTGGCAGTGGTATGCCGTTGTTCCGGCCGCGTCATCGACAAGCGGCATCAATACGGTTGGCGCCTCCGGAACTCTCACGTTTTCTGTAAATGGCGCATATGCCGACATGACAACCGATACCGGGCCAGACTTCGATTTCGCGGGCGGCGCAACGCAGAGCCAGGCGATAGGCTTTGATTTCACTACGCTGACGCAGTTTGCAACAACTTCGTCAACAACATTCCAAAGCCAGGACGGATATGCGCCGGGGACGCTTCAGAGCATGTCCATCAATACTGACGGCGTGATATCCGGAAGCTTCACCAACGGCCAGAGCCGGAACGTCGCACAGGTTGCGCTTGCGAAATTCACCTCGCCCGAAGGGCTTGTGAAGCTTGGCGGCAATCTGTTCACCGAATCTCCAAGTTCAGGCCAGCCGCTTATCGGCGAGCCGAACACCGCCGGACGCGGAAAACTTCTGTCAGCCACGCTGGAGCTTTCGAACGTTGACCTTGCAAGCGAGTTCGTTGCGATGATAGCGGCGCAGCGCGGATTTCAGGCAAACTCGAAGGTGGTTAGCACCACGGATGAAATCATGAACGAACTGGTGAACCTCAAACGCTAGTATTTAACCGGCTGAACACCGAAGACAGGAATCCCCCCGATGCCTGTCACCGCTGGGCCTGCGTTGAGCAGGCCTTTTTTTTGCAGTGGATCAGCCCGCCTTGTTTCGCTTCATCAGCCGGTCGTACTTCTCCGCGCCTATGCACTCGCGGGCGTGCGGGCACCAGTCTATGCATGTCGGCCCGATGAACCTGTCAGCCGTGTTCCCGCAGTGCGGGCAGATGGTGTCGGTTTCGTCCGACCATATCTCCAGAGTCATGCCGCAGGTTCTGCATGTGATCTCCTCCGGATACGGCTGGCGTATCTCCGAGCTTCCGGGACAACTTTCCTTGAACATGAATCAATAGTACACGAGCCTGGCCGGCTAAACCATGATGAAGATCATGATATGCCGGTTGTCATGATGCCAGCCTGAGCGCCTTCTCGAAAAGCCCGCTGATTGTTCTTGTTTCAGCCGCGATTTCATCCAGCACTTCCGCCAGATCGGCCTTGCCCATTTCGCGGGCCTTGCCCGCCCATTCCGCGTATGTTCCGGCGTGCTCTTCGTTATGCTCCAGCCAGTGAGAAATCCTGTGCGCCAGTTTTGCCATATCGTCCATTTTTCCGTCTCCTTTTGGTTTACCGCCAGCTTCGCGCTGCATCGAAAGCGGAAGCTCAAGATTGTTCGCTTCGAGCAGCTCTTTTGATGTAAGTATGTCGGCTGCCGGGCCGTCCGCCCGCACAATGCCGTCGCCTATGATTATGCACCTGTCGCAGGCGTCGAGGATTAAATCCAGATCGTGCGAGGCGATTATCTTTGTATGCTCGAAACCGTTTAATAACTCTATAAGCCGCCGCCTCGCCTTCGGATCGAGGTTCGACGCCGGTTCGTCCATTATCAGAATGTCCGGATCCATCGCGATGACCGACGCAATTGCCACCGCCCGTTTCTGTCCGCCCGATAGGTTGTGCGGATGCCTGCTGGCCAGATGAGACGCTCCAACGCGGGAAAGCGCGTTCATTGCCAGCGTCCGGGCGTCCGCGCCGCTCATGCCCAGATTCAGTGGGCCGAAGGCTGCGTCGTCCAGAACGCGCGGCATGAAAAGCTGATCGTCCGGGTCTTGAAACACCATGCCGACACGTTTCCGTATCTCTCGCCTGTTTTTCGCGGTTATCGGCGTATGCCCGATGGAAACCTCGCCGCTGTCGGCAAGAAGATGCCCGTTTGCGTGAAGTAGAATTGTTGTCTTGCCCGATCCGTTCGCGCCGACGATGCCGACGGACTCGCCGTGCGTGATCGTGAATGTCACACCGCGCAATGCCTCGGTTCCGTCCGGATACGTGTGACGGACACCGCGATATTCGATGATGTGGTGGCTCACCGCGCGCCTTCGGTCACGAGGCTGCCGGCAATCGCGGCGATATTCATCGTCCGCATCACGACAAAGGCGGAAATGGCCAGAGCGGCGAAAAGGGCGTCGGACAGGCGTATTCTGTCTTGCCTCATCGTCCGCATCTCGCCGTCGAAACCGCGCGCCGTCATCGCGGCGTGTATGCGACCGGCGCGGGAAACCGTCCGAAGGAACAGCGCGCCGATCAGGTGCGAAACCGTTTTCATGCCCGGAGTTGGAGCGCCCTCGCCGAAAGAGCGGGCCTCGAAGGCGCGAAGCATCCGCCGCGATTCGTCGCCAAGCACGAAAAGATAGCGGTAGAGAACTAGAAGCTGGGTGGCGAAGGCCGCCGGCGCTCCAAGTTGTTCGAGCGCGCGGCAGACGCCATGAAAAGATGTTGTTGAAATCAGAATGACCGCGGTCGAGACCGTGAGGGCAAAACGTATCATTATCGACGCAAACGAGAGCCATCCGCCGGAAATCGCGACACTGCCGATGGACACTGCCGGCGCGGTATCGAAAAACGGATTGAACGCGCCGACCATGAGCGCAAACGGCGAAACCACGATAACCTTGCGCGCCACAAGGCCAAACGGAATGCCGCCGACAGCAGCCATCATTACCGGATAGAGAAAAAACTGCATCAAACCGGACACTTCATGCTTCGGAAACGACACCACGCATACGATGAAAGCCACAGCCGTCAACAGCTTCACGCGGGCGTCCAGTCTGTGCGCCGGGCTTTCGGCGCAGGAAAGCCGGTCGAGCGCGGTAATGTCGAAGTTTAAATGCCCGGCCTTAAGCATTCTTTTTCATCAACATACTGACGAGAAATCCTGCGGCAAGAATCGCGCCGAGCACAATTGCGCCGCCAACGATCGGGGCGGTCGAAGCGGCAAGTTCACCCGCCCCCGAAGCCGCCGGCCCGGAGCCGCCGGTTGTCCGCTCGATCGACCATTCAAGGCCGTCAGGCAATGTCGAGGCAAACCATGAGAGCGCGCCGCCGGTAAACAACGCGACGGCAATTATTCCCCATGCAAGTCTCTTGTACGCAAGTCCTGCGGGAAGGCTGTTTTCATGCCATCCGGCTTTCCGGATATACGCCACGGCTCCAGCCGTCACCGCGCCCTCGACAATCCCTATCGCAAGATGAACAGGCTGCATGAATGAAAAAAACACTTTAAACGGCAGCTCGGAAACGCCTGAGAACATTGTTTGAAGCACAACCGAAAACGCGCCCAGTTGAAGCGCGGCGATTGCCGAAACCACTGCGGCGAAAACATGTTTGCGGCCATTTCCGGCGGCATTTCCGGTAATTGGCCTGTAAATAAGCGGATACGCAACGAAGCAGGAATAGAAGCCGAGGTTCCAGATGTTGCATCCAAGCGCCAACAGCCCGCCGTCGGCGAAGAAAAGAGCCTGAACAACCAGCACCGACGCCATTGCGATGAACGCGGCATGTGGCCCAAGCAGAATGGCAAGCAGCAGGCCGCCGCCGATATGCCCGCTGGATCCGGTTCCCGGAATGGTGAAATTTATCATCTGCGCGGCGAACACGAACGCCGCCAGAACACCTGTCAAGGGAACGAGCTTTTCGTCGGTTTCCCGCTTCAGCTTCCTTGAACTGTACGCTATCGCGGACAGCGACGCCGCCCAGAATGCGCCGCCGACAGCGGGACTTATCAATGCGTCAGCCATGTGCATGAGAATGCCGCCTAGAACTTTAAGGTAACTCCGGTAAGAGCCGAATAATCGGTTTCCTGCCTGTTCAGCCCTGCCTTCAGCCCAAAATCAACATCCACGCTGTCTGAAACAGAATATATAAGGCCGCCGAGGATAAAGGCCGGCGCGGTGTTCGATTCCTTGTCCGGATTGCTCTCGATTCCGACATCACCGGCAAGTTTAAGGTCATATGAAACATCGTATGTGGCGGCAATCGAAGCGTGCCATATGTCTTTTCTCTCGTCGTTCTTGTTCTCGTTCATGAGGTAGCCGACGTTAAGATGAAACTCCCATGCGGCAAGCTCTTTTGTCCCGATAAGAAAGATGCTGTATGTCGTTTTCCCCGCGCCAAAACCCTTTTCGTCGTCTCCGGTCGGAAGCGTGACGCCGGGTTTCACGGCAAAGCTCAGGCCGTTATGCTCAATAATGCGCCATTTTGCTTCTATCGAAATATCGGAAACGCCGTTTTCGCTTTCACTGCCCCCCCCGCCCTCGACGCTGACAAACTGGTATGGAACTCCCATCACCAAATCAACCGGGTCGGCAAGGCCATATGTCAGTGCCGCAGCAACTTCGGTTCCGCTGGCGGTTACGCCGTCCTGTCTGTCATGGACATATTCGGCGTTCAGTTCAAGCTGAAACTCGCCCTTGCCAAGGGTTCCGGCATCGTCGGTTATAAGCGGATGAGAGGCGGACGATACTGAATAACCGGCAAAGAACATTGATACGGCAACCAGACATCCGAAGAAAAGTCTTTTCATCAGCAATCACCTTGTTTGTGAATATTGAAATAAAAAAGCCACGAAGCAGCTTCTGAACCGTTCCCGATCCGTAGAAAAGCCTTCGTGGCTTGCAATTTCGAGATATATAAATACCATGCGGGAGACCGGGCTGTCAACGCGGCATGACACGCGGTGTCAAGACTCATTAGAAATGTCCTCAGGCAATGTCATCGGACAATGGTTGACCTCTCTTTCCCGGCGGAACTAGAATAGTCGGCGCATAAAAAATGCAATTACATCCTTGAAAGGTTTCATATGAATAATCGGGGAACGAACATCAATTTCGCCGCTGAATCGAACAGCGGAATGCAGCATTTGGCCTCCGGCAGGTACATGGAGGCCGAGGCGGTGTTCATGGATCTGCTTAAAACACTTCCGGAGGGCTGCGCCGAAGAGCGCGCGATTACGCTTGGCCAGCTTGGAAGCTGCCACTCGGCTCAGGGAAGGCCGGATCGGGCCGCCGAGTGCTACCGGTCGGCGATTGCGTTTTATGAAAAGCTTCAGGATACGGATGAACTGGCCCGTCACAAGGCGGTCGTTCTGTCCGAACTGGGCAACATGCTGCGGTTGACTGGCGACATGGACGGCTCGCGAACGTCTTACGAGTCATCGCTTGAGGTGTTCCGACGCCTGAACGATTCACGAAACATCGCATCGCTGGCCGGACGGCTTGGCGCAATCGCGCTCTATGGCGGCGACCTTGCAGAGTCGGAAAAGCGCTACACCGAGGCGCGGGATCATTCGAAGGCACTGAACGAAAAGGATCACGAGGCGTTGGCAAGCCATCAGCTTGGTCTGGTCTGCCAGATCGGGCGGCGTTGGGACGAGGCGGAGCGCCACTACATCGAAGCCGCGCGCATCAGGGAGGCTTCGGGCAAGATTGTCGGAGCCAACAGCGCATCAGCCACATGGAATCAGCTTGCGCAGGTGGCCGATCGTGCCGGAAAGCCCGACCAGGCCGAGGATTGGTTTCGAAAGGTGCTTGAAGTCCGGCAGGACGTGGATGCGGCCGGCACATGCATGACGCTATGCAATCTGGCGAGGCTTTTGCTGAAGCGGCCGGATCGTCTGGACGAGGCTGACGCTCTTGCGGAAAGCGCGTTGGCTGCGGCCGAAAAGCTCGAGCCCGGCGAGGTCGGGATATGGGAAATCCACGATACGCTGGCGGACATTGCCAATGCGCAGGGATTGGCCGAGGAATTCCGGAAACACCGGATGCTTGCCCGTCAGGCGAACGCGGTTTTTCCCGGAACCCGCAACGCAATCCGCCAGTACATGCCGCTTGTCGCGGCGGTTGTTTCATTTCGTCACGGCCACAAGGACGCGGCGTCTGTTGTAGCGCAGGAACAGGCGGCAATGCGCGAAACAGGCATGGAATGGACACGTCTTGCCGATGCCATAGACAGCATCATGGCGGGCCAGGATGCTCCGGGTATTTTTAATACTCTCTACGCTTTTCAGGCAAACATCGTTGCAACCATTCTTCTTGGAATCGAAAATCCGGACAACCTTCAGAACCTGATCGAAGGCGAATCCGGCGGGGAAGCCGCGGGCGATGCCCCGGAGCCGGGCGCTGAAACAGTGTCGGGGGAGCTTGCGGACATGATCCGCAGGACATTGGCGCAGCCGGAGCTCCGCGCCGCGTTTGAACACATGCTGGTTGAGATGGGAAATCACGGCGGGAAAAAATTCGCCGACGCCCTGCGCCTTCTGATGAAAGGAGAGCGTGACGCCGATACGCTCTGCCGCGGATTGGACGACAAGGACACGGCGGTTATGCGCGAGATTTTGCGGTCGATATAGCCGAATAACGACACGCCGTAGCGGCTGGAAAACCCCGCCGCTACGGCGTCGTGTTTGTTGTCATGTCTTGAACCAGCTCGCCATGCCGTTCAAATCCGATGCCAGATGCGACATGTCCTCGGATGAACGCCTGATCTCCCCGATTGAAACCTCAAGGCGGCGCGTAACCATCGCGATACCCTCCATGTTTTCGGCCACGCTGCGAGACACAGACGATTGCTCTTCCGTGGCCACGGCTATCCGTTGAACCATGTCCGTGACGCGTTCGACATAGGACACTATTTCGTCGATGGATTTCAGCGATGTGTTCACGCTTGCAAGAACCTTGGAGACGTTGTCCTTCTCCACGCGCATGAAGTCGGCGGACTCGGTCGCGGATGTCTGCATGTCGCGCACGGTATGTGCTATCTCGTCGGTTGCCTGCGTGGTGCGTTCCGCAAGCTGGCGCACGTTGTCGGCAACCACCGCGAACCCCTTGCCCTGATCCCCCGCGCGCGCCGCCTCGATGGCGGCGTTCAATGCCAGCAGGTTTGTCTGTTCCGCTATCTCCTTGATTAACAGAACAATCTTGTTGATGTCCGCCGATTTAGCTCCGAGGCTTTCAACCTTTCCCGCGGAATTGGTGAATGTTTCAGTGAATTTGGCAAGTTCGCGCATGGTAAAGTCCATGGACTTCCTGCCGTTAACCGCGACATCCTTCATCTTGTTCGCGGCATCGGCGGTGCTGGCCGCGTTTTCCGACATGTCGGCAGTGGTCTGTGTCATCTGCGTTATGGCCGTGGCTGCGTGTTCAATCTGCTCCGCCTGCGAGTGGGAACCCCGTTCAAGTGAAACGGCGGTTGACGAAAGCTCTGTCGAGCTGCCGGCAAGCCCTTCGATGGCATCTCCAAGCTTGCCGGCAATCTCGCGCAGATTGCCCACCATTGCCGCAACGGATGATTGAACCGCGCCGATCTCATCCTTTGTTCCCTCGGATATATCGGTGCTTAGATCGCCTTCGGCCACGGTTTCGGAAACATCCAGAAGCACCGCAAGCGGCCTGGCTATCGACCTGTAAACCCATGTTCCGAAGATGATGCCGAATATGATTGCAGCCACGCCGATTACAACAATCAGCGATGTGCTTGCCGCAACCCTGCTGTTCACCTCGACAATGGCTTTTTCCTGCTCGTCCTGAGCGGTTATTACGGTAACTTTCCCCTTGCGCGCATGTTTCAGAACCGCATCCCTGACCTTGGCGGTCATTGCAAGCGCCTGCATCTCCTGCTCAAGATGATTCCGCGCCTTGGTCGTTGCGCCTCCGGCTCCGAGCAGGCTGGATTTGACGGAAAGCAGGTTTGCCATCACGCCGCGAAGCACTTGCGCCTCATCCTTTGCGGATATTTTACCGAGAAACTTTTCCACTTTCTTGCCCGAAGCGTCGATACGCTCGTAGATACCGACGGTTTCCGATTCGAATTGTGACACATCCGCCGGATTGGTCAGGGTGAACAGCTTCGTGACAAGCTGCTCGACCGTCAGGCCGAGGGCCACAAGCTCCGCGCCGCCGCCAAGCACATTGCTGGCGATATTCGATTGCACCAGAAACGCCCCCCGCTTCTCGGTCTCGCTCTGCAAAGACTCGCCTATCGACGCGGATTCCTGAGTAATGGCGGATATTATCGCACCGGTCTTTTCGACAGCCAGACCCATCGACGAATCGAACGATGCCGCCGCACCGGTATCTGACTGATCGACTGCCGCGGTCTTGAGCCGCGCCATTTCATCTATCTGTTTAATGACGGACTTCACACTCTCGGAATGGCCTGCCGATGATCTCAGGAAATCGCTTGCAAGAGCCTTGTCGGCGGCGGATTCCAGCTTTGCCCGGGCTGACGCGATGCCGCGCTTGTCGGCGGCCTGCCGAAGTTCATGCAACGCTATCTGGAAGTCTTTCAGCGATACCTTGGCGCTTTCGATGTTCTTCAGCCTGTCCAGCAATGACTGAGCGCTCTCCATGGAGGTTGCAAAAAAGGCGGAACGGCTCAACTGCAAGGCTTTCACATTCGCGTCGAAGGTCTTGAGATTCGTGGAAACCTCCCGAAGCCTTTGAGTTATGGTTTTTCGCGTCTCCTCTGCCTCGTCTTCGGCCTTCAGGCGCTGATCGGTCACGGCAAACAGCTCATTGGCAATGCGGGTCAACTCGGAATACGAGTCGTTACGCTCGCCCGACGCAAGAGATTCGAGCGATTCCTGTGCGTCCCTGACGCCTTCGAGCGATTTTACGGATGCCGATTTCGCGGCATTGAACTCCTCGCGGTTTCTGGCCATGCTGACTTCAACAAGATCGGATGCCGCGGACTGCATAGCCTTTTGAAGCTCAAGTGTTTTTATTTGGTATGGCGTGCTTCTCTGAGTGAGGTAGTGGAGCTTTTCCCTGACGAAGCCCATGCCGACAATGCTTGTGGTGGCTACCGCTGCTACCGACAGGATTATTGTCAGAACATTCAGTGCCAGCTTTGATTTTATTGTCATGATTCAACTCCGGTTAGAACCGGACATAACAGAGTGCGGAAGCCCTCTGTTATGTCCTATGGAAGTACTCCTACTCCGTCGGAAGCCCCTTCTTCTTCCAGTCTGGCATCCCGTCGCGATACCAGAACAGCTTCTTGAACCCAAGATGCTGCAACATCAGCGCGGTTGCGGGCGATCGCCAGCAGTGCGAGCCGTTGCAGTAGAGGACGTATTCCTTGTTCTTGTCAAGCTTTCCGGCCATCGCCGGATCCTTCATCAGATCGTCGCAGAAGAACCATTCGGCTCCGGCAATTTTCTCGGTGTCATACTGGCTTTTCACCCTATTATCGAGAACTACAGCCGTCTTTGCCTTCAGCCTCTTTTGTACTTCGTCGGAATTGACCACCTGTATTCCCGGAAACGACGCCGGCATGTCCTTCTTGACCTCGGCGTCCGCCTTCATCGCCAGTATGGTTTTCATCATTTCGTCCGGATAAGGCTCGGCGTAAACTGTTATTGCAGCCAGTAAAAACGAAGCCAGCATAAATATTGTAAAACCGATTTTCCTCATACTGAATACCTCGCTCCATAAATTCCGCCGCACCGGCGGCGGTTGTTATTCAGGCATATCGTCACATACAAACAAACACTTTAGCGATGGACAGCCCTTGCGGCCGCTGCGGGCTGTTTCTTGTGCGAATGCGGCGCCGGTGCGCGGGAATCCCCGCCGGTCTTCTGTTCCCGGTGCTCGATCATCTTGTCGATAAGGCCGACGACCTCATGGGAATGCCCCTCGATTTCATTCAGGATCTCACGCGCCTGTTCGGTGCGTCCCTGACCGTACAGCTCAACGCATCGTTTCGCCTTCTCGTGCAGCGCCTTGTGCGGACTGTCGAGCTTCGAGAACTCCGGGAACGACTTGCAGCATTCGCTCTCCGCGCCGAAATACCACTTGCCCAGCCTGCAATTGTGATGATCGGTCACTTCATCCGGACGAATCTGTTCGTGGCCGTAGACCATCCTGTAGAGCCGCTGCACCCACATGCGGTGATCGGCCTTGGTCTGTTCCATGATCGTCGTCGGGGTCTGCTCGATAACGAAGTGATCGTTGTCGCGCCTGAGCTTCGACACAACCAACGAGATGCCGTTGATCACATTGATGAGATTGGCCGCTCTTTCGGCAATCGACTTTGACATCTGCGATGTACTCAGGATATTGCTTGCAATCTCCTCCGTGGCCGTGGATTGCTCTTCAACCGCAGTGGCGATTCTGGCAATCTGATCGTTCGAGCGGTGCACCGCGTCTACAATGCGGTTGAATACCTGCTGCGTTTCGCCCATCAATGAGTGGCTCTGTCCGATCTCTTCCGACGCGTCCTTCATCGACTGCGCGGTCGATCTGGCGTCATTCTGTATAAACGATATTTTCCCGCCGATCTCCTTGGTGGCGGACATGGTCTTTTCGGCGAGTTTTCGAACTTCGTCGGCAACCACGGCGAATCCGCGTCCGGCGTCGCCGGCTCTGGCCGCCTCTATTGCAGCGTTAAGCGCAAGAAGGTTTGTCTGATCGGCGATGTCTTCGATAAGCGTGATGATTCCGCCAACCTCGTCGGCGCGAGTATCGAGATTGCCGATCATTCCGGCCAGCTCCTTGGAGGATTCCGCCAGCCGGTTCATCATGTTGACTGTGCGAGACATGGTCTCTTTCCCGTCTGTTGCCAGTTGGATGACGTCGGATGATGACGCCGACGCATGGGTGCTGTTCTGGGCTATTTCGGTAACGGTCTGGGCCATCTCCTCGGCGGCTGTGGCCACCCTGTCGGCCTGCTCGCTCTGTTTTTGAGCATCTATGTTGGTCTTCTGCACTTCAACCGAGAGCATGCTGATCGACGCCGCAACCTGCGACGTAGTTTTCTTGATTTCGTTGATGGATTTGCCGACAGAAAATACCATCCGGTTGATGCTTCGGCTCATGTCGCCAATTTCGTCATTTTCGCCCTCCATCACCTGCACGGTCAGATTGCCGTCAGCCGCATCCTGCATCGGCCCCGACACGGACAGAAGCGGGGCAACAATCTTTTTGCGTACCATCAGGTATCCGAAAACGGCGATAACGAGGGAGGTGGTGAGCATCGCCATCGACAGCCAGCCCAGACGGTCAACCTTTGCCTTGCTGTCTGCCTCCAGGATGGATACGGTTTCGTTCATCTCGGAAAGAACCGAGAGATTCACCACCGCAATGCGCTCGAGTCCCGCATTGTCGCCCGATGACTGAAACGATCGGATGTGCTCCTTCAGTTCGCCCCAAAGCGATTTCACCCTGCTCATTCTGGCTTTCGCAGCCTCGTTGGTCATTCGAGGCAGGCCGAGCGCTTCACTTCCGTCAACAAGGCCTTCGTGCGTTTTCTCGAACAAGGCCATGGCGTCGTCAAGCTCCTTTGAGGCGCTCAGGCCCGCGGCTATGCCGAAAACGCTCTTTGTGATCTTCTGGCTGAGCATCCTCTGGCGACCAGCCAGGTTGATCACGCGGGAATCATGCTCGGACGAGCTGATCCACGATTGCAACGCGGCAAAATTGGCGAAAAGCATGGAAACGAAGATTATGAGGGCAAGCAGAACCTTGCGGGCAATACCGATTCGCATAAATGTGTTACCTCCGTTTTTCGGCGAGCTTCTTACATGGGTGATTCCCTATCGGCAGGCATTGGTGTATCTTTAGTGACATGAAAACCCATTCAGCCGTTGCGGACAGGAGCCGTAGAACATGATCACTCAGACACAAATGCTTTCGAACGCGCTCCTTTTTGCGGGCATAATCGTGATGCTTGCTGCGGTAGTTCTCAGTTTCAGGGCCGGACTGGTCATGCCGGAATCGATGGGCCGGAAATGGAGAACGCTGAGCTGGCTTGCCTCCGCCTTCATCGCCGGTTGCGCCGTCTTTCTTGTTGCGCGTCTCAGGATTCCCGGCTTTCCGATCGATGTTCCGGCAAGCGTTATCCTATTGTGCGGGGCCGCGCTGGTTTTATTGGTCATGAAAACAGCCGGCGTCGCGATAGCCAAGATAAAGGATGCGGATACAAATCTTGAACAGGCGAACGAGACGCTGCGCCGCCAGAACGTGGTGATGGAGCAGGAGATAAAAGCCAGGCGCGGCGCGGAAGCACAGGCGAAGTCGCGGCTTCAGCATCTGGCAACCCTGCATGCCATAGACACAATTATCACGTCCAGCCTCGATCTGCGCGTGACACTGAAGGTTTTTCTCGACCAGTTGATCTCGCAGCTCCAGGTTCACGCTGCGGCGGTTCTTCTGCTGAACCGGCATACGATGGTGCTTGAATACGAGGCGGGAACCGGTTTTGCGGGGCATTCCATTCACAAATCGCGTGAAAGGCTGGGGGAGGGCAGCGCCGGGCGCGCGGCGATGGAGCACCGCGTGGTGAGAATCGAGAACCTTGCCGAGGCGGAGGAAACCTTCAAGCGGCTGCATCTTCTGGATGACGAGAAATTCATGTCGTATTTCGCGGTGCCGCTTACAGCCAAGGGCCAGGTCAAGGGCGTGCTCGAAATCTTCCACCGCTCGCCCCTGCCGAACGCTCCGGAATGGCTCGATTTCCTTGAGGCGCTGTCGGTGCAGGCGGCCATCGCCATAGACAACGCCACGCTGTTCAACGATCTTCAGCGCACGAACGCCGAGCTTGTGCTTGCCTACGACACCACAATCGAGGGCTGGTCGAAGGCTCTGGAACTGCGTGATCAGGAGACCGAGGGCCACACTCAACGTGTTACGGAGATGACCGTTCGCATGGCCCGCATATTCGGCATGGGCGAGGAGGAGATCGTGCATGTACGGCGTGGCGCGCTTCTGCACGATATCGGCAAAATGGCGATTTCCGACAGGATTCTGCTGAACGACGGCCCTCTCACGCCGGATGAGCAGCGGCTCATGCGCCAGCATCCGGTTTACGCCTTCGAGATGCTCTCGCCGATAACCTATCTTCATCCGGCGCTTGTCATTCCATACTGCCATCATGAGCGGTGGGATGGAACCGGCTATCCGCGCGGCCTGAAGGGGCAGCAGATTCCGCTTGCGGCCCGGATATTCGCCGTGGCCGACAACTGGGACGCGCTGGTTTCGAACCGGCGCTACCATCAGGCGTGGCCTCAGAAAAAGGTGCGCGCGCATCTGGAGTCGCTTTCAGGCACGCATTTCGATCCGAAGGTCGTGGAGGCGTTTCTGAATATCGACTGGTGAACCTCCGAGGTGGGTCTGTTGCCGTACTACAACAAGCAGGCGGATGAGATATTCGCGGAACTGTCCACCGGCGTGTCCGGTCTATCCGGTCATGAGGCAAGGCTCCGCCTCGAACGCGATGGGGCCAATGAGATAAGAAAAAAGGTCGATATCTCGACTATCCGGATTCTGTTTTCTCAGTTCTCGAACATTCTGATAATAATCCTGATCGTCGCGGCGATGCTCTCGCTTGCCTTCGGGCAGCGCGGCGACGCAATGGTACTCCTGTGCATAATCCTGCTCAATTCCGGCGTCGGTTTCCTGCAGGAGTACAAGGCATCGAAGGCCATGGAATCGTTAAGGAACTTGATTTCTCCGGTTGCCGCTGTTGTCCGCGACGGCCGGGCATGCGGCGTCAAGGCGCCGGAAGTGGTTGTCGGCGACATATTGGTTCTCTCCGAAGGAGACAAGATCGCCGCCGACGCCAGAGTTTTCGAGGAAAACGAGTTGAAGGCCGACGAATCGCTTTTGACCGGCGAAAGCCTTCCGCAGAAAAAGACGTCACGATCGATGCACCAAACCGACCTGTTGGCGCAGGATCAACGGAACATGGTTTTCATGGGAACGAGCGTTACCCACGGCAACGCCAAAGCCGTGGTGACAGCCACGGGAATGAAAACCGAGTTCGGCAAGATCGCCGGTCTGACGCAGGAAACAGGGGAAGAACCCAGCCCCTTGCAGAAGGAGCTTCTTGGTATCGGTAGCATCACGGCAAAGGTGACGCTTGTCATTTCGGTTGTCGTCATCGCTCTTGGGGTCTTCAAAGGACAGGATTTCCTGTACATGTTCTTTTTTGCCATAAGCATTGCCGTGGCTGTGGTTCCCGAAGGACTTCCAACAACCATGACGATTTCGCTTGCCATGGCCCTGCGGAAGATGGCCCGTGGAAACGCGATAGTCCGCAGGTTGTCGTCTGTCGAGACACTCGGCGCTACAACGGTTATCTGCTCCGACAAGACCGGAACCATCACGAAAAACCAGATGACCGTGAAAACCCTGATCGCAAACAACAGAATCATAGATGTGACCGGAACCGGATATGAACCGGCGGGCGAGTTCCTTGAAAACGGAAACAGGATCAGCCCGGATGATTCGGACAGCTTGAAAATATTATTCAATATCGCGGCGTTATGCAATAACTCAGGCTTGATCAAGCCCGGCGGCGCAGGCAATGCCTACGGCATAACCGGCGACCCCACAGAGGGCGCGCTTACAGTTGTCGCGGTCAAGGCCGGGATGGATCCGGACGCCTTGCGGAAACAATACGTGCGGATTCACGAAATGCCGTTCGACTCCGGGAGAAAGCGGATGATAACCGTGCATAGCCGCGACGGGCGGCACATCGCCTTCGCCAAGGGCGCGCCGGACGAGATCATGCGAATGTGCGGCTTTATTCCGGCTGACGGCCATGAAACACCTCTCGACTCCGGAACAAGGGCTCGACTGTCAATACACGTGGAGAACATGGGCCGTCAGGCGCTTCGGGTGCTGGGGTTTGCGTACAAGGAGCTGCCGCCTGATGCTTCGATGAGGATTGCCGAGAAGGATTTCGTGTTTGCCGGATTCATGGGCATGATCGATCCGCCGCGCGCGGAGATTGCCGATGCCGTAAGGGTTTGCAAGGAGGCTGGCATCAGGATCAATATCATCACCGGAGATCACGGGGCCACGGCAAGGGCGGTTGCAATGGATGTTGGTATCGCAAACGACAGCACCGCCGTTGTCACCGGGGTTGAGCTTGAGAAAATGGACGATACGCGGCTTGAAATGATTCTGCGCTCGGAAACGATATTCGCGCGGGTTTCGCCATCGCATAAGCTGCGAATTGTCGGCCTGCTTCAGGACATGGGCGAGGTTGTGGCGGTTACAGGCGACGGCGTGAACGACGCTCCGGCGCTCAAGAAGGCGGGCATCGGGGTTGCAATGGGCATTGCCGGAACCGAAGTGGCGAAGGAATCAAGCGACATGGTGCTTCTGGACGATTCGTTCGCAACCATTGTGTCGGCCATAAGGGAAGGACGGAAAATCTACGACAATTTGAGCAAGCTGGTTTACTACAACTTCGCCGGCATAACCGGAGAGCTGTTCACGGTGGTCGTTGCCGTGATAATCGGCCTGTTTTACGATTTTTCGGTGCTGCCGCTGCTTGCGATACAGATTCTCCTGATCGATCTTGGCGTTGAGGTGCTGCCCTCGCTTGCGCTTGCGATGGAGCCGGAGGAGAAGGGGCTGATGGCCAAAGCGCCGAGAAATCCGTCGGCGAGAATTGTGAATGGAAGATTTCTGAAACGGCTGGCGGTCAGCGGGCTGCTGATTTCATCCGGGGCGCTTTTGCTTTTCTACAGAGAACTGGCGGCGGCCGGATGGAAATTCGGCGACTCGCTCGCAACCCATGAAGCTGCCTACGTCAAGGCAACGACAATGGCGTTTTTCAGTCTGATAATGTTTCAGATGGTGAACGCCTTCAACTCGAAAACAAAGACGGAAAGCCTTCTGAAAACCGATCCGCTGGGCAACAGGTATCTGGTTGCCGCCGTTGCCGTCTCGATAGCCATGATGATGGCGTTTTCGTACATCCCGTTCCTGAACGTAATCCTTCATACGGCGCCGCTGTCGGCTGAGGACTGGCTGCTGATAGCCGCCGTGTCTTCAACCATATTGATCGTTGAAGAGATCAGAAAATACATGGAGAGAAAAACCGGCGGCTACGCATCCGCCTGAAAGTTCCCGAAAACCCTGCCGTTTACAATCGTGAACGCCGCGCGGCCGTTCAGCCGAAGGCCCTCAAACGGCGTGTTTTTCCCAAGCGACACGAACGAGGCCGGATCCACCTCCCATTCAACCACCGGATCGACTATCGTGATATTCGCGGCCGAACCCTCCGCGATGCTTCGCTGCGGGATGCCCATTATGCGGCAGGGCGCGGCTGACATCAGATCGATCATGCGGTTCAGGCTGATCACGCCCTTCTCCACCATCCGAAGCGAGAGTGCCAGCGCGGTTTCCAGCCCTGAAATGCCGAAAGGCGCGTCGTCGAAGCCCATCGCCTTTTCCTCGCGGTGATGCGGCGCGTGATCGGTGGCTATCGCGTCAATCGTTCCGTCGGCCAGCCCCTCGCGAATCGCCAGCTTGTCGGCGCGGCTGCGAAGCGGCGGATTCACCTTCGCGGCGGTGTTGTAGCCCACGCATGCCTCGTCAGTGATCGAGAAGTAGTGCGGACATGTTTCGGCTGTAACGGCCAGTCCGCGCGCTTTTGCCTCGCGGATAAGCCGCACCGAGCCTTTGGTGGATATATGCGCCACATGCAGGCGTCCGCCGGCAAGCTCGCAAAGGGCTATGTCCCGCGCGATCATCACCTCTTCCGCCGCGCCCGGAATGCCGCGCAGCCCCATTCTTGTTGCGTTTATGCCCTCGTTCATCACTCCGCCCGCCACGAGGCGCGCATCTTCCGAGTGCGAGATGACCGGCTTGCCGAAGATGCGCGAATATTCGAGCGCCCGCCGCATCAGCAGGCTGTCCATCACCGGCCTGCCGTCGTCCGAAAACGCGACGCAACCGGCCTCGGCCAGAGTCGCCATCTCGGCGAGGTTCTTTCCCTCAAGCCCAACGGTTATCGCGCCTATCGGATAGACCGGACACGCGCCGTCGCTTGCCGCCTTGCTCAGGATAAAGCGCGTAATCGCCGGTTCGTCGTTCACCGGATTGGTGTTGGCCATGCAGCATACGGCCGTGAATCCGCCGCGCACGGCGGCAAGCGTTCCGGTTGCGATAGTCTCCTTGTATTCAAAGCCCGGCTCGCGCAGGTGCGTGTGCATGTCCGCAAGGCCCGGAATGACCCACAGCCCGGCTGCGTCTATCACCCGGCAGTTATCGGAAACGGCTTCGATGCGCTCCGAAACGCCTGTAATCATGCTGTTTTCGATCAGGACATCGGCAGTTGCATCCAGCCCTGACGCCGGATCGACCACCCGCCCGCCTTTAATAAGGATTGTTTCATTGCTCATGTTCTAACCACTTGCCCCGCCAGAAGATACAGAATCGCCATGCGCACCGCAAGGCCGTTTGTCACCTGATCCAGAATCATCGAGCGCGTGCCGTCGGCCACGTCGGACGATATTTCTATTCCCCGGTTTATGGGGCCGGGATGCATCACTATGGCGTCGTCCTTCGCAAGCGCAAGCCGTCTGCTGTTAAGGATATAAAGCTTCGCGTATTCGGAGATCGTGGGGAAAAACCAGTTGTCCTGCCGCTCTTTCTGAACGCGAAGCTGCATCACTACGTCGGCTCCGGCAAGCCCGTCTTCCATTCGGTGAAACACCTTCACGCCGGGCAGCGTATCGATGCCTGCCGGAATGAGCGTCGGCGGGCCGATGAGCCGGATGTTCATGCCGAGCTTGCCCATTGCGTAGATGTTCGATCTGGCAACGCGGCTGTGCGCGATGTCGCCCACTATCGCCACGTCCAGCCCTTCGAGACGGCCCTTTGTGCGGCGTATCGTGAAGAGGTCGAGCAGCGCCTGCGTTGGATGCTCGTTGAATCCGTCGCCCGCGTTTATGACCGATGCGTTCACGTTTCCGGCCAGAAGATGCGGCACGCCGGAAGACGAATGGCGGATTACGACGATATCGGCCCCGTATGCCTCCATCGTGCGGATCGTGTCGAGCAGCGTTTCGCCTTTGACCACGCTCGAAAGCTGGATAGAGACGTTTATCACGTCCATGCTCAAACGCTTTCCGGCAAGCTCGAACGACATGCGCGTGCGCGTGGACGGCTCGAAGAACAGGTTCACCATCGTCTTGCCGCGAAGCGTGGGTACCTTTTTAATATCGCGCTCCAGCACCTCCTTGAAGGCGGACGCGGTGTCCAGAATCCGAAGGATGTCGTCCCCGTTCAGCTCCTTGATGCCAAGCAGATCCTTGCCAATGGGCGCGGCGTCATCCATCACGGCTCTCCTTCGCGTTTCAGAGTCACACGGTCATCCTCGCCCTCCTCGGCAAACTGCACCTTCACGTTCTCCCCCCTTGCTGTCGGTATGTTTTTGCCGACGTAATCGGCCTTGATCGGAAGCTCCCTGTGTCCCCGGTCGATCAGCACCGCAAGCTGGATGAGCGCGGGTCTGCCGAAATCCATCAGCGCGTCCATAGCGGCGCGAATCGTTCGTCCGGTGAATATCACATCGTCGACAAGCACCACGCATTTTCCGTCCACCGACACCGGCATATCGGTTTTCTTGATCGTTGGCAGACCCTTTTTCAGCCTCAGGTCGTCGCGGTACAGCGTGATGTCCAATGCCCCAAGCGGAGGGGCGGCGCCCTCTATTTCACCGATCTTGCCGGCAAGCCTCGCGGCAAGATATACGCCGCCGCGCTGAATGCCTACAAGGCGGATATTCTCGGCGCCCTTGTTTCGCTCCAGTATCTCGTGGGCCATGCGGGTGAGCGCGCGGTTGATCTCGTCGCGGCTAAGAATTTCCTTGGACATTGGCTCTGTTTCCTTTGCGTGGTGAAAGGCGGGGATATGTGAAATGGCCGGGACGGCGGCAACTGCAATGAAAAATCATGTTGAACGGTTCCACCTTTCCGGCCTCGCTGGGCGGTCATTAAAGGCGAAGTTATTTAAGCAGAGGCGGATTGACGCTGTCAATGTTCCCATACGCGATGTCAAGACTCATTAGAAATGTCCTCATGCCGAACCGAGCTTCGTTTAGCGCGGTTCTTCATTCATAATGCGACCACATTCTCAGCACCTTAACGACATTAAGGTCTTCTAGAACCTGATAAACCAACCGGTGCTGGATGTTGATCCGCCGTGAGTAAGCGCCAGATAGATCTCCAACCAATTTTTCATATGGCGGTGGATTTTGAAATGGATTTTCCCGTAGAAGCATCAACAGTGCCTGTGCTTTTTCTTTCAGGCCTGCTGAAGATAGTTTTTGCGCATCTTTCTGGGCGTGCTTTGTGTAAACCAATTCCCAGGTCACCAGTTAAGCTCCCTGGAGCATTCGGTAATTGGAATTTGCAACCCTTCCATAATGGACTTGCGCATGCCGGGAACAGACAGCAAGTACATGGTTTCTTGCATTGATGCCCAATCTTCCGCTGAGATGAGCACTGCATTGTTTCGCTTGCCGGTGATTACTACGGGCTCATGGCTTGTAGCCGCTTCATCAATGATGCGGTAGAGGTTGGAACGTGCTTGGCTTGCTGTTAGTGTTTGCATGGTGCGTCCTCCTTGATTAACCTTTACCGTACGACAATGCGTACGCTTTGTCAAGGTGGAATAAAGCCACTAACCGTTTTACTGCTCTGGCCGGTTTGATGGTGCGAGCGCTAACGTTGCGCGTGAGCGGCGCGAAGAGCCGACGTAGCGAGCCCGGCTCTACGCGCTTGTTATGCCACAAGTTCACGAACACTTACTCAAAACTCCCTTTCGAGGAAAGCAATGGTAGCATGATCACACGGCCCTGGAAGACGAAAAACAGGGGGAGGCTCAGTGGGAAATTGAAATGCTTTATTTTTTTTTGGGGGGGAATTCCTGGGTGATTTTGCAATGGGGCGGTTCATGAACCGCCCCTTTAGCAAACGACCGGCATGTTATTACGATTTTCTCATCTTGACCGGCACGTAGCTGCAGAACGGCTCCTCGCCCATGTAATCGCCGGTCATGGCGTAGGCGCGGGCGCGGCAGCCTCCGCAGACATGCACGAACTCGCATGCGCCGCATCGGCCCTTGTAGCTTTTGAAATCGCGCATATCCCTGAATAATTCAGAGGTTTCCCATATTTCCCTAAAGGATTGGCTTCGCACATTCCCGGCTGATTTCGGGAAGTAGCTGCACGGCAGAACCTCGCCGTCAACATCGATCAGGCAGATCAATTGTCCGGCAAGGCAGCCCTTCGAGCCGCCGGTGGAGAACTTCAGCGTGCGGCGTTCGAGCTTCTCCTCGTCTTCCTTGTTGCGCTGAAGCACAATTCGGTAGTAATGCGGCGCGCATGTGGGACGCACAAGAATATCCTTCTCCAGCTTCTCCATGTCGTAGTGCCAGTTCAGGATTTCCTCGTACTCGTCCTTGCTTATAAGCTCGTCCATGATATCCTCGCCGCGCCCGGTTGGCACGATCATGAACATGTACCACGCGGTTGCTCCGAGTTCACGCGCAAGCTTCGCTATTTTCGGAATCTCCGACTGGTTGCGTTTGGTGAAAGATGAGTTAATAAGAAACTCGATACCGTGCTTTTTGAAAAGCCCGGCGGCCCGCATGACACCGGCGAACGCGCCCTTCTGGTTGCGGAAATTGTCGTGAACATCTTCCGTTGAGCCGTCGAGGCTGAGCGAGCATATTCGAATTCCGGATTTTTTAATGTTTTCGCAGACTTCATCGTTAACCAACATGCCGTTGGTTGCCATGCACATACGCAGGCCAAGGCCGGTTCCGTGCCTGGCGATGTCGAAAACATCCTTGCGCAGAAGCGGCTCGCCGCCCGAAAGCACGATTACCGGCTTTGCGTATGAGGCAATGTCGTCGAGCAACGCAAACGCTTCGTCAGTCGTGAAACCGGGATGCTGGTCTGTGATAAGCGACGACGAGCGGCAGTGTACGCATTTGAGGTTGCAGCGGCGGGTTATCTCCCAGGCGATCCATTTGGGGGTGAATTCGGTTATCATAATTGTTCTTTATACCATGATGCCGATTGAAACAGCAAATCATATCCGTGAACTCGCGCTGAAGGTGCATGATGGATTCACGGTCATCGATCCGCAGATAGAGGAGCTTACAGCTTCAATCTGCCCCGCGTGCAGTTCGGTCTGCTGCATCAACCGGCATTCGTTTCATGCGGCTGATGATCTGGCGTATCTGGCGGCGCTCGGCGTTGAGCCGCCCAAGCCCGACATCTCAATTCCTGATCGTGATCCCTGCAAGTTTCTCGGATCTTCTGGATGCGTGCTTTCCCGCCATCTGCGGCCATTCCGCTGCACATGGTATTTCTGCGATCCGCTGGTTGCGGAGATGGGATCCGGTGCCGGGCGCAAGTCCAGAAAATTAACAGCGGACATGCAGGCGCTGATCGACAGCAGGAATGAAATGCTGGACGCGCTTACCGGTTGATTCCCTGTGGTATTATTTCGGATTCGTCTTCCTTTCAGGCCATGATCGATAACTCATTGACACCGCTCATGAAGCAGTACACCGAGATCAAGTCCCGGCACAGGGACGAGATACTGTTTTTCCGCATGGGCGATTTCTACGAGATGTTCGGCGAAGACGCCGTAATCGCATCAGGCATTCTTCAGATCGCGCTCACATCCCGCGACAAAAGCAGGGAAAATCCGGTTCAGATGTGCGGCGTGCCCTATCACGCGGCGGAAGGCTATCTGGCCCGGTTGATTCAGGCGGGAAAACGCGTTGCCATCTGCGAGCAGGTGGAGGATCCGCGCCTTGCCAAAGGGCTTGTGCGGCGCGAGGTTGTCAGGGTGGTAACGCCCGGAACATACATTCCCGCCGAGATGCCGGCCGAAAAGACCAACCGCTACATCGCGGCCGTCTGCCCGCGCGGCGGGATAACCGGCGTCGCTTTCGCCGATCTTACCACCGGCGAGTTCCGTCTGTACGAAACAACCGGCTCGCTTGAAGACGAGCTTGCGCGTCTTGAGCCAAACGAGGTGCTTGCGCAGAAAAGCGTCGTCTCCGGCGGCTCTCTGTCCGAAACACTTTCCCGCTATGCCGTAACCGGCGCGGACGACGCCATGTTCGATTACATAAACGCATATCGAGCGCTTACCGGCCATTTCGCAACGGCGTCGCTCTCCGGCTTCGGCTGCGAAGGGATGCTGATCGGAATATCGGCGGCGGGCGGACTGCTTGGCTATCTGCTCGACACACAGAAATCGCGCCTCGAACATATCCGCTCGGTCAGGCCTGTCGAACGCGGACGATTCATGTCAATCGACGCTGCAACGCAGCAAAATCTGGAAATCGCGAAAAACCGCGTTGACGGCAGCGCGAAGGCCACGCTTCTTGGCGTGCTGGATGAGACGCGGACGGCAATGGGCGGCAGGCTGCTGAAACAATGGATTCTTCAGCCGCTTCTTGATCCGGGGCCGATAAACGCGCGGCTCGATTCCGTGGAGCGGCTTGTGGAATATCCCGCCGGAATGGACGCCATGGCTCGCTCGCTGGACGGCATCGCCGATATCGAGCGGCTGATCTCGAAGGTGACGCTCGGCATATGCAACGCCCGCGATCTGGCGGCGCTGAGCAGCGGAATCGCCTCGGTTCCAGCCGTGAAGGACGCGCTGTCATCGTTTCCGGGCGGCAGATTCTCCGAGTTGTTCGCAGCCATGGACGATCTCGACGATGTCCGCGATCTGATCAGAAACACGATTATCGATTCGCCGCCCGCCTCCCTGCGCGACGGCGGGATCATCCGCGACGGATACAGCGCCGAACTGGACGAGCTGCGGTCGCTCAGTTCCAGCGGCAAGGGCTATCTTGCCGCGCTTGAGACTCGCGAGCGCGAGCGCACCGGCATTTCGACTCTCAAGGTCGGCTACAACCGCGTGTTCGGTTATTTCATTGAAGCGCCGCGCTCCAAATCCGAGAAGATACCGGACGAATACACCCGCAAGCAAACACTGGCCGGAGCCGAGCGATATGTTACCGAGGAGTTGAAATCATACGAAGACCGGGTGCTTGGCGCAGAGGAAAAGAGCAAGGCGCTCGAATACGAGATTTTCGCCGACATCCGGGACACCGCCGCAACGTCCGGAAGCCGCGTTCAGGCAACGGCGGCTGCGATTGCGGAGGTCGACGCGCTGCTGTCGCTTGCGCTTGTTGCCCGGCGGCGCGGCTATTGCCGGCCTGGGGTAAACGACGGCGGACGCATCGCAATACGCGACGGACGGCATCCGGTTATCGAACACCTGTCCGCATCGGAGCGTTTCACGCCAAACGACACTGAGCTTGACGGCGGCGAGAACAGGCTGATGATAATAACCGGCCCGAACATGGCCGGAAAATCCACATACATGCGGCAGGTTGCGCTTATCACGCTAATGGCGCAGGCCGGAAGCTTCGTTCCGGCGCAAGAGGCCGAAATCGGTGTGGCCGACAGAATTTTCACGCGAATTGGCGCGTCGGACATGCTTGCCAAAGGCCAGTCAACCTTCATGGTGGAGATGACCGAAACCGCCAACATCCTGAACAACGCGACAGGGCGAAGCCTTATCCTGCTCGATGAGGTGGGGCGCGGAACAAGCACCTTCGACGGCATCAGCATTGCGTGGGCGGTGGCGGAGCATATCAGCCGCGTTATCGGCGCGCGGACGCTCTTTGCCACGCACTATCACGAGCTGACCGAGCTGGCTCTGGTCATGGACGGCGTGAAAAACTATAATGTCTCGGTCAAGGAATGGGGCGATGAGATTATATTCCTTCGCCGGATAGTGGAGGGAGCCGCCGACAAGAGCTACGGCATACAGGTGGGCAGGCTTGCCGGACTGCCGGAAAAGGTGATTTTCAGGGCGCGGGAAGTGCTTGCCAACCTTGAGCAGGCGGAGTTGAACGAGGCGGGACAGCCCAGGCTTGCCGCCGGCTATCCGCTGGAACCGGGCGCTCCGAGGCAGCTGGACCTGTTTTCGTCGCTGCCCGATCCTGTTGTTGCGGAACTGCTGGACATAGACGTGTCGCGCATCACTCCGCTTGAGGCGCTGAACAAGCTGTACGAAATTCAGCGCCGCGCAAGCGTGAATAACTCGTAGGGGCGCGGGGGTTCCACGCCCATCATGGAAATCAGGACGAATGTTTCGTCTGAACTAATTTCTGGAGGTTGCATCATGATTACTAGAACTCTGGCCTCGATACTCCTGTCGGCGGCGGTTGCCCTGACCATGCCGGCATGTAACAGCAATACGCCGGGCACGTCGTCGGCCCCGGCTCCGCCTTCAGGCGGAGCCGGCGGTGGCGCGCCAACCGGCCAATCCGGACAATTCTCGCCCCAGGGCGGCATGGCCGACAAAATCCGCATGGCGCAGGAAGCGCTCAAGGTCGATCCGAAGAACGTCAACATGCTGATCGAGCTTGGAAACCTCATGATGGACAGCAGCAGGTTCGCGGAGGCGGCCGACGCATATGAGAAAGCCCTTGCGATCAATCCGGCAAACGCCGACGTCCGCGTTGACATGGGAACATGCTTCAGGAATTCAGGCAATCCGAAGCGGGCTGTCGAAGAGTACAACAAGGCCATCAAATACCAGCCGAACCACGCAAACGCAAGGCTGAACCTGGGGGTTGTGCTTGCCTTCGACCTCAAGGACACAGCCGCCGCCGTAAAGGCGTGGGAAGAGTTCCTCAAACTGGCTCCGGGGCATCAGATGGCTCCGCAGATTCAGCAGGAAGTTGCGAACATGAAACGGGCTGCGGGGAAGTAGGGGCGAACGGCCGTTCGCCCGCTTGAGGGTTTGGGAAAATAATTCAGGGGGCGAGCGGCCGTTCAAATAATCAGGGGGCGAGCGGCCGTTCAAATAATCAGGGGGCGAGCGGCCGTTCGCCCCTACACACGTTCCCGTTTGTCGATCCGGTAAACACTTCCATCGAAACCCTTGGCGTATTTCTTCATCTCCGACGCCGCGCTCGAAATCGCGCCGTAATGCTCGAACGCCCCGTTGTTGACGGTCACGCCGATCGAGATCGAGAGCATCGGGAAAAGCATTCTGTTTCCGGCCCTGTCGTGCGATATGATGAACCCGGCCTCGCGGTCTTCCGAGTCGTAGAAGGTGGGAATAATCCTGTCGAAGCCTGATATGATTTCAGCGCAGACCACGTCGGCCTTTTCGGAATCGATCATGAAGACGAAATCGTCGCCGCCGATATGGCCGATGAAGCAATTCCCCGGTGCTTTCTGCTTTACGATATTGGTTATCAGCCGCGCCGACATTCTCAGGATTTCATCGCCGCGCGTAAATCCGTACTTGTCGTTGAACGGCTTGAAGTTGTCGAGATCGGCGTAGGCAAGCGCGAACTCCGCGCCGCGTTCGAGCCGTGCCTGTACCTCCTTCACGATCGGCGTGTTGCCCGGAAGCATCGTAAGCGGATTCGTCTCGACGACGCGGTGCGCCCGGAATATCGCCAGCGAAACGCGCATCCGAAGCTCGGTCGTATCGAGGGGCAAGCGCAGGTAGTCGTCCACCGGCATATCGGCCCAGTTTGTTACCGGCTCGCCGTCCGGGAGAACCATCATTATCGGAAGATTGCTCAAAATCGGGTCTTCGCGCAGAACCCTCACGAACGCCCTGTGATCCGGCGCGCCGCCAAGAATCACCAGCGCTGGCGGAGAATCGTAAACCAGATCGAGCACGCCGTGGCGCGATTCGAATTTCCTTACGCGGAAGGCTGCAAGCTCCCTGGCTATAACAGCGTCCAAATCCCTGTCGCCGGTAAAAACAACGATTGTTTCCATCAACGCGGTCAGAAGCTGAGCACCGTTCCGGAGATCGCGTCCTCAAGCTCAAGGAGGATGTCTTTAACGTCATCGTCGCCAAGGCCGAGCATCGCCCACGCCTCCTCGTCAACCGGATGAACCAACGGATCGCCGCCGAAACCGAAGCCGGTCATTTTTATGAATGCGTCGGCCAGATGAACCGTCGCGGCAAGTTTTTTGGCCTCCTTGGCAAGGCGCGGCTTGTGATGATAGGCCACGGCCTCCACAAGCTGGCGCGGGAAATTCCACTTTCTGGCAAGCCAGCTTCCGGCCTCCGCGTGCGAAACGCCCATTATTTCGCGTTCCAGATCGAAAATATACTTCCGCTCCGCCCTGGCCCGCTCCACGCACAACCCGAACTCCGCCGGATAGCATACGCCGAGCGCAACCTTTCCAAGATCGTGGATAAGCCCGGCAACCGACGCCTCTTCCACCTCTTTCATGCCCGCCCTCTGGGCGATGATGCGCGCCGCGGCGGCCGCGCCTATCGAGTGCTCCCATAGGCCCACCATGGTTTTCTGCATCACGTCGAATATGGCAACGCCGGTGAGCATGCCCTTCAGAACGCCAAGACCGATAAGCATAAGCGCCTGATTTATAGATGAAATTCTGCCAGGGAAGCCATATATCGGCGAGTTCACCATCTTTAGCACACGGGCGGAAAGAGCCTGATCCTCGCTTATGAAATCGCCGATCTGGTTAACCGACACGTCTTCCCGGTCTATCAGCTTCAGCACATCGGCAAGAACCGTCGGCAGCGTGGGAATGGCGCTTAGAGATTCAATTTCATCCCGTATTTCCGCTGCTGTCTTCATCGGTTTCCGTATATCGCCTCGACGTGCGCCATCATGATTTTCCTGAGATTGGCGTTGATGCCCTTGCCGCCGGTTTTCGAGAAAGCCGTCTCTACAACCGCAATGTAGTCCGCCTTCTTCGGAAACCGGTACTCGATCGCCCCCTCGATGAACACCGCCTCCGTTCCCATAGCCTTGAGGCGCTCGATGATTGCCGGGGTAAGCTCCACGCCCGCGCCGTAGAGCGCGATGCCGGATTCGTTCTCGACCGGCCTGGCAAGCTTCATCCCCGGCTCGGCGTCGTTAATTTTGGTTCGTTTCACTATCGGTTCCTCAGCGTTGCTTTGTCACTATATCACATCCCCATGAGCGCGTATTGACGTATACTAGTTATCGGCATTAGCTGACGGGATATTAATCTCAAACAGAAACCAGGGGATCAAACCATGTCCAACATAATGAACGGGTACGAACTTGCCGACGGCATCAAGGGCAGGGTGGCCGACGACGTAAAGGCGCTCAGGGAGCATGGCATTGACGTGGGGCTTGGGCTGCTTCTGGTTGGAAGCAATCCGGCGTCGCGGCAGTATTTCAGGGCGACGCTCCGTGCGTGCGAGAAGACCGGCATAAAGGCGTTTGAATTCAACGTGCGGGATGATGCGTCGCTGAACGAAATCCTGAACATCGTGCATGATGTAAATCGCGATGAGCGCATCCACGGACTGCTTCCGCTGTTTCCGCTTCCGGCCCGCATAAACGCCCGCCGCGTGGTGAACGAGATTCTGCCGGAGAAGGATGTGGACGGCCTCGGCTCGGTGTCTGTGGGGCGGCTTGCCGCGGATGAATCGATGTTCCAGATATTCAGGGAAGGCGCTTACGACAAGCTGTATAACGGATACCGCATGTCTTCGGTTCACGGTTTTCTGCCATGCACGCCTTTTGGCGTGATCCGGCTGATAGAGCATTACAACGTTCCGATCAAGGGCGCGCATGTTGTGGTGATAGGGAAAAGCATCGCGGTCGGCAAGCCGCTTTCGCTCATGCTGCTTGCGAAGGAGGCCACTGTTACCACCTGCCACCGCGAAACCCGCGATCTGGCGTTTCAGACAAAACAGGCCGACATCATCTGTTCGGCAACCGGAAGGCCGGGCCTGCTGACCGGCGACATGATAAAAGATGGCGCGGTTGTGGTTGACATCGGCATAAAGATGCTGGACGACGGCAGCATAACGGGCGACGTGGATTTCGCGTCGGTTGCCAGGCGCGCTTCGCTGGTCACGCCGGTTCCGGGCGGCGTGGGGCCGGTCACAATCGCCATGCTGCTAAAAAATACCGTGCGCTCGGCACAGAGAACGGAGTTCATGAAAAGCCCGCTGACAACGGGGGGGTAGATTGGGCATCCTTCGACTTCATGCCAATAAGACGCATAATTAATGTTACTGACAATCACAGACGGGAGACATCCGAATGCTCACGAATATAACGATTCGCAATTTCAAGAGGCTGGCCGATGTTAATTTCGAACTGGGCAAGACTGTCATATTGATCGGTCCAAACAACGCGGGCAAGACCACGGCGCTTCAGGCTCTTTCGCTATGGGACGTTGGGCATCGTCTCTGGATTTCGAAGCGAGCCGGTAGAAGCGCCGCCGAGAAGCGGCCCGGCGTAACGATCAACCGACGCGATCTTTCGGCAATTCCGGTTCCTGTGGCAAACCTTCTGTGGCATGATCTCCATGTTAGAAACATTGAGCGAGTTGAAGGCAGGCAGAAAACTAACAACATCATGATCGAAGTTACTATCGACGGCGTTACCGATGGCAAACCCTGGTCATGCGGTTTTGAATTCGATTATGCGAACGAGGAATCGTTCTACTGCCGGCCATTGCGACTGGACAATGGAAAGCCGCCAGAACGCATGTCTGTGCCGCAAGAGGCAGCCTTTGTTAAAATTGAGTTTCTGCCCACAATGTCTGGCCTTGCAGACCGGGAATTCATCAAGCAGACTGGCGAGATAAAATGGCTGATCGGCCAGGGGCAGACAGCTCAGGTTCTTCGTAATCTTTGTTTCCGGATATTTGAAGACTCGCCGGAAAGTTGGAAAGAGCTTGTTATCCACATCCAAAACCTGTTTGGAGCCATGCTCATGACTCCCGTCTTCATCAAAGAGCGAGCTGAGATAATCATGTCGTACAAGGAGCCAAACGGTAACAGACTCGACCTTTCTTCCGGAGGACGCGGATTCCAGCAGACATTGCTCCTGCTTGCACATCTTTACGCCAATCCAGGAACAGTTCTATTGCTGGATGAGCCAGATGCCCATCTGGAAGTGCTGCGTCAGAGGCAGACATACCAATTGCTTACGGAAGTTGCAGGACGCCGCAACTCACAGATAATCGCCGCAAGCCATTCCGAAGTCATCCTGAATGAGGCAGCCGACAGGGATATGGTTATCGCATTCGTGGGAGCGCCTCACCGCATTGACGACAGGGGCAGTCAGGTATTGAAATCCCTGAAGGATATCGGATTCGATCAATATTATCTGGCAGAGGAAACAGGGTGGGTTATCTATCTGGAGGGATCCACGGACTTGGCAATTCTTAAGGCATTTGCCAAAACACTTGGACATAAGGCATCGAGCATGCTTGAACGCGCATTCGTCCGATATATAGGAACCAATATCCCTGAAAAGGCCCGTCAACACTTTTACGGACTGCGGGAAGCCAAGAATAATTTACTTGGAATCGCGATATTCGATTCGCTAGATAAAGAACTTCAGAAAGACAGCGCTCTCCGCGAGACGATGTGGAAAAAGCGGGAGATAGAGAACTATGTATGCATGAAAGAAATTCTGATGGCATACGCTCGTTACGATCTGCCCGACGACCTTTTCGGCAGACAGGAGGCCGACAGGCGAGAGATTGCGATGGCGGAAGCGATTACTGAAATATCGTCAGCGCTGAAAGTGTTGCGGCGAACATCGCCATGGTCGCCTGACATAAAAGCCACGGACGATTTTCTTGATCCTCTTTTCGAGAAATACTTCGAGAAGCTTGGGCTACAGAACCTGCTAAGGAAAACCGACTATCACGTTCTGGCCGCCTTGGTTCCTGCTAAACTGATCGATCCGGAGGTGATTGAAAAGCTTGACGCTATCGTTGAAGTCGCTGAAAAGGCAGGCAGCAGCTTCATGTGATCAGTCTGTGAAATCTCGTTCCATAATCTACCCAGTCACCTGCCCGTTCAGCGTCTCAAGCGCCTCCCACCGCTCAAGCGCGGCGGCAAGCTCAGCTTCTAGCCAGTCCAGCCTCGCCTGAATCACGGTAATCCGGCCCGGAGTCCGTTGATATAAAAGCGGATCGGCCATCTCGGCGTGCAGGGCGTTACGCTCGCTTTCCAGCGCGTCGATCCTGTCCGGAATCGCCTCAAGCTCACGCCGCTCGTTGAAGGTCATCTTGCGCGGGCGTTCCGGCTTCGGGCGCTCCGGCTTCGGCTTTAACGCTGTAGTGTCCGCCTCCGGTTCCGCCGGCGCGCTTCTCTGGCGCAGCCAATCGTCATATCCGCCCACATATTCGCGCACATTGCCGCCTTCAAAGACAATCGTGCCGGTAACCACATTGTTCAAAAACGCCCGGTCGTGACTGACCAGCAGCACGGTTCCGGCGTAGTCCATCAGAAGCTCTTCCAGAAGCTCCAGCGTCTCGGCGTCAAGATCGTTCGTCGGCTCATCCATCACCAGCACGTTCGACGGCCTCGAAAACAGCCGCGCCAACAGCAGCCTGTTCCGCTCGCCGCCCGAAAGCACCTTCACCGGGCTTCGCGCACGATCCGGCGGAAAAAGGAAATCCTGAAGGTAGCCGATAACATGACGGCGGCTGCCGTTGATCGTAACCCATTCGTTGCCCTCGGCCACGTTTTCCTGAACGGATTTATCGTCGTCCAACTGCTCGCGAAGCTGATCGAACCACGCAAGCTCGATCCGCGTTCCAAGCCGCGCGCTGCCCTGATCCGGAGCAAGCCGTCCAAGCAGAATGTTGAGCAAGGTGGTCTTGCCGCAGCCGTTCGGGCCGATTATACCGACTTTGTCTCCGCGAGTGATGACCGTGTCGAAATCGCGCACGATCTCCCTTCCCTCATACGCATATCCGATGCCGGTTGCCTCGATCACCAAATCGCCGGACCGCTCGGCCTCCTGCGCCGCGAAGCGCGCGTTTCCGGCCTGAACCCGCCGCGCCCGGCGTTCCTCCCGCAGTTTTTTAAGCGCGCGAACCCTGCCTTCATTCCGGGTGCGACGCGCGCGAACTCCCTGCCGAATCCATGCTTCCTCCTGCGCCAGCTTTTTGTCGAACTGCGCCCACGCCACTGCCTCAACCTCAAGCGCCGCCGCCTTCCGCTCCAGATAACTTTCGTAGCTGCATGCCCAGTTGCGCAACCTCCCGCGATCCAGCTCGACAATGCGCGTGGCCAGGCGCTTCATGAACATGCGGTCGTGGGTAACAAAGAAAAGCGCGCATTTCCGGCCAAGCAGAAACTCCTCCATCCACGCGATTGATTCCAGATCAAGATGGTTCGTCGGCTCATCCAGCACCAGCAGATCGGGGTTGGAAACAAGCGCCCGCGCCAGCATCACGCGGCGTTTCATGCCGCCGGAAAGCGTTGAAGATTCGGCGTCGGGGGCGAGCTTGAGGCTTGAAACCGCCGATTCCACCTCGCGGTGGATTTCCCATCCGCCGCTGCCGTCTAGCGCCTCCTGCACACGCTCGAGCCGCCGGAGCATCGCTTCGCCGCCATCGGCCAGCCCGGCGCTCAGGTGGTGAAATTCCTTTAATAATTCGCCGCGTTCGCCAAGCCCGCCGGTCACTACATCGAAGACAGGGCCGGCAAGCCACTTCGGGACGCCCTGATGCATCATCCCTATAGTCACATTCTGCCTGCGCGATATTTCGCCCCTGTCCGGCTGAAGTTCGCCGGTCAGCAGTTTCATGAGCGTGGACTTGCCCTCACCGTTTCGCCCCACAAGGCATACGCGCTCGCCCGCCTCTATCTGAAGGCTCACGCCATCGAGAATAAGCGGCCCTCCAAACGCTATCGAGATATTCCGAACGCTGATCAATGACATGCGGTTTGTTTTCCGTTCGAAATCTTATCGGGATACGCGGAAGATGGTTCTCATTCGCCGGCAAAAACCGTCAAACTATCCGACAGTGTTTGGCGCGTTGACCAGAGGAGTAGCTGTGTGAATTTCAACCCGGAAAGAAGGCTTTGACGACCAAGGCCATAATGCCGCCTGTAACCACGCCCAACATCCATTTTATCGGCTTGAGTTCGCCGTCCATGCGGAGTTCGAGTTCCTTGATTTCCCGCCGAATGTCTTCCTTTATAGCGTGAACGTCTTGCCTGGTTGCAACCTCTTTCAGATTGATTTCAAGAACCTCGGACAGCGCCTCGGCCTCGGCTTCAGCCTGCGCCGGGATAACGCCCGCGCTCTTGAGGCGGTTGGCAAATCTGAAGGTGTCGAATGTGAGCGTTGCCATGCGGATACTATATCACACTAAAAGTACTCTCTGGCGACGGTTCCGGCGCAATGTCAACGTTTGCATTAAAGGGCAGGTTTAAAACCTGCCCTTCTTGCCGTCAAACGGATTACGGCTTGCACTCCGCGCAGGACGGCATCGACGGCACGGCGATTCCGGCGTCAAGAATCGTCTTTTCGATGGTGAGCGTACCTGTTCCGTCGTCGGTTCCGGTTGCAAGGTTGTTGGTTATGGCGACTGCCGGATTCGAATCCGTGCTGCCGCTGGCATCTGTGTCGAATGTGAACGATCCCGTGCCGTCATAATCGCATGATGTTGTGGGCGCATAGCTGATATTCGCGCTGCTCGATACGAACTTGCCGGTTCCAGGATCGAACGCTACAACCTGTTTCTGCGCCAGTTCACGCAGCGTGTGCGAGTTGCCCGGCCCGGCCCAGTTGCAGATAAATCCGCCAATCGACGGATCGAGATTCTGGATGTCCGATCCATAGCCGTAGAATGACGTGGCGGAAAGATCCACGGTTGTGTCGTCGGCATCCTCGGCTACGCCCAGATTGAATACGCGGGTGTTTCCGTCCATGAATCCGGCCTGCCACGCATAGGCGTAATCGCCAACAAGCGTGAGCGGATTGTAGCTTGCGCGCAGGATGTTGAAGTTGTCGGCCCAGCCGTTCGGGTTCGTTACGGCGTTGTACTTGTCGTATGCGTCAACAAGCTTGTTCGAATCGAGTCCGTCCACGTTCTTGCCGCAGAAGGTTCCCTCGCGAAGTTCAACCGTGATGCCGCCCGCGCCAGTGCGGTTGTAAACGAACGACCCGTTCATCGTGGTGTCAACCGGCGAAGGACTGCCGCCGCCATTTGCGCAATTGCCAGCGCTGGTGGTATCGCCGATCCTGTATGCAACCTGTCCGCGATAGATGACAGATGACGCGGGATCCGGAATATGCCCAAGCTCGATAACGATATTTCTGGTGTTGTAGGTCAAATCCATGTGATAAGTGTACTTGGCCTCGCCGCCGGTTGTGGCTGTGTAGCTCAAAGACACATCGTTGAACGTGACTCCGGCCGGCGCGGAAGCCGACATGGCGGTTGTGAGCGAAACCGACGGGGTGGTGGCATCCGGCATCGAAAGCGCTCCGCCGGATGTGTTTATAGTGCAGACCATCGAAGCAAGCGCCATCAGCGAGGCTATCGACCTTTCGCTGACGCCTTCCATGCGCGCGTTCAACTCGGCGGCGGCGCAGGCGTGGCCGTCAACCGGATCGACGGGCATCCAGATTCCGACATCGCCCGGCGGCAGCTCGCCGCTTGCGGGGCCGGGGCCGCCGCCGGCGTCCGGGTGGTTTGCATACTTCACAACCGGCCCGTAACAGGAGGCGTTTACGGTCTGTTTCAGGAACATGTCCGGATCGAACGTGCATTTGGAGGGCGTTGTGCCGGACAGGATTTCACTGATCAGGGTTGTTGCCCAGTTGTAGCGTGAAACAACCGTGCCGCCGCCGATGGCGCGCGTTGATGCCTTGCCCGACGCGCCGCTTGTTACGTCTAGCGGCGAGGCCACGGCAAGCGCGGATGGAAACGCGGACGCGGCCACAGTGCCGCCGTTATTGTCGTTGGCTGTTGTGGTTTTCCCGGAAGAGCCGCCGGAACATGACGCCATGATCAAAACCAGACCGATAGCAATAATCTTCTTCATGCTACCTACCTCCATGCGATAAATTCCGATTCCACCTGATCGGCAATCAGATTTCTATCGGCTGGAGTGAAGACTGCCTTGAATTTCAGGCGTAGGGGCGAAAGATTTTTCGCCCTTACAGCGGCATGTGCGCGGCAGGCAACGCCCGATCACTGAATCAGAATTTCACGCCCAGATCCGGCATTATGCTCTGAAGAACGTGCATCGAGTCAGTAAGCAGAACAATTCCGAAGGCTATCATCAGCACGCCGCTTGCAATCGACACCGCGCGGATATGCCTGTTGAAACGCGGAAGGGCGCTGATCAGCGAATTGAACGCCACGGCAACAATGAAAAACGGTATCGCCAGCCCAAGCGAATATACGGTGAGCAGCTTGAAACCGTAGAACGCCGACTGCGCGGTGGAAGCGTAAAGCAGAATCGAGCCGAGTATAGGGCCGATGCAGGGCGTCCATCCGGCGGCGAATGTGATGCCGACGAGAAACGCGCCCAGGTATCCGGCGGGACGGCCCGGAAGATGTATTTTCTTCTCCATAGAGAGAAAATCGACCTTCAACAGCCCGGAGATATACAGCCCGAATATGATGATACACGCGCCGCCGGCCTTGCTGATTACGGACTGATATCTGGCAAGCAGCCCGCCGATGTACGACGAGGAAGTGCCTAGCGACACGAATACCGTCGAGAAGCCCAGAATGAACATCAGCGCGTTCAAAGCCGCCAGCTTTCTGATGGCGGCGCGGTCGCTGTCGCCCGAAAGCTCCTCATAGGACAGCCCGGTTATGAACGAGATGTACGACGGGATGAGAGGGAAAACGCATGGCGAGAGAAACGAGGCAAAACCGGCGGTCAGCGCAACCGGATAGGAAATATCATTCATTGATGGCACACTCCGACATATCGCCGCATAGTTTTTCCACGGCGTGGGTTAGTACCGGAAGCACCGCTTGCAGACTTTCGCGCGCTGCTTTCGGGCTTCCGGGAAGGTTGATTATCAACGTGTTTTTTCTGATCACCGCCACGCCGCGAGATAGCATGGCGCGTGGAGTTTTCTCCATTCCGGCCTGCCTCATGGCCTCGGCAATGCCCGGCACGAGGCGCTCGGCCACATCCATGGTGGCCTCTGGCGTCACATCGCGCGGCGAAAGGCCGGTTCCGCCGGTGGTCAGTATAAGGTTAACTCCCTCGTCGGCCAGTTCGGCCAGTGCGGCCTTGATGAAAATCCGCTCGTCGGGCAGAATCGACGTATGCACGATTGTTCCGGCATCCCGGATCATCTCGCGCACCACCTCGCCGCTTGCGTCCTCGCGCGTTCCTTCCGCGCCGGAATCGCTGATGGTAAGCACCGCTACAGTCATCATGTCAGCCTCGCAACCGGATCTCCCGGCATAAGAGTTCCACCCCGCAATATTTTCACGAAAATCCCCTCGCGCGGCATGACGCAGTCTCCGGCCTGCTCGTATATGGCGCAACGCGCATGGCAAACCTTGCCGATCTGCGTAACCTCAGCCTCAACCTCGCCGCCGAGCCTCAGGCGCGCGCCGATTGGAAGGGAGACAATATCCATGCCTTCGGTGGTGATATTCTCGGCAAAGTCGCCCGGACCGACATCAAGCCCCCTCGCCCGCATCTTTCCGATGCTTTCCATGGCAAGAAGACTGACCTGCCTGTGCCAGTTGCCGGAGGCGTGGGCGTCGCCGTCAATGCCGTGATTTTCGAGCACGCGAGCCGAATCGACCGGTTTCTTCCGTTCGCCCTTGCGCGGGCTGGTGTTTATCGAGATAATTCGGGGCGTCATTTAATGTAACTTGCAATATTACTGTTTAACCGGCCTTGGCTGGTGATGTTTCGGTCTCACCGGCCTTGGCTGGTGATGTTTCGGTCTCACCAGTCTTGGCTGGTGATGTTTCGGTCTCACCAGTCTTGGCTGGTGATGTTTAATATAACACTTGGAAGCGCCGCCGGTCAGGAAGTTGCCGTTTCCAGCTTTTCCTCCAAAGTCTTCTGGATCAACTGGTTCAGCGAAATTCCCATCACCGCCGCCCGCTCGGCGGCCTTTCGATGCAGGCCAAGCGGTATTCGCACATTGAAACTGCCCTTGTACGAGCGTTCAGGGCTTTTACCCGCCTCCGCGCAAAGTTCAAGGTAATCGTCCACCGCTTCGTGAAACGCCTCGACCAGCTCCATTACGCTCTGTCCCTCGAATGTCACAAGATCGCGGATGCCCTCGATCTTGCCGTGAAAAACATTGTCCTCGGCGCTGAACCTCACCGATCCCGTGAAATTATTGTAGTTCAACACATCTTTCATTCGATCACCTCCGCCTTTCTTAGCGCGTTTTCGATCTCTTCAAGCTGATACCGTTTGAGTTCCGGATTCGGATGAGGCTTGTGAAGCCTGATGATATGCATTGTTCCACGATTAACGAACGCGAAACGCGATCCGGATGTCTTTCCGGTTGCAGCCTCCTCATAGCCAAAACTCATGAGAAGCCTCACAAGTTCATCGAAAGTGAAGTCCTTCGGCCTAGACAGAAATCGTTTAAAAAGCTTCTCAGCTTTGCTCATAAATAAAGAATGACAAATAACGCGCTGTTTTGCAACTGATATCCGGTTGCACCAACTTATCTGCCGGCTATTGGCTTCGCCGCGCTTCTCCTGTAAAATGAGGCTGTCCGACGTTTGGGCGACATTTTCCTGTCGCGGAATAAATTATGCGTAAAGACCTTGCAAATTACCTGAAGGATTCGGAGATTCTCGCCGGTTGCGGGCTTGGCGAATACGATGTGAACCGCCTTGCCTACCAGGTCGAGAAGGGTTTCCTCAACGAATACCTGAGCGGGCTTGTCGGCGATATCGAAGAGGTCATGAGCATCAGTCCGGCGCTCGAATGGCGCGACATACTGGCTGCCGGAGCCGAGATCATCGTCCGTGCGCTGAACGCCGATTCCGCTTCCATCCGGCTCTACGATCCGGACACCGGCGACATGGTTTCCTTCGGAGCTTACGAAATACCCGAAGACATCCGCATGAAGACAATTCCGATGGACGACTCCGTGGCCGGGATCGTTGTGAGAAGCGGAAAAAGCTATCTGGTTCCAAACATATCGAGAGAGCCGCGATACCACAACAAGGATATTTCGCTTCGTCTGGGGCTGAACTCCCTGATTGCCGTGCCGCTTCGCATTCCGAAATTTTTCGAAACCGAGACCGAAATACTCGGCACGCTCCAAATTTATTATAAGACCAACGACCGCGTCTTCGACCCTCTTGAGGTGACTTACGCCGAGGTGCTGGCCCGGCGGATCAGCTATGTTGTGGCTCGCAAGCGGATTATCGACCTGTACCAGATGAATCTGTACAAGGAGAAGCTTGTCGGACAGATTTTCCTGAAGCTGAGCAACCGCGAAGGGATCAAGATGAAGGAGCTTTTCCGGCACATGGTTCCGGAACTGGTGGGGATACTGCCGATTCACAGTTGCGCCCTCTTTTCGGTATCCAAGGACGGGAGTACGGCATGGCTGGAAACGTGCTATCCGGAAAACGGCGGCAAAGGCGAATCCGGCTATTCGTTCGGCATTCACGACCATCCGTACATGGAAGCGCTCGTCAAGGGCGAATGGAAGATGGTGGACACAGATAACGAGCGCATAGATCCTTTATACGTGCTCATCAAGAACCCGAAGGAGAGCTGCCTTTCGAACGAGGCGCTAGCCTCCTACATGAGCGAAAACAGGCTGAATTCGGCCATTGTCATACCGTTGCAGGCGGGCGGAGCACTCCGGTACTTCATGACGTTCTACACCGCGGAAATACGTCAGGCGTTCACCGCGCGGGAGATCGAGCTGCTTACGTTTTTCGGCAAGGAGATCATGAAGGCGCTCCGAATGGAGCGTCTGGACGACATCCTGCACGACCTGAAAAACCCGGCCATAGCGATGGGCGGATTTGCGCGCAGGGCCATGCGCCTGCTGACAGGCGACAATCCGGAAGCCAACATCGCCAAGATCGCACAGGCAATCGAAATCATAATCGAGGAGACCGACCGCATCCAGGGCCTTGCCACCAGTTCGGCAATCGAGGGGCGCGAACGTTCGGTGAATATAGGCGAAACCCTGCGAAAGCGTTTCAGCATCAATATCGAAGCGGTACGGCGGCGAGGCAGGCGGGATATACGTCTTGAAGCCGGAGAGATCGAGGACGGCATCATTGTGCATTGCGTTCCCTTCGACATCGAGCGTTCGATAGACAACCTGCTGGCCAACGCAACAGACGCCGTTCCCGGTGACGGCGGCGTGGTTACGGTGAGCTGCAAGCGCTCAGGCGGAGAAGCCGCGCTGGAAATCCGGAACACGGGCCATATCGATGAAGCGCAGATCGCGGCGATCATGTCGGGAGATGTTGCCGGACGCGGGCTTAATATCGTTCTTCGTTTCGCGCGCTCGGTTGGCGGGAAACTGGATGTCAGCCGGGACGGCGAATCCACAGTCATGACAATGACGCTTCCGGTTCATGCGCCGTGACGAACCCGGCGGCTTCAAAGGCGGGGCGGCGTTAACAGGTGGGCGGAATAATTGAAACCCTTAGAAAATTCATACTGTTTGGCCTGATACTTGTTGTTGTCTCGATCGTAATCACTCTAAACATATTTTTTCAGCAGAATTACCAGCAGGAGATGGCCGCGCAGTTGAACCGCCAGCAGCTTCTCATAGCCAAGGCAATCTCGTCGAACATCAAAAGCCATTTCGAGCACATCGAAGAGGAACTGCAAGCCTTCGCCCGTCTGATCAAGCGCAGGGGCATGAAGGAGACGGACTTCAGCAGTTCGGTGGAGGATATCTTCGCTGAGGAAGGCAAGGATAGGGGCGTTGAGCTTCATATTTTCGACTGGAACGGCAAACTCGTATATCCGGCCGGGGTTGCTCCAACCACCGAGAATGTGAGGATGTTCGAACTTTCCAGAAGCATTCCTGCCGGAAAGGCGCATTTCTTCGACCATATCCAGTCTCATGGCATGGTCGAAATAGCCACGCCCCTTCCGGTGGGCGACAGGGAGAATTCCGGGGTCATCATCATGTCGATCGACATCGATTCGGTCAGCAAGAAATACCTTGAGCCGATTCAGTCCGGCGAACGCGGTTACTCGTGGATGATGGACGCGTCCGGAACACTGATATACCACCCGTCAAAAAGCGACATGGTGGGGAAAAACATCTATAACGCGGTAGATTCCTGTTTCAACTGCCATTCATCGTTCAAGACCGAGGAGATGATTCTTTCCACTCCGGACATAGGATTCAGTTCATACGTCTCGCCGCACGGCGAAGACAAGCTGCTGGCCTATTCCCGCGTCTCCATTTCCACGCTGTCATGGATCGTATGCGTCTCGGTGCCATATTCGGAGGTTACGGCCAGCATCCAGAAGAGCATGCGCCTGCATTCCACGCTGGTTCTGTTCATATTCGCAATGACCGTAGTTGGCTCCTTCATTGTCGTGATAACCAATCGCGGCAGGATCAAGGCGGAAGAGAAAGCGTTGCATCTTGAGCGCCATCAAGCTCTGGAGCAGGAGATCGTTCACGCCAAGAACTATCTCGAAAACATTCTGGAAAGCACGCAGACGATCATAATGGTGATCGGAGACGATTTTGTCATCAGAACGGTCAACTCGGCGTTCGAAGCCATTTTCGGACTGTCGAAGGACGGGATTGTGGGAACAAGCTTTCTTGAGAGGTTTCCGTTCACATCCCCCGACGACAGTGAGCGCTTTATCCGCATCATCAGCAGATGCCTCGAAGGCAAGGTGCGCGGCATTCCGGAATACCACATCAATATAGCTGGGCAGGCAAGAAGCATGAACGTGGTGCTAAGCCCTCTCAGAATCGACGGCGTGATCAACGGCGTGATCCTGTCTGCCAGCGACGTGTCCGAGGCGGTGACGTTGAAGGAGCAGATTCATCAGTACGCGCACGAGCTTGAGGGCATCGTCAAGGAGCGCACAAAGGAACTCAGAAGCGAAAAAGAGAAGCTCAATGCGCTTGTGAATTCGATCGAGGCCGGTATCTGCATATTCGAGGACGACGGAAGCCTCGCATGGGCCAACCGTGTGTTCGGCGACTGGCTGCCCGAAGGCGGAGTGAGCGGCATCCGCATGGACGACATCTTCGCGGGCAAGCACACATTCGAGGAACTCAAGAGCGAAATAACCAGTAAAAAGATATTCCAGGAAATTGTTTATCGCGACTTCGGACGGAAGGCCGGTTATTTTCAGACAACCTCCACTCCGCTTGTGAGCACCGAGGACAGAAAACAGATACTTCTTCTGATTCAGGACGTCACGGAGGTTCGCAAGGCCGAGGAGCAGATGATGCAGTCCGAGAAGCTCTCCGCGCTGGCGCGTCTTTCCGCCGGAGTGGCGCACGAGATAGGTAATCCGCTTACGTCCATATCCTCATACGTCCAGATTTTAAAAGAAATGGATTTCGACGATTTCACCAGGGAAGCCCTGAGCACGATCTCCCGCCAGATCAACCGGATAGCCATGATCGTGCGGCAGATGTCGAGCTTCACCAAGACCAAGACCGGCATGGCCGGGCAGTCCGTTCGCGAGATCGTGGATTCCACGCTTCAACTGGTGAAGTACGACCGCCGTATGAAAAAGGTGGAGATCAGCGAGGATGTGCCCGACGACGCCGGATCGGTGAAGGTGAACGGCGACCAGCTTGAGCAGGTTTTCATCAATATAGTCCTGAACGCCGCCGACGCCATGCAGAGCGGCGGTTCGCTCAATGTCTCGGCGTCCAGAAGCGACGGCTTCGTGGACATTTCGTTCCGGGATACCGGCCTTGGAATTACCCCGGGGCATATCGAGCGCATTTTCGATCCGTTTTTCACCACGAAGGAAACCGGAACCGGCCTCGGCCTTGCGGTCAGCTACACCATCGTCCGCAGCCTTGGAGGTACAATTCAGGTTTCGAGCGTTCCGGGAGAGGGAACTACGTTCACTGTGAGGTTGCCCATATATGAAGGATGACAAAACCAGAATACTTGTGGTTGACGACGAGCGGGACATCTGCGGCGCGCTGGAATTTCTGCTGTCGAGGCGCGGCTACAAGGTTGAAGCCGCGTATGACGCGGATACCGCGCTCGAAAAGCTGGGCAAGGCCGATTACGATCTGATGCTCACTGATCTACGCATGGAGGGCATGGACGGCATGGAGCTTATAAAGCGCGCCGCCGCCATCCAGTCCGGGCTGATAACCGTGATGATGACAGCGTATGCCTCCGTGGAATCCGCGGTGGAGGCGATGCGGCTGGGCGCCGCCGACTACATCGTGAAGCCGTTCGTGAACGAGGACGTGCTTCTGACCATTCAGCGACTGCTCGACCACAGGCGCGTGCTGGCCGAAAACCAGACGCTAAAGCGGCAGTTGAGCCAGCATATGGGATGCAAGGAGTTCATCGGAGATTCGCCTTCCCTTCAGGCGATATTCGAACTGCTGGAGAAGGTTATCCCGACCAAGAGCAACCTGCTGATTCTGGGTGAATCCGGCACGGGCAAGGGCATGATAGCCGAAATAGTCCACTGCAACAGCCCTCGCCGCGACATGCCGTTCATGTCGATAAACTGCTCGGCCATTCCGGAATCGCTGCTTGAGAGCGAGCTTTTCGGCTACAGGAAAGGCGCTTTTACCGGCGCCAACGCCGACAAGTCCGGACTGATCAAGATGGCCGACGGCGGCACGCTGTTTCTCGACGAGATCGGCGACATGCCCGCGCCGCTTCAGGCCAAGATATTGAAAGTGCTCGAAAGCGGCGAGTTCATGCCAGTGGGCGACACAAAGTCGAAAACCGTGGATATACGCATAATCGCGGCCACGCACAGGAAGCTGGAGGAGCGCATCCGCGACGGCCTGTTCCGCGAAGACCTCTATTACAGGCTGAGCGTATTCGAGATCGTGCTGCCATCCCTGCGCGAGCGCCCTGAGGACATCCGGATTCTGTCTCACCATTTTCTGGAACGTTTCGCCCGCGACAACAAGAAGGAAATCAAGTCTTTCTCGAACGACGCCATGGATGCGCTGATGTCGTACAACTGGCCTGGCAATGTGCGCGAACTGCGAAACGTGCTGGAACGCGCCGTCATCCTCTGTTCCGGGGCGATGATTCAGCCGCCGGATCTTCCGGAAAAGGTGCGCTCGCACGAAATCCGCACGGCGCGCGGACTACGGGACATGATCAACTATTACGAGAAAAAGATCATCCTGGACACGCTCAACTCCAACGGATGGAACAAGGACAAGACGGCGTCGGAACTCGGCGTAGATCTGGCGACGCTGTACCGCAAGATGAAGAAACTGGCGGTGGAGAATTAGCGAAGCCGGAATGTGCCACATGTTTTGACACCGACATGAAGGCATGATAAGGTGACGTGCCATCTAAATGGATGATCATAAACTATCAAGGAGGTCTCTCATGAAACATCACCGGTTGGCTATGTATTTCGCGATTGTCATATCTCTGACTTTCCTCGCATCCTGTGCCAGTCTGCACACCTGTCAACATCCGGCCGAGAAACGGGACGCCATCTACTTCTGCGCCTGCGGTGCCGACTGCAAATGCGACAAGGTTGGCAAGGAGCCGGGGAAATGCGGCTGCGGCAAGGACATGACCGGCGGCCATGTTGTGAAGGTCGAGGGCGACGAAGCGCTTGTATGCACATGCGGCCCCGATTGCACATGCGCGCTCGATCCGAATGATTCCACAAAATGCGGCTGCGGCAAGCCGGTCAAGCGCGTCAACCTGAAGGGAACCGGCCTTTACTTCTGCAACTGCGGCGGATCGTGCCTGTGCAACACGGTTTCAGACAAGCCCGGAACGTGCAAATGCGGAATGCCGCTTCATCAGGCGAAATAGGATTATTCAAGGGGGGGAGCATCACGGGGAGGAAATCAGCGTGTCGCATTTTGGAACATCGGGTTCCGATCCGTCACTCAACACCGCTTTCGTGTTCAGCCTTGCCGGGCTTTTCCGGCAAGCTCTACAGACAAGTTGAACAGCAGGCTGGAGTGGTTTAAACCCCGCCAGCCTGCATTCTCACACGCCGGTTAATACCGGGATCTACCCGTTGACGCTCTTCCCTGATACTGACGCGGCTTTCCGCTGTCGCTTCCGCGCCAGTTGCCGCGCTCCGCTCCGGCGTAACCGTCCCTGCGCGGGCGGTGGTAGCTTCCACTGTCGGAACGCGACTGATGATACCTGTCTGCGGGGCGGCTGCTGTTGTATGCGGGCCTGTTCCGCTCCTCGGCGGCGCGTTTCGCCGCCTCGACGATTGCGTCTCCGGCAAGCAGATGAAGCGCGGCGGCTACAACATCCGGCGCCGAGTGCTCCGCGATAAGCAACTTGGCCATTGTCTCGAGACCGTTGTGTTTGTTGCCGGCAATCGCGGTGACGAGCTTGTCGACAAGCGCCTTTTCACGCGCCTTTTTCACATCCGCCCATGACGGCGGCATTGCCCTGGAAATCACCGTTTTTGCGGTGCGCTCGATCATCCGTAGCCTTCCGAACTGGCGCGAGCTTACCAGACTGATCGCGATGCCCGATTTCCCGGCGCGTCCGGTTCTTCCGATGCGGTGAACATACGCCTCCGGATTCTGAGGAAGGCTGTAGTTGACGACGTGGCTCACGTCGGAAACGTCTATGCCGCGCGCGGCAACATCGGTTGCAACCAGAATGTCGATATGGCCCTTCCGGAACTTGCCCATCGCCTCGTCGCGCGCCGCCTGCGTGAAGTCGCCGTGAATGGCTCCCGCCTTGTAGCCAAGTCTGCCAAGGCTATCCGCAACCTCGTCGGTTTCTCTCTTGGTGTGGCAGAAGACCAGCATGAGCGACGGGGTCTCGGTGTCGATAATCCGGCTCAGTACGCTGACCTTGTCTTCCTCCCGCACCTCGTGGAAAACCTGCTTTATCGCATCGACAACGGTATTCTGGGCCGCCACGCGGATCTTCATCGGATCGCGCATGTAGTTTTCGGAAATGCGCATGATTTCCCTCGGCATCGTGGCCGAAAAAAGCATCATCTGGCGCTCCTCGGGAACGCCGTCAAGTATGGTCTTGATGTCGTCAACAAAGCCCATGTTCAGCATTTCGTCGGCCTCGTCGAGAACGACATGCCTTATTTCGGCAAGCGAGAGGGATTTTCTGGTTATATGATCTATAACCCTGCCCGGCGTTCCGACAACAATGTCGGCTCCCCTGGAAAGGCTTTTAAGCTGAAGCACCATCGACTGGCCGCCGTAGATCGGAATTGTTGTAATGCCGCGATGCTCGCCGATGCGGCCAAGCTCCAGGGAAACCTGCATGGCAAGCTCGCGTGTTGGAACAAGCACTATGGCGTATGGCCGCCTGCTCTTTCCGGCGTGCGGCGACTCGACGAGCGGAATGCCGAAAGCGGCGGTCTTGCCGGTTCCGGTCTGTGCAAGGCCGACGATGTCGTGGCCCTTCAACGCTGGGCCGATGGCCTCCTGCTGAATGGCCGTGGGTGTTTCGATGCCCATGCCGGAAAGCGCGCGAAGCGTAGCCTCCGACAGAGCGAAGCTCTGGAAACTGCTGTGCATTAAAGAATCTCCTGTGCGATTATGGCTGCGCGGAACAAAAACAGTCGGCAGCCTGCTTCAGGACGAACCGAGGGAGGTATAAAACCCGTGGTGGTGATTTCCCTGAAAAACCCGATCCAAACAGATAATATGGCCGCTTGCGCTTTAATCCGCCGGACTCGCTTAAACCAGCGACATCCGATTTCAATCCCGAACACTATCAGACTTTCAGGCGTTGTGTCAAATAATTCACTTCCACAACGTTTCGCTGACACGATAAACGTTGTAAAAATACCGTCTTGACTTCAGCCGCGCGCGGCGGCTATTGTAACCGCATCCGATCATAACGCCGGGGGGTTGCAATGCCGGATAGACTTTCAAATCGCCATAACGCCGGGTTACAAACCGCTCATGCGGCTGCAAGC
>Ga0233425_10001506_pt1 | contig 51887 bp, 48 predicted proteins | sample Watercolumn_Towu_2_FD_181712 | JGI IMG/M metagenome (GOLD analysis project Ga0233425, IMG submission 181712) | Freshwater microbial communities from Lake Towuti, South Sulawesi, Indonesia - Watercolumn_Towuti2014_140_MG | ecosystem: Environmental > Aquatic > Freshwater > Lake | place...
CTTTTTGTTTTGACTTGGTGCCCAGGAGAGGACTCGAACCTCCACGCCCTTGCGAGCGCTAGGACCTGAACCTAGTGCGTCTACCAATTCCGCCACCTGGGCCAAGAAGGCGCGCATCTTAACGATCCCCCCATTTTCATGTCAACGAAAAAAACATCCTCGAAGTCCAAATCCGACGAACCCAAAGCCGCTGCCGGGGGCAGGAAGAAAGCCCGCCACGGCCAGAAATCCCTGCGCTGGCAGGATCCACACCTGGAAAGGGAACGGGCTAAATATGGCCAGGCCCTGCCCAGCCGCGAATTCCTCCTGCAACTGCTGGAGGAGGCCGGGGAACCCGTCGAGCCGGACGATCTGGCCTTCCGCCTGGACATCGAGCCGGAAGAGGCGGAGGCCTTCACCGCCCGCCTGCGCGCCATGCAGCGTGACGGTCAGATCCTATTCAACCGGCGTGGCGCCCTGTGTCTGCCGGAGAAGATCGAGGTCAAGGCGGGCCGCGTCGAAGGCCACAAGGACGGCTTCGGCTTCTTTGTGCCGGACGACGGCTCCGGCGACCTTTCCCTGCCCGAGAAGGAGATGCGCGGCGTGCTGCACGGCGACCGGGTCATGGTGCGGGAACACGGCGTCGACCGGCGCGGCCGCAAGGAAGGCAAGGTGGTGGAGATCCTGGAGCGGGCCAATTCCGTGCTGGTGGGCCGCCTCTACCGCGAACGCGGCTACCAGTGGGTGGTGGCCGAGAACAAGAAGATCAGCCAGGACATCCTGATCCCCGACCACCAGGACCTGGGCGCCTCCAGCGGTCAGGTGGTGATGGCGGAGGTCGTCGAGCAGCCTACCAAGCACGCGCCGCCGGTGGGCAAGGTGGTCCAGGTGCTGGGCAACTACGCCGACCCGGGCATGGAGATCGAGATCGCCCTGCGCAAGCACGACCTGCCCCACGCGTTCTCCAAGGCGGTACTGGCCCAGGCCGGGAAGCTGCCCAAGGGCGTGACCAAGAAGGACCTGGAGCCGGTGGACGGCCTGGTGCGCGAAGACATCCGCGACCTGCCCCTGGTGACCATCGACGGCGAGGATGCGCGCGACTTCGACGACGCCGTGTATTGCCAGCCGGAAGGCCGGGGCTTCCGCCTGTGGGTGGCGATCGCCGACGTGTCCCACTACGTGCGGCCTGGCGCCGCCCTGGACAAGGAAGGCTATGAGCGGGGCAACTCGGTCTATTTCCCGCGCCGGGTCATTCCCATGCTGCCGGAGGAACTTTCCAACGGCCTGTGCTCGCTGAATCCCAAGGTGGACCGCCTGTGCATGGTGTGCGAGATGGAAATCGCAGGCACCGGCGGCATCAAGAAATTCCGCTTCTACCCGGCGGTGATGCATTCCAAGGCCCGCCTCACCTACAACCAGGTGTGGGACTGGCTGTCCGGAGCGGGCAAGCCGCGTAAGGATCAGGTCTGGCTGCTGGAGCCGCTGCGCGATCTGTACAAGCTTTTCAAGGTGCTGCTGAAGGCGCGTGGCATCCGCGGTGCCATCGACTTCGAGACCCTGGAAACCAAGATGCTTTTCGACGAACACGACAAGATCGAGCGCATCGTGCCGTCCGCCCGCAACGACGCCCACCGCCTCATCGAGGAATGCATGCTGGCGGCCAACGTCTGCGCCTCCGAGTTCCTGGCCAAGAAGAAGCACCCGGCCCTCTATCGCGTCCACGAGGGCCCCACGCCGGACAAGCTCAAGGCCCTGCAGGAGTTTCTCGCCGAATTCGGCTTCTTCCTCACCGGCGGCGACGATCCCCACGCCAAGGACTACGCCGAGCTGCTGGCCAAGATCAAGGGCCGGCCGGATGAGCAGCTGCTCCAGACCGTGCTGCTGCGCTCCCTGCGCCAGGCCATCTACAGCCCGGACAACGTGGGCCACTTCGGCCTCGCCTACGAGGCCTACACCCACTTCACCTCGCCCATCCGCCGTTATCCGGATCTGCTGGTGCATCGGGCGATCAAGGCCTGCCTGAAGAACGGGACCTACGCGCCCGGTGACTGGTCGGCCGTGGGCATGCACTGCTCCATGACCGAACGCCGCGCCGACGACGCCACCCGCGACGTGGTGGCCTGGCTCAAGTGCTACTACATGCAGGACAAGATCGGCGAGGAGTTCGACGGCGTCATCTCTGCCGTGGTGAGCTTCGGCTGCTTCGTGGCCCTGAACGAGGTGTTCGTGGAAGGCCTGGTGCACGTCACCGACCTGGGCCCGGACTATTTTCACTTCGATGCCGCCCGCCATCAGATGATGGGCGAGCGCACCGGCAAACGCTTCCGCCTGGGCGACAAGGTGCGCATCCGGGTGGTGAGCGTGGACATCGAGACCTCGCGCATCGACTTCGCCCTGGTGGAGGAGACGATCCCCGTCGTCCGGCCCGCGTTCCGCAACGAGCCCGCGCCGGCGGCCAGGAAGGGCAAGGGAGGCAAGCGCAAATGAGCCAGCGCCAGGTCATTCATGGCTTTCACGCCATCGTCTCGCGTCTGCGCCATCATCCCGAAAGCATCCAGGTCATCTACCTGGATCAGTCCCGTCGTGACCGGCGCGCCAAGGATCTGATCAAGTACGCCGAGGACAAGGGTGTGCGGGTGGTGCTTGCTGATGGCGCCCGGGTGGAGGAAATGGCGCGGGGCAAGTCCCAGGGGGTGGTCGCTCTGGCCGATCCCATTCAACTCGCCAAGGATCTGGATTCGGTGCTGGAGGATCTGACCGAGCCGGCTCTGCTGCTGGTGCTGGATGGCGTCACCGACCCCCACAACCTGGGTGCCTGCCTGCGCAGCGCCGACGCCTTCGGCGTGCACGCCATCATCGCCCCCAAGGACCGGGCGGCGGGTCTCTCCGCCGTGGCCATCAAGGCGGCCAGCGGCGCCGCGGACTGCGTGCCCTATCTCACCGTCACCAACCTGGCCCGCACCCTGCGGGAACTGAAGGAGCGCGGCATCCTCGTCGTCGGCACCGATGACGAGGCTCCCGGTACGCTGGCGGACGCCGATTTCTCCGGGCCCGCCGCCCTGGTGCTGGGGGCAGAGGGCGCCGGCATGCGCCGCCTGACCCGCGAGCACTGCGACGTGCTGGTACGCATCCCCATGTTCGGCCAGGTTGAGAGCCTCAACGTCTCGGTGGCCACCGGCGTGTGCCTTTATGAAGCGCGGCGGCAGCGCGGCGTGGCGGGATCCTGAGGCGGGTCGCCCGGTCCCGGTATCTTCCGCAATCTTCTCGCGCTACTCTTGGGCCGCATGAACAACCGCCCGGATGACGGCCCATGAAACCCTCCTGGAAGGACAGCATCTATCTCCAGCGCGAGAAGCTGGCGCAGATCCTGCAAGATCCCCTGGCCCGCCTGGCCGACAAGTGCGCGCCCGTGTGGGGCAGCCACAACGGCCTGAACGCGGTGCTGCTGGAAGGCTTTCCCGACATTCCCCACTGTACCTATCTGTACTGCGTCGGCTTCGATGGCGTGCAGATCTGCGACAACGTCAGCGCCGAGGGGCTGGCGCCCGAGCACTTCGGCCGCGACCGTTCCCGACGGCCCTATATGCAGGAGGCGGTGCCCGCCTGGGGCTTCCTGCTGTCCGACGCCTATATCAGCCTGCAGAAGCAAAGGCCCTCCCTGACCGCGCTGCAGATCGTGCGCGCCATGGACGGCCGCCCCCTGGGCTATCTGGGCGCCGACTTCGACTTGCGCGACCTGCCGGTGACGGCGGAGTTGTACGAGGAATCGGGCCATTGGCGCCAGGTGAAGGGGGATCCGTCCATCCGCGGTATGGTGTTCCAGCAATGCCGGGCGGAAAGCGCCCTGGACCGGCACATGGAAAAGGGCCTGTCCATCCTGGAAGAACTGCTTACCGAGCGGGGCGTGTTCCAGTGCATCATCCACTTCTCCAGCAGCCAGGCCATTCTCTGGACTGTGGACGACCCCTACCGCTACCGCATCCTGGACCAGGACGCCCTTGCCGATCCGGACATCTGCCTGGTCTATCCGTCGCGTCCCTATCCGGCCGAGGCGATGGTGCCGCCCGAGGACGTGGCGCGCATCCTAGGCCACCTGCGCGACCTGCGCATGGCCGATGAGAACATCTACCTGCGCATGTCCTCCATCAACCTGTTCAACGGCATGATCAGCCTGACCTTCTCCTGCGACGGTACCCACTACATGCGCCACGACGAGTTCCTCGACAAGGGCAACGACTTCTGGTTCGGCACCGCCGGCTGAGCCCGGCGTCAGGAATGGCCGGCCGAACGGCTGTCGAGGACGCCGCCGTGTTGTTCCAGGAAACGCAGCAGGGCCGCCGCCTTGTCCAGGCATTCCTGGTATTCCGCCTCGGCCTGCGAGTCGGCGACGATACCGCCGCCGGCCCAGAAGCGCAGCCGCCCCTCCGAACTCACCAGGGTGCGGATGGCGATGCTGGTGTCCATGTCGCCGTTGAAGCCCAGCCAGCCGATGGCGCCGCAATAGACGCCGCGCCGGTCGGGCTCCAGTTCCTCGATGATCTGCATGGCACGCAGCTTGGGCGCGCCGGTGATGGAGCCGCCGGGGAAAGCCGCGCGTAGCAGGGCCACGGTGTCCAGCCCCGGGGCCAGGCGGCCGGTGACGGTGCTGACCAGGTGGTGCACGGTGGCGAAGCTTTCCAGGCCGAACAGCCTGGGCACGGCCACGGAGCCCGGAGTGCAGACCTTGCCCAGGTCGTTGCGCAGCAGGTCCACGATCATCAGATTTTCCGCCCGGTCCTTGACGCTTGCACAGAGTTCCCGCGCCAGGGCCGCATCCGCTTCCGGGGCGGCGGCGCGGGGGCGGGTGCCCTTGATGGGCCTGGTCTCCACGCGCCCGCCCCGCGCCTCCAGGAAGCGTTCCGGCGAGGTGGACAGGATGCGTGCGGCGGGGTGGTTGAGATAGGCCGAATAGGGGGCGGGGTTGAGCCGGCGCAGGGCCTGGTAGCCCAGCCAGGCATCACCTGCCGTCGGGGCGGCAAAGCGCTGCGCCAGGTTGACCTGGTAGCAGTCGCCGGCGGAAATGTAGCGCTTGATGCGGCTGAAGGCCCGCCGGTAGCTGGTGGCATCGAAATTGCGGCTCACCGGACCGGTGACCCGGAACGGCTGCCGGGGCGGGGGCGGTGGCGGGTCGGAGAACAGTTCGACCAGTCTGTCCCAGGCCGCCGCGGTACGCGGGTCGCGGCCTGCGGATACCAGCCAGCTGCGTTTTTCCTGGTGATCCACCACCACGGCCCAGTCATAGAGGCCCACCGCCATCTCCGGGATGCCCTCCGCGTCGCGGGCATGTGCCGGCAGGTGCTCGATGCGTCTGGCCAGGTCATAGGCGAAGTAGCCGATGGCGCCGCCGGCGAAGGGCAGGGAGGTGGTTTGGCCATCCGCCGCCAACGCCTGCCGCAGCAGTCCGAAGGGATCGGCGGGGGAGAGGCGGGCTTCCCCGAGGCGGCGGATCTCGGTCATGCCGCCGCGGCTGACCAGGGTGGCGAAGGGCCGCGCCGCCAGGATGTCCAGACGTCCGGCGGTGATGCGCGGCCGGCCGCTGTCCAGGAACACCGCCCAGGGCTCGTCGGCGATGGCCTCGAAGAGTTCGGCGCTGTCGGCGCGGTAGGGCAGGGGGCTGAGCCTGCCGCCGCCATCCGCGGATTTCATGACCACCGGGCCTTCCTTGTCGATGCGATGCGGTGAAGTGTATGCCGGGATGGCTGCCGCGCCGAATGCGTGACTCTCCGGACCGCGGCGCCGTACATGGTATGGTTGCCCGGCGGCCGGGCTCTCCGCCGACAACCGCATCCGTTCCATGCCATCATCCCGCCCCATGAACAGCCAATTCGCCTGGTCGGTCCTCAACCGATCCGAAGTCATCGTCGGCGCCACTGAAATCGAACTCGCCCTGGACCGCCTCGCCAGCCATATCACCGACGCTCTGGCGGACCGCTTTCCGGTGGCCCTGTGCATCATGGGCGGGGCCGTGGTGTTCGCCGGCAAGCTGCTGCCCCGCCTCGGATTCCCCCTGGAGTTCGACTACCTGCATGCCACGCGCTACCGCGACGGTACCCGCGGTGGGGAGATCGAGTGGGCGGTGCTGCCGCGCAAGGATCTGAGCGGCCGCTGCGTGCTGGTCATGGACGACATCCTGGACGAGGGCCATACCCTGGCGGCGGCCAAGGAGAAGCTGCTGGCCCTGGGCGCGGCGGAGGTGAAGATCGCGGTGCTGGCCGACAAGGACATCGGCCGCGAGAAACCGGTGCAGGCGGATTTCGTCGGCCTCAGCCTGCCCAACCGCTACGTGCTGGGCATGGGCATGGACGCCTTCGGATTGTGGCGGAACCTGCCGGCCATCTACGCATTGAAGGAGGAATAGGAGCCTATGTCAGTGGGGAACGTGCCCCGCGTTGAGTCCAGGAACGGACGGATGCAAGGCGCTGTGCGCAAGCCATGGTCATTCCATGGCCAAGCGCCGCAACGCAGCAGACGCCGTTCCTGGACTCAACCCGGAGGGCCGCTCGTCCGTGGGTGCATTGCCGCGTTGTGGGGGGCTCGTGGAGAATGGCTACACTTCGCCCCCCACGCCTTGCACTGCCTCCCACGGACAAACGGCGCGGGGTATGTTCCCCACTGACATAGGCTCCAAAATGTTAGGCATCATCGGCGGTACCGGCCTCACCAAGCTTCCCGGCCTGTCCATCACGCATCGGCAGGTCATCCGCACGCCCTATGGCGAGCCCTCCGGTCCCGTCACCTTCGGCGACCTGGATGGCCATCCGGTGGTATTCCTGGCGCGCCATGGCTACGGTCACACCATTCCGCCGCATCTGGTGAATTACCGGGCCAACGTCTGGGCGCTGCATGCGCAGAAGGTCAGCCATGTGGTTTCCGTGGCCACGGTCGGCGGCATCCGCGATGCCCTAAGCCCCGGCCGCTTCTGCGTGCCGGACCAGATCATCGATTACACCCACGGCCGGGAGACCACCTTCGCCGAGTACAACGGCAAGCAGGTCTCCCATCTGGATTTTACCTGGCCCTATTGCGAGGACATGCGCGGCCGCTGCATGCAGGCCCTGGATCGGGCCGGGGAGGACTACCTGGCGGGCGGCACCTATGCGGTGGTGCAGGGGCCGCGCCTGGAGAGCAAGGCGGAGATCGAGCGCCTGGCCCGGGACGGCGCCGACATGGTGGGCATGACCGGTATGCCGGAAGCCTATCTGGCGCGGGAAATCGGCCTCTGCTATGCCGCCATCGCGGTTTCGGTGAACTGGGCGGCGGGCCGGGGCGACAGCGCTACCGGCATCTCGCCGGAGACCATCGAAAGCTATGTCGGCCAGGTGACGCAACGCATGCGCGTGGCGCTCAAGAACCTGGCGTGCATGAGCTACGACCCCGGGCAGCCCGAGGGGGGTTAGCCGGCGGGCGCTCCACGCCCGGCCTGGCGCGGGGTTACTTCACCCGGTTCTTGTACTCGCCGGTGCGCGTGTCGATCTCGATCTTGTCGCCGATCTCCACGAAGGCGGGCACCTGGATGGTGTGGCCGGTGGGCTTGATGCGGCAGGGCTTCATGACCTTGCCGGAGGTGTCGCCCTTGACGGCGGGCTCGGTGTATTCCACCTCGCGCACCACGGTGTTGGGCATCTCGATGGACAGGGCCTTGCCCTCGTAGAACACCACCTCGACCGGCAGGCCGTCGTCCAGGTAAGGCAGGGCGTCGCTCATGTTGTCGGCTTCCACCTCGTACTGGTTGTACTCGGCGTCCATGAACACGTACATGGGGTCGGCGAAGTAGGAGTAGGTGCACTCCTTCCGTTCCAGGCTCACGGTGTCGAACTTCTCGTCCGCCTTGTAGACGGTTTCCGTGCCGCTGCCGGTAAGCAGGTTCTTGAGTTTCATCTTGACCACGGAGGCGTTGCGGCCGGACTTGGAGAATTCGGCTTTCTGCACCACCAGCGGGTCCTTGCCGACCATGATGACGTTGCCGGCGCGGAGTTCTTGAGCGGTTTTCATCGGGGGGTTCCTGGGAGGGGATTTGAAAAGCCCGCTATTCTAGCTTTTTTTTGCAAAAAATCAGCAGGTTGGATGCGGTATCGGGTTGTCCGGCGAGGCGGTCGCACCACAATTGCGCGTGCCGCTCCAGGGCAGGGAGGGCCAGGCGCCAGGCCGGCCAGAGATCGCCGCCGCCCGCCTCCCGGTTCCAGGCCCGCCAGACGCGCCGCGTCAGGTCGGCCAGTTCCGCGTCCATGCCGGCACAGTAGAGGTCGAGAAAAGCCTCCAGCTTGGCGAAGTGCGCCTCATCCTCCTGCCGGTAGGCTTGCCAGACCAGGGGCCGGGCCGCGAGCTGGGCGCGCACGAAGGAGTCCTCGCCGCGCACGAAATTCAGGTCACAGGCCCACAGAAGCCGATCGTAAGCATCCTGGTCCAGCATGGGCAGCACATGCAGGGTCAGGACGTCCCTGACCAGGATGGTGCCCGGTTCGGGGGGGGTGGCGAGGCCGAACCAGGCGGCGATCTCCGGCAGGGCCTTGCCCACCGGCACCAGCGCCCGCAGCGGTGCGCCGCCCGCCGCCCAGGCCGCGAGCAGTCCCGGCAGGGCGGCGTTCTCATAGCAGAACAGGGAAACCCGCAGTTCTCCGGCTACCTCCGAGGGCAGCCCCAGCCCGCGCCAGAAATCGGAACGGGCCGCGGTGTCGGCCTGGAAGGCATGCCGCCGCCCGAAGAGCCAGGCTTCCCGGGTCAGGCCGCCGCTGCCTGCGCCGTAGCCGGGCATGAAGAAATACTTGGTCAGGGGCAGGCGCGGATGTGGTGAGGGTAGGCCGTGCACGCCCCGCGCCCAGGCCTCCGCGGTGAGGTATTCCAGGTTGAGCCACACGGGTTTCGGCTCCCGTGCCGCCATGCGTGCCACGAATTCTTCGGGCAGGTCGCAGGCCAGGGCCTCGATCACCACCTCGCCGGGCTCCACCTCGAGCAAGGGCGTGGTCCAGCGTCGGACTTCCACCGTCGCCTCCCGGTGTTCTCCCCCCTTTGGAAAAGGGGGGGCGGGGGGGATTTGCCGGTCGCATCCAGTGCCGCCAGTCTGTAAATCCCCCTCGATCCCCCTTTTCCAAAGGGGGAAGCCAGGAGCGGGCTTGACTGGCACCTGCTGAACCGCCAGGGCCGGATCAACCTCGGGCCAAATCCGGCGGAACGCCGCCAGATCATTCACCCACAGCCTCACCGGCACGCCGTGCTCGGCCGCCAATTGTCGCGCCAGGCGCCAAGTCACGCCGATGTCGCCGTAGTTGTCGATGACGCTGCAGAAGATGTCCCAGGGCATGGCGGATGAAGGGAGGGGGACTGCCGTGAAGTGGGCCAGGATCGAAAGTGTATGCCGGCTCGACACCGCCGGGCCGATTCCGCCGGCAGACCGTATTGCCGCATGTCAACTGGCTCCGGATAATGCCGCCGTACTTTTCCAGCGAGAGCCCGATGCAAGCCCAAGCCGCGCCCGATTTCGATCTGCCCGCCACCGGCGGCAAGCGCATCAGACTGAGTGATTTCAAGGGACGCGGCGTCGTCCTGTATTTTTATCCCAAGGACAACACACCGGGCTGTTCCACGGAAGGCCAGGATTTCCGCGATCTTTTCCATGAGTTCCGGGCACTTGGCTGGGATGTTCTGGGTGTTTCCCGTGACGGCATGAAGTCCCATGAGATATTCAAGGCGAAACTGGGTTTTCCCTTCGACCTTTTGTCCGACCCGGACGAAACGCTGTGCGAGGCCTTTGGCGTCATGAAGCTGAAAAACATGTATGGCAAACAGGTGCGCGGCATCGAGCGCAGTACCTTCGCCATTGCCCCGGACGGCAGCATCGCCCGGACCTGGCGGGGGGTGAAGGTGCCCAACCACGCCCGGGAGGTGCTGGAATACGTGCGTTCCCTGGCCTGACTCTCCCCTCGATCTCTTCGCATCCACCCAACCCGGACACATTCCGATGGCGCGTAAAACCGGCAAGAAGCTGAACAAGCTGTTCGTACTCGACACCAACGTCCTGCTGCACGATCCCACCTGCCTCTACCGCTTCCAGGAGCACGACATCTACCTGCCGATGGCGACCCTGGAGGAACTGGACCACAACAAGAAGGGCATGTCCGAGGTGGCCCGCAACGCCCGCCAGGTCACCCGCTTCCTGGACGAGATCGTCAGCCCGGCCGAACTCTCCATCCAGGAAGGCGCGCCCCTGGCGCCGCAGAGCCACAAGGCCGCCACCGGCCGGCTCTTCCTGCAGACCCACCCCATCACCAGCGACGTCACCGCCGTGCTGCCCTACAGCAAGGTGGACAACCAGATCCTGGGGGTGGTGGCCTACCTCAAGGCCCGGGAGCCCGAGCGCCAGGTCATCCTGGTCTCCAAGGACATCAACATGCGCATCAAGGCGCGCGCCCTGGAGATTCCGGCGGAGGACTACTTCAACGACAAGGTGCTGGAAGACACCGACCTGCTCTACACCGGTGTCCTGGAACTGCCTGCCGACTTCTGGGAGAAGCACGGCAAGGGCATGGAGTCCTGGCAGAAGGACGGCCGCTCCCATTACCGGCTCACCGGCCCCCTGGTGTCCTCCCTGCTGGTCAACCAGTTCCTCTGGCAGGAAGGCCCCAACCCTTTCCACGCCCGCGTCACCGACGTGACCGGCAACGTCGCCACCCTGGTCACCATCAAGGACTACAGCCACCACAAGAACAACGTCTGGGGCATCACCGCCCGCAACCGGGAGCAGAACTTCGCCCTCAACGCCCTCATGGACCCGGACATCGACTTCGTCTCCCTGCTGGGCCAGGCGGGCACCGGCAAGACCCTGCTGACCCTGGCGGCCGGGCTGACCCAGATTCTCGAAGCGAAAACCTACAGCGAGATCATCATGACCCGGGTGACGGTACCGGTGGGCGAGGACATCGGCTTTCTGCCCGGTACCGAGGAGGAGAAGATGACGCCCTGGATGGGTGCCCTGGAGGACAACCTGGACGTGCTCAACAAGCCCGACGAGGAAGCCGGCGAATGGGGAAGGGCGGCAACCCAGGACCTGGTGCGCAGCCGTATCAAGGTGAAGTCGCTGAACTTCATGCGCGGCCGCACCTTCATCAACAAGTTCCTGATCATCGACGAGGCCCAGAACCTCACCTCCAAGCAGATGAAGACCCTGATCACGCGCGCCGGCCCAGGCACCAAGGTGGTCTGTCTGGGCAACATCGCCCAGATCGACACACCCTATCTGACCGAAGGCAGTTCCGGCCTGACCTACGTGGTGGACCGCTTCAAGGGCTGGCCCCATTCCGGCCACATCACCCTGGCGCGGGGCGAGCGTTCGCGCCTGGCGGACCACGCCGCCGGGATTCTTTGATTCAAGAATCAGCCACGGGCATCCGATAAGGGCCGATAACGGCGGCAGCGAGTCGCTGCAATGCAAGCGTCGGGCTCGATCGCACGAACCCGGGGACGTCACTCTTTTCACTGACCTAGCGAGGAAACACTATGCATGCGAAGCATCGGATCGGCCTGAGCCTGTTGGCTCTGGCCCTGAGCGTCGGATTGGCAGGCTGCAGCGACAAGAAGGCCGATAAGGCAGCCACCCAGGTGGCGGCCAAGGTGAATGGCGACGAGATCACCGTTTCGCAACTGGATCATGAGCTGGGCAAGCTGGGCAAACTGGCGCCGGAGCAGACGAAGCAGGCCGCCAACCAGTTATTGAAATCCCTGGTCGACCAGCAAATCCTGATGCGCAAGGCCGTCGAGGACAAGGTCGACCGCGACCCCGAGGTGATGCAGTCGCTGGAGGCTTCCCGCCGCCAGATCCTGGCCCAGGCCTACGTGCAGAAGTTGACCGCCAACCAGGCCAAGCCCGGCGACGCCGAGATCGCGGATTACTTCGCCAAGCACCCCGAGTTGTTCGCCGAGCGCCGCGTCTACCGTCTGCAGGAAATCAACATTCAGGTCACCCCCGCCAACACCGAGGCGGTCAAGGCCAGGCTGGCCCAGAGCAAGAACCTGAACGACTTCATCGAATGGCTGAAGGCCCAGTCCATACCTGCCCGCGTCAGCCAGTCCACCAAGGCTGCCGAGCAGCTGCCGCTGGAAATCCTGCCGCGCCTGCACCAGATGAAGGATGGCCAGGCCATGACCCTGTCCGCCGCCGGCAGCCTCAACATCCTGGTCGTGGCGGGCTCCCAGACCCAGCCCATCAACCAGGAGCAGGCCAAGCCGGTGATCGAGCGCTTCCTGCTCAATGCCAAGAAGCGGGAAGCCGCAGAGGCCGAACTGAAGAAGCTCAAGGAGAAGGCCAAGATCGAATACCTGGGCGAGTACGCCGACGCCGGCAAGGAACCGGTCAAGCCGGCCGAGGCCTCCGCCGCGCCTGCGGCAGGAGCGCCGAGTGCGGAAAAAGGCGCCGCCGGCCAGAAATAAACCTGCGGACAGCCCGCCTCCTTGCCCAGCATCCATTTGCGGGGAAGCGGGTGTGATCCCGGTGAACAGAATGCGTCCACGTCGATGACCGATATCCGGATTCTCTCCAGGGTGCTGCCCTTCGCCGTCTACATGGCGTTTCTCGCCATCGAGGGTGCGGTTGCCGCGCAGTGGCCGGGCCATGACGGGCGCTGGATCTATCCCGTCAAGGTGGGTGCGGTAACGCTGTTGTTGTGGCTCTACCGCCAGCAGTATCGCGAGCTCTGCGTGCGCCCGGATGCGCGTTGGGTCGGCATGGTGGCGCCCGCCCTGGGTGCCGTGGTTTTTGTCCTCTGGATCAACCTGGACGCCGGCTGGCTCAGTCTTGGCGGCGGTCCCGGATACGATCCCCGCGACGCCGGCGGCGCCATCCGCTGGGATCTCGCCCTGCCGCGCCTGGCCGGCGCGGCCCTGGTGGTGCCGGTGATGGAGGAGCTGTTCTGGCGTTCCTTCCTGTTGCGCTGGATCGACAAGCCCGACTTCCTGGCGCTGGAACCGATGCGCATCACCCTGCGTGCCCTGCTCATCGCCAGTGCCCTGTTCGGCCTGGAACACAACCTGTGGTTGGCCGGCATCGTCGCTGGCCTCGCCTATGGCTGGCTGTATCGGGCCAGCGGCAACCTCTGGGCGCCCGTCGTGGCTCACGCCACCACCAACCTGATGCTCGGCGTCTGGGTGCTATCCACTGCCTCATGGAGCTTCTGGTGATGCCCCCTCCGTTCCTATCCCCTTTCTCGCCCCGGACATGAAATACGATGCTTTCAACGGCGATGCCGATGGCCTGTGCGCCCTGCATCAACTGCGTCTCGCCGAGCCTGCCACCACCACCCTGGTCACCGGCGTCAAGCGTGACATCGGTTTGCTGCACAGGATCGATGCCCAGGCCGGCGACGAGATTCTGGCCCTGGACATCGCCGTGGAAAAAAATACCGTTCCCCTGGCCGCCGCCCTGGCGAAAGGAGTGAAAGTACGCTGGTTCGACCATCACCATCCCGGCGATCTGCCCGTGCATCCCAATTTCCAGGCCACCATCGATACCTCCGCCGAGGTGTGCACCAGCCTGCTGGTGGACCGGCATCTGGGCGGCACCCATCGGCTCTGGGCCGTGGCCGCCGCCTTCGGCGACAACCTGAACGGCGCCGCCCGGCGTGCCGCCGAGCCGCTGGGCTTGCCCAGGGCCAAGCTGGACGCCCTGCGCGAATTGGGGGAATGCCTCAACTACAACGGCTATGGCGACAGCCTGGAGGATCTGCACTTCCATCCCGCCGACCTGTACCGCGCGCTGCATGCCTATACCGATCCGTTTGCCTTCATCCACGAGGCGTCGGAGTTCCTGACCCTGAGTACCGGCTACCTGCTGGACATGGCCCAGGCCCGCGCCGTCCAGGCCGAGGAGGTGCGTCCCTCGGGCGCCGTCTACCTCCTTCCTGACGCGCCCTGGGCGCGGCGGGTATCCGGCGTCTACGCCAACGAGTTGGCTTCCGCCCATCCCCAGCGCGCCCATGCCCTGCTCACCCGCTCCCCCCGGGGTTACTACGTGGTGAGCGTGCGCGCCCCGCTGGTCAACAAGACGGGCGCCGACGAATTGTGCAGGCGCTTCGAGACCGGCGGTGGCCGTAAGGCCGCGGCGGGCATCAATGTCCTGCCGGAGGCGCGTATGCCCGAATTCGTGACGGCCTTCTTCAATGCCTATCCCGGCCAGTAGGCGTGGAGAAAATGGCCAATCCCTTGAAGAGCCTTCCCATGGAAAGCCTGATCACGCCCTACGGCGGCGCCCTCATCCCCCTGCTTGCCAGCCCGGAGCGCGCTCGGGTCCTGCGCCTCGAAGCCCGCGAGCTACCCTCCTTCGACCTGGACTGGCGCCAGATCTGTCTGCTGGAATTGCTGCTCAGCGGCGCCCTGTCCCCCCTCCCCGGTTTCATGGATCGGGGCGAAATGACCGCCGTGCTCTCCGGTCTGAGGTTGCCGGACGGTCGCTTCTGGCCCCTGCCCATCCTGCTTGCCGTCCCGGAGAAGGCGACCCAGGGCCTGGTTCCCGGCCAGCGGGTCTGCCTGCGCGACGCCGAGGGTTTCATGCTCGCCCTCCTGCATATCTCCGAAATCTGGCCTGCGGATCCCGAGGCGGAAAGCCGCCTGGCGGCCGCTTCGGGGCTGCCGCTGGCGGAACCTCCGGCCGTGGCGGGGCGGGTCTACGTGGCCGGACGGGTAGAGGGTGTGGCCCTGCCGCCGCGGCATGATTTCCCCGCCCTGCGCCTTGCACCCGACGAATTGCGCGAGCAGTTCCAGCGCAATGGCTGGCGCCGGGTGCTGGCTTACCAGCCTGCTCAGCCATTGCACCGGCCGCATCAGGAGTTCGTGCTGAACGCGGCCGTGCGCCACCAGGCCAACCTGCTCATCCATCCCATGGCCGGTGCCGATCCGGTCGCCGATGCCGGCCATTTCGCCCTGGTGCGTGCCTGCCGGGCGATCATGCCGCGCTTCCCGACGGCCACCAGCGCCCTGGCCCTCAACCCTCTGGTACCGTCGGCGGCGGGTCCGCGCGAGACCTGGCTCAAGGCCATCGTCGCCCGCAACTACGGCTGCTCCCATCTGGTCGTCGGCGGCGAGACACCCCTGGCCGGCGACTTCCGCCGCGGCGAGGACGCCGCCGGCCTGCAGGCCGGCCTGTCCGACACCGCCCGTGCCGAACTTGGCGTCACCCTGATTGGCTTCCCGCGCCTGGTCTACCTTGAGGACCGGGACGAGTACCTGCCCGAGGCGGAGGTGCCGGAAGGCGCTCGCGCCCTGGCCATGAACGGTGGCGAGTTGGCACGGCGTCTCATGACCGGGGCGAATATCCCTGCCTGGTTCAGCTACCCGGAAGTCCTGGAACAGCTGCGCAAGATCTATCCACCGCGCACCCGGCAGGGTTTCACCGTGTTCTTCACCGGCCTGTCCGGGGCCGGCAAGTCCACCCTGGCGCGGGCCCTGACCGTCAAACTCATGGAAATGGACGGCCGCCGCGTGACCTTGCTGGACGGCGACATCGTGCGCCGCCATCTGTCCTCGGAGCTCGGCTTCTCCAAGGCGCACCGGGACATCAACATCCGACGCATCGGCTATGTCGCCAGCGAGATCACCAAGCACGGCGGCATCGCCATCTGCGCGCCCATCGCCCCCTACACCGCCACCCGCCGGGCGGTGCGCGACATGATCGAGCCCTGGGGCGGCTTCATCGAAATCCATGTCGCCACCTCCATCGACGTCTGCGAAAGCCGCGACCGCAAGGGCCTCTATGCCAAGGCGCGCGCGGGCCTGATCCCGGAATTCACCGGGGTGTCCGACCCCTACGAAGTGCCCGAGAACCCCGAACTGGCCATCGATACCGCCCGCTGCAGCGTCGACGAGGCCGTGCAGTCGATCGTGCTCAAGCTGGAACATGAAGGCTTTCTGCGTTGATGTCAGCCGGGTGCTTCCCGGGTTGACCTATTGATCGAGTCGAGGAACCGACCATGCCGCTCCATCCCGTCATTCTCTCCGGGGGCTCGGGCACCCGCCTGTGGCCCCTATCCCGCGCCGCCCTGCCCAAGCAGCTGCTGCCCCTGGCCGGGGAACGCACCATGTTGCAGGAGACCGTGCAGCGCCTGTCCGGCATCGCCGGCATCGGGGCGCCGCTGGTGGTGTGCAACAACGACCACCGCTTCCTCATCGCCGAGCAGATGCGCGAAATCGGCGTCGAGCCGCTGGGCATCTTCCTCGAGCCGGTGGGCCGCAACACTGCGCCGGCCGCCGCCGTGGCGGCGCTGACCCTGCTGAAGCGGGATCCCGCGGCGGTCATGCTGCTGCTGCCGGCCGATCACCTCATCGACGACGTGCCCGCCTTTCACGCCGCCGTGGCCGAGGGCACGAAGGCGGTGGCGGCGGGCTGCCTGGTCACCTTCGGCATCGTGCCGGACTCGCCGCATACCGGCTACGGCTACATCCAGCGCGGCGCGGCCATGGCTGGCACGGCGGCAAACCAAGTGGCGCGCTTCGTGGAAAAGCCCAACGCGGCCACGGCGCGGTCTTTCCTTGCCAGCGGCGACTACTTCTGGAACAGCGGCATGTTCCTGTTCTCCGCCCGCCAATTCCTGGACGAACTGGAGAAGTTCAGGCCGGACATCCCGGCGGCCTGCCGGCGTGCCCTGGAGGGCGGCGAGCACGATCTGGACTTCTGCCGCCTGGACAAGGCGGCCTTCGCCGGCTGCCCGTCGGATTCCATCGATTACGCCGTGATGGAGCGGACCGCCCACGCCGCCGTGGTGCCGGCGTCCATGGGTTGGAACGACATCGGCGCCTGGTCCGCCCTATGGGACGTGGGTGGCAAGGATGAACACGGTAACGTGGTCCGGGGCGACGTCTACCTGGACGGTGTCGAGGACAGCTACGTGCGCGCGGAATCGCGCATGGTGGCGGCCATCGGCGTCAGCGACCTGCTGGTGGTGGAGACTGCGGACGCCATCCTGGTGGCGGACAAGTCCCGTGCCCAGGACGTGAAGAAGGTGGTGGACTATCTCAAGGCGCAGGGGCGCAGCGAGCATGAGTTTCACACCCGCGTGTTCCGGCCCTGGGGCTGGTACGAGGGCATCGACATGGGTGACCGTTTCCAGGTCAAACGCATCATGGTCAAGCCCGGGCAGAAGCTCAGCCTGCAGATGCACCACCACCGTGCCGAGCACTGGGTGGTGGTGTCGGGCACGGCGCGGGTGACGCGGGGCGACCAGGTCGAACTGCTCACCGAGGACCAGTCCACCTACATCCCCCTGGGCACCACCCACCGCCTGGAGAACCCGGGCAAGGTGCCGCTGCACCTCATCGAGGTGCAGTCCGGCTCCTACCTGGGCGAGGACGACATCGTGCGCTTCGAGGACGACTACAAGCGGGGTTGACCTCCGGCATGTTGTCCTCCTCCTCCGTTCGCCGGGGAGGCCGGGAAGGAGAGCTATTTCCTTGGGGTCGTAGCGCCCCCGGCCTCACCCTCGCGGGTGGTGCTGCGCGTGCAGCCGTTTCAGTCGCTCCTTGGCGACGTGGGTATAGATCTGGGTGGTGGCGATGTCGGCGTGGCCTAGCAGCATTTGCACAACCCGCAGGTCGGCGCCGTGGTTGAGCAGGTGGGTGGCAAAGGCGTGGCGCAGCGTATGGGGCGACAGCGGCGAGCGGATGCCGGCGTTCAAGGCATGCTTCTTGATCAGATACCAGAACATCTGCCGCGTCATGGGACCACCCCGCTCGGTGACGAACAGGGCCACGCAGCCCTTGCCCTTCAATAGCACCGGCCGGGATTCCCTGGCGTAGCGGGCGATCCATTCCCGTGCCTCCTCGCCCAGGGGTACCAGCCGTTCCTTCCTGCCCTTGCCCATGACCCGCGCCACGCCGTCGGTCAGGCTCACCGCGGCCAGGGGCAGGCCCACCAGTTCCGAGACGCGGAAGCCGGCGGCGTAGAGGGCTTCCAGCATGGCCTTGTCGCGCAGGCCATGAGGGGTGCCCACGTCGGGCGCATTGAGCAGGGCTTCCACCTCGGCTTCGCTGAGGGTCTTCGGCAGCGGCTTGGGCAGGCGGGGGGCGTCCACGGTGAGGGTAGGGTCGTCCGTGCGCCGGCCTTCGCGCAACAGCCAGCGGTGATAGCGCTTGATGGCGGTGAGCTGGCGGGCCAGGCTGCGCGCGGCGATGCCCTCGTCCAGGGTGCGGTGGGCCAGGAAGGCCTGGATGCGGTCGCGCCGGGCCTGGTGGGGGGCGATGCCCTGCTCGCCGAGCCAGGCGAAGAGCTGGGTCAGGTCGCGCCGGTAGCTTTCCAGGGAGCGGGGGGAGAGTCCGTCTTCCAGCCAGAGGGCGTCGCAGAAGCGGTCCAGTTCCGCTTCAAACGGGCTTGTGGGTGATGTGGTCATGCGTGGATGGTATTCGCTGAGCCCGTTTCCCTCACCCCCAGCCCCTCTCCCGCGTGCGGGAGAGGGGAGCGTCGCGAGCCGCTTATGCGGCTTTCATTGGTGAGACATGCTCATGCTTGAGCAGCCAGCGTTTGATGTCCTGGGAATAGCCGGTGCGGCTGTGGTTGAAGCCGCCCAGGCCGCCGTCGGCGGCGATGACCCGGTGGCAGGGGATGACGATGGGCAGGGGGTTGTCGCCCACCGCCTGGCCCACGGCCCGGGGGGCGCTGGCGAACTGCCGGGCGATGTCGCCGTAGCTGCGGGTCTGGCCGGCGGGAATGGCCAGCAGGGCGTTCCAGACCCGCTGCCGGAAGGGGGTGCCGGTGGGTTCGAGGGGGAGGTCGAAGGCGTGGCCGGGGTCGGCGTAGTAGGCGGCGAGTTCCTTTTCCAGCAGCTTGACCAGGGGCAGGCCCGAGGCGACCAGCTGGGTGCCCGGTGGCAGGAATTCCAGGCCGGTGAGGCGGCCGTTGGCGACGCGCACGCCCAAGGTGCCGAAGGGAGCAGGGAGGATGGCGGTGTAGGCAGTGGTCGGGTTCATGCCGGCATTGTCATCCTGGAGGGACGAGGAAGCCAGTTTCTCCCCCTCCCAGCCTCCCCCGCTCGCGGGGGAGGCGTTTGCCCCCTCCCCGCAAGCGGGGAGGGTTGGGGTGGGGAGTGAGCCGGATGGCTCGCTTACAGATGCGGCTCGATCATCCGCCGCAGCCATTCGTGGAAGTGCACCATGCCGTCCTCCGTGGGCGACTGGTAGGGGCCTTCCTGGCTGATGCCCTGCTCGTACAGGGCCTTGCGGCCCTTGTGCATGCCGTAGCAGATGTCGTCGTCCTCGATGGCGGTCTCCCGGTAGGCGGCCTGTTCCGCCTCCACGAAATCCCGCTCGAACAGGATGATGTCCTCGGGGTAGTAGTACTCCACCACGTTGAGGCAGGACTCGATGCCGGTGGGGATGATGTTGCTGACCACCAGGGTGTGGGGGTACCACTCCACCATGAGGGTGGGGTAGTAGGTGAGCCAGATGGCGCCATGGGCTGGATCTTTGCCCTCCCGGTAGCGCTTCACCTGCTGCGACCAGCGGTTGTAGACGGCGCTGCCGGGGCGGTCCAGGTGGTCCTTGATACCCACGGTCTGCACCGAGTACATCTCGCCGTATTCCCACTTCAGGGCGTCGCAGTCGACGAACTGGCCCAGGCCCGGGTGGTAGGGCACCACGTGGTAGTCCTCCAGATAGACCTCGATGAAGGTCTTCCAGTTGAAGTTGTACTGGGTGATGTGGGTGCTGTCGTACAGGTAGCCGCTGAAATCCAGGTCGGCGGCCATGCCCAGCCCGGCCAGGTCGGTGTGCACGTCGCGGGGGCCGGCGAAGAGCAGGCCGTTCCAGTTCTTCAGGGCGGTCTTGTGCAGGTGCAGGCAGGGATTCTCGGGGAAATGGGGCGCGCCCATGAGCTGGCCCCGGGTGTCGTAGGTCCAGCGGTGGAAGGGGCAGACGATGTTCCGGGCGTTGCCGCGTCCCTTGAGCATCTGGGCCTGGCGGTGCCGGCAGACGTTGGACAGCAGTTCGGTACCGTTGGGGTTTTTCACCAGCATCTTGCCGCCGTCATGGAGCCAGTCGAGCACGTGGTAGTCGCCCAGCTCGGGGGTCATCAGGCCGTGGCCCACGTAGTTGGCGCCGCGCTTGAACAGGAGTTCCCTCTCCAGTTCGTAAATTTTGGGGTCGAAGTACCAGTGCACCGGCAAGGCGGGGGAAACCTTGTTGAGCAGTGCCGCGGGATTAAGTTCGGTCATGATCCCCGTATCCTCCAGAAAATCCAGACAAAACAAGGGTTAACAAAAGGGCAAAGGAAAGAAGGAATTATGCCCCGCCCCCTCCCCACGGGCAAGGCGACACAGATATCCGGATTCAGTGTTTGCCGGGCTCGGCGAGGTGGGCCAGCTCTTCGGCGCCGAACCCGGCGGGCGTTCGTCAAGCTGTCTTCCCTCCCAGGCAGGACTCCGGTTTCGACATGCGTAGCGCGAACACCTGATTGGTCGCTCAGCGGATTTCCACCACCTCTTCCCTGGGCAGGCGCTGTTTATCCCCGGAGGGGTGGGCGCAATAACCCAGGGGCAGAATGAGGGCGGGCAGATATTGCCGGGGTTCGAGGCCCAGGATCCGCCTGACCTCGGCGGGCACAAAGCCGCCGATGGCACAGGAGTCGATGCCGATGCCGGCGGCGGCAGTCATCATGTTGGCGACGGCGATATGGCACTGGGCGCTGCTCCAGGCCGGAATATCCGTGGCAGCATGGAAGCCCCGGTAGTTTTTCAGGGCACCTTCCAGCGCTTCGCCAGCGGCATATTCCCGAGCCATGAGCCGGCGCACATAGGGTGCATCCGGATCCAACTCCGCCAGGCGGGCGAGGACCACCACCACGACGCTGGCGGAGCCTACCTGAGGTTGGTCGAAACTGGCGGCCTGCAGGGCCGATTTGTGCGCGGGATCGGAAAAGACGACGAATTTCCACTGTTCCAGGCCGAATGAGGAGGGGGACAAGCGCCCTGCCTCCAGGATGAAATCCAGGTCCTCCGGCGGCAGGGGCCGGTCCGGCTGGAAGAGGTGGCAAGCGTGGCGCTTTCGGAAAATCTGCAGGAGTTGGGTTTTCATACTGGAAGCCTTTGCAAAACCACGGCATTCTAGCCATTCGTGAAGCGTTGGATATCCCCATGTGGCGCTTGCCCAAGCCCAAGTTCAAAGTGCTGATGTTCGGTCCGGACATGCCGCCCGCCGGTGTCCCGGGCGTGGCGCATTTCGAGCCGGGCGTGCTGGTGCTCGAGGGCCGCGGCTATTGGCACACTGTCCACTCCAACCGCATCAGTCTGAAGACCGGCGGGTTCGATGGCCGGCAGTGGATGATTGCCTGGGATTCGCCCGCGGGATCGATGACCGCCATGCTGCAAGGGGACGATGCGGTCGATGCCTTCATCCAACTGGTCCCACCGGAGATCGCGGACCAATTGCAGCGTGTGCGGGGTGTGCATCGCCGCCGGGAAGCGCGTTTCAGGCTGGGCATGGGTCTGCTGCTGGCGTTGGTGTTACTACCGTTTCTCGCCCTTGGGCTGTTCTGGATCAATGCGGACCGGCTGAGCCGATGGGCTGCGGATCAAATCGGCCTGGAACAGGAAAAGTCCCTGGGCAACCTGGCGTTCGAGCAGATGCGCGCCGGTTTGAAATTGCGGGAAGATGGGCCGGCCCACAACGCGGTGGAATTGATCGGGGTCCGCCTCACCGCCGGTTCGGCGAATTACCGCTACAGGTTTTATGTGGCGGAGGATCCCGAGGTGAACGCCTTCGCCCTGCCCGGCGGCCAGGTGGTGGTCTACAGTGGCCTGTTGCGCGACGCGGAAAGCGCGGAGGAAGTGGCCGGGGTGCTGGCCCATGAGATCAGCCATGTGGAACTGCGCCACACCCTGCGCAACCTGATTCACTCCCTGGGCTGGCGGGCGGTGCTGGGCGCAGCCCTGGGTGACCTGAGCGGTGGCGTCTGGGCCGACATGGCCCATGAGCTAGGCCGGCTGGGTTACAGCCGCGACATGGAGCGGGAAGCGGATCTGGCCGGCTTGCAACTGTTGCGGCGCTCCGGGGTGCCCGCGACGGACATCCTGCGCTTCTTCGAACGCATGGCGCGGAAAGGGACATCCCCACCCGCTCTACTGTCCACCCACCCATCCGGTCTTGAACGCATAACCTTACTGCGTGAAGCCATTGCCAAGACGGGGCCGTATCCCAGCCAATCCCTGGACATCGACTGGGACCGGGTCAACCGGGATTCATCCCGCTTCACTGTGAAATAACGCACACCTTATCGCCATGCGCGCACCCTACACTCGCCGGAATCCTCATTCCCATCCGAGAGGGCATGCACCATGGCCAAGGAACCACGTGCCAACGCGCAACCCCCCGTGCGACCCAGTCGGTCCCGGGCACGCGATGGCGTCGCCCTAGACCTGCAAACCCAAGGAAATCCACCCACAGCCATGGACATCGCCGGACTACGCAAACGCAGTGTGATTTTTGAAGCCTTGAGCGACGAGGAGGCGTCCGCCCTCATGCAGATGGCGCGCAAGATCGTCCACCCCGCCAAGCACACCGTCTTTCGGGAGGGGGAGCCGGGGGACCACCTACTGGTGGTGCTGGAGGGCCGCGTGAAGGTCAGCCTTGTCTCCCCGGATGGGAAAGAGGCCATCCTCAGTATCCTGGAAGAGGGCGATTTGTTCGGCGAAATGGCCTTGCTGGATGGGGAGCCCCGCAGCGCAACGGTGACCACCATGGAAAAGTGCACCTTCCTGGTTCTCTGGCGGCGGGATTTCCTGCCTTTCCTGGAACGCAATCCCCAGGTTGCCCTCAAGCTGCTTGCGGCCCTGTCGAAACGCCTGCGCGCCACCAACGACATGGTGGGGGGCTTGAGCTTCCTTAACCTGCCGGCCCGGCTGGCCCGCATCCTCATCAATCTGGGGCAGCAATACGGCAAGCTCACCGGCGAGGGCATCGCCATCGGCATCAAGCTTTCCCAGGAAGAGTTGGGCAATCTGGTGGGGGTGTCACGAGAAAGTGTGAATCGCCAGATCCGCCAATGGGTGGAGATGGAAGTGCTGGACTATACCCATGGCACCATCGTCCTGAAGAACTCCGACGTGCTGTTCCGGGAATCCTTGAACATGGAGCGGTGATCCCCGGCTCGGTTGCCGGGCGCCCATGAAAAAGCCCTTCCAATCAGGAAGGGCTTCGTGTTTCCGACGCTGGCGGAAACCAGGCCGGCGGGCTTTGGGGCTTACTTCGCGGATACGCCCAGGGCCTTGACGGTCTCGATATTGAGATAGCCGTCCTGAGCCAGGCCCTTGGCCTTCTGGAAGTCGGCGATGGCCTTCATGGTCGCGGCATCGAGCTGACCGCTTGCGCCGGAATCGAAACCAGCTGCCTTCAGTGCCTTCTGGATTTCGGCGACCTTGGCGGGCGTGGCGTTCACGTCGCAGAGCACCTGGGTCCAGTATTCCTGCACGGGACAGACCATGACTTCCTGGGGCACGTCGGCGTATTCGGCGGCGATGGGAACGCGCACTTCCTTCGCGGGAGCAACCAGCTTGGTTACTTCCCGCTCGCCGTATTCGGCCGGGATGGGGATGCGTTTCTCGGTGGCGGGCTGGACTATGGTCATGATCTCGCGCTCGTAATCCACGGGTACCACCTTGGTGACGGTGGTGGCGGGCTTCACCAGCTTCTTGACCTCTTTCTCCGCATATTCGGCGGGGATCTGCACGGTCTTGGTGGTGGCCGGGGACTTCAGCACGGTCTTCTTGACGGTCTGGTATTCGGCGGGAATGTCCTCGTAGCGCACGGAGGCGGGGGTTTTCACCATCTGGCGGGAGACGGTCTGGTACTCGGCGGGTACTTCCACCAGGCACATGATCTGGCCGGTGCTGGCATCCAGTTTCTGGATGTTGGTCTGGGTACCCGGCTTCCAGGTGGTGTAGGCCTCGCGCACCAGTTTCTTCTCGGTGACTGTCTCATAGACGGCGGGAATCTCGGTGGCCTTGCGCGTGGCGGGCTTGACCAGCACCTTCTCTTCCACCTCGCCATAGACGGCGGGAACTTCCTCCAGGCGGGTACTGGCTTCCTTGGCCAGAACCTTTTGCTTCACGGTCTCGTAGACGGCGGGCACCACTTCCTGGATTTCCTCGCTCTGGACGCGGACCTTCACGGCCTTATAGACGGGCGGGACGATCTCGATGCGCTCGCTGGCTTCCTTGACCAGTACCTTCTCCTTCACCGTCTCGTATTTGGCGGGCACGGTCTCGATGCGCTCGCTGGCTTCCTTGACCAGCTTGCGGGCCTTGTCGGTGCGGAACTGGGCGGGGCGCACCACTTTTGCGTAGCACTCGCCGGCCTTGGCGTTGCTGGGCACCTTGTCGCCCGAAACGGCGCCGGCGGGCAGCGGGCAGGTGGGAGTAGGCGCCTTCTTGGCGACGGGGGCGGCCTTTGCCTCCTGGCACATCTTGTCCAAGTCCTCGCCTGGGCAGCCAACACCGGGGCAGCCCAGGCTGAGGCAACCAATGGACTGATAGCCGAAATAGTTAGGCAGGACTTGCGACTGCGCCAGCACACCGGCATTGACGCCACCAATACCAAGGGTGAGCAAGGCGATATTCAGGGCTTTACGGGACATGGGCATGACGGACTCCTAATGGGTTGACGTGAAAAGCAAAGAGGCATTCACCCGCCGCAGGACCATGCCATTGGTCAGGCGACAGTGTTGTTCGATATCTCGGTATAAATTGTGCTACCGGGGGTTCACCGTACACCATGCGAATACTGCGGGCTGTGAGCGCCTTCACAGGTTGTTTCGCACAATGCGAATTGCCAGCGTACACCACAAAAGACCGGCTGTCCTAGGCTAACGGTACCCTTTCTAACCTCAACATGCGCTACGCTCAGACCCTCGTATCAGGCGCCTGCTTTGCCGCTATAAACGCTTCCTTGCCGATGTCGCCCTGACAGGGCGTGAAAAGGTCACAGTTCACTGTCCCAACACGGGATCCATGCTGGGTGTCAGCAAGCCGGGGAGCAGGGGTCTGGCTGTCGCGTGCCTGCAATCCGGAACGCAAGCTGGCCTGGGCCTGGGAACTGGTGGAAGCCTTGCCTGGCGTGCTTTAGCGCTCAGCGCCGTCGGAACCAGCCAGTGAGGCTCAGCCGCTGCCGCCGGGCCGGTAGCACCTCATGCCAGAAGCGTTCCGACAGGAAAGTGACCAAGGTACCGCCTCGGGGCAAGATTTCCAGGGGCTCGCCGTTTTCCTCCGGCCAGAAGCGTAGCAGGCCGCCGTCCTCCCGGCTCCAGTGCTCGTTGAGGTAGAGGATTGCCGTCAGGTTGCGCCGGTCATCGTCGCGGAAACGGTCGAGGTGGCGTTGATAGAAGCTGCCCGGCGGATAGATGGCGAAATGCAGCTCTACGTCGAACAGGCCCAGGAACAAACCCTGGTTGACTGCCTGGCGCAGGCTTTCCAACTTCTCCAGGGTGGCCATCAGAGCCGGGTCGGCCTGGTTTTCTTCCACCCAGAGGACATGGTCGCCGCGAATGTCGGAGCGTACGGCCGCCTGCCTGCTTCCCACCCCGGCCGGGTGGAAGGCGCCCGCTGCGTGTGCTTGCAGGCATTCCGTTCGCAAGGCGGCTGTTTCCTCACCGGAAAGGAAGGCCGGCACGACGCACCAGCCAGGATCGGCCAGACTCGCGACGATGGAATCGAACATGCGCTCAGTATTTCACCCGCACCCGCCAGGTCAGCGTGGCCTTGCCTTCCGACGGCACGGGAATCTCCCAGACCGCGTTGCGCGCCGATTCGCGCTTGTGGGGATGGCTTTCCTGCAGCATTTGCCATTCGCCGGCGATGGGTTCCATCACGGTGACCACAACCTTTTCGCTCTTGGCATTGCGGATTTCCAGTTGATAGGCGGTCTCGATCAGGCCGCCGCGTCCGCTGAAGCCGGACAATTTCTGGAAGTCGGTTTGCTTCTTGTCGGCGGTGATGTCGAAGGCTTCACCCAGCTTCAGCCTTACCATCTCCCCCTTGGCGGTGTGGTCGATGCGGTCTTCGCCGATGAATTGGGCGCGGCCGGCGCTGTCCTTTTTGTAGACGCGGACAATCCCCTTGGGCAGGGGCACGCCCAGGCCGGAAGCGTCACCTTTCTCGGCCTTGTTGCTGAATTCCATGAATACGCCGGGCTTCATGCGCTTGCCCAGATCGCCATGCTGGCCGGCGTAGTACCAGTCGCCGCCGGTGAGGCGGTATTCCTTGTCCACCTTCACCTTCTGGGCGGACAGCAGGGCCACCTGCTTGGTCTGGTGGTCTAGCAGGGTGGTGAGCCGGTCCAGGGTGTAGAGGTGGTACTCGAACAGGCCTTCCTCCTGCATGGCCGGTGCCGCGTCGGCCATGACCATGGCCTTCGCCATCATCGGCATGGGGCGGCGCTCTGGCTGGGCCCGATTCACCTCGCCGGCGATGAGCTGCAGGCGGGCATTGTGATAGGCGGTACCGCTGGTGTTGGTGAGGGTGACCCAGCCGTTCAGGTCGATGCTGTCCTCCCGGGTGGACAGTTCGGCCACGTAGTCCGCCTTCCAGGTCAGGCCGCCGGTCAGATAGGACAGTTCCATGCCCTGTTCTGCAGTGGCGTTGGCCGGGGTGAGGAAACCGGTGGGCTGCACCTCCGCGCGGAACACCATGGACAGGGTGGGGCGGTCGCGCAGATAGGGCGGGACGGCGGGGAAAGCGAGGCGGCCGGGGTTGGGGAGGGCTGTTTCCACCCGGTCGCTGAATTTCAGTACCACTCCCTGGTTGGCGGCCAGCACGGTGGCGTATTCGCTTACCTCAACGCCGGTGATGGGTTGGTGGCGGATTACCCGGACCTGTTCGCCTACGGATTTCTCCAGGAGCTTCTGCGGAGTGAGCAGATCGAAGTCGAAGTTCTGCTCCAGCAGTGTCAGCTTCTTGCCGTCCAGGGAACGCAACAGGGCGGTTTCCGGCTGGATGCGGGCGGATACGTCGCGCCAGGCCAGCAGGTTGTCGCCATTGTTGACCTTGACCTTGCGGGCATCCTTAACCAGGGCCAGGTCGCCGTTGTAGATGGTCACCGCCAGGCCGATCTGCTCGGTGGCGTTGCTTTGTCGTTCCTCGGCCGCCTGGGCGGCGCCCAGGATCATGAGCGCCAGGAGGGGCAGGCTGTGTGTCATGCCGTTTTTCATGTTCGTTCTCCATGCGGAAGGACATCCGGGTGCACGCCATAACGCGGAATTTCGTGGTTTTCGCCGTCCTCGTCTGGGGCAGTTGCGGCTGAGCATGTACGGCCGGAGGCCGACAATGCAAACCGGATAAAATTACACAAATAGTATCCCGAGGTCCCCATGACCCCCGTCCTCGTCTTCGACATCGAAACCATTCCCGATATTGCCGGGTTGCGCCGCCTCCACAACGTGGGGGAGGAGGCCAGCGACCACGAGGTGGGGGAGATGGCCTTCCTCCTGCGCCGCCAGCAGACCGGCGGCTCCGACTTCATGCCCCATTACCTGCAACGGGTGGTGACCATCTCCTGCACCCTGCGGGAGGGGGACCGCTTCCGGGTGTTCTCCCTGTCCGAGCCGGATGCGACGGAGGGGGAGATCGTCCAGCGCTTCTTCGATGGCATCGAGAAATACACGCCCCAGCTGGTGAGTTGGAACGGCGGCGGCTTCGACCTGCCGGTGCTGCACTACCGGGCCATGCTGCACGGCGTCACCGCACCCAAATACTGGGACTGGGGCGACGACGACCGGGACTTCAAATACAACAACTATCTGAACCGCTACCACACCCGCCACCTGGACCTGATGGACGTGCTGGCCATGTATTCCGGCCGGGCCAACGCGCCCCTGGACGAGCTGGCCAAGCTCTACGGCTTCCCCGGCAAGCTGGGCATGGATGGCTCCGAGGTCTGGCCCGCCTATCAGCGCGGCGAGATCGCCGCCATCCGGGATTACTGCGAGACCGACGTGGTCAACACCTGGCTGGTTTACCTGCGCTTCCAGCGGATGCGCGGCGTGCTCACTGCCCAGCAGTACGAGCAGGAGATCGCCCTGGTGCGGTCTAGCCTGGAGGACATCGGGGCCGAGCACTGGTTTGAATTCCTGGAGGCCTGGGGAGCATGAGGGCACCGACGGAGAACCCGACGCCCCTCGCCATCGAATCCCTGGATCACGAGGGCCGGGGCGTGGGCCGCCAGGACGGCAAGACCATCTTCGTCGACGGCGCCCTCACCGGCGAAATCGTCCACTACGCCAGCTACCGCAGGAAGCCCAATTTCGAGCAGGCCCAGACCACCCGCATCCTGAAGGCCAGCCCCTTCCGGGTGGCGCCCGCCTGCCGCTGGTTCGGCACCTGCGGCGGCTGCACCCACCAGCACCTGGACGAGGCGGCCCAGGTGGCGGCCAAGCAGCGGGCGCTGGAGGACTGCTTCGCCCACATCGGCAAGGTGAAGCCGGAAAGCATCCTGCCGCCCATCCACGGACAGACCTGGGGCTACCGCACCCGCGCCCGCCTGTCCGTGCGCAACGTGCCGAAGAAGGGGGGCGTGCTGGTGGGCTTCCACGAACGGCGCAGCAGCTACGTGGCGGACATGGACAGTTGCGAGGTGCTGCCAGCGCGTATCTCCGCGCTTCTGCCCAGGCTGCGGCACCTGGTGGAGAGTCTTTCCATCCGCGACCGCCTGCCCCAGATCGAACTGGCCACAGGCGAGGCGGTGGACGTGATGGTGCTGCGGGTGCTGGAGCCGCCCACCCCGGAGGACGAGGCCAAGCTCAAGACCTTCGCCGATACCCACGGGATCCAGTTCTGGCTGCAACCCAAGGGCCCGGACACTGCCCATCCCTTCTATCCGCTGGTGGCGCCTGAACTTTCCTACAGCCTGCCGGAATTCAACTTGGTCATGCCGTTCAAGCCCACGGAATTCACCCAGGTGAACCATGGCATCAACCGCATGCTCATCCGCCGCGCCATGCGATTGCTGGACCCAAAGCCCGGCGAGCGCATCGCCGACTTCTTCTGCGGCCTGGGCAACTTCAGCCTGCCCATCGCCCGAAGTGGTGCCTCCGTGATGGGCATCGAGGGCAGCAAGGGCCTGGTGGAGCGGGCCGGGGAGAACTCGGCGCGCAACGGTTTGAGCCATCTCACCGAGTTCCGCGTCGCCGACCTGTTCCAGATGACCCCGGAGGCTTACGCGGCTCTGGGGCATTTCGACAAGCTGCTCATCGACCCGCCCCGGGACGGCGCCATCGAACTGGTGAAGTCGCTGCCGGATGCGGACGCGCCCCATCGCATCGTCTACGTCTCGTGCAGCCCCGCCACGCTGGCCCGGGACGCGGCCGTGCTGGTGCACCAGAAGGGTTACCGGCTGGTGTCGGCGGGGGTGGCGAACATGTTCCCGCACACGGCCCACGTGGAATCCATCGCGCTGTTCGAACAACCGTGATTCGGTTTGACTCCCCCTCCCGGCCTCCCCCACACGTGGGGGATGAGAGCGCTTCCGTCGCCCTGGCAGTCGATCCATTGGGGCGGTGCGCAGACCCCTCCCCCGCCAGCGGGGGTTGGGAGGGGGAGTCGTTTCCATACCCATAGCCCCGGGATACGACAAGATGAAATACCTCCGCCACGAATTCCCCATCCTCATCGCCCTGGCCGTGCTGGGCCTGGGCTTCGCCCTGGAACACGCCGCCCTGGAGCACGGCGGCGTCGCCCTCTGGGGACTGCTGGGCCTGATCCTCGCCGCCATCATCGGCGTCGCCCTGCGCATCAGCCACCACGCCGAGGTGCTGGCGGTGCGCCTGGGGGAACCCTACGGCACCCTGATCCTGACCCTGGCGGCGGTCTCCGTGGAGGTGGTGATCCTGGTGGTGCTGCTGCAGGGGGCGCCCAATCCCACCCTGGTCCGGGACACGGTGTTCGCGGCGGTGATGCTGGACATCAACGGCATCCTCGGCCTGGCGGCCATCGTCGGTGGCCTCAAGCACGGCTCCACGCCCTACAACCTGGATTCGGCCAATTCCTTCATCGCCATGCTGCTGGTCGCCATCGGCATCGGCATGTTCATTCCGGATTTCGTGCCGGATGCCCAGTGGCAGATCTATTCCGCCTTTTCGGTGGCGACCATGGCCTTGATGTACATGGGCTTCCTGCGCCTGCAAACGGTGGAGCACCGCACTTTCTTCGAGCACAGCGCCGGCTTGGAGGAAGAGGTCCACGACACCGGCCACAGCCCCAACGGCCTGCATATCGCCATCATGCTGGGCGCCATCATCCTGGTGGGTCTGCTGTCGGAGGTGCTGTCGGTGCTGCTGGACGCCGGACTCGAAGGCAGCGGCCTGCCCAAGTCCATTCCCGCCGTGCTGGTGGCCCTCATCTCCGCCAGCCCGGAAATTCTCACCGCCCTGCGCGCCGCCCAGGCCAATCGCATGCAGACCACGGTGAACATCGCCCTGGGCGCGTCCCTGGCCACGGTGCTGCTGACCCTGCCGGTGATCGAGGGCATCGCCCTGTTCAGCGGTGAGCGCATCGTCATGGCCCTGACCCCCATCCAGGGTGGCATGCTGCTGCTGACCCTGTTGGCGGTGATGAACAATCTGCACGACGGCGAGACCAACGCCATCGAGGGCATCAGCCACTTCGCCCTGTTCGCCGCTTTCGTGGCGCTGGTGATGATGGGCTTGCTGTAGGCACGGCAGACAGGCCCCGGGCGGCCGCGGTGACCGCCAGCACCGCCGGGTGGGTGACGTGGCGCTCACCGGTAATGGCGTAGAACACGTCCTGGATCTCATCCACCACGCCCACCCGCTGTACCCCGAACTGGGCCTCGATGGCCTCGGCCAGCACGGCCGGCGCGGGGAAGTAGCCGCCTCCGGCCTGGCCGAAGGCCATCATCAGGGCGCCGTCGTCGAATTCCCCCACCACCCAGGGCGCCAGCCGGTTCTTCTCCAGCCAGGTTTCGATGCGGGGGCGGACCGTGGCGTCGTCGCCCGGCAACAACAGGGGGGCATCATCCAGGCAGGCAGGGAAGTCCCCGCAGCGTTCCGCCAGGACCGGCGCGGCGAAGAAGGCGAGGGCGCATTCCCCCAGCTTGTGGCTGTAGCCGCGCACCTTGATGTGGGCGGGGATGGGCCGGTCGGCCAGCACCATGTCCAGGCGGTGCAGGGCCAGTTCCGCCAGCAGCCGGTCCAGCTTGCCCTCCCGGCAGACCAGGCGCACCGGCGTCTCCAGGCCGGCGGTGGGGGAGAGGAGTTGGTAGGCCAGGGATTTGGGCATGACGTCGGTGATGCCGACCCGGAACGGCAGCACCGGGGCGCCCCGGTGGCTGGACAGGGCGGACTGCAAGTCGTCGCCCAGGGCGAAGATCTCATCGGCGTAGCTCAGGGCCAGGCGCCCCGCCTCGGTGAGTTCCAGGCCCCGCCCGGCGGGGCGGAACAGGGCCGTGCCGAGCCGGTCTTCCAGCAGCTTGATCTGGGCGCTGACGGTCTGGGGCGTGAGGTGCAGCTTCTCGCTGGCGCGCAGCACGCCGCCGCTGCGGGCGACAGTCCAGAAATAGTGCAGGTGCTTGAAGTTCACGGCGGCCCTGAGTATTCGATTAATGCGAACAGTATTGCAGAAATATTCGACTTTATTTGATGTTGGCGGCGGCGTAGCCTTGGCCCCGTTTATTCAGCCCCGACCAAGGAGCTTTCCATGAAACGTATCTTTCTCTTCCTGGCCACCAACCTGGCCATCGTGCTGGTGCTGTCCATCACCATGCGTCTGCTGGGTGTCGAGCCCTATCTGAACGAGTCCGGCCTCAACCTGGGCGCGTTGCTGATTTTCGCTGCCGTCATGGGCTTCGGTGGTTCGCTGATCTCCCTGGCCCTGTCCAAGTGGATGGCGAAGAAATCGGTGGGCGCCCAGGTCATCACCGACCCGCGTACACCGGAGGAACTCTGGCTGGTGCAGACCGTGGCGCGCCAGGCCCAGGCCGCCGGCATCAGGATGCCGGAAGTGGCCATCTACGACGCCCCCGATGTGAACGCCTTCGCCACCGGCATGAGCAGGAACAGTTCCCTGGTGGCGGTGTCCACCGGCCTGTTGCGCAACATGACCCGGGACGAGGCGGAAGCGGTACTGGGCCACGAGGTCAGCCACGCCGCCAACGGCGACATGGTGACCCTGGCCCTGATCCAGGGCGTGGTGAACACCTTCGTCATGTTCTTCTCCCGGGTCATCGGCCACCTGGTGGACCGGGTGGTGTTCAAGACCGAGCGGGGCCAGGGTCCGGCCTTCTACGTGACCATGATCGTGGCCGAACTGGTGCTGGGCATCCTGGCTTCCATGATCGTCATGTGGTTCTCGCGCCAGCGGGAATTCCGCGCCGATTCCGGCGGCGCCAGCCTGGCCGGCCGGCAGAAGATGATCGCCGCCCTGCGTCGCCTGCAGGCCATGCACGAGCCTTCATCCCTGCCCGACAAGGTGGCGGCCTTCGGCATCAACGGCGGCAAGAGCGGCGGCCTCAAGGCCCTGTTCATGACCCATCCGCCCCTGGAAACCCGCATCGCCGCCCTGGAGGCGATGAACGCGGGCGTGCGCAGCTAAACGGAGCGCGCTTGGAACTCACCGGTCTGGTCACCCCCGCCTTCTGGGCGGGCTTCATCGCCTTCGTGCTGGTCATGCTGGCCCTGGATCTGTTCGCCCTGGGCGGTGGCAAGTCTCACAAGGTGTCCGCCAAGGAGGCCCTGGGCTGGACCGGGGTGTGGGTGACCCTGTCCCTGTCCTTCTGCGCGCTGCTGTGGGGGTGGCTGGACGGGGTGGCCGGCCGGGAGGTGGCCAATGCCAAGGCCCTGGAGTTCCTCACCGGCTACCTGATCGAGTTGTCCCTGTCGGTGGACAACATCTTCGTCTTCATCATGATCTTCAGTTTCTTCGCCGTGCCGGCGGAGTATCAGCGCCGGGTTCTGGTGTTCGGCGTGCTGGGGGCCATCGCGCTACGGGCCATCATGATCCTGGCGGGCGCCCTGCTGGTGGCCAAGTTCCACTGGATCCTCTATGTGTTCGGTCTGTTCCTGGTGGTGACCGGCTTCAAGATGCTGATCTTCGCCGACAAGGCATCGGACCTGGCCCGGAACCCGGTACTGAAATGGATGCGTGCCCACCTGCGCATCACCCACGGGTACCACGGCGAGAAATTCACCGTCATGAAGGACGGGATGCGCTGGTTCACGCCCCTGTTCCTGGTGTTGATGCTCATTGAGACCTCAGACGTGATCTTCGCGGTGGACAGCATCCCGGCCATCTTCTCGGTTACCACCGACCCCTTCATCGTCTTCACCTCCAACATCTTCGCCATCATGGGCCTGCGCTCCATGTACTTCCTGCTGGCGGACCTGAACGGCCGCTTCCATCTGCTGAAGTACGGTCTGGCCCTGGTCCTGGTGTTCGTAGGCGTGAAGATGCTGATTGCGGATTTCTACAAGGTGCCCATCGGATTGGCTCTGGGGGTCGTCGCCCTTATCATTGCCGTCTCCGTCGTCGCCAGCTTGTATGCCACACGAGAACGGGCGACAAGATAACCCCTGCATAGGATGCATCATGAAGCACATTGAAAGCGGGCTGGAAAAGCTCATCTTCAACAGCCGATGGCTACTGGCGCCGCTCTATCTTGGCCTGGTTCTGGCCCTTGGGTTGCTGCTGGTCACGTTCGCCAAGGAATTCCTGCATTTGCTACCCCTGGCCTTCAATTCGGATGGCAGCGAGGTGATCATTGGCCTGCTGTCGCTGATCGACGTGGTGATGGTGGCCAACCTGCTGATCATCATCGTCTTCGCCGGCTACGAGAACTTTGTTTCCCAGATCAACACCGGCGACCACGAGGACCGTCCGTCCTGGATGGGTCATGTCGGTTTTGCCGAGTTGAAGATCAAGCTGTTCGGCTCCATCGTCGCCATTTCGGGTATTGAACTGCTGAAAGCCTTTATGCATATAGGTTCCATGAGCAACGAACAACTCGCCTGGAAAGTGGGCATCCATATGGCCTTCGTGGTGTCGGGTGTACTGTTCGCAGTGATGGATCGCATCGCCGACGGCAAGAAAGGACATGCCCACGAGTGACAGCGGCCTTTGGCGTGACATTGCCGATCGGACGGCTCAAACTTATGCAGAACGGCGGTGGGCCGTATGTTCTTCTTCCGTTATCCCCATAGGAGCGCGTTTTGGTCAAACCGAACTATCAGTACGAACGCCGCCAAAGGGATTTGGCGAAGAAGCTGAAACAGGAGGAGAAGAAGTTGCGCAAGTCGCAGAAGGGGGATGCCCCGGCCGAGGATGTTGCCGCTCCGCTCCTCGATCCTGGTGCGGCGCCGTCAAGTCGCTGAATACACCCGGCCACATCGCGTTTTCGTGGATTCCGTCTAAGCAGGGAATCGTCGCCATGAGCCACAAGCACGAACATTTCATAAGAGCCATTTTCCAGGATCCGATCAGTGGCAATATCCATTGGCGGGAGGTCGAGTCTCTTCTCCATCATCTTGGGGCCAGCGTGGAATCCCTGTCGGGCGCACGCATACGGGTCGTCCTGAACGGTGCCGAAGGCATTTTGCACCGTCCTCATCACAGCAACGTCCTGGACCGGCAGGCAATCAAGCATCTGCGTGAATATCTTGCCCACGCTCGAGTCACGCCCTCGCTCTACGAGGCCGGTCGCCAGTAGCTGTACCCCACAGCCGGCGAATCCGTTTGTTGCGTGCAATGGTTTGTTTACCTGCTGCGTTGTGCCGATGGCAGCGTCTATGCGGGCATCACCACGGACGTTAAGCGCCGGGTGCTGGAGCACAACACCGATGATGTGCTGGGTGCCCGATATACCCGTGGCCGCAGGCCGGTGCAGTTGGCCTATGTCGAAGGCGTAGGCAGCCGCGCCGATGCCGCAAAGAGGGAGCGTGCCCTGAAAAGGATGCGGCGTACCGCCAAATTGGCCTTGATCGAGCGCGGTATCCCCGGGACATCGCTTTACACCCAATTGGCCCAATTCCAGGCGACGCGGCAATCCCTTGGCCTCGTGGTCGACGAGTATGGTGAACTGCTGGGATTGGTGACAGTGGAGGACATTCTTGAGGAGATCGTAGGCGAATTCACCGCCGAACGGCCTGGCGGGCTGGTGCCCAGCATCCGCGAAGCGGATGGCAGCTGCTTGGTGGAAGGGGCCGCCTCGGTACGCGAACTGAATCGCAGGTTGGGTATGGATTTGCCCGTGGAAGGGTCGCGTACCCTTAACGGCTTGCTATTGGAGAAATTGGAAGCCATGCCCGAGCCGGGCGTCAGTGTCATGGTGGCCGGCTATCCGGTGGAAATAGTTCAGGTCCAGGATCGCATGGTGAAGACGGCACGTATCGGCCCACGCCGCGCCCCAGGCTGAATCCGGCTTTCTTTACATTTGTACGGGCGGGGGGCAATATCCCGCGCGGCATCATGAATTCAGGAGGCTTAGAGAGGGCATGGTCGCGGTAACCGTCGGCGCCAATCTGACCGGCCTGTGTCGGGCGATGGTCACGCAAGGTCTGCTTTCCCCGGAGGAGGGCGAGAACCTGCAGAACCAGTCCCGTGGTTCGGGCGAGAGCTTTATCGCCCATCTGCTGCGCACCCGCCGTTTCCGTGCCGACCAGGTGGCGGCTTTCGCTTCCGTCAATTTCGGTATTCCCCTGTTCAACCTGGACTCACTGGATCACAACGTCATTCCCAGGGGCGCGGTGGATCCCAAGCTGTTGGCCAAGCACCGCGTACTGCCCATCGCCCAGCGTGGCAATCGCCTGTTCGTCGCGCTGTCCGATCCCAGCAATCTCAAGGCGCTGGACGACATCAAGTTCCAGACCAGCCTGGCCACAGAACCCATCGTCGTCGAGGACGACAAGCTCGGGCGCTGGCTGGAGAGTTATGGTGAGGCCACCGAGGAGAGCATCCTCAAGACCATCGAAACCGAGGACCTCAACCTCGAGTTCAGTGACGAAGAAGCCGTAGATGCCCAGACTACCGCCGCTGCCGTGGATATCGACGACGCACCGGTGGTCAAGTACCTGCAGAAGATATTGCTCGATGCCATCAACAGTGGCGCTTCCGATATCCATTTCGAACCCTACGAAAAGAACTATCGCATCCGTTACCGCATGGACGGCATGCTCTACGAGGTGGCCCAGCCACCCCTGGCCATCAAGGAAAAGATCGCCTCCCGCATCAAGGTGATCTCCAAGCTGGACATATCGGAGAAGCGTGTTCCCCAGGACGGGCGCATGAAGCTGGTCCTGTCGCGCAGCAAGGCCATCGACTTCCGGGTTTCGACCCTGCCCACGCTCTACGGCGAGAAGATCGTCATGCGGATCCTCGATTCCACGTCGGCTACGATGGGTATCGAGAATCTCGGCTATGAGCAGGATCAACTCAAGCTGTTGATCGATGCGGTGCAACGGCCTTACGGCATGGTCCTGGTCACCGGGCCGACGGGCTCCGGCAAGACGGTATCGCTCTATTCCTGCCTCAACATCCTGAATAAGCCGGGCGTCAATATCTCCACGGTGGAGGATCCGGTGGAAATACAGTTGGCGGGCATCAATCAGGTCAACGTCAACGAGAAGGCGGGACTGGATTTCGCCTCGGCCATGAAAGCCTTCCTGCGCCAGGATCCTGACATCATCATGGTGGGTGAGATCCGCGACCATGAAACCGGCGATATCGCCATCAAGGCGGCCCAGACCGGCCACATGGTCTTGTCCACACTGCACACCAACGACGCACCCTCCACCCTGACCCGCCTGATCAACATGGGTATCCCATCCTACAACGTGGCGGCCTCGGTGAACCTGATCACCGCCCAGCGTCTGGGGCGGCGCCTTTGCCCGAGTTGCAAGCGGCCTGTGGAAATTCCACCGGAAGCCCTGCTGAATGCGGGCTTCACCGAAGCAGACCTGGACGGCTCTTGGCAGGCCTATAGTGCGGTGGGTTGCTCGGCTTGCAAGGACACGGGTTACAAGGGCAGGCTAGGGATCTATCAGGTCATGCCGATTACCGAGGCGATCACGCACCTTATCCTGAAAAATGGCACGGCGGCGGATATCGCCGAGCAGGCGCGTCAGGAAGGTGTACTGAATTTGCGCGAAGCGGGCCTGCTCAAGGTCAAGCAGGGCCAAACCTCGCTGGAAGAGGTATTGGCCGTCACCAACGAGTGAGAGGATAGAAACGGATGGCGCAAGCCCGGGCTGCAGTGGTCGCCAAGCAAGAGCCTTTCCATTGGGAAGGCACGGACAAGACCGGCAAGAAAGTCAAAGGGGAGATGTTGGCGCCGGGCGAGGCGTTTGTGCGCCAGATGTTGCGGCGCCAGGGTATCAACGTGGTCAAGGTCAGCAAACAGAGCTTGTTTGCCCGCAGCCAAAAGATCACGGAAAAGGACATCGCCCTGTTCACCCGCCAGCTGGCCACCATGCTCAAGGCAGGGGTGCCGCTGCTGCAGGCCTTCGACATTTCAGCGCGTAGCCATGCCAATGCTTCCCTGCAACGTTTGCTGGGTGAGATCAAGTCGGATGTGGAAACGGGCTCCAGCATGAGCACGGCGTTCCGCAAGTACCCTCGGTATTTCGATGGACTTTACTGCAACCTGGTCCACGCCGGTGAACAGGCGGGCATCCTGGATACCGTGCTTGAGCGTATCGCTTCCTATAAGGAAAAAATGTTGGCCATCAAGGGCAAAATCAAATCGGCCCTGTTCTACCCGGCCATCGTGCTGACGGTGGCCTTCATCATCACTGCCGGCATCATGTTGTTCGTCATCCCCGCGTTCAAGGATCTCTATGGCAAATCCGGGCAGGACTTGCCGGCCCTGACCATGCTGGTGATGAGCATCTCCGATGCCTTCGTGAACTATTGGTACATCATCTTCAGTGCGATCGGCCTTGCCGTGGCGGGGATACTCAGAGCCTGGAATCGGTCCCCCGCTCTCCGGGCCAAGATGGATGCCTGGATACTGAAGGTGCCAATATTCGGGCCGCTGATAGAAAAAGCCACAGTATCCCGTTGGGCGCGTACCTTTTCCTCCATGTTCTCTGCCGGCGTGCCCATGGTGGAAGCGCTGGACTCGGTCGCGGGCGCGGCGGGAAACCACGTGTTCATGGAGGCCACCATGAAGATCAAGACCCAGGTGGCAACGGGATCCAGTTTGGCGGTTTGTCTCCAAGGTGCCGGGGTCTTTCCCAACATGCTGATCCAGATGGTATCCATTGGCGAGGAGTCCGGATCCCTGGATTCCATGCTTTCCAAGGTGGCCGATTATTACGAGCGCGAAGTGGATGAAGCTGTGGCGGGAATATCCAGCCTTATGGAGCCGTTCATCATGGTGATCCTCGGGGTGCTGATCGGCGGCATCGTCATCGCCATGTACTTGCCCATCTTCAAGATGGGGTCGGTGGTCTGAGCTTTCTGCCGGTTTCCCCATGCTCGAAGTATTCTCCGCCCAACCCGGGCTTTTCGTCGTCGTCGCCGTGGTACTGGGTTTGCTGGTGGGGAGCTTTCTCAACGTGGCCATCCACCGCATTCCACGCATGCTTGAACTGGAATGGCGGGAACAGTGCGCCTGGCTGACCGGGAGCACAGAAGCGGTCTTCTCGGTGCCGGCCCCCATTCCCGCCGAAGCCGAGGCTTCCCACCGGGCCTACAACCTCTGGACGCCACCGTCGTCCTGCCCGCATTGCGGTCATGCCATCGCCTGGCATCAGAATATCCCCATCGTAAGTTGGCTTGTCCTGCGTGGGCGCTGCGCGGCCTGCGGGTCGGCAATCTCACGGCGTTACCCTCTGGTCGAGGCGCTGACCGGTCTGTTGTTCGGCTATGCCGCGTGGCATTGGGGAGCGGGTTCACAAGCTATGACGGCTTGGGTGCTGTTGGCCGCATTGGTGGTGCTTTGCTTCATTGATCTGGATACCCGCCTCCTGCCCGACAACATCACCCTGCCTCTGGCCTGGGTCGGTCTCCTGGTCAACCTGTGGGGAACGTTCGTGCCTCTAGAACAGGCGGTTATCGGGGCGGTGGCGGGCTATCTCTCCCTGTGGAGCATATATCACCTGTTCAAATTGCTCACAGGGAAGGAAGGCATGGGGTTTGGTGACTTCAAATTACTCGCGGCCCTGGGGGCCTGGCTGGGTTGGAAGACGTTGCTACCCATCGCGCTGATTGCCAGTATGGCAGGTGCCCTGGTGGGAACGGCACTGATCCTCTTGGGTGGACATGACCGAAGCAAGCCCCTGCCCTTCGGGCCCTGGCTCGCACTAGGGGGCGTGGTTAGCCTGTTCTGGGGCGATAACCTTGTAGCGTTCTGGTTGGGCTGATGGCCAGACGTTTCCGCGTTGGCCTGACCGGGGGCATCGGTTCGGGCAAGAGTACCGTGGCTCAATGGCTTGCCGAACTGGGGGCCGGTGTGGTTGACACGGATGCCATCGCCAAGCGCCTTACTGCTCCTGGTGGCGCCGCACTGCCTGCCATTCGCCAGGCATTCGGCGAGAAGATGCTTGATCGTGACGGTTCGCTTGATCGGACGGCCATGCGTTTGCTGGCGTTTTCGGATCCCAAGGCCAAGGAGAAATTGGAAACCATTCTCCATCCACTAATACGTGCGGAGTCGCTGCGTCAAATCGAGGCCGCCCAGGGACGCTATGTGGTCGTCGTGGTACCGCTGTTGGCGGAGAACCTGGATGCCTACCGTCCATTCCTTGACCGCATCGCTGTGGTGGATTGCGAGGAATCGCAGCAGCTTGCCCGAACAGCATCCCGGCCTGGACTGGACCTTGCTCAGGCCAAGGCTATTCTCGCGTCCCAATCCAGTCGCTCGCAACGCTTGAATATTGCGGACGATGTTATCGAGAACCGAGGGGGCTTGGTCGCATTGCGGGAGCGCGTCGGGAAGTTGCACCAACGCTATCTGCATTTGGCGGCAGGCGAATCAGAAAAAAACCCAAACAATACATTGCGCTGAAGCCGGGCAATCCTGCAAAATCGCCGTCCATTCAAGCCCTTGCGCTGAATTTTTCACGCTCCCTGTCGGACCCGCCCGGTGACTGTCTACGAATTCCCCCTCAATGAGCGCATCCGTACCTGGTTGCGACTGGAGGATTTGTTCGGCAAGGCCTTGTTTTTCATCCGGGAGGATGACCCGCGTTCACATCACGCGGCCCTGCTGAGCATTTTCGAGATCGTCGATGTCACCGCTCGTTCCGAGTTGAAGAGTGAGCTCATCCAGGAACTGGAACGCCAGAAATCCAGCCTGGAGGTGTTGCGCAGCAACCCGGCGGTGGATTCGGTCCGTTTGGGTGAAGTGTTGTCGAGCATCACCTCTGCCTTGGCTGATATCCACGCCATGACCGGTAAAATCGGCCAGCACGTCCGCGATAACGAATGGCTGCTTGGGATCAAGGGGCGCGCCGGCATTCCTGGCGGAACATGCAGCTTCGATCTACCCGTTTACCACTTCTGGCTGAGTCAGGAGCCAGGGAAACGCAGCGCAGACCTGATGCAATGGCTTAGTCCTTTGCTGCCGCTGAAAGGCGCCGTGGATATCGTTCTACGCATCCTGCGGGACAGCGGCCATGTCAGTCAGCACACCGCCACCCAGGGGCTGTTCCAACTCATGCTGGGGGGCAGGACCGCGCATCTCTTGCGCGTGGCCATGGATGCGCCCTGCGCGCCCGAAGTCAGCGCCAACAAGTACGCCCTGAATATTCGCTTCCTCTCGCCGGATACCGTGCAGAAGCCTCGTCTTTGCGACCGGGACCTGGTATTCGACCTGACCTTCTGCAATCTCTAGCTGACTAGGTCGCCGCCCCGTGGCGATGGTTGTTCTGCGCCCAGGCGGAATCAGTTCAGCGAAGCCAAGTTGGTGGATCTCAGCAATTGCAGGCGGTTGAGCAGGGATTTTGACGCGGCCGCGAAATGGGTCTTCGCGCGGGGATCCAGCGGATAGGCGGTCGGTAGCTTCAGGGCCAGCGGGTTCTTCTGCACTCCCGCCACACGGAACTCGTAATGCAGATGCGGGCCTGTGGCCAAGCCCGTGGCGCCGACATAGCCGATCACCTGCCCCTGGCCGACCCGACTACCCCGCTTGATCCCCTTGCCGAAACGCGACAGGTGACCGTAGGCGGTGCTGTAGTTGCCCTGATGCCTGAGCAGGATCAGATTGCCATATCCCCCTTGCTTGCCGACGAAATCGACCACGGCATCGGCAACGGCGCGCACCGGAGTACCCGTAGGGGCTGCGTAATCGATGCCCTTGTGGGCGCGCCATTCCTGCAGCACCGGGTGATAGCGGGCATTGGAAAAACCTGAGGAGACCCGGGTAAAGGGCATGGGCGACTTGAGGAAGGCGCGTTTCATGTTCTGGCCATCCGGCGTGTAGTAGCCGTCGCGACCTTGGGCATCCTTGAAGTAGATCGCCTGGTGTGGCTTGTCCTGGTTGACGAATTCCGCGGCCAGCAGGCGCCCGGTCTTGACCAGTTGTCCCTCGAAGTAGAAGGCCTCGTAGACCACGGAGAAGTGATCACCGCGGCGAAGGTCCTTGTGGAAGTCGATATCCCCGGAAAAAGCTTCCGCCATTTCTGAGGCGATGCGATCAGGCACGTCGGCGGCATCGGTGGCGCCGAACAGGGAGCCCTGGATCTTGCCCGAACGCATGATCATGCGGGATTCCAGGGTGACGCCGGATTGCCGGGCCTTGAAGGCCCCATCGACGCGGCTGACGGTGACCAGTTGCTCGTCGGAAGCCAGGTAGCGAAACAACATGAGTTGCCCGCCGGCAGTCACGCGGGCGAGCACGCTGCGGCCCGGAACCAGGCGGGCAAGGGATTTGCTGTCGCGGGCTGCGGCCAGAAAATCGCGTGTATCTCCGGCGTTGGCGCCCAAGCGCGTCAGCAGGCTGGACAGGGTGTCGCCCCGGCCGATGCGTTCCTCGCGCCAGAAATCGAAGCTGCCGCCATCCGTCGGGCGAACTTCCGGCAGGGCCAGATTCTCGACGACGGTTTCGCGTGGAATGTTCTCGGTGGCGGTATCCGGCGCGATGCCGAAAGCGGCGACAACGCCGAGGAAGGGAAGGGTGGCCAGGGCCAGCAGCAGGCGTTTGCGAATCGAGCGCGGCGCGGTGTTCATGCTTGTCAAACTCCCTGGAGCATCCAGTCCGATAAAGCGGGCGAAGAGTAGCAGAATTACCTATCGGCACAAAGCCCGGGATTCTTGAGGTCGAATGCAATCCAGGCCCGGACGAAGCTAAAGATGCCCGCGCCCAAGCCGTTATCCACGCGTACTCCTCAGCCAACACAGCATGTTCGAATTCGTGCCCAGCGAACAGGACGTCCTCGCCCGCATCCGCCAGGAAATGGAAAAGCACTTGCGCGACACCGGGGCGCCGGAGGATGTGCATGACTTCCTCGTCCGGCATTGGGCCCGGCTCATGACTGGCATTTTCTTGGCCAAGGGCAATCAGGATGCCGATTGGAGCGCCGGCTGGGACACTGTCAATGCCCTGCTATGGAGCCTTTCCCCCAAATATGGCCGGCAGGAAACCGAAAAGATGCTGCGCATGCTGCCCACCCTCCTGGCCCGCCTGCAGGAAGGCTGCGGTGCCCTCGCCATTCCCCGTCCGGAACGCGACGTGCTGTTTGAACGGCTGGCCATGATGCACGCGGCGGTGGCGCGGGAGGGCCTCAAATACCAGGCGGATTCCCCGGGTCTGGTGACAGGCATGGACGGAATCGTCGGGATGGAGACGGTGGCGGACCTCGGTGGGCTCGCACCGCAGGCGCAGGGTACCGAGGCACCGACCGATGCGGTTGCACAAGAGGCAACATCCGGGCTGCCCCAACTCAAGCCTGGTGACCGTCTGCATTTCACGCTGGCCGGGGAAAACCGCATTCTTGTGGTGAACTGGATCAGCCCGGTGGGCGGCATGTATCTGTTCACCAATGAACAGGGCCTGGATGCCCTGACCCTGACCCGCGCCAGGCTGGCGGAACGCTTCGCTGCCGGTACCGCCCGGGTTGTCTGAGGCGGGCGAGGCGGTCCGCCTCCCTCAGGGGGTGATCCTCACCGGCAATCCCAGGGCCTGGATACGCTTGCCCAGGCTATCCAGCCAGCCTTCCGGCAGGGGGCTGAGGCGGGGCGCCTCGGGTTGCAGCGAGGGGCGCGCCAGACCATAGAGCAGCACACCCCGCAGAGTGGGGATTTCTGCCCTGGCGCGCTTCAGCAGGGCGACATAGGCCTCGGTTTCCGCCGGTTCCGGAGCGACACCGTCCAGGGAGAACATACAGGTCTGGACCCATGTCGGACAAAGGCCGGCAACCTGGGCAAGGCGCCGGAAATGCGCCTCCGGGTCGGTCCGGGTGTCATTGACCAAGGCCAGGCCTTGTCGTGTCGCCCGGTCGAACTTGAACCAGGCCTCGCCGTTCAGTGCGGACATGGCGCGCAGCCCCGAGCGCACCCGGGGCTTGCCGGCGAGGCTGCCATTGGTGATAAGCACCACCTTGGTTTGCCCGGCAAGGCCGAACTCCGTCAGCACCCGTCCGATCAGATGCACCACCGCGGGAAACTCCGCGGCGCTGGTGGGCTCGCCATTGCCGGACAGTGCCACGTCGTTGAGCCGGCGCATGCCCTCGGGGACGGCGCGGGCCATGAAATCGCCGCGCGTGATGTCCCGCAGCATGCGACGCAACTCCTCCTCCAACTGCATCAGGTCAATGGGCGGGGGCCCGCCCCGCCGCAATGCCGGCACCTGGCAATAGATGCAGCGCCAATTGCAGGCGTTGTTGGGATTCAGGTTGACGCCCAGCGAGACACCCCCGGCGCGGCGGGAAACCACCGGATAGACATAGGTCATACCGGCGATGTCGCGGTCGTGGCTGGCAATGGTCAAAGGACGGTTGGGCGAACGCATGTTTCGATTCTGGCACAGTCACCGGGGCCGACCGCGACCCCCGACCTGAGGGTGGGATCGGTTACCTGGGGCTGGCCGATTTCCTGGCCGTGCGCTGGCCCTCGCGGGCAAAGTCGATGAGCCCGTCGGTGATGGCAAGCAAGTCGGGCAGACCTTTTGCGGCCTGGCCCAGTACGGCGTAATGCCCGTCCACGGTGATCTGGGGAACGCTGTTTACCTTGTAGAGCCGCGTCAACTGCTCGGCGCGGGCCAGCTTGTTTTCTACTGCAAAGGAGCGGAAGGCGTCACGCAGGGTGCCGGCGTTCGCGCCTTGCCCCTGCGCCCAGTCCAGCGCGGCTTTTTCCGAGTAGAGATTCGTCTTGGTGAGGTGAATGGCGTCGAACACGGCTTGGTCCAGCCGGGTCAGATTCCCCGTGACTTCGAGACTGTAGAAGAGTCGCGCCAGATTGGACCAGGCCGCGCGGCCGAAGGTGACAGGAACGCGGCGGAATGCCACATCCTTGGGCAGTTTGGCGGCCCACGGGGTGATCAGCGGATGGAAATCCTTGCAATGGCCACAACCGTAGGAAAAGAACTCAAGCACCTCAATCCTGCCGGGGCTGTCTCCAGGCTGGGCTGGTGTGAGCGCCATCCAATCCCGTCCTTCCACCAGTGTTCTGGTCGGTGATGCGGGAGACACCGCCTTGGCGGCCTGGGCCGGTGACCAAACGCCGATCGCGAGGGCGGACAGGAGGGCACGGTTGAATTGGCGACGAGAAAAAGCCATGAATAATCTCCGGTCAAATAATGGAGTTGCGCCGGGTAAGCCACAGCGCCCAGGCGGCGGCGAACAGGCAAGCGATGAAGGCGACTAGGGCCCAGTTGGCCAGAGTCATATGCAGCAGGCGAAGTTCCGCTTCCTCGCAGAATCCAGTGGCCAGGAACAGGGCCGGGAACTGCTGGCCCAGCCATTCCACCAGGCGCTCGATGAGCCCTGGGTCCCCCGCCATACAGGAAATGCTTCCCGGCGGTTGCGCCTGGAGCCAGCTTTGGTAGGACGCCACCCCGATCCCGCCCGAGGCGATCGGCACCGCCAGCAGCCCCGCGAAGCGACCGCTCGAACGATGCGCGCGCCAAGCCGCCAACAAGCCGACAAGAACCAGCAGCATGAACAGCAGGCGCTGGAAGATGCACAAGTGGCACGGATGCAGATTCATCCAGACGGTAAGGATAAAACTGCCTGCCACCAGTGCGAAACAGCCAATGGCCAGCAGAATCCATAGCCAACGGGGGGTGAGGAGGGGCAGGCGCATTGGGCAATTCTGGCACACTCCCGCCATGCCGCCCGATTTCACCTTCCGCCTCGTCGCCTGGCAGCGCGACCACGGCCGCCACGACCTGCCCTGGCAAGGTGGCGGCGACCCCTATCCGGTCTGGTTGTCGGAAATCATGCTGCAGCAGACCCAGGTGGAAACCGTCATTCCCTATTTCCGCCGCTTCCTGGCCCGCTTTCCTGATCTGCGTGCCTTGGCGGCCGCCGACGAGGATGCCGTGCTGGCCCTGTGGTCCGGTTTGGGCTACTACAGCCGGGCGCGCAACCTGCACGCGGCGGCGCGGCGCATCGTCGCCGGGCACGGCGGCCACTTCCCCGATGATGTCGAGGCCATCCGGGCACTGCCCGGCATCGGCCGCTCCACCGCCGCGGCCATCGCCGCCTTCGCCTTCGGCCAGCGCCGCGCCATCCTGGACGGCAACGTGAAGCGCGTGCTGGCGCGGGTATTCGCCGTGGATGGCTGGCCCGGGGAGAAGGCCGTGGAGAAGCGGCTCTGGCACCTGGCGGAAAGCCTGCTGCCGGCAGACGACATCCGCGCCTATACCCAGGGGCTCATGGATCTGGGCGCCACGGTGTGCACACGCGCCAAGCCACACTGCGGCGTCTGCCCCTTCGAGGACGACTGTCAGGCCAACCGTCAGGGCCGGCAGCGAGAATTGCCCGGCCCCCGCCCGAGGAAGGCCTTGCCGGAGAAATCCACTGGCATGCTGGTCTTGTTGCGCGCCGGCGAGGTGTTGCTGGAAAAACGTCCGCCCAGTGGCATCTGGGGCGGCCTTTGGAGCCTGCCGGAGTGTGCCGAGGCGGACGATCCCCTCGCCGCTGCCCGGCACCTGGGTCTGGAGGCGGACGCGGCGGAAGCCCTGCCGGCCTTCAGTCACAGCTTCACGCATTTCCGCCTGTTCATCCGGCCCTGGGCTCTGCGCGTGCGCAACCTTCCCGCCGTGACCGAGCCAGGGCGACTGTGGCTCCCCCTGGATGACCTGGAGGGTGCCGCGCTACCTACGCCAGTGCGTCGCATCCTGGAATCGGCGCAGGCATAGACCGCGACCATGGCCCGGGATATCCACCGCCTCCAAAGCCGCATGCTGGCGCTGTTCCTGCCGGTCCTGGCGGGGTTGCTGGCCGCCACCCTGTGGCTCCAGCACGCCTCCGTGCAGGAGCAGGTCCACGCCCGGGCGGCGGAGGGGTTGCGCGCCGCCGCCGACGGGGTCGTCCGCCAGTTGCAGCAGCGCGGCGCCATCCTGGCCAAGGCCGCCAGGGTATTGGCCGAGGATCCGGGCCTCCGGCGCGCCCTGGTCGGTGCCGACCTGTCCCAGGCCAGGACCGAGTTGGGGGGGCGCGCGCGCCGTTTCGGCGCCAACTTGGCCCTTCTGGTGAGCCGGGATGGCCGCGTGCTGCTCGACACCCTTTCCGCGGGGGAGCCGGGGGACAACTTTCCCTGCCGGCAACTACTCGATGCGGCCGAAGCCGTCGGGGGCAGCGCCGGCTACCTGGTCAGGGTGGACAGGCTGTATCAGACGGTGCTCGCCCCCGTGCCCGGCGCCGACGGTGGACCCGCTGCCTGGCTGGCCCTGGGATATGCATTGGGCGACGCGGATGCTGGCCAATGGCGAGCCGCGACCGGCGCCGACGCGCATGTCCTCGGCTTGGAGGCGGGTGGCGCCCGCCTGTTCGCGAGTTCCTTGCAAGATCCGGAACGCGAGGCCGCTCGGCGCTGGAGCATGGGCGTGCTTGCAGCGGACGGGCAAATCCGTGCGGCACGCATCGGTGGGCGGGAATACTGGGCGCGTGTGCTTCGCCTTGAATCATCCACGGCGCAAGGATTCGCGCTGGCGTTCACCGCGCCGGCGAATGCCGCCCCTGCGCTCGACTGGATATGGGCTGGCAGCCTCGTCGGCGTTTTCGCCCTGGCCCTGCCGCTCCTCGCCTACCTTGCGCGGCGCCTGGCCGTGAAAATGGACAGCGAACGTGCCCGCCGCGAAGCCTTGGCTTACCGCGATCCCCTGACCGGCATGGCCAACCGGGCCGGCTTCGTCGGCGAGGTCACGACGGCCATCACCCCGCCCGGCAAGCCCGGTGTGCTGCTGGTGGCCAGCCTGGCGAGGCTCGGCGCGATACGCGACCTTCTTGGCGCGGAACTCGGCGACGCCCTGCTCGACGTCCTGGCGCGTCGCGTCCTGAGCCGTGGCGACTGGTATGCGGCCTGCCTGGGCGGTGACGCCTTCGCCTTCTTCTGCGCCGTGGACGATGCCGCCGGCGTGGACGAATGGGAGATGCGCGTGCGCACCCTGCTGGAAGTGCCGGTGGATCGGGCTGGCCAACGCTATGACCTGGGGCTGTTTCTCGGCAGCGCCCGCTTTCCCGAAGACGGCGACTCCGCGGAAACCCTTCTGCATCGCGCCGAAGTGGCCAGGGACCGCGCCATACCCAACGTCGGTGCCCATGTCGCCTACGCGCCGGAATTCGAGGCTGGCGCCGCCCGCCGCCGGGCACTGCTCGACGATCTGGCCTCGGCCATCGAGGGCGGCCAGTTGCGTGCGCGCTTCCAGCCCCGGGTGCGAATCGCCGACGGCGGGGTGGTGGCCTGCGCCATGCGGGTCGGCTGGAAGCATCCGGAGCACGGATACCTGGACCTGGGCGATTTTCTGCCGGTGGCGGAGCAGTCCGCCCTGATCCAACCCCTTACCCGTTGGATCGTCGACACCGCCGTTGCCCGCGCCGCCGACTGGCATGCGCGGGGGCGGTCGATCGCGGTGGTGGTCAGGCTGTCGGCGCGCAACCTGGCGGACCACGAAGTGGTGGAACTGCTGGCCGGCGCTCTGACGCGCCATGGCCTGCCGCCCGAAGCCCTGGTGGTGGAGGTCGTCGGGGATGCCTTGGCGGATGACCCGGAAACCGCCGTCGAGGTGGTCAATGCCATTGCCACCCTGGGCGTCAGGTTGGTCCTGGCGGATATTGGCGGCGACGATTTCAGCCTGGCGCGGCTGGCGCGGCTCCCGGTGAGCGGACTGGTGATCCCGCGCGTCTTCGTCACGCGCATGCTGGAATCCGCCACGGACGCGGCCATCGTCCGCGCCATCGTCGATCTGGCCCACGCCCTGGGCATGTGCGCGGTGGCCGATGGCGTGGACTGCGTCGAACTCTGGGGGCCGCTCGGCTTCTGCGGCTGCGATCTGGCCCAGGGCGCCTACCTGTCCGAACCTCTGGAAGCCGACGCCCTGGACGCCTGGCTGACGGCGCGGAATTCCTGAGCGGGACGCACTCGCGACGAGGACTCCCAGGCTCGGGCACATACGGGCCTTCCGTGGTGGCAGCGACGTGAAAATCATCTTCGTCGAGTACCGGATGATCCGGAGCGATGCCGTTTTGGGCAAAGGCCAAGACACGCATCGTGAAGCGCTGTATGCAGATGGTCGACACTTACCATGGCCTAAGCGGGAATTCGCGCCCCCGGGTTCAGTCGAATCCTCGAAAAGGAGGCCACGATGAGCACACGCAACATCCGCCAACTGGTGCAGGCCCGCGCCGTCTCCGAAGGCGCCGGCGTCACCGTCCACCGCAGCATCGGCACCCCGGCCCTGAAGAACCTGGACCCGTTCCTGATGCTGGACCACTTCGGCAGCGACGAACCGGACGAGTACATCGCCGGTTTCCCCGACCATCCGCATCGCGGTTTCATCACCTTGACCTACATGCTGGACGGCCACATGGAGCACCGGGACAGCATGGGCAACCGGGGCGACCTGCGCGCCGGCGGCGCCCAGTGGATGAAGGCAGCCAGCGGCGTCATTCATTCCGAGATGCCCCGGCAGACCGAGGGGCGCATGCGTGGCTTCCAGCTCTGGATCAACCTGCCTGCCGCCCGGAAGATGTCCGACCCGGCCTACCAGGAGTTCGGCGCCAGCGCGATTCCGGAAGCGGCGGGAGAGGGTGCCCGCGTCCGGGTCCTGGCCGGTGAATATGGTGGACGGCAGGGCGTCATCCGCGACCCCGACACGGAGGTCGTTTACCTGGACGTGGCCCTGGATGCCGGCACGAAGTTCCGGTTGCCGCTGCCGGCAAGCCATAACGCCTTCGTCTATGTCTTCGAGGGTGACGCCGAGACGGTCGGCCAGGCCATGCCCCGCCACAGCCTCGCGGTCCTGGGTGAGGGCGATGAGGTGGATCTGGGCGCCGGGCCGCAAGGCGCCCGCTTCATCCTGGTGGCCGGAAAGCCCATCGGCGAGCCGGTGGCCCAGTACGGCCCCTTCGTCATGAATACCCGCGAGGAGATTGAACAGGCCATCGCGGACTACAAGGCGGGCCGGCTGGTTCGCAGGCGGGCGGCGACAACTGAGGGGTAGGATAGCCCCCCGATCCTGTCGAACGAATCGCCCATGCACCACGCCAACGACGACGTTTCCCGCCCGCGTATCGACAAGTGGCTGTGGGCGGCCCGCTTCTTCAAGACCCGCTCCCTGGCCCGGGAGGCGGTCGAAGGTGGCCGGGTGAAACTCAACGGCGACCGGGTGAAGCCCAGCCGGGAGTTGAAGCCGGGGGACGAGCTGACCATCCTGGCGGGTGAGCTGACCTGGGTGGTCAAGGTGGAAATCCTCTCGGACCGGCGCGGGCCGGCAAGCGAGACTCGCCGGCTCTACAGCGAGGACGCCGTCAGCCTGGAGGCGCGGCAACGGCAGATCGAGGCCCGGAAGTGGCGGGCCGAGCCCGCCGACACCATCAAGGGGCGGCCCACCAAGCGGGACCGCCGCCTCATCCACCGCTTCACCGATTAGCGCCATGGGCCACAACCGCGACCGCGACCCGGAGCGCGGTCAAAGTTAAACAATATTTGACCGATCCCCTCGCCTTTTTCGGCCATCATTCGAGCCGGGCAATTTACCCGGAGGCGGAGATGGAACAATCCCTGGGGGAAGGGAAACGACGCATCCTGGTTGTGGAGGACGACGCGGACATCGCCGAGATCCTGCGCCTCAACCTGGCGGACGAGGGTTATGCCGTGGACTGGGCGGCGGACGGCGAGAGCGGCCTGGCACGATTGGCGGCGGCGGGCTGCGATGCCCTGATCCTCGACATCATGCTTCCCGGCATGGACGGCCTGGAGGTCTGCCGCCGGGTGCGGGCCATGCCGCGCTACACGCCCATCGTCATCATCAGCGCCCGCAGCGGCGAGTCGCAGCGCATCCTGGGCCTGGAGCTGGGGGCCGACGACTATGTCACCAAGCCGTTCTCGGTGCAGGAACTGATCGCCCGGGTGCGCGCCCTGTTCCGCCGGGTGGATGCCTTGGGTCGGACCACCAGAGAGGAGGCGGGCCTGTTGCAAGCCGGCGTGCTGGCCATCGATCCGGTGGCACGTCGGGTGCGCTGCAAGGGCGCCGAGGTGGAACTGACGGCGCGGGAGTTCGATCTGCTGTTTTTCTTCGCCCGCAACCCGGACCGGGTGTTTTCGCGCATGGACCTGCTCAACCAGGTCTGGGGTTACAGCCATGAGGGTTACGAGCACACGGTCAATACCCACATCAACCGCCTGCGCGGCAAGATCGAAACCGACCCCGCCAAGCCTGAGCTGATCCGCACGGTCTGGGGCGTGGGCTACAAGTTCACGCCTGAGGCGGATGCGGCGGAAGAAGGAGGCACACCATGATCCGCAGCCTCTATGGCCGCCTGGCGCTGGTCTTCGCCCTGCTAACCCTGGCCTGCGGCGGCTTCACCGCCTGGCTCTACCGGGACATGACCGGACGCCACCAGCAGGAGGTGCTGCAGCGCCTGTCCAAGGATCTGGCCGACCACATCGCCAGTCACTCCGACCTGGTGAAGGAACTGAAGTGGAACCGGCCGGCGGTGGAGCAGCTGTTCCACATGCTCATGGTGGTGAACCCGGGCATCGAGGTCTATCTCATCAAGGCCAACGGCCATATCGACGCGCATGTGGCACCGCCCGGCGCGGTGAAGCGCCAGTGGGTGGACCTGGCGCCGGTGCGCGCCTTCCTGGACGGCGGCCGTTTTCCCTTGTTGGGCGACGACCCGCGCAGCCCGACGGCGCGCAAGATATTCAGCGTCGCGCCCTGCGTCCAGGATGGCCATACCGTGGGCTACCTCTACGTCATCCTGGCGGGCGAGGCCTATGACCGTCTGGCCGCCGATGTCTGGGACAGCCGGGCCTTTGCCAGCGGTGCCCAGCTCATGCTGGCGATGCTGGTGCTGACCCTGGTGGCCGGCCTGGCCGCCTTCGGCCTCATCACCCGCCGTCTGCGCCGCCTGACCGGCGAAGTGGCTGCCCTGGAGGCCAACGGCTTGCGGCCGGCAGTGGCGGATAGCGCTCGCGAGGGCGACGATGAGATCGGCCTGCTGCGCCGCGCCTTCCACCAGATGGCCGAACGCATCGCCGCGCAGATGGACGAACTGAGACGCCAGGACGAGTTGCGCCGCGAAATGGTGGCCAATATCGCCCACGACCTGCGCACGCCCCTCACCTCCCTGCGTGGCTATCTGGAGACCCTGAAGCTCAAGTCCGGCCAGCTTTCGGAAGAGGAGCGGTCGCGCTTCCTGGACGTGGCCGTGCGCCAGAGCCAGAAGGTCAGCCGCCTGGCCCAGGAACTCTTCGAACTGGCCAGGCTGGAATGCGACGCGGTGAAGCCCCAGAAGGAAGGTT
>Ga0233425_10001507_pt1 | contig 51809 bp, 53 predicted proteins | sample Watercolumn_Towu_2_FD_181712 | JGI IMG/M metagenome (GOLD analysis project Ga0233425, IMG submission 181712) | Freshwater microbial communities from Lake Towuti, South Sulawesi, Indonesia - Watercolumn_Towuti2014_140_MG | ecosystem: Environmental > Aquatic > Freshwater > Lake | place...
TTTTTTTGACTGCGTAGAAATCCTTAACATAACTATTTATTATAGTTTTTTTCCGCCGCCGATAGCATTGTTTTTTTTGTTTTCCTCCTTTATTTGTCTCCCCTTAATGAGAATAAGGGGAGACAAATAAGAGGAGTGAAGATTTTCAGGCGGCGGAAAAAATTAGGCACTTTTGCTATTTCAAAGAGGATTTCTACGCAGCCGTTTTTTTAATTCTCCACAGCAACATATATATACTTCTCCTCAGATTGACTAAAACATGGAGTCAAATAGCGGTGACGCATACTATCTTGGAGAAGAAGAGGAATTTGATGAAAAACAGAAACCATCCGGCGTCCAAAAGATAAAGACAGGAGGAAAAGAAGTAATCAAATTCAAGGAGTTTACCCTTGACACATTTCAGATAGAAGCAATCCGTGCAATTGAACAAAACGAATCAGTCTTGGTCACAGCACAAACAGGGTCAGGAAAAACCTTGATTGCAGATTATATCATTGACAAATTTCTTCATTCAGGAAAGCGAGTGATTTACACTGCGCCGATCAAAGCGCTGTCCAACCAAAAATTCAAGGATTTCAAGAAGGATTATGGAGAAGAAAAAGTAGGCATCATGACAGGAGACTTAGTCATTAATTCTCATGCGCCAGTATTGATTATGACCACAGAAATTTACAGAAACATGCTGCTTTGCAATGATCCTTCGCTAGAGCATGTGAGCTATGTGGTGTTTGATGAAATTCATTATATTAATGACATTGAGCGTGGCACAATCTGGGAGGAATCCATTATTTTTTCTCCTGAAACTGTCCGTTTTTTGTGTCTCAGTGCAACAATCCCAAATGCAAAAGAATTTGCGCATTGGATTGAGACAATAAAAAACCACAAGGTACATGTTGTCAGTAATGAGCGGCGTGTTGTTCCGCTGAAACATCTTTTGTTTGACGCATATGTTGGCCTTGCAGAAATCCCTGCTGTGCACAAACACATGAAAGAAGTGGAAAATATCGCAGACTACGCAGAATTTCGTTCCAAAAAGCATAGAGGGCATGGCTATCAGCATCAGAAGAAAAAGAAGGAGTACAGATTACCATCTCATATTGATCTCATCAAAGATCTTGGCGCAGCAAATTATCTCCCTTGTATTTTCTTCGTGTTTTCCAGAAAAGCAACGCAGGAAAAAGCAGAAGAGCTCATCAAGTTTGTCAATTTTGCAGACAACAAAGACGTTCCAATAATTCTTTCTTATTGTAACACATACATCAACGATGATATCAAAATGCTGGAATCAAGCAGGATATTAAAACGGCTCTTAATGAGGGGTGTTGCAATTCACCATGCAGGAATGCTTCCGAAGCATAAAGAGCTTGTGGAGGATCTCTTTGGAAAAGGGCTCATCAAAGTCTTGTATGCAACAGAAACATTTGCAGTGGGAATCAACATGCCTGCAAAAGCAGTCTGCTTTCACACGTTGGAAAAATATGATGGAATCACGTTCAGATATTTGCATACAAAAGAGTATTTCCAGCTTGCAGGCCGTGCAGGAAGAAGAGGCATTGATCCAGAGGGGTATGCAATCGCACTTTTTAACAGAAACAGGGATGATATTGAAAAAATAAAGAAATTGACAGACAAAGATGTTGAGCCGATTGTTTCGCAGTTTACACTTTCATACAATACTGCATTGAATCTTCTTGATCAGCATACACACAAAGAGATAGAAATTATTCTCAAGAAAAGCTTTGATTATTATCTGAAGAAGAAAAAGTATGGTGACATTCGTGTTATGGCATCGTTTCATAACAAGGTCAAGACGCTCCAGAAAATGGGATATGTCACTTCTGACAATAAGCTCACAGACAAGGGAAGATTTGCAAGAATGATTTATGCGTATGAGCTTCTTATAGCAGAGCTTTGTACATCAGGGTTAGTGCATCAGATGAATGATGTTGGTTTCTTAACCACGCTTGCAACGATTATGTTTGAAGCAAAACGCGGCATTGAGTTTGACAAAAGATGTGACAAAAAAGCAGTGGGGAATGTTTTGCATGTCATCTCCAAAAATCAATTTCTGTTCAAAAAAATAAATGTGCGAGTCTTCAAAGGCCTGCATCCATTGATAAGCCATTGGTATAATGGCGGTGATTTTGTCAAGATGATGGATCTCACCAACATGTTGGAAGGAGATTACATCAGGCTTTTCAGGCAGTTGATTGATATGTTGAAGCAAGTCAAGCGTGCAACGCCAGATTATGATATAGTGCAGGTCACAGATAGATGTAGTGTAAAGATTGACAGAGATGTTGTGAAAGTGGAATTATAAGCATATTTTATATATCTCCTCGCACTTTCTCAAATCATGGTTAATTTTTGGAATTTAGTCAATGAAGTGATTCATAAGAGTGATGTTCTTCTTGAAATATTAGACAGCAGGCTCCCTGAAATGACCAGAAATCCAGAGGTCGAAGCAAAGGTAAAACATGCAGGAAAGCAGCTTGTGCTTGTTTTGAACAAAGTTGACTTGATTGGCAAAGAAGTTGCTGAGCAGGAAAAAAGAAGATTATCAAAAGAATATCAAACAGTCTTTGTTTCGACAAAAGAGCATCATGGAACAAAGCTTTTGAGAGAAGCAATTCTTAGGTGTTCGGACAAAGAGAGAGTTGTTGTTGGAGTGTTAGGGTATCCAAATACAGGAAAAAGTTCCATCATCAATGTGTTGAAGGGCAGACATGCTGCATCGACAAGTTCGCAGGCAGGCCATACGCGTGCAATTCAGATGATCCGTGTAACCAACAGAATTATGATGCTTGATTCTCCTGGAGTTATCCCATTTATAGAGAAAGATGATGTGAAGCATGTGCTCATTGGATCATTGATGTTTTCAGACGTCAAGAATCCTGAGGCTGCGGCATGTGAAATTATTGCACATTGCAATTCCCTTAATGAGAAAATTATTCCAGACTTTTATGGTGTTGCTTTTTGTTCCGAACCATATGACGAGTTGGAAGCAATTGCGAAAAAACGAAACCTTGTTGCAAAAGGTGGTGTCTTAGATACTGTGCGTGCAGCACGGGTTGTGATTCAAGATTGGCAGACAGGAAAGATACGGCTTGTGTAACGATACATCTCTTTTAATGATGCATTTATTTCTTTGATTTCTGTCAACTCTAGCAGAAACATGTAGAAAACTTTAAATACCATGTTCTGTTGTCTCCATTTTATGAAATACGACGCAAAGAGTATTATCATTGGCCGCAAGAAGCGAAAGTCTGAGGAAGATGACTTTAATCCCTGTTTTGTTGCGCTTTTCAAGATTAACAAACCGCATACCAGTGGCCAGGTTCCAGAGAAGATTATAGACTTTGACGCAGTAACCACAGTGACAATTAGTGGTTTGAATTGTGAATATCATCTTTCTGGCAGTGATATTGTGATTGATAATTTAAGCGAGCTGCAGATAAAAGAAGAAGGAAATATTGTTCATATTAGCGGCAAGCAGAGATAATTGGTTATTGTCTTAAATAAATATTGATATTGTTCTTATTTATTATTTTCAATATGATATTATTGAGATAAAAAAGATCAAGCAGACAGTGCTCACAAAAAAAGTTCGCACTGTCTGCTTGCTTCGCTTCTTTTTCTGGAAGGCAACGCACTTCACGAATAGTTCAGTGCGTTGCTTCAAGGAAGCACCAGCTCCAAGCTTTTTGTCTAGGAGCTGGTGCTTCCTGTGCGCCTTTTGATGGCGCACAGAATAATAATATTTTTGATGAAAATGAAGAAAAAAAGCAATTTTGTCAAGACATCAATAAAAGAGGAAGCAAGATATGCGTTATTTATGAGGTAATCTACCCTCGCATCTGTACTTTCGGATAAATCCCTGGCTTCATAAAAACACGTTCAATCTTGACAGCAAGTCCGCGTTCTTTCTTTTGCATTTCTTTAGAAATCATATGCGCTTTTCCAAATGCAACAAGCTCATCTTTCAGACTCATAATCGCAACCAAATCCTCAACCTGAATATCACTTTCTACTTTACTGATTCCTGGAGTATTGAGCGATGCACCATGGCAAAGTGTATCAACTGTAGTGTCAAACACCCACACTTTTGGAAGATGCGCAACTGCTTGTTCCATTGGCAAAATATGCTTTCGAATAAGGGTGTCATTATTTTCCTGTTTCCAATACCAAAACGCATCTGCAACGTCCTGCATCGTGCACAAATTGTCTTCAGAAAAACAGCCTGCTTTTGTCCGCCGAAGTTCCTGCATATGTCCGTTGCTTCCTAATGCTTTTCCAATGTCTGCACATAAGCGTCGTATGTACGTTCCTGCTTGACAGCCAACTCTAAAAAGAACATCGCGGCCGTCAATTTCAAGAACATCAAGATAGTAAATCTTTCGATATCGCCATTCCCGTTTGACAGCAGATTTTAGTGGAGGAAGCTGCTTAATTTTGCCAATAAAAGAAGCGCACACTTTTCTGATATGTTCTTCTGAATAATCTCCATGAAGATGCATAATGCATACATACTCTTTTCCTGCAGGCAAGAGTGCCTGAATTACCTTTGTTCCTTCACCAAGGGCAACAGGAAGCACGCCAGTAACGTTAGGATCAAGTGTTCCAGAATGTCCTGCTTTAGAGAGGTGCAGAATTTGTTTGACGTAACCGCTGACTTGATGTGATGTCGGTCCAGCAGGTTTGTCAATGTTGACAATCCCATATTGAATGTGTTCGTGCGTGGTGCGATCCTCTGGTCGTTTGCCAAATTTAGGAGAAGTTGGCATTTCTTTTCTGACAAAAACCTCGCGCTTGATTTTTTCAAAAGGTAAAAGTTGCTCAGATTCTATTCCCATGGAAGGAAAAGAAGGTATCTTGTTTATAAAATTTTACAAACCAAAAACAATATAAAGTCTAAAAAAAGAAAAAAAGAACATGGGATTTTGGTCAAGATTATTTGGAAAAGAAGAAACATCTCCTGCAAGAAAAGTAGATAAAGCAGAGACAATAAATTATGAAGAGCTCGTTACCACATTTCAAGGAGTTGCAATAACATTTTTGAGTAACTGCCATAGTGCACTGCAAAGAAAAGATAAAAAAACAGCACTCTCGCTCACAGAGAATTTTCATCGCGTCTATGTTCGTTTTACTGACCATAGAGAGGGGTTTAGGAAAAAAGGCGGACGAGCATTGATGGCATACCGGATTATTATTCATTCTATGGGTAAAGTGTATCAAGTATTAAACCCTTATTTGAGCGGAAATTCTTCAGATGAAAAACAAGTAATCAGAAAGATAACAGAAGCGCAAAGTGTAATCAGTGATATTTACGACGTGGGCGCTGCTGCTGCAAAATAGAAACAAAAGTTTTTTTCACATCAACCATTTCTTATTGTGAATTCCATCTTGTCTTCCCAAGTAAGAAAGAACATTTTCTTTGTATTTTGGGTGGTTTGGATACTCTTCACAAAGCTGAACGTATTCTTCTCGTAAATGTTGAATGGAAACCCGTTCTTTGCCTTTCAAATACTGAAAAACAGAAGGATTGCAAACAGCTGCTCTACCAATCATCACTTCTTTCACGCCAAGTTTTTGGAAAAAAGCAACATCTTCTTTTTCTGCAATGTCTCCATTGGGAATAATGGTTTTTCCTGTTGCGAGACATTCTTCAAACACGTTCCAGTCAGCAGGTTCATGAGAAGATTGGCGCGCGTGCCGCGCATGCACAATAAATGCATCTGCATCAACAGTTTTAATGAGATTCAAGTACACTTTGTGCTTTTTTTCATAGTCATTTAATCCCAATCGAATTTTAAGAGTGACAGGAAGAGAGAGTTTGCGGAAAATAGTGACAAGTTCTTGCAGTCTTTGCACACGTTTGACAAGCGCAGCACCACCGCCTTGCTTGATCACGTCAGGGCTTGGACAACCGCAGTTCAAATTGATTTGTTGAGGTGGCGTGTGAAACGAAAAAGAAGAAAACTGCTTGACAAATTCCTGTACAGTTGCAGGTTTAACTGCAAGAAGTTGAATGCCAGTAGGAACTGCATTTTTAAGATCAAGAAGTGCAAGGGTTGCTTTATTTCTGCGCACAAGACTATCAACACGAATCATTTCTGTAAACGTCAAATCAGCGCCATGATTGAAGCAAAGCGTTCGAAATGCGCAATCACTCACGCCTTCAAGTGGAGCAAGCCAGAGTTTCATGATAATTACACTACTTCGATAACTATTTTATATAAATTTATTTAAACAAATGCTGCTTTCTTTCAAATAATGACTGCTTCATTTTTACCCACATCCAGCGACGAAGGAAGGAAGTACTACAAAGACTTCCGGCAATTTGACGTCATTTTTGTGACAGGTGATCCATACTACGATCATCCTCTCTCAGGCACTGCCATAATTGCCAGGCTTCTTGACAGTAAAGGATACAAAGTAGCAATCATCCCACAGCCGCAAACAGAGCAAGAGTATCAAAGCTGCGGGCGCCCAAAATACTTCTTCTGCATCACAAGTGGTCTTCTCGACTCCATGCTCGCAAATTATACGCCAATGTTAAAGAAAAGAGAGAATGTTCTTGTTCCAGAACGTGCATTGATGGTGTACACACAAAATGTCAAGAAGCTCTTCAAAGGCTGCATCACAGTGCTTGGTGGTGTTGAAGCCACTATACGAAGATTCACACATTTTGATTACAAAGACAACTGTTTGCGGAGAGGAATTCTGAATGACACAAAAGCAGATCTTTTACTATTTGGGACAGCAGAACGCGCAATTCTCACTCTTTTAGAGAAAATGAAAGCACGAGGAACAACAGAGCAAACATCGTTTGAAACAATAAAACAACAACTTAATCTTCATACAATAGAAGGCGTTGCCTACAGAGTGAAAAAAAGCGAGATTCATCCAACAACAAGAAAACTTCCAAGTTACGAAGAATGCATCGCTGATAAAATAAAATTCAACTTGCTCACAAGAGTTCACTATCTTTTGCCAGATGAAGCATTTGTCGAGCAGTGTGGCGTTGGCTACATCCAGCACAATCGGCCAGAGCATACGTTGACAGAAAAAGAAATGGACATGATTTATAGTCTTCCATTCACACGACGCCTTCATCCTAAAGCAAAAAACTTCACAGAGCAAAATGGTATGGTTGAACGGCTTCAGACATCTGTCATCATAGGAAGGGGTTGCTGGGGGAGTTGCTCTTTTTGTGTCATCCCACTGGTGCAAGGCAAAGAAGTTGCAAAGCGCAGTAAAGAATCCATTACAAAAGAGATTGAATCACTCTACAAGCTTGGGCATAAAAAAATCAACGATCTCACGCTCCCCACATTGAACATGTACGGTTCACGATGTGCGCTCTATACGCATCCTGAACAATTATTCTCCCCAATAATAAACATGCCAATCACCGTTTACAACAAAAAAGACTACTGCAACCAGCAATGTGCAGGCTGTAAATACCGTGTCATTAGTGATGATCTTTATCCATTGCTTGAGGAAGTGGAAAAGCTCAACCAAAAATACAAAGGCACAGAACTCGAGCTGAGAAGTGCAATTCGTCATGACATTATTCTTGACCAAAAAAAGCTGTTCAGAAAGATCATGCAGTTTACAGGCAGATTAAAGATTGCTCCAGAGCATATTTCTGACCATGTGTTGAAACAAATGAACAAAGCAACAAAGCATGCTTTCGTAGATTTTCTTGAAGAATATAAAAAAGTGAATAAAGAACGTGGTACAAAAAAAAATCTTGTTCCATATATTGTGGCAGCGCATCCAGGAAGTACAGAAAAAGACATGGAAGAGATGAGAAAATTCTGTGAAGAGAATAAAATCTATGTAAATCTCACGCAAATTTTTACCCCAACTCCTGGGACACTTTCTACAGCGATGTATTATTCAGGAGAAAATCCGATAACAAGAGAGAAAATCCATGTTCCAAGAACATTCAGGGAAAAAAAGAATCAGAAGAATATTATTATGGGCGTGCAAGCACCGGATGAAATAGTGGATGAGAATGGGTGATTACCCTCTCCACCCACTAACAATAGGATATCTCCAAGAAGGGCCAAAAGAGCATGTTGAAACACGAAGAGGCAATGGAATCTGTTGTCGTTTAAACTCATTTCTCATAATCATAAATGCTATGCGCCTGGTCATTTCTGCATCAAACCCTAATTTCACAATTTCATGAATATCTTTTTTGTGGACAATGTACAAACTCAACAATTTGTCCAAGATATCATAGGAAGGAAGGTCATCGCTATCTTTTTGTCCAGGCCGCAATTCCGCAGTTGGCTGTTTTTTAAGAATAGAATCTGGAATCACATTGCTTTTCTGTTTTTGTTTTGCGAGTGCGTTCAAAAACTGTGCAAGAAGAACAACTTGTGTTTTCCAAAGATCAGCAAGCGGTGCAAGTGCACCAGTGCATTCTCCATACAAAGTAAAATATCCTGTTGCAATGTCTGTCTTATTTGTTGTTGCAAGAACAAGTGCGTTTGTATTATTTGCAAAGCTCATGATGATCTGCGAGCGTACTCTGGATTGTATGTTTTGCTCTGTAAGGCTAATATTCTTTTTATCATAGTGCATGCCCACAGTACGTGTAGTAGGAAGCACAATGGGATCGATGTTGATGGATTTCCAGGTAATTCCAAGATTCCCACACATTTTTCTTGCATCAGTAATGCTTTCCTTTGATGTCATCTTTGATGGCAGAAATAATCCCGTAACATTTTCTTTTCCAAGTGCATGAACTGCGAGTGTTGCAGTGACAGCAGAGTCAAGTCCACCACTCATTCCAACAACTGCTTTTGTATGCCCTGATTTCATGAAATAATCGCGAAGTCCAACAGTCAGTGCAGCGTAAAGTTCACTCGCCTGATCTTTGGAAGGAGTAAATGATGATCCTGGTTTGTTGACATCGACAAGAAGCAGTTCCTCTGTAAATTTTCGTGCACGACCAATCACGAGCCCATTCCTATCAACAGCAAAGCTTCCGCCTTCAAAGATAAGATTGTCTTGTGCACCAACACTATTGCAATAGACAATTGGAGTTTGATACTTTTTTGCAAGTCCTGTGATCTCAAGTTCAGTTGTCTTCTCAAGTGAGTAAGGCGATGCCGCTGCAACAACAAGGAGATCCACTCCTTTTTGAACAAGTCCCTGAACAGTGAGTTCTTGATCTGCACTATACGATATAACAATGCCCAGCCGCAGGTTTCCTGCCATGACAACATCAGGGCTATTACCCTCAGAAAAATACCGCTTTTCATCAAAGCCGTCTGCAGAAACCAAATGGGTTTTATTTTGAATCCCCAAAATCTTCTGGTCTTTGACAAATGCAACTGCATTATATAAACTTTTATTTGCTTTGTTCACAAATCCGAACACGCAGCTGATGCCTTTGCATGCATTGACGACTTCAATAAAGCGCTGCATGTTCACGTCAACAAAATCCGAGCGAAGAAGAAGATCTTTTGGAGGGCAGCCAGTCAATGTCAGTTCAGGAAATATAACGAGCTGTGCTCCTTGTTCCTTTGCTTTTTCAATAACCGCAATGATTTTTCGTGCATTCTCATGGACATCACCAACAAGAGTATTGATTTGTCCAAGAACAACAGAATAGGATGGTTTTTGTGGGCTTCCTTTAAGGATGACTGCTTTTTTAACGATTGCTTTCTGCTTCTTTGCAATGTTTTTGCTTTTTTGGACAGCTTTCTGTTTTCGCTTTATCTTTGCCTTACTCTTCACTTTGGTTTTTTTCCCCATCACTGTTTTTTGAGATGTTTACGTATATAAATGTTATAGGAGTATTAGGCAGTGGTTGTTTTCAGAATAATCACCAACTAGTAGTAAAAATAACGAAAAATATATAAATAAGTGCGATTTTAAGAAGACATATGGGACAAATAACGCCTCTTGTAACTTTAGCTGCTTTAGTTGGCTGTTCAGATTATGAATTGCACAATACTAATCCTACAGATTATTCTGATTTTGATACAGGCATTTCTGATGCAGCAGAAACTCCTCCTTTAGAATCCTATGATCCATGTGATTCTTATGGTGCTGGCTGGGATCTTCCTCCTGTTGGAACAGAACGCTCAGATTGTGTTGGTATTGAAGGATATGCACAGCCATATGCCGGAATGTTAATGACACAGATTTCATTTGGCGATTGTACCACGAAAGGCCAGCCTTATACAAGAGTGTATGATTCAAATGGAGAACAATACACAACGAATGCAGTTATGATTGGTGGTGGTTCATCTTGGTATTGCCATGGTGATTTTTATGTTTTAGGATGGGCAGATTATTCAGGAGACAATGAAAATGCTCTAGCAAATCTTTCTTTAGAAGCAAAAGTATGGTTGTTGAATGAACAAGAGCGTGACAGTTTGAGCGAAGCATTCGTTTCTGGACAAGATGAAGAAGCTGTTCTTTATACTATTCATGAACCATTAACATATGCACTTGAATGTGATTCGAACGCAGTATCACTTGATGAAGATTGTACTGCATTTTTGTACTAATGCGCGTATCAAGCAACTTCAATCCCTTTTCTCATCCTCAGTTCTTTTTTAATAAGCATATCATCTATCTCGATAAGCTTCTTGATCACTGTGTTTTCCTTATCGAGTTTGTATAACTTTGCTCTGCCAACAATTCTCGTTGGAGTAATCAGTTGATATTGTATAAGATTACCTAAGATTCTGTAAAGGGTTGCACGACCAATTCTTGCATGAAGCGCAATATCAGTGAGAGAAAAATCTAAATCTCTCTCGGTCAATAAATAATCTAAAACACGTATTGTGGGGGAATCGCCCATATACGCAATGAACAAAGATTCATCTTTCATAACAATATCAAAAAACTCCATGTATTTATATCTTTCTATTTTGAGACAATATTGTATTAAAATAAAATATACATTTTGTAAACTATTTTTCAATTGGTTTTAAAAAGGGGAAAATGCCATTATAATAAAAAAATATAAATATTATAATGGTGCTCTTATGGAAATATGGGTTGTAGAAGCTTTAAACAAACTAAACAGAGGGTCTGTATCGATCCTCTTTGGAGAGCATGCTGCAAAAGAGAAAAATCTTACTGAAACAGATATTGATTTTGTGCTGGACACAGTGAGAAGAGGAAAAGTTGAGCTTTCGAAATCAACAGAACTTACTAAAAGAATATGTTTTAAGAATTATTACAAAGAAAGAGGTTTAACGTTTTTTGTTATCACTGCGTTTTATCCATCATTCATCAAGATTGTAACTGTCATTAAGAAGAGGGGAAAATACTAAAATGAAACAACAATGCAAATGTGGCGGTATTATCACCAAGGATAAGTATTTTACAGAGGGTTTTTTAGTAACTTCTATGCGCTGCCAGCACTGTGAAGAAGTTTTTTTTACTCCCGAACAAACAAAGGAGCTTATTCGTTTACATAAAGCAAATGAAGAGATTGAAGGAGAAAGAAAAATAATCAAAGTAGGAACATCAATTGCTGCGCTACTCCCTAAAAAGATAGAAAAATATGGTATTAATGAAGGTGCTGTGGATTGTGTTAAAGTTCTTAGCACTGATTCAATAGAAATAAGATTCAAAAAAAACGTCTTCTAAATCTTAAACACAGGTGCTCTGTTTTTATCATACACAGTCACAGAAACAGTGAGTGTTCCGACAGCTCCTTCATCATCTGTTGCAGTAATTGTTACTGTTGATGTTCCTGCATCATCATAATCAGTGACCCAAACTCCAGAACTGTCAAATGGGTCGCTGTACACAACAGTAAATGCATCTCCCTCTAGGTCAACAATTGTTGGTTTGAGGACAATTCTATCTGTCTCCTCAGCACGAACAGCATCCATAGTAATGATTGGTGCTTGATTTTTATGATTTAAAATAATTGAAACAAACTTTTCAGCAGTATCTTTGCCGTCGCTTGCAGTGACTGTTGCAGTGTACGTTCCAGCATCTGTTTCAGTTGTCTGCCATGATCCAGTGCTTGAGAAAGGGCTGCTAAATGAGAAAGTCACAGCATCACCATCTGGATCAGTTGCAGTAGGCGCTAATGTAATGAGATCTCCGGCAAATGCAGAAACATGTGCAATGTCATCAAGAACTGGTTTTCTGTTTGTATCTGTCACAATAATAGTGATTTGTTTCTCGACAGTTGTTTCAGTATCACTAGCAGTCACTTTAATGAGATACGTACCGCTGTCATCGTAATCTGTTTGCCATTGTCCGTCTTGGTCAAAAGGTTTGCTGTACTCTAAAACAACCTCATCTCCGTTATAATCAAATATCTTTGGTTTCAAGACAACAAGGTCTCCTTCAGCAACAGTCATATCTTCAAGATCCTCAATTGTTGGTGCTCTATTTGCAGAAAGGACAAGAAGAATAACGCGCTTCTCTACTTCGGATTTTCCGTCTGATGCAGTAATTGTCACTTGGTATGTTCCCACATCTCCGATAGTTGTCTGCCATTCACCTTTTTCATTAAGTGGCCTGCTAAATGTGTATATAATAATGTCACCATCAGGGTCAAGCCCAACAGGATCGAAGAAAATGAGGTCTCCTTCTCTGTACACTCGTTTTTCCAGTGCTTCTTCATCAGAATTTTCAGATACAACAGATGTTCTATTCTTTTCCGTGAGCTTGACGTATGACCGACCAATTTCTGTTGATTCATCCAGCGCAACAAAAGTTGTTGGTGTTGCAGCAGAGAGATCTTCGAGAATTGTTTTTGTTTTCTGGCCACAACCTGAAAGAAGGATGCTTATGGAAAATATGAATAGGAAAAGAATGACAAAGGAGTTTTTCATGTTTTCACGCTCTTTTCTGTATTTGTTATCTCAGTATAATCTGTTTTTACTCACTGACCATCATCACTATCTTCATTAATATGTTCATTATAAGATGAATGCTTCTATATAAAGTTTTTTATCGTCGGAAAAAGGTGTTATTTTTATTACTTAATGATAAGGATTATATATTCCTTAAAGAAATAATTATATATAATAAATGTGTATCCTTATTTTTTGATGGAACATTTCTATCCGCATATTGATTCTGTTGTTGAAAAAAAACAACAGCCAGGGGAGTCTCAACTAGAGAAAATGCCGCAGCCAGAGAAGAAAGAGCAAAAGAAAAAAGCAAGCCCTTACATGATTCTCCAACCGATTAGTCCAATTCATGTACTGCGCATAGAAACAAGAATAACTGATCTTCCTGATGCACCAGCAGAGAAAATGGAAGTCCCTATAATCCCAGATATGAAAAAAGCAGAAGAAGATTACAACAGCATTGATTATCAGATTATTGCCTTTAATTTGTGGAAGTCAAAGGCGAAGGAGTTGTTTTGATATTAAATTCTTTTTTAGAAGCAAAGTTCCCTCTCTGCTTCAATGCTTGGTAGAGGCTTATTTCGAAATTGGGTTTAATGCCCAACAGATTGCTCTGACCCAATTTCGTAATCCCGCGAACTCGCCGTATTGTGAGCGGGTAATACACCGCAGCTTGCTGCGATTGGAATACCAGCGAGCGGCGAGTTCGCGTTATTTTTGTAGGCATATGTTGGTTGTGTTCCAAATATTGCGTGGAAATATCGCATAGGAATGCTTGTTTCTCCCCAGAGATCTGCTATCTCCTCTTCAATTGCTCTCCTTTCTGGAAAAGGACCAAAACCATTGGAATGCAAATTTGCGCTCACTGAAATTGCTCCATCAGGCTCTAGTTCAACATATTCTCTTGATTCATAAGGATATGCAAAAGGTCCAATTTGATGCCGTAGGTTAAAATAAGATTGCTGATTTGGACTGAGTTGTCCGTAAAGTGTCAAGAGTGCGTGATGAAAAGGAACTTCTTGTCCAGAGACACCGATACTCCTTATTTCTAAATAGTCGCCATTTGCCATAAAATATACCTTCTCCAGAAAAAATAAGGGGTGTATTATAAAGCTTTTCTTTATTTTGGACTACCCATCCGGCTCTTAACAAGATTCGCAAGACCTTCTTCTGTAAGACCTTGTGCACATAAAATATCCCCTATACATTGAAAATTTCCTGTATCTCGAACAGTTCTTTCTTCTAGTTTCACAAGATTCCATGCTACTTCAGCAGTTCTGTCTTGAAGAGGAAGTCTCCTATACGCACCTTGCATTTCAGGAGACATATGGCCATACGCTTCTTGAATACGCATGATCTCATAACGTGTTCCGTAAACGATAATTCCTTCCATAAAAAGACAATCACTCCACTTATATATAAATGTTACTACTGAATCATGGTTCTTAACTATGCCCTTCTGCGCACATGCCATATCTGCAAATAGCTCCTGTATGTACAGGTCCTTTTCTGTTGCAGAGAGAAAGTGCTTTGTCCACCTCTCCTAAAAATAAATCAAGCTCTCGTTTCTCAACAACATAAGGAGGTAATATCCTTATTCCCAGCTTTCCACATCCCAAAACAATAACTCCCTGCTTCAAAAGTTGCAATACAAGATCATCACGCATTTTTTTTGTTGGAAGATCAAACGCATTCATTAAGCCAAGTCCGCGAATATTCTGAACAAACGAATTCTTCAAAGCAAGTTCCTCCAATCCTTTTCGCAAATAAGTGCCATGTTGTGTATTTTTCGTCAGTAATTTTTCTTTTTTGATCGTTTGAATAGTTGCAATGCCGTTTGCCATGTCCAGTGCATGGCCTCCCCCCCACGTTGAAGAAATTGAGCCAGGTTCTGAAGGAAACAATTTTTTGTTTGCAAGGGTTGCGCCAACCTGCAATGCTTTCGCAGAAGTGATCACATCAGGTTCAACAGCAAAGTGTTCAAATGCCCACCAATGTCCAGTTCTTCCAATTCCTGACTGTACTTCATCTGCAATAAAAGGAATGTGATTTTGTTTTGCTATCTTTCGTGTTTCTGTGATCATTTTTTTTGAAGCAATACGATATCCTCCCTCTCCTTGTATATGTTCAACAATGACAAAACCAACATCCTCTGGAGCAGTATCACGTTGCAGCATCTCCTCGAATTGTTGAGGAGCAGTTTCATCAAACAGAAGCCTGCGCATGTTCATGCTCAAATAATTTTTCTTGTGCACAATCTTTGAATTGGTGCAGGATAATGCCCCAATAGTTCTTCCATGAAATGCACCAGTAAAACTTATTCCCAGTTTTGCAGTAGGTTTGGAGCGAAGTGCAATTTTGATTGCATTTTCCACAGCTTCTGCGCCGCTGTTAATCAAAAACCCCGTGTCAATATTTTTTGGAGTAATAGAAACAAGCTCTTCCAACAAATCAAGATGTTCTTTGATTGTAAAATCCTGTCCAGCGAATTTGAGCGGGCTTCTGCCAATATATTCTTTGGAAACAGCAAGCAGTGCAGGATGATTATATCCAAGTGGATTTGATGCAATTTGCGAACCAAAGTCCAGAAAGGTGTTCCCATCAATGTCTGTGCAGAAACAGCCTTCTCCTTTTGAAGAGTGAACAAAAGGGTAACTAATGCTCCAGCCTCCGTTGAGCTGTTGCAGTTTGTTCAGTATTTTTGACGATGCAGGACCAGGGAGCGCAGTTTTCATTCTTATTTTATTTTCCACAACAACATTTTGACAGAAGAAACTATATAAACCTTACCTTCCTAAGGCAGGTTGTGCTCTTGTCAAATTAAAACCAGGAATATAAATTGATCCACACCTTTCACCAGCACGTTCTTCTTCAATTCTGGTAAGTACTGGAGGAAGTTCATCTGCATATTTAATACGAGCAAGAAGCTCTTCTTGCGTGACAAAACAAACTGCGCTGAGTTCGTCACTAAGCCTGATGTCGCTTTCTTCACCAATAAATTCAAGTCCGAAATAATGTACTTCTTTGCCGGCATACCCCTGATCAGGGTATCGCTCCCGTGTTTTCTGTTGAAATGGTCTCTGTACAGAAATTCTTGTATTAATACACTGTCCAAACAGCAGTGTTCCTAATTCTTCTCTTGGTTCTCGTCGAGCAGTATCTTTATGATTTCTGTCGCTATCTACTTCAAAAGCGCCTTGAATAATGCCCCACTCATGAGCATCCCAGTTCGGTTTTTGCACCATTGCGTAGAAACGTTCTGAACCTGTTCTCTTATACACAACACTTGCTACTGTTGGTCTATATATACTCATATTTCTATAAAATTTAAGGGGTTATATAAAAATGTTGTGTTACTCTGGTGCCGTCAACTTAAGTGATAAATTCTAGTGCTAACTTTTCCGCCGCCGAGGATCGCACACTTGATTATTTCTCTCCCCCGTATTCCCAAGGGGGAGAGAAATAAATCAAGGAAGAGAGAAAGTAAAACAAAACACGGCGGCGGAAAAATTATAACACCCCTTAGTTGACGGCACCTGTTACTCTCCAGTATCTCCGAAAGTAATTTTTTCAAAATTTTCTTTACTCTATTCATAGATTATTCTTAATTTTGCGTTTGTTATATCTTTATCTAAAAATTCAGGTACAGCGACTCTAGAATACAAATATACGCCTATTGACTTTGGATAATATTTGACTGTATAAAAACAATAATCTACTGGTATCCAAAAACCCTTTTCCCCACTCATTGGAACATACATTTCTGGCCAAACATGTCCGCTCCTGTTTGAATTCGTTGACCTTCCAAATATGATATCGCCATCCATAACTCGTGCTGCGAGCCCTAACCCATTTAATAACCCTGCTGTAAACGTCGACGCTGCCTTACAATCGCCACTAAACTTCCCTGTTGACAGATACTCTTCAAATATTTTTTCATACGAATCAAAATTATCGTTTCTTTCATTCCCTGAATGATGTGTACGCAAAAAGTCAGTCAATGCATATAAGACCTGTTCTAAAGAGTCATAAGGTTTAGAAGGATCAAACATACTAGCAATAGAATCAGGTAATCTTCTTGCAGAAACATATTTTTCTTTAATCGTTTTTGGGGTACATTCTATTGCGTTTTTTAATGAGGAAAGACGAAACTCTTTTTTTGTTGCCAATCTGGTTCTGAAACGATAGTGCCCTTTTCCAACTACTTCGAGATTCTCTGAGTGAAAAAGAGGATTAATAACAGGATAATCTGGATGCTCACCTATAAAAGAATCATCTTCAAAATCTCTACATCTTATTTCTCCATCGTAAAATAAATCAGCGACAATATTCCTCCCTTGTATAACCAAAAGATCACCAAGCATTCCATGACGGCCAAGATAATCTTCTTCTGTTGTTATGTCTATTAGCTCACCTAACTTAAAGCTAAACTCAAAAGGGGTCTCGCTGTTACGCACAGGTGTATCTCCATCAGTGTTAGCGAAATTTATATATCGGGGATCAATGGTTATCATTTCTGCTAGGATTGCGGAAGAGTATATAAGCCTTTCTTTTTGTCACTACTATTTAAAGATAAAAGTAACTAAACAGGTTTTCATCACAAAGTTTCACTTATTACTCACTTTCAAATCTACTTACAGCACCCACACTGTCTTCATATTCACAAACTCCTTAATGCCATAGGAAGACAATTCTCGTCCATATCCGGATTTCTTAATGCCACCAAAAGGCAATCGCGGATCAGATTTCACGATACTGTTGACAAACGCGCAGCCCACATCAAGCTGCTGTGCAATTTTCTCTGCACGAGCAGCATCTCTGCACCACACACTTCCTCCTAATCCATAAATGGTTTTATTAGCCAGCGCAAGTGCTTCTTCATCATTTTTCACGCGAACAACAGCAGCAACAGGTCCAAACGTTTCTTCTGCAAAAACAGGCATGTCAGGAGTAATGTTGACAACAACAGTAGGCAGGTAAAAGAATCCTTCACAAGATCTGCGTTTGCCTCCAGTGAGAACTTTTGCTCCTCGAATAACAGAACCATGCACTTGCTTGTCTACTGCATCAATGAGATCGCGTCGTGCAAGAGGACCAACGTTTGTTTCTTGTTCTAACGGATCACCAACAATGAGTTGCTCCATTTTTCGTGCGAGTGCTTGCTCAAATAGAGGAGCAACTGCTTCATGGACAATAAATCGTTTTGCTGCAACGCAGCTTTGTCCACAATTAATCATTCTTCCTTTGACAGCCTGTGCTGCAACATACTCAACATCGACGTTGTCCAAAACAATGAATGGATCACTTCCACCGAGTTCCAGAACTGTTTTCTTCAATGCTTTTCCTGCAGCAGCAGCAACAGCCATGCCCGCATATTCGCTGCCAGTAAGCGTGACTGCTTTAATCGCATCATGTTCTATAACCTTGTTCATCACAGATGAAGAAACAAGCAATGTTCGGAACACATGTTCAGGAAATCCTGCTTCATGAAATATTTTCTCAATTGCGAGTGCGCATTGTGGGACATTGGATGCATGTTTCAGCACTCCAACATTTCCTGCCATAAGTGCAGGCGCAGCAAAACGAAATACTTGCCAGAAAGGGAAATTCCAGGGCATCACTGCGAGAACAGCGCCAAGTGGCTCAAAGCGAACATAACTTTTTGTTGCATCTGTGACAATGGTTTCATGCTGTAAAATCTGTTCAGCGTTGTCTGCATAATAATCACAGACCCATGCGCATTTTTCAATTTCCATTTCTGCTTCTGTAATGACTTTTCCCATTTCAAGTGTCATGAGTGATGCATAGTCATATTTATTTTTACGAAGAAGTGCAGCAGCTTTTTTCATAAGTGCTGCCCGTTCTGAGAACGCTGTTTTTTTCCATGTATGAAATGCGTTGTCTGTTGATTTCAAGATTTTGTCTGTTTCATCCCAAGAAATTTCTTCAAATGTTTTGACAACTTCTTCTGTTGTTGGATCAATTGTCTGTATCGCCATAGTGTTCACCGTTTTTATTATTTATGTATCCTAACTACCAAACTCAAAAACATCACATACATTCTTTGACAACTTTTTATTCAGTTCTTTATTCTTCGAAACATCAACAAGCACTTCAACAAGGCACAATTCATTTCCGTGAAGCGCTTCAATGAGATTCTCACGCAATTCCCGTACTGTCTTTGGTGCATACCCCTTGATGCCAAAACTTTCTGCATATTTTTTGAAATCAGGATTAGTCAGCGCAGTGCCAAACGATTTTCCAGTATGCGCTTCCTGTTTCCAGGTAATCAATCCATAATTATTATCATTGAACACAAGAATAGTGAAGCCGACACCCATGCGTTTTGCAGTCTCAATCTCCTGTGAGTTCATTAAAAATCCACCATCGCCCATTGCAGCAACAACGCGTTTTTCTGGGTAAACTAATGTCGCGGCAATTCCACCTGGAAGTGCAATCCCCATGCTTGCTAGGCCGTTGGAAATAATGCACGTGTTTGGCTCATAGCACGGGAAATTTCGTGCAATCCACATTTTGTGGCTTCCCACATCAGAGAGGAGAATATCCTCATCGTGCATCAGCTCGCGTAAAATGCGAAGCGTGCCAGGGATAGTAAATGCTTCTCCTTCCTCGAGATCATACGATGCAATATCTGCACAAATTTTCTGCCGAACAGGAGTAAACCATTCTTTTGAAAATGTGATTCCTTCTTTTTCCACAAAAAAATTCAGCTCCCATAACGAGCCGGAAATGTCAGCAACAATTTCCACATCAGGATTATAAAATTCATAGACTTCTGCTGGAGTAAAATCAATATGGATTATTTTCTTGTCTTTTGTCGGATTCCAATTTTCTGGATCATACTCTGCAATGTCATAACCAACTGTAATAATGAGGTCAGCATGCTCTATTGCGCACATAACGTAATCTTTCATTTTGAGTCCAACAGAAAAAAGCGAGTGCTCATCATTGTCAGAAATTGCACCTTTGCCCATGAATGTTGCAACAACAGGGATGTGTGTTTTCGCGACAAATGCGCGAAGATGTTTGGAAGCAAGTTTTCTGATTGCACCATTGCCTGCAATGATCAGTGGCCGTTTTGCAGCTTTAAGGAGTGCAAGTGCTTGTTGAATCGCTTTGTATTCTGGTGCAGGGCGTCGTACTTTTTTTGGAGCAATGGGTTCTTTGTCTACGTTGAGTTTTGCAATATCTTCAGGAAGTTCAAAATGCGTGACACCAGGTTTTTCTGTTTCAGAGGTCTTAAATGCTTTGCGAACAACCTCTGCTGTAATTTGTGGATTTGAGATCTGTGAATTCCATTTGACAATAGGCTTGAACATGTTGACGATATCCACTGCTTGGTGGCTTTCTTTGTGCAAGCGTTGAGAATCTCCTTGGCCAGTGATTGCAACAACAGGGCTTTTATCAAGATGTGCATCAGCGAGGCCAGTGATAAGATTGGTTGCTCCAGGACCGAGTGTTGCTAAGCAAACTCCTGCTTTTCCTGTTAATCTGCCATAGACATCAGCCATGAATGCAGCACCTTGTTCGTGTCGTGTGGCTACAAACGTAATCTTTGAGTTTGCCAGTGAGAAGAGAAGATCTTCTGTCTCTTCACCCGGAAGGCCGAAGACATATTTGACTCCTTCTGTTTCGAGGCATTTGACAATCAAGTCAGAAACTTTCATCAAAAAGGCAGAGAGTGAAGAGTTTAAATTGTTGATGGTTTTGCGTTCTGCTTTTGTTCCTCCAAAACATTTAAAATAAGGTAATCGTTTGTAAAGAGTATATTGCCCCTGTAGTATAGCTTGGATATCGGCAAATTGTCAAATTTGACGTATTTTGCGCCGATAGCGCAAATAGTACGCACGGTTGCGGTCCGTGTGACCGGGGTTCAAATCCTCGCAGGGGCGTTTTATTTCAAAAGGTGATCCAATGGCAGCAAAAGAAATTCGTGCAAGTCACATTTTAGTCAAAGACCAGAAAGAAGCAGAAGAAATCTGCCAAAAATGCAAAGCTGGTGCAGATTTTGCGTACATGGCAGAAAAATACAGCAAATGTCCAAGCGCAAAGAAAGGCGGAGATTTAGGAACATTTGGAAAAGGGCAAATGGTTCCAAAGTTTGAGAGTGCAGCGTTTGCGCTCAACGTCGGAGAAGTCTCAAATGTTGTTCCAACGCAATTTGGCTTTCACATTATTAAGAGAACAGCGTGATTATTCTTCTCTTTTCAAAACCCGTTGCATCTTCCTCACAAATAATGGTTTTTCAATGTGAGGGTATCCTCTAAAATGTAATTCATCAGAAAGTGCATCTAAGCCGGAAACAAAACCTTCTCGCATTTCTTCTCTTGTTTCAGAACCAAAACGTTTTGCAAGAAGTTTTTTTGTATTTACAAAAGGAGTTTTTACACTAATTTCATACTGCGTTTGCATTGTAGGTTTGAAATAGCGTAAATGGCAGCTCGCAATCTTTGCAAGAGGCAAGGGACGTTGATACAATTTTGCTTCAGTTCCCAAAACAGTGGTCTTTTTCTTCTTAATAGAACTCAAGACTTCTTCAACAGTGGATCCTTCTGAGATTGTGACAACACTTCCTAAAGAACCAGCAGTATGTGCATCGCTTCCTCCAATAGTTGCCTTATTCAAATCAGTTGCCCAGTCCACAGCGCATTTATTCATGTAACGCAGATTTGCGCCGCAGATAACCTCAACACCGTGCAAAGATTTCAACACTTTTTTATCCACAAAGCCGCGTTCCATTGCAGAAATAAAGCTAAAACGTTTCGGAAACGCGAATGGATGCGCAGGAGCAATAACGCAGTTGTAATCTTTTGTCATGTCTAGTAGATCACTGACGCTCACTTTTGTCGCAAGATTAGGATTTCCTCCTCGAGAGTCTTTGATGTGGGTAGCAAAAAAATCATGCATTTCATCATGTGAATAAAAGTACGTCAAAACATGTGCCATTTCTTTGGTCGTAATTTCAAGGCCTGGAACAACAAGAAGATCAGGATTATCCTGCGCTAATTTGATGTTCCCTGCAACTTCGTTGTGATCTGTCAAAGAAAGCCCAATTCCTAACTTTCGTGCTTTTTTTGCGATAGTTGTAATGGGCGTCGTCGTGTCAGAATATTCTGAATGATTATGCAAATCAACTGCAGTAAAGCCTTCTTGAAGGATACTTTCATGCTGCGGTTTTTGAAAGACAACAGATCGCCAGTTCATAAGAGGTAAAATGGAGAAAGGAATTTATAAATTTTTATTGCTAATGTGCTCTAAAAGACGTTTGGTGTAGGCAGGGAGATTTCTCCATTCATCTTCTCGTGTTGGGTTTTGAACAATCACATCAATCCCATCTTTGCAGTTCAATGAAAGAAGTGGTGCAACAAGATCATAGCCATAATCAAGGTCTTCTCTTTTTCTTCCACTCATGTATTCTGCAACTCCTTCAACTATCTTACGTTTTGCAACACTGGAAGAAGTTGGATTTCCATTTATATCACGTGAATGATCATACCAATATTCCTTCATCCCAAATGCTTGAGCGCGTTCAAAGAAATAATCGTGCCCTAACTCATGGCGCGTTGTTCCTTCTAATTCTCCACGGAATTGTCGTCTCGTCACACGAAGGAGTGTCATTGCTTGTGCGAGAGAATCTGCGCCAAACGCTCCTGCTGTGTAAAATGTAATGGAACCGGATTGAGGATCATAATATGCATTTGCCTCTGTGGTTGGGTGAGCATCAAATGTATATGCCGGAACAGAAGAGAATGTAATACCATGCCTCTGTTCTTGTTCTCGAACAATGCGTTCATAGTTTGCAGTAACATAAGGAATTGCTACTGAAGCGATCTCTGCATCAGAACGCCACACGGCATCATCTGCCTCAAATTGAAATGGAAGAAGAGCGATGATGCCACAAATAATGTTTTTATTTTGCATATGCACCAGTAGTTTTCACTGTCTTTTATATACTTTCCCATTTTAACCACTAAAAAGTGATAAACAAGCGAAAACTATATAAATAAGCAATTTTAAGATAAACTAAAGGCTCAGAAAGCAGTTCACAGAACTGTTTCAGAAGAGGTAGGCAGCGGAAAGAGTACGAAGCTTTAAAAGAGATATTATAAAACAAGGGATAAAATGAACAAAACAGAAAGAAGAGCATTGGTTACAGGGATTGTTGCTGCAGAAATCCTTTCAATTTATTGTTATGTAAGAAGTATTGATTCTACGCTTATTGAAGATTCTTTTCGTGAACAACCAGCAGAGTGGCAACTAAGGAAGCAACCTGAAAGCGCTGGGGTTTTGGATGGGAGATATGTAGTTTTCTTAGAACAATATTCTCCTGAAATTCTTGCTGCTGCAAAAAAATATGATGTTTCTCCAGTTCTTATTGATGCAGCGATTGTTGAAGAAAATGATGGTCGTCCTCTAACAGAAGATTGGAAGGATGATATTGCTTTAGCATGGAACAGAACAATAGGGCATGTTGTAGGGTATACTATTGATGCAAGTCTTGGAATAGGACAAGTAAAGATGAGTACTGCACAATTTTTAGATTCAACATACCATCGTAAGCCTAAAACAGGATACGAACTTGAAGAAGCACTCCAGAATCCTGCTCAAAGTATTGAATATATTGCAATGAATCTTGGATATTTAACAGAGCGTGATAATAGGCAACCTCCTTCTGGCAACATTCTTGATGATCCGCACCTTGTTGCAGTTATTGGAACAGAATATGTTCGTGGACCAACAAAAACTTCTTTGGAAGAAGCAGAGATTAGTATAGAAGGGGGTGCTGGGTTTGCACAAGCTGTTGGAATGATTCCTACGCAAAAAATCCATAACCAAGGAACAAGCATTATTGATCCTACAAAGCAAGATAAAATTTATGATTATGCACAGGGTATCGTAGCTGGATATAATAGAGGACAAAGAACAACATTAAGATATAAAATACTTTATGAGCCAGATTCTATTGGTGCAGGAATGTAATACTGATATCTCAACATCCACTTCCACGCAGGCATAATTTTTATTTTTTTCTCAATAATTTCTTCTGCATGATCATTGGTGAGAATAAGCCAGTCTTTAAATGTTGCGAAAGTGATACAGATTTTGTATCACTTTACTAAAGAAGTGCTACATTTTTTGTATCACTTCCTTCCCCTCTGCTCCTTATACAATTCCTCAACTTGTTCTAATGTCGAGCAATCATGGACTCCCCTATCCTCTCGCAAGCGAACAAAGCGTGGAAACCTAAGAGCATATCCTGAACTGTACGATGGACTTTTCTGAATTTCCTCATAATGCACTTCAATAACAACGCGAGGACGCACTTTCACTTCTTTCCCTTTCTGCTCTAAAATATCTTCTCTCAAGAGCCCAGTGAAATATTGAAACGTCACCCCCTCTCCTTCCAATTCTTTAATCCCTGTTCCTACTTTTCCTATCTCAAGAAGATTACCCTCATCATCACGTACAGCAACAGTAAAACTCGTCAGCCAGCTGCTCCTTTTTCCTTCTCCCCAATCAGCACCAACGATCACGACATCCAGACTTTCCATGACAGGTTTTACTTTCACACCAAAGCCAACTCTACTCCCTGGCTTATACACTGCTTCAAGATTCTTGACCATGATTCCTTCATTGCCTTTATCGAGAGATTCGTTATAGAATTTTGTTGCTTCATCTTTTTTGTCAGTCACCATAATTCTAGACAACACAATCACACGCTCTTTTGGATGAAGAATCTTATTCAAGATAGCACGTCGCTCATGGAACGGTTTGTCAATAGTACTTTTTCCGTTATAATACAAGACATCAAAAACATTAATTTCAACAGGTAATTTTTTGACTGCTTCTTCAATGTCATATTTTCGCCGAATTCGTTGTGAAATTTGTTGAAACGCAACATATTGCGTGGTCTTTGGATTATAACCAACAACCTCAGAATCAAAAATGCAGTTCTCGCATTTCACATGCTTACGGACAGCGTCAACAACATCAGGAAATTGTTTGGTGACTTCTTCAAAATTCCTGGTGTATAACTTAATCCTGTCACCTACAATATGGCATTCAATTCTGAAGCCATCATATTTGTATTCAAATGCAGCAGGTTTTCCGACTGTTGCAAATGCGTCATCAATATCTTTTGCTTTTTGGTAGAGCATCACTTGGACTGGCCGGAATGGTTCAATAGTGACCGCAAGCAATCCTTTGTATCCTTTTTCTCGTGCAAGAGCAAGGACTTGTCCAAAATCATTGGTCATATTATACGCATGATCAAGTGCAATAATGAGTTTGTTGTACGCTTCCCGGCCAAGAAGTTCTGTAGGAAAAAAGAGTTTTTCTTTTGCAGTGATCTTGTCAATAGCTTCAATCGCTTCTATTTTCACGCACTCCGACTCGTCAATATTTTTTACATCATCAAACAGCTGCACGAATCGAGGAAAGCAACTCCATGCAATTGCATCTCGTATAATTCCTTGTCCAACACCGACGCGCATTTGTTCAAGTGCAGTCCGAATAATATATTTGGCTTCAACAGGCGATGCGCTTGTTAGTAATTCTGCAAGAAGCTGCACTTTTTGTTCAACAGAACCTTCGCCAGAAACAGTTGCAAGTTTCTGGAGGTTTGCAAATATTTTTGTCACAGAAAGTTTGTGAGAAAAGAGTGTTGCCTGTTTTTTCTTTGCGATGTATTTTTCTGCAACTAACCCCAGATCACCAGTTTTTCTAAACTCCTCTTCAAGTTTGTCAGCTGTAATTCCTGTTGCAACTGTGATTGCTTTGATCGCGTATTTTGCAGCAACACCAATCTTTTCTTCGCTCCATTCTGGAAAGATTCTTCCATTGAGCAAAAGAGTTATTTTGTGCGCTTCTTCTGTTTTTGTTTCAGAAAGAAGTGCTGCAACGATTGCAGTTTTTTCGAGGCGCTTGCTTGTCTTGGAAAGCTTTTCATAGACATAACTAAGGGTTGCGTAGTCCATGTTTTTGTTTTGATTGTTTTGTTTTATATAGTTTTGCTCCAAATACTTTAAAAATAATACATCTCTCCTTTTTATATGAGTCCCTTCTTTGTCAGAGTCTATATTGTCATCATTGCCACAATCAGTGCTATCTTATTTATGTTCTTAAGTTTCTTTTTACCAGAGTGGTCAAATCTCATCTTAGGAATTCAAATTATTTTAATTCCAAGTATTTACATAATTGGTCATGAAATTATTGAGTATATGACTAAAGAAGAATACGCGTCTACTTTAGAAGAAATAAGTGCATATGCACAAAATTTAAATCAAAAATATATAGAAGAGAAAGTATTAAATAAACAATTATCTAGAGAGATTATAAGAGTGAGAAGAAATGCCAAAAAATAAATCAAAAAAAAAAGATAGAAAAGAAGAAAAGCCTCATGAGTCTCTAGAGTATGTCGCAATAAAAAAGGCGTTGCGAAAATTAAGAAAATTATATCTTTAGTGAAATTCAAACCTATTAATGGACAATAAAATGGACAAATTTCTAAACTGTTTGTGGTGAAGGACGTTGCTGTTGAATAATTTCTAGAGGTAAAGCTTCTATTAGTAATAGAAACTAATTTCCATCATTAATAGAAACAATAAAGGACGTTATAATCTCACCGAGGGCTTTCTTCTGCTACTTTTGCTAAACTTTCTCCACAACGTTGTCGTGCGTATTGAACAATAGACAAATCTGTTGCTTCAGCTCCTCCATTTAACAAGATAGTCGCTTCAGAAACCTGGGGTTCCTTCTAAAATTACGTCAAGATGAACATGGCCATCCATGCGCCATTGACAAGCAAACTCTTCTTCAGGCACTGGCCTTTTTTTGCCAATATACTTAATCGTTTTTTGTTGAACGTGTGCCTGTTTTCTCTCAGAACCAACTAAATAGAGATATTCATTTCCTTTGATCTTTTTTGTCACAATGCTTACCATAACATAAGTTAACCACTACAAATATTTAATTTTATGTCGGAAAAATAGAAAAAGTCAAGGAATATTACGGTAGTTAACCACTACATTCTACTTCAGTTATAATCTTGCTTCTAAGACTCTCCTGGAATACATCTCACCAAGCCGTCTTTCTGCACCAGAAACTCCTTTGCGAAGAATTAAATCCAACTCTCTCATTGTTTCTCTTCCAATTCCAGAAATCTGGAGCTTTCCTAGTCCTCTGCACTGACCATAATACGCATGAATCTCTCCTTCATTCTCAGAAATGATTCTTGCACATCTTTCGTTCTTTGAACTGACTACTCCTCTTCTTTTTATCAGCTTCAAGTACTCTTGAGCTAGACTTCCATTTTCATATTCTGTTGTCATATTTCACAAAAATAGGTACTAGTTTATATATTTTATTAATCTTATATATTTTTACCTCTCATTGGGGGGTGATTTCTCTCTTTCCAAATTGCATAACTCTTAAATATCAGCAACAAACTCGTTTATTCATGAAATCAGTGATGGTCTTTGGCACGTTTGATCTCTTGCATGAAGGGCATCTCCATCTGTTTAGAGAAGCAAAAAAACATGCTGAGCAGCTTATTGTTGTTGTTGCGCGAGACAGTAGTGTAAAAAAAATCAAAGGATTTACTCCGCACCAAAATGAGTTGGAGAGGTTGGAAAAAGTGAGAAATGTTCCCTTAGTCAATAAAGCAGTTCTGGGCTATGAAGATGATTTCTACCGTGTGATTGAGGAAAACAACCCTGCTGTTCTTTGTTTTGGCTATGATCAGGCTAAGCAGAATATCGAAGCAGCGTTGAAAAAAAGAAAAATAAAAGCAGAAATAGTAACACTCAGCGCATTTGAGCCGGAAAAATATAAATCGAGTATTGCAAGAAAGAAAATAAGTCCATCAAAGTGAATGTCATTTTTCACGAACTTCAATCAACATTTCATCATAAATCTGTGATTTTAAATCAGCGTGATGAAATGTCTCAAATTTTCCGCTGTAAACAGAGATAAGCACATATCTTTCTTCAATAGCGCTTTTTGTTGTATCATCATAAAATCCAAATCCTGTTTCATAAAAAACAAAGACGCGCTTTCCAGAAGCAAGGACAGTGTCAAAAGTGTCGAGAGAATTTGGCATCTCTTGGCATGTTCGCTTTGCATAATAGACAACAAACAAGCAAAAATCTTTTTGCACAAAAACAATTCCATCCTCAGGAACAACAGATGCAATGCCTTCTGCAAACTCTTTTGTATAAATGTGTTCTTTTCGTTGTTCAAGAAGAGGGATACCTGGGATAAAGAGTTGAAGACACAAAATACCTGTTAAAAAAAAGGCAATACTTTGCACCGACTTTTTCTCAAGACAGCAGAGTCCATAGCAAATCAGCACCGATGCAGGAAAAAAGACATAAATGCCCAGATGGCGAATATCAAATGTTGCATTCTTAGTGAAGAGAATAAAAAATAGAATGATCATGACAAAAAAAAACAAACTATTCTTTTCTTTTTTGGAGAATGCAAAAAACAAGCCAAGAAGTATAAAGAAAAAAAAGAGCAGTGGATACCATTCTAAAATGCTTCTCATCATTGGTACAGTATAAGTAAAGAGTCCTGCATTGAGTTGTGCTGCAGCATTTTTGAGAAGTGCAAAAACATAAAAATAAAATGCAATGCAGGCAAGAATAATGTACGGAACAAGAAGAGAAAAGAGATTCTTCATCGTTATTATTTCTTTGTGGTATGTCACTTTCTTCTCTTTTGTATCATACGTGATCGTATGTACTATAAAAAAACCAAAGATGAGGAGAGGAAAAAACAATCCTGCTTCTCGCATCCAGAGGAGCAGTCCAAGAAACATGCTTGTCAGGAAAAAATAAAATGTCTTTTTTTCTCGCAGTGCAAGAGATAGAAAATAAAAACTTCCAAAGGCAAAGAAAAACTCAGTGCCGTGATCTTTTGAAAGCGTTGCGCTAAAGAGCGCTGCACTTGCTCCAAAGAGAACTGCAGCAAGAAATGCAGGAGTGTGTTTTTTGTAAACCTGAAAAAGGAAAAGGTACAAGAATACAATACCAAGGCTTCCAAAAAAAAACTGGGTAAGAAAAACAGCATGTTCTGCAGAAGACCATTTCTCAATAACAAAAAAAGTAGCAGCAGTGAGGAACTGATTTCCTGTCCTCCAGGGAATAATGCCGTGTTCATAAGGTGCTAAATCAAGAGGAGATGCAACAAGTTTCTCTTCAAGAACAATATACTCTGCATATGTCGCCATACCTACAAGATCCAGTTGGAGAATTCCAGGCTGTTCATAGTAAAGAAAGGCAGAAAAAAATAAAGTGAAAATGAAAAAGGAAACAAAGAGTTTTGTTTTATCCATTATCGTACCTCATAATTATCCATTATCGTATCTCATAAAAATCCCAATAAATGTATGAATTTTTTTGTGTAGTGACTCCTGCAAGGAATTGTTCTATGGACGTGTATTCCTCTCCTTGGTTTGTGTTTGGAACAATAAAATAAGTAGGAATGCTCTCTTTTGTGCTGTTCATGATCTGTAATACATCTACGCCATATTCTCCTTGAAGTTCAGCAGCAGAAAGATAGACAAAGCCAATATCAGGATGTGTCTCTAACTTTTGAAAAAAACGAAACATAAAGAGGTCAGGGTTTGCATAATGATTCGTGTAAGGATTTTCTGTATTCCAGTATTGCCACCATGATTTTACTGCAAGAATGTGCGGCCCTGACACAATATCAACAGTGTCAAAATTTCCGTAATAGCCAAAAAAAAGTGCTTGCCCTTGTATTGCAGAAAATGTGGTATCAAATCCACTCGTGTCAATAAGTCCATTATTTTGAAGAACAAGATAGGAGAGTGTTATGCTGATAAAAACAAAGATGCAAAGATATCCAATAACAACTCTCCGTGCAGTTTTTTCTGAAAAAATATTTGTCAATAAAAGAAAAATAATAATCAGCGCAAAGCCAAACACTGCGAGGAAGTATCGTGGTTGAATATTTGTAAAATAGAGAGGAACAACAAGAAGTGCTGCTGCAACAAAGCTTACCAGTGGTGCATGTTTTTGCTGCATCGCTTTTCTTCCGAAATAAAGAAGAAGAATAAAGCCAAACAAACCAACAGATTCGATGATCAGCTCGTAAAAAAGATAAGAAACATTGTAGAAGTAGCCGTGTTGTGTCCAGTTTTCTGTGCGTACTGGCGCGAGTTTTTCCAGAACTCCTCCATTAAACAAAGAGTAAGATATCCAGGGCAGAGATAAAACAACAAGCAGGCCAATTTGTATTATAACACAAAAGAATACTTGTTTGTTTTCGAAGGAGAATACTCTTTCTTTCTTTTTGAAGATCTTCCAAAAAATATATGTTCCGTACACTGTAAGAAAGCCAACAAAGAAAAAAACAGAAGTGTATTTCGTAAGTATTGCGAGTGTGAGCGCAATTCCGCCAACAAAGAAGCAGCAGTATTTTTTCCAGCGTTCATGTTTTGCAGCAAGAAAAAAACTACAATACATCCAGCCAATCAAAAAAGAAGCAGCGCCGCTGTCAATCATCGCATCTCTTCCTAAGTGAAAAACAAGAGGAATACATCCATAAAGGAATGCAATAAGCAGCGCATTTTTCTCTGATGTAAACTCTTTTGCAAGAAGAAAAAGAAAAAGTATCCCCACAATATTGAGGAGTTGTGATGGAAGGCGTGCTGCAAACTCATTCATTCCAAAAACAGTATATGATGCAGCGGTTATCAATGCATGAACAGGAGGATCATACAGAAAGTACCACGCAATTTTTGATCTGGAAAATTCAGGAAAAGAAGTGATAAACGCATCATAAGAAGCGAATTCTCTTGTCCCATAGCCGTGAAGATAATAGTACCAGAGCGCACCGTCATTTGCATGTCGTGCCTGATCGTGGCCCAGTTCAAAGTTGTTGAAAATATTCATAAGAAGAAAATAGCCAAGACAAAGAATGGCACAGTGAATGTATTCTCTTTTCATTCAAGGGAATAGTGCCATCACTTTTAATAAAGTTTTTTAAAGCAAAAGGACATTCTTTGGCTCATGAGACAATTCAAGATAGGGAGCGACGTATTCGAGAGTCCAACCTGTCTTGCACCTATGGCAGGTGTCTGTAATGTCGCATTTCGAGTCATGGCGCGAAGATACGGTGCAGGTCTTGTGTATAGTGAGTTTGTGAATGCAACTGCAATATCACGAGAAAATGAGTATGCGATAAAGATGATGCGCACAGCAGAAGAAGAGCGCCCAGTTTCGATTCAGCTCTTTGGTTCAGAAATCGCAGACATAAAAAAAGCAACACAGCTTCTTCAAGATAAAACAGACATAGTGGATTTTAACTTTGGCTGTCCTGCGCACCAGGTCACGTGCACAGGTGCAGGTGCAGCACTATTGAATGAACCAGAAAAAGTAAAAAACATTGTTGAAGCAATGGTTTCTGTCAGTGAAAAACCCGTCACAGTAAAAATGCGGTTAGGCATTAATGAAAAAAAAATTACTATTCTCAAGCTTGCAAAAGCAGTTGAAGCAGCAGGAGCAGCAGCAGTTGCTGTTCATGGAAGAACGTTGGAACAGCAATATTCAGGAATAGCGAACTGGGATATGATTCGGCAAGTAAAAGAAACAGTGAACATCCCTGTTATTGGAAATGGCGATGTCATTAATGAAATAAAAGCAAAAGAGATGATAGAGCAGACAGGTGTTGATGCAGTTATGGTGGGAAGAGCAGCGTGTGGAAATCCTTTCATTTTTACACGAATCAATCACTATCTCAAAACAGGAAAGATCTTGCAGCAAAAAAACACAATCAAATTATTTTTTGAATATGTTGATTTGTGGGAAAAATATGAAGGCTTGAAATTTACAAATCTCAAAATTCAGGCAGGATATTTCACGAAAGGGATTCAAAATGGAGGGGCATTGCGGATTGCGCTTGGAAAAGTTAGCTCTGTTGATGAGATGAAAGAGACGCTTTTTAATTTTCAGGAAAAGAATCAAATTGAAAAATTATCTCAGTAGTGCAGTGCGTATAGTTTCTAACCCTTGCACAACATCATGCGTATATGCTCTTTGATAGCCTACTTCTTGTGCATTTCTCATCTTTAATACTTCTCGCTCTGCTTTATTTGGTGTATAGACGTTCCCATCCATTCTTGAACGAATCAAGACTTGTCCGTCAACCATCATGCTAACTTCTTGCTGTGCTTCTGTTGGGAGTGGAAATGGATTAAGAACAAACCCGTTATCTCTCACCGCAAAAAGCATTGCATAGAATGCAAGAGCAACTGCATGGGAATCACTATAGATAAACGCGTATTGTGCTTTTGCGTGAAGGTCAGCCATATACCTTGCGTCTTTGCATGAGCAGTGTGTTTCTGTTTCAAACGGCGTTCTCCATGCAACATTATCTGCCGAGGAGAAGACGGGAACTGAAACAATATGTGTATCATAGGCTTCTCTTATTCCTGACCTGGAAAGAACCTTTCCTTCAATAGTATTTGCATAGAACTTACTTACGTCAAAAAGAGAAAGTTGTTGTACTCCATTTCTTTTCATTTCTCTTGCATAAACAATAATTCGTGCTGCTGCTTCAATATTATCAAAAACTAAAATATGTTGTCTGCTTCTTTCTACCCCATGATACATCCCTGTAAGATACATTTTTTCAGGATCTGCAACTGCAAATGCTGCTGCAAAAATTTTTTCTGGAGTGAGATGTGTCTCTTCTAAAAGCCCATTTGTGATAGAAGTTCTTCCTTTTTTTCCCTCCCAACCAAGTGCATGTTTTACTGCTGCACTTCTTGTCAACCCAAGGCGAGTATATTGGGGAAGATCAGAAACAGCGGCAAGGGCTTGCTCACGAAGACGCTCGTCATTTTCTCTTTTATATCTTTTCATATCTCTACCAATCTTATCCAGTGTTCTTTGCGCCACTGCTTGCCTTCCTGCTCCTCTTCTGACAGTTATTATTCTTCTTTCTTCTTCTCGTTGAATATAATACTCAACAATCTGGTCAACAGCCTCTGCTCTGCTTATGCCAGGTTCTTTGATAAGCGTCTGTGAAAGTGGAGCAGGAATTGCATGTTCTCTTTCCAAAAGAAGAACTTGATATTGTGCAAGTCTTCGAATTGCGTGTGCTGCACTTTCTCCAGGTTTTGGAGCAACAATAATCCCTCTCTTTTCCAATGCTTCAACATATTTTCTATAATCTGAAACTCTTGTAGGAACAGGAAGTTCTGCCATAACTCTCTCAAAAGACATACCTTGTTCTACTCTCTCTACTAATGGCTCAAGAAGTGCAAGTGCTTCTATTCTATCCTCTGCCCTCTGCTTTGCAATAGCATCTCCTTCTGATGCAGCGCGTTCATCATCATAAATCATTTCTGGAAGTCTTGCAACTGTTCTTCGCAGAACCACATCATCTGCTTCGCCTTTTTGTTTTGCAAATTGTTTTATTCGTTTTCTTGCAGTTGCAAGACTCTCGTTATATCTTCGCATTGCTCCAAGAACTACTTCTTCTCTTGTTGGTCTGTCAAAAATTCTGTGTTTTAATTCTTCTTCTAACGTCATTTCTTGAAGAAAGCATATTTGATTTAAAAATTTTAATAGAAGAGAAAAATCTACTTAACCAAAACACCATTGACACAACCATCTTGTGCCGGTCGTGAGGTGATTCTGACGCGTCCTTTGTCTGTCTCAACAAGTGCTCCTCGTGTAAGTGCATTGCGTCGAACATAGTGTCTGTTTGCAGGGTTTTCTGCAACGTATTTCATTGTTGCTTGCACTGCACGTTTTGTTGAAGGATCAATAACGTTGACAATTGTCGCAGCCATGATTCTGTTTTTAATGCCTGCTCCTTTTGTTCGCATTACTTTGACTTTTCGTTCTCCTATTGGTGGAAGTGTCGGAATATGCCCCATTTCAAGAAGTTTTTTTCCGCGGAAAGAAATGTATCTGCTTCCGCTTGTTTTTCTTTTTGGTCTATCATGTGTAATTGCCATGGTCGTTTGAATTAACTGGTTATTTATAAAGGTTTTTATCACGTAATAAAAAAGTGGGCCCGATGGGCTTTGAACCCACGACCACTGGTGTACTTCGCCCTAGTTGTCTAAAACGTGGACATATAAGACCAGCGCTCTAGTTCCCATCGCTGAGATTCCAGGCTAAGCTACGGGCCCGTTAAACAGTAAGATAATTGAATGAGAGTTTGTTTAAAAATATTCCTATGCGTTCAAAGCTGCTGCAGGAACAACACGCCTTTCAAATCAAATATTTGGTTAGTGAGTGTTATGAGATGAGAAAGGATAATTATTTCTTCTTTTTTTGCAGCAGCAAGATGCCGTTCACATGCCTCATGTAATTCATTCTTGATTTGGAAAAATCGGTGGATCAGTTGTGGATTATACGCATAATACAGTTCGTAATATAATCGAAAATAAGCGTGAACATTTTTGTAAAATATCAGTATCTCCTTATCTTTTATTTTGTTTTTTTCAAATGCAGATGCCAATGCTTTGTAAACATCGCCTATTTGTTCAAGTTCTCTGATGAGCGAGTATAACGCAAGTCCATTCTCTGGATATTTGTATTTGTTTTTGTAGAGGATTCTTATGCAAAGATCACTGTATTTGTTATTTTCTTTTTCATCTTGCTGTACTTCAGCAAGAAGTGTGGTGTTATCTTTTTCTAGTGCCCCAGTAATCTTATCTCCCATAACAAGGGTGATTTGAAATAATTTTTTGAGAACAGTTGCAAATTCCTGCTGGTCAATGTTCATGAGCATTTTCAGCTTTGTCATGTTCTTTTCTTTTTCTACAATCTCAAAGCCGATCATTTGTTTCACTCGTTTTTCAATGATCTGTGCATATTGGGGGTCATCATATCGAAGTGTGACTTCATCATAACCTTTCTGATAGAAATAGTTGACAAAATATTCGTTGAGAATTCCAATTTCGTTTGCATGAACTTCCTTTGTTGTTAAGGCTTGTCCATTATTTCCAACAGTGAGCGTCAGTTTTCCTTTTTCTTCAATAACTTCAAGTTCATTTCCTTTCTCAATGTTGTTTTCTTTAACCCATTTGCTTGGCAGAGAGACCATAAGTGTCGCTGGGCCTTGTTGCACTACCTTCCGCATCATGAAAGGAAGTTATTGGAGAAGAGTATATAAAATGTTGGGATAACACAGGATAACACTGGATAACGAGGGATATCAATCATTACCTTTTTATATAACCAGTTTTCTTCTTCAAACGTAATTGCCCCGGTGGTGTAGTCCGGCCAATCATCCAGCACTTTCGATGCTGGGACTCGGGTTCAAATCCCGACCGGGGCATTCCCAATTGTCGGGATTTGAAGAGAGGGGATTTATATGAAACGAAGTTCACGTCGATGGAAAAAGAAGCGTCAGATGCGATGGAAATGGCAGCGTAAACGCATGAAGAAAGAAAAACGCAAGCGGCAGAAGAAGTAGGTGTAACCCATGGTTAATGACCCTCTTCCAAAAGAATTGTATGATATTCTTGCATGTCCTATATGTAAAGGGGATATTGCATACAATAGAGAGAAGACTGCGCTTGTCTGCAAAAAATGCAAGATAGATTATCCTATTAAAGAAGGAATTCCTATCATGCTCCCTCCAGATATGCGTGAGAAATAATATCATGCTTTACACAACAACAGATGAAATCGCAGGAAAGAAAATAACAAAAGTTCTTGGAACTGTTGCAGGAAATACAGTGCGTGCCCGTTGGGTTGGTGCAGATTTTGTTGCGAGTCTCAGAAATCTTATTGGCGGCGAAGTAGTAGAATACACAAAACTCATGGTAGACAGTCGTGAGCAGGCGATTCAACGAATGTTGGAAGAAGCAAAGAAAAAAGGAGCAAATGCAGTTGTTGCAGTCCGCTTTCAAACGTCGACTATCGCACAGGCAGGAGAAGAAATTCTTGTGTATGGCACTGCTGTTGTAGTAAAGTAGTTAGGCACACAAATTCTAAAATAAATAATACCCTACTCCTCATCCCCACTTCCAACAACCTCAACCTTTTCATCAACATCCTTCTTCTGCACTTTCGGTCTTTCCCCTAATCGTTCAATATACCTACATTTGGGAAAAGTCGAACAACCTAAAAATGTCCCATATACAGATTTGCGTAAAATCAATGGAGCTTTACAAGTTGGACATTTTTTCTCAGTTTTACCGCTTTCAATATCGTGAATTTCTTTGGCAGAAACACCTTCATGCTTAGAAGGACAAGTCGTGTTCAAGCAAAACTGTGCAGGCCGTCGTGCTTTTTTAATCACCTGAATAATAGGATGCCCGCAAACATCACAAATTTTATCAGTTGGTTTTACTAAGCCGCCTACAGGAAGCTTAAACGTCTTTTCGCAATCAGGATATTTTGAGCAGGCAACAAACAATCCAAATTTCCCGCGCTTGATCATCAATGTTCCATGATGTTTACATTTTGGGCAAGGACCAATAGTTGAGGCAATCTGCTGTGCTTCACGATTTGCACTGATGAGTTCCTCGCCTATTTTTTTATCATGTTTCTTGAACACACCTAGAAGTTTTGTCAATACTTCTTTTGCTTCATCCAAAACTTGTTTTGGTTTTTTCTTGTTGTCTTGAATCTCTTCCATCTCTTCTTCAAAGTGGCGTGTTAATTGCTGATCAAGGATAGAAGGACAATACTTTTCGAGTGTCTCGACTGTCTGGATTCCCAGTTTTGTTGCGGACATATTTGTAGGATCAACATACCCTCTGTTAAACAATGTCTCCACAATAGATGCACGTGTTGCTTTTGTTCCAAGATTTTGTTTTTCAAGCTCTTTGATAATGGATGCAGCAGTGTATCGCTTTGGAGGCTGTGTCATGAGATCATGTTTCACAATATCCTTGACTTTGACAGGTGCTCCTTTCTCCACTTGCGGCATTTCCTGTTCTTCGAGTTTGACATACGGCGCATAAAATTCATGCCATCCTAATTTCACTGTTCGTGTTCCTTTTGCAACAAACAATTCTTTGTTGACATCAATCAATAATTCATTTGTCTCTCGTAATGCAGGTTCACTGAATGTTGCGAAAAATCGTTTGACAATCAAATCATAAAGCCGCTGTTTTTGTCCTTCAATGTGTGCTTTTTGTCCTGTCGGATAAATTGCAGGGTGCGCAGGATCAGTTTTCTTTCCGTTATTTGGCTTCAACGATCCTTTTGCCAAGAGTCGAGAAGCCAATTCTTTATAGTCTGGATTTTTTTCCAGGGCAGCCAAGAGTTTTTTGTATCCGAGTTGTTCAGGCAATTGTTGTGAAGAAGTTCTTGGATAAGAAATCAACCCTGCTAAATAAAGTTCCTGTGCAATTTCCAGTGTTCGTTTTGGCTGATATTTCAAACAACGGTAGGATTCTGTTTGCAATGTCGTCAAATCAAACGGAGTTGGTGAAGATTGTTGAAACTGACGCTGAGAAATTTCAGTAATCACTGCAGGTTTTCCCTTTGTGTGATGCATGATCTGTTCTGCTCTTTTTTTATCAAAAATTTTGTCTTCTTTGTGCCAAGCTTCAATTGCAACATCTTTTTTTGTTGCAGTATCTTTGACTGCTCCTTTGAGTTCAATTTGCCAGAACGGTTCTGGCTTGAAGTCCATAATTTCTTTTTCTCTTTGCACAACAATCTTTAATGCAGGCCCTTGTACTCTTCCAGAACTCAAAATCTTAAAACTCCCTGCTGTTTTGACAGCGAGACTGAGCGCACGGCTTAAGTTAATTCCATAATACCAATCAAGTTCGTGGCGTGTCAACCCTGCGTTTGTCTGACCCCAGTTGATTGTCTTCTCTGGGTGCGCAAAAGACTCTCTCAATTCTTCAGTGGTCAGTGTGGAGTATTTCATGCGCTTTGCAACATCTTGTTTGTTGTTGCAGGCAAATTTCAGGACGTTAAATCCAATAACATCTCCTTCAATATCGTAATCTGTTGCAAGAACAAACGAGGACGCGTTTTTTGCAAGTTTTTTGAGTGTTTTGATGAATGCTTTAGTATGTTCTGCATTTTTGTCTGCTTCAGCAACTTCAACCCATTTGACATCAAAGATAGGATATGTCCATCCTTTTTTTTCTGTTTCAGTAATAGTGTAGAGATGACCAACTGCAGGCGCAATAACAAGGTCATGTTTATCATGGGTCACTTCCCAATACGTGACTTTTCCGTCGGTCTTTTTGATTGGCTTGCCATCTGCGAGTGCTTCTGCAATCTTTTTTGCAGCGCTTGGTTTCTCGGTAATTATTAATTGATAAGTCATGATAAAATCTAAGAAAACATGTACTGGTATAAAAATGTTCGCGAATCAAAAATTATTTATACAACCAAACATAAAAAAATTCATGGACGGAAAAACAGAGCACAAGCCAGAACATAAAAATAGCCATAATGGCCATAATGGGCATAAAAAATTTTTATTTGTTTCACAAGAGAGTTTGAGCGGCGATCTTGCGTGGCAGCTGAACAAAGAAGGGCATAAAGTAAAAAGCCACATCAAAAGCACAACTGATTCTGATGTGTATGAAGGAATTCTCGACAGAGTTCATGACTGGAAAGAGCATCTTGAGTGGGCAGATGTTATTGTTTTTGATGATACTGGTTTTGGGGAAATAGCAGACAAATTAAGAAAAGAAGGAAAGCATGTTGTTGGAGGCAGTGTTTATACAGATAAACTCGAAGAGGATAGAGAGTTTGGTCAGGAAGAAATGAAAAAAGCAGGCATTGCTGTGCTTCCGCAGTGGAATTTTACAAATATGGATGAAGCAATCTTGTTTCTTGAACAAAATCCAGGAAGATACGTTCTCAAGCCGAGCGGATTTATTGGCTCTGACCAGAAAGCACTTTTGTTTATTGCAGAAGAAGAAGATGGAAAAGATCTTTTGGAAGTTATGAAACACAATCGAAAAGCGTGGAGCAAAAAAGCAAAAAATTTTCAGCTGCAGAAATATGCATCAGGTGTTGAAGTTGCAGTTGGTACTTTTTTCAACGGCCATGATTTTATTTATCCAATTTGTGTAAATTTTGAGCATAAGCGAATGTTTCCTGGAGACCTTGGGCCATTTACAGGAGAAATGGGGACATTGATGTTTTTTGACAATCAAAATGAGTTGTTTCGCCAGACATTGGAAAAAATGAAAACACCACTTGCACAGGCGGGGTATGTGGGCTACATTGACATCAATTGTATTGCAGACCGTTATGGAATTCATCCGCTTGAATTCACTTCTCGATTTGGGTATCCAACAATTAGCATTCAGATGGAAGGAATTTCAACTCCATGGGGAGAGTTGCTATACGGCCTTGCGAGTGGAGAGAAATTTGATTTGAAAACAAAGAAAGGATTTCAGATTGGGGTTGTTATTGCTGTTCCTCCATTTCCGTTTGATGATGAAAAAACATTTTCTGTCTATAGAGACTCCTCTATTTTGTTCAGAAAGCCAAGCTGGGATGGTGTTCATCTTGGAGATGTAAAAATGGTCGATGATGATCTTCGCCTTGCAGGAGAATCAGGGTATGCGCTTGTTATTACAGGTTCTGGAACAACAGTAGAAGATGCGCGGAAGCAGGCATATAATAGAGTGAAAAACATTATGTTGCAGAATATGTTTTACAGAGTAGATATTGGCAGCAAGTGGTCAATAGATTCTGATAAGCTTCATACATGGGGCTATTTGCATTAGATGTTAAAACCAGCCAACCGCAATGTTTATAATCTCTACTCACTTTATGTAGAGTATGGAGATATTTAGCATCATTCTTATTGTTGCAGGCCTTTGTTTATTTGAAACAATCAGCAGCATAGACAATGCAATTATCAATGCAGAAGTTCTTTCCACAATGGGAGAGAAAGCACGGCGATGGTTTCTTATCTGGGGGATTTTATTTGCAGTGTTTGTTGTTCGTGGTCTTTTACCCTGGGGAATTGTCTGGGCAGTAAATCCTTCGCTTGGCCCTGTCGAAGCATTGTTTGCAACATTCAGCAGCGATCCTGCAGTGATTGAGGCAGTAGAAACCTCTGCACCGCTTCTTCTTGTGGGTGGCGGAGTTTTTCTGGTTTTTTTATTTTTCCATTGGATATTCCTCGAACATAAAAATTATGGCATTTTAGGGGAAAAATATATCCAGTCAAAAGGAGTCTGGTTTTTCGCAGTTGTTTCTGTTCTTTTGTCTTTCATTGTCTGGTACGCATTAAAACTCAATCCGTTTATGGCGTTTAGTGCAGTTGTTGGGTCAACCGCATTTTTCATCACGCATGGATTTAAGGAAAATGCAGCTGAGCAGGAAAAACATTTGATGGACAAAAAAAAGACAGATATCAGCAAGATATTTTATTTAGAAATAATTGACGCAACATTTTCGATTGATGGAGTTCTTGGTGCGTTTGCATTCACGCTCTCAGTTCCGTTGATTTTGCTTGGCAATGGACTTGGCACAATTGTGCTTCGGCAAGTGACAGTGAGTAATGTTGAGAATATAAAAAAATACAAATACCTCAAAAATGGCGCAATGTATTCTATTTTATTTTTAGGGACGTTTATGTTGTTGGATAGCTTTGGCTATCACATTCCTCATTGGGCATCACCGACTGTAACGTTTGCTGTTATTGGCTTCTTTTTCTGGAAATCAAAGAAAGAAATGAAGAAGTAAAAGATAGAAACTACCCTAACAAGAGTTCAATAGTTCTTCTTGACTCTTAAATCGCTTACAAATCCCTTTGTAACAATCTTCAATGCTATTTCCAGGTAGAACAAGAGAATTCAGAGGAAAGTACGTCATGGCAATAATTGGTTTTTGGTCTGGTGTGAGAATGACGTTTAATGGCCAACCCCCATGACCCTTCTGTTGAATCAGAAATGCCATCATATATTGGTCAATGTCTGGCCTTTGTTCTCTGTCAACTTTTATTGCCACAAAATGATGATTGAGAAATTGTGCAATCTCTGTATTTTCAAATGCTTCTGCTGCCATGACATGGCACCAATGACAGGTTGCATAACCAACAGAAACAAACAGCAATTTTCTTTCTTTTTTTGCATATTCCAAAACTTCTTTTGACCATTCCTGCCAATGGATAGGATTGTCTTTATGTTGTTGGAGATATGGTGATGAAGAATATGCGAGATTATTCTGTGTGAAGCTGCGCATTGCTTAGTCTCTTTGTTTTCATCTATAAGTATTTTTTGCTATAACTATAAAAATAAGGAGTTATTATTTGAACACAAAGGTGGTATCGGCAGTATGACTGAAGAAAACATACTTTATGTTTGCAATGGTTGTTGTTGTGGTCATATAGAAAGAGGAAATCCCATTGTTAAAAAAGAATTATTTAGAGAGCTCATCAAACAAGAAGGATTGGATAATTCGATTTCTATGGAAGTGCCGTATTGTCTGGGGCCATGCAGAATGGCAAATGTTGTCAAGGCATTGGTCAATGGAAAGCTCTATTGGTTTCGTCAAATTAATACAGAAGAAGATGTCCATGCAGTGATCAGTTTTCTAAAAAATCCAAAAGAAGTTCCTGCTCGATTACAGATGAAGCAGGTATTTTTTTCATAACCCTCCCTGGCTTAACATAATGATACTATTATCCTAGCCACCATACTGCGCCTGCAGTTCAGCAATCTTTTGTTGACTTTTACAATTTGATTTGAGATACGGATTTTCTACATTTTCACAAACAGTGTAATCTCCATAGTTTAGCGCAAAACCCATCCAACAGGCATCTCGTGATATATCTGAAACAACTTCTTCACAATATGATTTGTCGTTGCTCAATCGTGCAACAGCAGCATAACACTCATCTGTTTTTGAAAGAGACTGGATTAACTCACAATATTGTGCAGCAGCTGCACTATCTGTTTCTGCAAGCTCTTTTGCAGCAGCAAGGTTCACATAATCATCTTCACCAATAACATTGGTTTCATATGTTGTTTCCACAATTTCTTCTGTTTCCTCTTCAGTTGCCGTTTCAGTTTCTTGTTCACTTATTTCTTGTTCAGTAGGTTCTTCTTCTTTTTCTTCTTCTGTGACAATTTCTTGCTGTTCAGCATCCTCCTGTGCTTTTTGAAGTTCTTCCTTATCAACAGAGACAGTAAAGTATTCATAGATTTGTTTTGAAGTCGATGCATAATTCATTTTAACGTTCAATTCATATTCTCCAGGATCAAGTGTCTTAAGAACAGTACGTTTTGTACTTTTGATGAGCGCATCAGAAATTCCCATAGAAAGCTGCCAGCTATCAACGCGTGTCAGGGTCTCTTTTTCATTTATCGTGTAGTACAATTGAATAGATGTTTCACGTTTTTCAGGGAAATTAATGAAATCATTGTTAATGTAGAGGGTTTCTCCTGGTGCAACAGTATCAATATCTAAGCTGACATCAAAATCAACTTCTTTTGTTTGTTCTACTTCCATATTCATAAAAAACCAAGTTATTGCTCCGATAATGCCCAAAATAAAGAGAACAAGAAACAAAATCATCACTGTTTTTCCTGATGGTTTTGGAAATTGAAATGGTTTTTTCTGGGAAACAGCAAGCACTTCTTCAATCAGTGCAGGAGGATATCTGTTCTGGAGTAAAAATTGTTGAATCTGTTGCACAGAATATCCTTGAGCAAGATATTGTTTGCAATAATTGCTTAACTGTTCTTTTTGTTGGCTGCTAAACGTTGGTTGGGAGGTTTGTTGAGGATGTATTGGTTGTGCTTGCTGTCCGTGGGTGATGTATTGGATGGTTTCATCAACTGCCTGTTGAGGATATCCTCCTTGAAGAAGTGCAGTTCGTATTGCAGCGATATCGTATCCATGCTGTAACTGTTGTTGGATGTAAGACAATAGCCGTGTATCTATCATAATCTCGTTTTCTGTAAAAGAACTATTTAAATCTGGCGGTTAAGACAAGTACTGTGCTATCTCCAAGCTACTTTTTGCAGTAATAAACAAATGCAGGAGGCATATTTTTCCAGATAATTTCCGATTTTCTGATCTGACTAAAATGTGCATGAAGTTGTTTGGCAAATTTTTTTCCCTCATCAAGAAGAATGCTATGGATGTATGCAAATGTAAGAAATTCACCGTTATTTGACAAAGAATCCCTAATCTCTTGAAGAATTTTTATTTGCAATTCTTCATCAAATGATGCAAAGGGAAGGCTTGAGATAATGGTGTCTGCATTTTTTTTGCCGTGAAGCTCCAGGTAGCGGCAAATTTCTGTTGCAGAAGCATGATAGATAAGTGCATCAGGACATCGTTCTTTTGTTTTTTCTACAAAATGGGGATTTGTTTCAAGTGCAAAGAAAAGAGTATCTGGTCGAATGTTGTTCACTATTTCTTCTGTAAAAACTCCTGTTCCTGAGCCAAGTTCAATGACAGTTTTTGCGCTGTGTAATGATGCCATGGAAACAATGCATTGCGTGAGTTCTTCAGAAGATTCAGTAATTGCACCAATGCTTTTTGGCTCACTTAATGACTGCTTCAAGAATGCAATGCTCATGGTGGTCTTAAACATCTCTTTATTTATATAGCTTTGTTTTCCCGCCAAATCGAAAACTATTTATATGTTCTCGCCTAAAAATCCAGTAGGGGGTGTCAGATGGGAGATATTTTGGGTAATAATGTCGTCAACAAAAATATTTTGGACATCATCAACAAAAATCCGAATGTTGAGATTACACAAGTAAAGATCAATCCTAAATCAAAAAAGAAAGTGAAAAGAATAAAGCAAAAAAAACCAGTAACAAAAACACAGGTTACAAAAACACTGGTCAGAAAAGTTCTTGCAAAAAAGATTGTAAAAAAGAAAGATCCTGCGCTCAAACATATGAAAGAGCTCAAGAAGCATGTCAAGGCATTGTCTGGAAGTATTCGAAAGCGAGACACTGCAATGCAAAAACAGCTTACTGCGCATGTTGGGCATGTGGAAGAAGTGAAAGAAAAACTTGCAGCAACGCAGCAGGATGTCCTTGAAACAAAAGCACATTACGCGCATATTCCTAAATTATCTATGGAAACACAAATGTTGATTGAATCCATGAACAAATTATCTGCTGTCGTCAAACAGCTGCTTGTGTTGTTCAATCAAAAGATCAGCAATGAAGAAGGCCCATTATTTGCAAAGCTTGATGAAATCGCAGAACAAAATGAAAAAATTGCGCAAGGCCTTTTAGCTATTGCAGATATAGTCAAAGAGCAGCAGACACCAAAAGCCCAGATTCGTGAATTTAATCCGTATATGCCTCCTCGGCAGCAACCAGTACAAGTGCGAGAGCAAATGCCAGCACCACAAGAGCAGATTCAAGTTCCAGCTGATTTAGGAAGATTCCAATTTCCGCAAGATCCTGAACAACAGCAAGCACAGCAAATGCCAGTGCAAGACCAGATGCAGCCGCAGCCTATTCCGCAGTTTGGTGCACCATTGCCTCTGTTTAGTCAAGCGCCGCAACAACAGGAGCCTGTACAGAATAGAAAGAGAATGCTGTTCTAATGTTTGTTTTCTATCACTTTCGCAAATTCTTCGCTCGTACTGGGAATGTAATATGTCGCTTCAAGTAATGGAGCAGGTGTATTGATGTCTTTCCATCCTTGAATTGTTGCTCGAAAAGGATACACTGATTGAACATGAATATCGTTTGTGGAAAAAATAAACATGGATGCAAGAACATTTGTCCACGGTGCAGAGCCATGAACAAAATTTGCGATGTTGGTCTCATATTCTTGCCCTCTTCCTCCAAAACAAGTGTGGAGAAAAATAGTTGCATCCGGAAGAAAATTACTGAGTACATCTGCGAATTCAGTGTCTCCAACATCAAGTCGATATTTTTCAAGAGTTTCTGGGTTAGTTTCATCAGCAGGAGGTTCACCAAGAACAAATGATGTTCCATCACCATGCCCTGCAAACGCACCAAAACTCCAGGAAGAAGATGCTTCTATTGCACGATATAACTCTTCTTCCCGTGCAGTAACGCGAACCCAGACATCGTATTCTGCTCTGTACTGTTTATACAACGCAAGAGATTCTTTTGTCTCAAATGCCTTTTTTCCATTATTATCATCTTTTGTTGGATAGGTTATTACAGCGTTTGGTTTTTCTGTATCCTGAAACTGTTCTAACTCTTCAACAGAAAGCTCAAGCTGAGCATATCGCATTATCTTTCTTGTATAATCCTTCACAAGATCTTCTGTGTTTATCAGTGTTGCAACAGAGACAATGTACTCTGCAGGAATTCCTGCTGTATGAAGTTGTCGTGCATCAGTCATGGTGAGGACAGGATTTCCAGCTGTATCACTCACAACATGTATTGTTTCGAGAAAGTCTAAAGGAATAGAGGGATATGCAAGGGCATTTTCTAAGACAATCCCGCATTCTTCTTGTCTGCTGAGACGTTGAGAAGCAACAACATATTCTGCTGGAATTCCATAGTGGTATGCGGTAATTATACTTATTGCAGTCTTCCCACCATGGCATATTCTTCTTCCATCTGCATCAATACTCATTCCAACAGTTTTCAGCCACTCAACAGGAATGTCCTGTTCTGCAAGTGTCTTTAATGTGCTGAAATCAAAAACAGGTTTTCCATAATCATCCGTAACAGTGAGAAGAAAGCGAAAATCTTCAAGATACGCTGCCTCTTCTTCAGGAGTAGCTGGCTTATAAGTTATTCGTATTGTAGGGGGTCTTGGGAGAAGGGAGAAAGGATACAGCCTAGGCTGCGAGACACCGTATGGGAAGAGTGGTTGGATTGTAGGAACATTATTATCCATCCAACGCGAAAAAGAAGTTTCCCATGTTGTGTCAACTTTCTCTTCCAATGATTCTTGTTCTGCTGCAGGAAGAGGTGTGTTCGTGTTTTGAGAATGCGCAGCCACTCCAAAAATAAGGACAGCAGCAAGTGCACGTCGTCGATTTCTTCCAAGAGTCATTAATCAGAAGATGTCTTTTTTATTTAAATAACATGTGACATATTTGTTGTGAATGTAGCGATAGACATATCCTCATCGATGCCCATACCAAAACCGATATGTGTTTCCATCAATCTCATCAAGCCTACAAAAGCCAAATCGTTCAAGCTGCACAATTGTACCTACTCCTAATTCAGCAAGTGTCTCTTCGCCAAGTCCTTTGACGATCGTGTTGTCAGGCATGCGCACTTCAACAACAGTATGGGAATGATTCTTAGGCAGCCAGTGGATTATTTTTTTCCCATTTTCTTTATATGATTCATAATCTTCGCTGACAAACGCATAGGCTTTTCCTTTCTTTGCAAAGTTCAAACAATCCATGAGTCTGTTTAAATCATGCTCAGTAAACTGATCTACATCTTCTTGTGCAAGGTAAAAAAGTTCATTTGTTTCAAAAACTCTGCCTCCTTTTTTGTGTTCAGGATGAAGATCAAGAGTAATATGTTTTTGAGGAGCGTTCACAATCTTCACTTCAACTGGATCCTGAATAAAGAAATATCGCTTAGAAACAGGGTCTATTATCTCTTTGTTAAATGCATTGATGGTCTTAAAGAATTCAAACATTTCTACAGATTTGTCTGCAAGAGAAATCCCCATTTCCATTGCAAATTTCTGGAACGCTTCTGGCTGATAGCCTCTTCGTTTTAGTGCACCAATAAACGGCAATCGAATATCCTGCCATCCTTCAAAATGTCCAGAAGCAATCATTGCCTTTGTTTTCGAGCATGAAACCTCCACATCAGTGCCTGTAAAATTAATTCTTCCAACAGACGTCGAAACAGGAGTGTCCACATTTAATGCATTGTGAATAAACTCCTGCCGTTTTGCGTTGTCTGCGTGATCTTTTCCCCGAAGCGTGTGTGTGACACGGGTGTCCATGTCATCAATTGCAACAGCAAAATTCATCAGTGGCCAGATTTTATATTTATCTCCCTGCCTTGGATGCGGTGCTTCATTAATTCGGAGAATGGGAAAGTCACGCATTGCAGGATTTTTATGCTGGATGTCTGTTTTAAATCTGACAACAGCTTCTCCCTGCTTGTACGTGGTAATCATCGAATTCCAGCGCCTCAGATTTTCTTCTGCATCATTATCTCTGCAGGGACATGCCTGGGTTTGTTGTGCCATTTTTCTGAATTCTTCTGCGTCGCATAAACACACGTATGCGTGTCCTTCTTCAAGCACTTTGATTGCATAGGTATAATACAACTCCATTCTATCTGATTGCACAAGAACCTCATCAACGCCATTTTTTGTGATCCATTGTGCATCTTCTTGAATAAGGTGATATGCATCAGGATCAATGTTCTCTGGATTTGTGTCTTCTATTCGTAAAATCATTTTCCCTTTGTATTTTTCTGCATATAGCGAGTTGAGGGAAACAATATATGCATGTCCAATGTGCAATGGGCCTGATGGAGACGGTGCAAATCGGAATGTTGCAGTTTCTCCAGAAGGGTGTGATGGCAGCTCTTTGAGTCCGTGCCGTTCTTCTTTTGGTTTCTCACCAACAAGTTCAGGCGCAAGAACAGTAAGCTGCACTTTTTGTTCATCAGGCGTTAATGCATTCACTTCTTTGACAGCAGCAGCAACAACAGTCTGAATAAGTTTGACTTCTTTTTTGTATTCTGGTTTTTCGCTGAGAACCTTGCCAATGACATTGCCCATCGTTGCAACACCGTTAAATTTGACAGCGTTTTGCAATGCGTATTTTTTTGCAATGTGTTTGACTTCTTTTTCCATAAAAATCTGCTCATTCCCTTTTAGAGACAAAAAAGAAAAGGGTAATCAGCAGATTTTTAATAAACTTTATATACTTTGCCCTTGTTGCATTTTTATGCGCACATCTCACCTGCAATAGGGATGACATGCAAAAAACAACAAATAACGTATTTTTCAAAAGAGATGAAAAAGAGGGTGATGTTTGATGAGGAAAATTTGTATTATTAATCAAAAAGGCGGGGTTGCAAAAACAACAACCACAATTAATCTTGCGACTGCACTTGCTGCAAACGAAAAACGTGTTCTCATTATTGACCTTGATCCACAAGGAAACGTTGGAACGTCGTTATGCGTCCAAAATGATAAATCAATGTACGATCTTCTTATCAACGATGCAGATCCGTATGACTGCATTGTGAGTGTTGCTCCAAATCTTGATGTGATCCCAAGTGACAGTGCGCTTGCAAAAGCAGAATTAATTATGAGCGGCCAGACAAGCAGAGAAACAGTTCTCAGAAGAAAATTAGAGCCTGTTTTCAATTATGATTACATCCTTATTGATTGTCCGCCTTCATTAAGTTTGTTGAATGTCAATGCACTTTTGTATGCAAATGAAGCGTTTGTGCCTGTTTCTACAGACTTCCTCGCGCTTGATGCGTTGAAAAAAATGTCACAAACCATCTCTGAAATTAATGAATTGTTTGACCATGACATCAAGATTACACAAGTTATCCCAACGTTGTACGATAGGCGAAGTAAAGCGTGTGTAGAAACGTTGAAAGAAATTAAACGCGGGTATGATGAGCTTGTCAGCAATCCAATCAGAATGAATTCTAAGCTTCGTGAGGCACCGAGTCAAGGCAAAGACATCTTTGATTATGCAAAGCGTTCACCAGGTGCATTGGACTACAAAAAGCTTGCACAAATGGTCATGGAAGCAGAAGAGTATGCGTAATCACGGATTCAAAAAAAGGTTCAACCTCACTCTTTTTGCCAGTTCATCAGGGACAAACGGTTTTGCCATGTAATCATCAGCGCCTGCATCAACTGCGTTTAACTTATCATCTAACTCTCTTTTTGCAGAAAGCATCAATACAGGAACGCGATGTGTTTCCTTATTCTTTTTAATGTGCTTGCAAATTTCATAGCCATCCATTTTCCCGTCAGAGAGCATAATATCCACAATTGCCATGTCTACTTTTTGTGTGTGGAGTGTCTGCAGTGCTTCATAGCCTGATGCAGCGCCAAGAACAGTATACGCAGTCCCACCTAAAGTATCTTTCACTAATTCAACAATATGAGGGTCATCATCAACAATGAGCACAGTTTTTTTGTCATGGCCAGATTCTACCATAATAAGGGGGAAGACAACTCAATTATATAATTCTGTATATAGAAATTATAAGTATTTACCTACTTCTCCCAACTTGGTTCAATAACGTCTCTGTATACTGTTGAATAATTTCCAAACTGTCCAAGAATAGCAAGATCTTCAATATAATGCGGATCATTCATTCTAAAGACATAAAAAGTCACGCCTTCTGCACTATGAAGATCCTCACTTGCAACTTCCCAGTAGCCTGTTGTTTCATCAATAAGAGACTGACCAAGCATCGTCATGTTGACTTCAGGGTATTCTATTTCTTCTCCTTGGATTGTTTCATTTCGTGCAGGAATAATTACTCCCTGATCATTCATCAAAAGTGCAGTAATGCTATATGTTCCACTGACAAGTTTCACAGTTGCAGGAGTCTTTTTTGTGATGGTTGCTATTTGTGAATATGGTGCTTCAAACAACTGGTCAGGAACTTTTTCAATAGTCAAAAGAACATTATCATATTGCGACATATCAAACGCAAGGTTTCGCAATGCCATCGTGCTTAAACTTTCATTAAGGCGGCTAGCAGGAATGTACTTAATAGTAACAGGAACTTCTTTGATCGGTTCTAGAAGTGCGATAACACTATCTTCTTTGCTTGGCGTTGTATCAAGATCAACATACGTTGTATAATATCCATCTGCGTCAATGCGTACAGCACCGCCTACACAAATAGGGAAACTGTCCTCATATGCTCCAGTGTTATCAGTTGCGCCCATCTGGCAAGTTTTATAGATTCCGCATTTAAATGCAACAGATGCACCATAAAGTGGTTCACCAGTGATTCCATCATACGCTCCTACTTTGATATCTCCACTTAATCGCTGCGTTGCACTGCAGAGCAATGTTTTTTCAGGCTCTTCATATGTTGAATATGTTGTTTCATTTGTTTCAGGGTCAACACCTGAAGGATACGTTGTGGGAACACCTTCTTTTAACCCGATAGTTACTTTACTTGGATCCCAAGGCCCATAGGTCCCTGTTCCCTGTGCCCATTCCATCAGATTTCTATTGTCACGAATGTTTCCTTCGAGTGCAAAAAGAAATGTATATCCTTCTCCTTGCAATGCAGTTGGTTCTTTGACACTGATAACAAGAGGATAACTGATATCATAATAAAATGCGTAATGATTTGTTTGAATAGGAGGAAGAAAGTTTCCAAAAAATTCATTTTTGAACGTATCTGGCTTCAAGAGTTCTCCTGTTCGTGGAGTTATATCAAGGTAGTAATCACTCGCATCAGTAGTTGGAGATATAAACTGGACTTCCAGCGATCCAAAAGGATAGGTGCTTTCTCTGTATAAATTTTTGAAAAAGCCTGCACCATAGTCATTTGTTGCTTCAAGTGGCACAGCACCAGTTGTTCCTTCAATCTGGATAAGCGGCGTGTATGTTTTAAGATATTTTCCTAATTGCTCTTTGACATTTTCTTTGACCCAGTACACAATAACATATCCTTCAGTAAACGCAGCAAGTGGCGGTAATCTATTTTCATCAACACCTGCGTATGCACTAATGATGTTCAGCATCATCTGCTCAACAAACTGATTTTTGATTTCCATTCGAACAACTTCAGTTGCAGCGTTGTAGATTTCCTGAAGAGGCACGTCAATTTCTACATACCAATTTTCCAATGAGCTTGTCGCACCCTCTTTTGTGATTGCAAGCGGATATTCGAGTTGAACATACACTGCTTGCTCGCTGATTGCTGTTGCAATAAGAGGCGCACCTTGTTCTGTAATAGTGTAGCCTTGCACTTCTAGTGAAGTAAACGCATCTAAACAGGTCTTAAGGTTCTCTTCTACATACACTGTTATCTGTTCTTCCATTATTTCGATGGTCGGAATATTTTTTGTCGTAATGCTACAGCGTGTACATCCATGACTGCTTTCTTCATACCACCAATATGGAATTTGTAATGTGCCAAATGATGCAGCATCACTTGCTGTTGCATCTGCTTCATCAATGACAAAGTCTTGATTATGGACATCAGATCTACTGAGATTAATGTAGCCCCCATGTTGGCCAAGGAGAAGTAAGCCTGTTTCTGCAATATCGTTGAGACAGCTGGAAACATAATTCTGAACAACAACTGCATCACCTTTTGCAGTGTCTTGTTTCAGTGCAATGTCGACCTGCGCTTCTATGACAGTTGTCCGGATGTAATAGAATATTCCTATGGCAAGAAGAATGATGAGTCCAATGATAATAAAGAGCGTTGCTTGCGCTTTTTTGTTCTCTCGCACTCTTTTCACTCTATTCCCACCCCTTTATGAAAAAATCAATGATCAGTCAGCTGTGCTGAATGGTCATTGATTTTTTTGTGACAATGTAAAAATAATATCGTGACCAGCTTACTGCAACAAAAATAAGCACAACGCCAATAAGCATCATTGCTGCAGGGACAATAAGTCTCACGAGGATAATAAAGAGCCATACGCTGAACAGAAGTGTGATGCCCATCATAATGATAGGAATAATAAAATGTCGAAACTTTTTGCAGCCCAGAACAAATGTTTCTTTGTACACCTCTTTCATTTTGTGTTTTTCTGTGAGTAGTGCTCTAAAAAACGGAGTAAAATAAAGATATGTAATAAGTTCGATCATCAAAAATGCAGCTGCAAAGTTGACGCTGAGTGCAAAAAAGATAATGATTGCAAGCGCAAGCCACAATGCTTGCCATGTCATGTTTTTGCTGACAAAAGAAAAGATATATTTCTTATGTAATGGCAAATTTTTGATGTGCATCCAGATAAATGCCTTGTAAAAAGAAGTTACTCCTAAGAAGATTGCTGTTCCTGCGATGATGAGTGCAGCAAGTTTTCCATAAAACCATAACAGCGT
>Ga0233425_10001508_pt1 | contig 51806 bp, 50 predicted proteins | sample Watercolumn_Towu_2_FD_181712 | JGI IMG/M metagenome (GOLD analysis project Ga0233425, IMG submission 181712) | Freshwater microbial communities from Lake Towuti, South Sulawesi, Indonesia - Watercolumn_Towuti2014_140_MG | ecosystem: Environmental > Aquatic > Freshwater > Lake | place...
GCGAAGGCGCGCAGGGCGAGTTCTATTCGATCGCGGTGTCGAACGGCTATCAGCAGGTCGACAGCGGCACCAAGATGCTGCATCTCGGCAAGAACACCAGGAGCCGCATCATCTCGAAGGGGATTTCAGCGGGAAAGTCGCAGAACACCTATCGCGGCCAGGTTTCCGCGCATCGCAAGGCCGAGGGCGCGCGCAACTTCACCCAATGCGACAGTCTGCTGATCGGCCATGACTGCGGGGCGCATACGGTTCCCTATATCGAGTCGAAGAACCCGAGCGCGCAGTTCGAGCATGAGGCGACGACGTCGAAGATTTCCGAGGATCAGCTGTTCTATGCGATGCAGCGCGGGCTGTCGGAGGAGGAAGCGACGGCGCTGATCGTCAACGGCTTCGTGCGCGACGTGCTGCAGCAGCTGCCGATGGAATTCGCGGTCGAGGCGCAAAAGCTGATTTCGATCTCGCTCGAAGGGAGCGTGGGGTGATGACGTCAGCGTCATGGCCGGGCCTGTCCCGACCATCCAGCCCGCTCACAGCGCATCGCTCGGCCAAGGATGGCGAACGCCAAGACGCAAATGGCCGGCTCAAGGCCGGACATGACAGGCAGAGACCGGAAAGAGTTTTTTGAGGATGCTCGAAATCAAGGACCTTCATGTCTCCGTCGGCGGGCGCGAAATTCTCAAGGGCCTTACGCTCTCCGTAAAGGCCGGAGAAGTCGCGGCGATCATGGGACCGAACGGGACCGGCAAATCGACGCTCTCCTACGTCATCTCGGGCCGCGAAGGCTATGACGTGACCCAAGGCGAAGTGCGTCTCAACGGCGAGAATATTCTCGATCTTGAGCCGTCCGAGCGCGCCGCCAAGGGCGTTTTTCTCGCCTTCCAATATCCGGTCGAAATCCCCGGCGTCGCGACGATGACGTTTCTGAAGGCGGCTCTCAACGCCCAGCGCCGCGCCCGCGGCGAAGCGGAATTGCAGACGCCGGATCTGATGAAGCGCGTCAAGGACGCCGCCGCCTCGCTCGACGTTTCGCAGGACATGCTGCGCCGGCCGCTCAACGCCGGATTCTCGGGCGGCGAAAAGAAGCGGATGGAAATCCTGCAAATGGCGCTTCTGCAGCCGCGTCTCGCCATTCTCGACGAGACGGATTCCGGCCTCGACATCGACGCGCTGCGCGTCGTCGCCGACGGGGTCAACGCGCTGCGCGCGCCTGATCGGGCTTTTGTCGTCATCACTCATTATCAACGCCTGCTCGAATATATCAGGCCCGACTCGGTGCATGTGATGGCGCAGGGGCGGATCATGCGGTCGGGCGGACCGGAACTCGCTCTGGAGCTCGAAGCGCGCGGCTATCAGGAATACATCGCGCAAGAGGCGGCATGAGGCGATGATCAAGCTAGCGGAAGCGGAGTCGACGCTCTCCTCCTTCTACGAAGAAATGCGCGACCAGGGCGCGCCGCGTCTGCGCGCCGCCGCCTGGGCCGCATTCTCGGAGTTCGGCCTGCCGAGCCGCCGCGTGGAATCATGGCATTACACGGACCTCAAGATTGCGTTGAGCAGGCCGGCGCCGCTCGCCGCCGCTTCACATGCCGCGTTGTCGCTGCCGCGCGCGCATGACTCGCTGCGGCTCGTCACGCTCGACGGCGTTTTCCGGCCCGATCTTTCCGACATCGCCCGGCTGCCGGATGGCGTCGCCATCCGGTCGCTGCGCGACGCGCTGGCGCAGGGAGAACCGCATGTCCTAACGGCGCTCGCGAGCGCGGATATCGGCGCGCAGGACCCGGTTCTCGCGCTCAATGCGGCGCTGATGCAGGACGGCGTGGTCGTCGAAATCGCGTCAGGGACGAGAATCGGCCGCGCGATTGAACTTGCGACGCTTAGCTCCGCCGAAGCGGCGCAGTCGACCTATACGCGCGCGCTCGTCATGCTCGGCGCGGGCGTTCAAGTGAATTTGGTTGAAACGCTTGGCGCGCTATCGGCGGCTTTCGCGCAGGACAATAGCGCGCTCGTGCTGCGACTGGCGAAAAATGCGCGCGTCGACCTCGTGACGCATCTTTCCGGCGGCGTGGAGCATTCGATCCGGGTCGCGTCTCTGCTGGCGCATCTCGACGCCGGCGCAACGATCAATTCCTTCGCTCTGATCGAGGGAGAAGGCCTGCATCGCCGGCAGATTTTCGCGCGGCTGGACGGCGAAATGGCGAGCGCCCGCTTCAATGGCGCGACGCTGGGGCGCGGGCGCCTGCACGCCGACACGACGCTGGTCGTCGACCATGCCAAGCCCAACGGCGCAAGCCGTGAATGCTTTCGCCATATTCTCGACGATCAAAGCGTCGGCGCGTTCCAAGGCAAGGTCATCGTGCGCCCCGGCGCCCAAAAGACCGACGGCGCCATGCAGTCGAAGGCGCTGCTGCTCTCCGAGCAGGCGACGATGAACAACAAGCCGGAGCTCGAAATCTTCGCCGACGACGTGCAATGCGGCCATGGCGCGACTTGCGGCAGGCTCGACGAGGATCAGTTGTTTTACTTGAGCGCGCGCGGCCTGCCGCGCCGCGAAGCCGAAGCGCTGCTCATCGAAGGCTTCGCCAATGAGGCGATGGAGGCGCTCGAGGACGAGCAGTTGCGGGCGTATTTGAGCGATCGCGTGAGCGTTTGGCTTTCTCGAAGGATCAGTCGATGAACGAAATCGCGCGCATCGAGACGGTTTATGACATCGACGCAATTCGCGCCGACTTCCCGATTCTCGCCGAACGTCCCTATGGCAAGCCGCTCGCCTATCTCGATAACGCCGCCTCGGCGCAAAAGCCGCGCGCCGTGATCGAGCGGCTGACGCATTTTTACGAACATGAATACGCCAATGTGCATCGCGGCCTGCATTTTCTCGCCAATGCTTCGACCGAGGCCTATGAAGGCGCGCGAGAGACCGTCCGCCGCTTTCTCAATGCGGAATCAACCGATGAAATCATTTTCACCCGCGGCGCGACCGAAGCCTTAAATCTCGTCGCCGCCGCCTTCGGCGAAGCGCATATCGGCGAAGGCGACGAGATCATCCTGTCGCTGATGGAGCATCACTCCAACATCGTGCCGTGGCATTTCCTGCGCGAGCGCAAGGGGGCCGTTCTGAAATGGCTCGAGGTCGATGACGACGGCCGCTTCGACGTGGAGGCCTTAGAGAAGCTTTTCACCAAGCGCACCAAGATCGTGACGCTGACCCATATGTCGAATGTGCTCGGCGCGCCGACGCCGATCGCCGATGTCGCCCGCATCTCGCACGCCCATGGCGTTCCGCTTTGCGTCGACGGATCGCAGGGCGCGGTGCATCTTGACGTCGACGTGCAGGCGCTCGACGCCGACTTCTATGTGCTGACCGGCCACAAGCTCTATGGACCGACCGGCATCGGCGCGCTTTACGGCAAGCGTAAATGGCTCGAGGCGCTGCCGCCCTATGCCGGCGGCGGCGAGATGATCGAAACCGTGACGCTCGACGCCGTCACTTACAACGCGCCGCCGCACCGCTTCGAGGCGGGCACGCCGCCGATCGCTCAGGCCGTGGGGCTTGGCGCGGCGCTCGATTACATGGAGCGCCTCGGCCGGGAGGCGATCCGCGCCCATGAGGCGGGGCTGACCGCCTACGCCCATCAGCGACTGTCGCGGATCGACGGGCTGAAAATCTATGGACAGGCGCCGGACAAAGGTCCGATCCTTTCCTTCGACATGACGGCGGCCCATGCGCATGACATCGCCACGGTGATCGATCGATCCGGCGTCGCGGTCCGCGCGGGAACACATTGCGCCATGCCTCTTCTCGCCCGCTTCGGCGTCACCTCAACCTGTCGCGCCTCCTTCGCGCTCTATAATACGCGCGAGGAAATCGACCGGCTGGCGGAGGCGCTGGAAAAGGCCCGCTCTCTTTTCGCCTGACGAGAACTGCGTGTTCATGAACGATGCTCCCCACACCAGCGCAGCCGAAACCGACGCCGCATCGGGCAGAACCCCCGAGGCCATTGAAAACGAGCGCCTGACGAACGACATCGTGAAGGCGCTGAAGACAGTCTATGATCCCGAAATTCCAGCCGATATCTATGAGCTTGGATTGATTTACCGGGTCGACATTTCTAGTGAAGGGCTCGTCGAGATCGACATGACGCTGACCGCGCCAGGCTGTCCGGTGGCCGGTGAAATGCCTCAATGGGTCGTGAATGCGGTGAACGCCGTGCCCGGCGTCAGCGAGGTGAAGGTGAATATGGTTTTCGATCCGCCCTGGGATCAAAGCCGCATGTCGGATGAAGCGCGTCTCGCGCTCGATATGTGGTGAACGGGCGCTTACGGGAATGGTTCTGCGATGACTGGCATGGTGAAAATGAGCGTGATGAACATCAGCCCGGCGGCGGCTGAGCGCGTGCGCGGACTGCTTGCGGCGGCCGACGAAGGCAAGGGGCTGCGCCTTTCGGTGGAGAAGGGCGGCTGCGCCGGCATGTCCTATAAAATGGAGATCGCCAAACCGAACACGGGCGACGAAGTCATTGACTTCGAGGGCGGTCGCGTAATCGTCGACGCCGCGGCGGTGCTTTATCTGCTCGGAACGACGATGGACGTGAAGACGACACAGTTTTCCTCGACCTTCGTGTTCGAAAACCCCAATCAAACGTCGGCCTGCGGCTGCGGCGAAAGCGTTGAACTGACGCCGGCCGACGCGGTAAAGCTCGGCGCTGAATCCGGATCAGGGCATTACTGATGACTTCGAGGCCGTCATGGACCGCGCGCGGATCGAGGAGCTTTTCGTCCCTTTCGCCGCGGTGTCGGTCAAGCGCATGTTCGGCGGCCATGGCGTTTACGCCGACGGCGTCTTTTTCGCCCTGGAAATTGCCGGCGAAATCTATCTGAAGGCCGACCGCCATAGCACGCCGGCGTTTCAGAAGGCCGGTTCACGGCCTTTCACTTACCAGGGCAAGGATCGACCGATCACGGTCTCCTATTGGAGTCTCCCTGAAGAGGCGCTCGAGGATGACGACGCGCTGATTCGCTGGACGAAACTGGCGGTTGAAGCCGCGATGCGGGCAGGTCCGAAAAGGCTAAAGCCGGCCGCCGGGAAGCGCAAAACGTCAAAACGCCGGGGTCAATCGCGGAAGGACGGTGAATAGGACGATAAGCTTTTGAATTTCAATGTTCTTCATCAGACGCTAATACTGGCGTCGCCCACTCGAATCGCCTATAGACATGTCAACTAGACGCTATCCTTGAACTGGCGCTCACTTGGCCGACGACGACACCAAAAAAGACGATTCCGACAAGCCCGGCTCGGACATTAAGCCGGTCTCGATCACCGACGAGATGAAGCGCAGCTATCTCGATTACGCGATGAGCGTGATCGTGTCGCGCGCGCTGCCGGACGTCCGCGACGGCCTGAAGCCGGTGCATCGGCGCATTTTGTTTTCGATGCATGAGAACGGACACACGCCGGACAAGGCCTATGTGAAGTCGGCGCGCATCGTCGGCGACGTGATGGGCAAATACCACCCGCATGGCGACGCGGCGATCTATGACGCGCTGGTGCGCATGGCGCAGCCCTTTTCGATGCGGCTGCCGCTCATTGACGGGCAGGGCAATTTCGGGTCGGTCGACAATGATCCGCCGGCGGCGATGCGCTACACCGAGTCGCGGCTCGCCAAGCCTGCGCTGGCGCTGCTCGAAGACATCGACGAGGGCACCGTCGACTTTCAGGCTAACTACGACGGCAAGGAGCATGAGCCGACGGTCCTGCCGGCGCGATTTCCCAATCTGCTGGTCAATGGCGCCGGCGGCATCGCCGTCGGCATGGCGACGAACATCCCGCCGCATAATCTTGGCGAGGTGATCGACGCCTGCATCGCGATGATCGACCGGCCCGACATCGCCGTCGCCGAACTGATGGAGATCGTGCCGGGGCCTGACTTCCCCACTGCCGCGACGATCCTCGGGCGCGGCGGCATTCGCAACGCCTTCGCGACCGGCCGCGGTTCGATCATCATGCGCGCCAAATCCGAGATCGAGACTCTGCGCAAGGATCGCGAAGCGATCATCTTCACCGAAATCCCCTATCAGGTGAACAAGGCGGCGCTGATCGAGCGCATCGCCGAACTGGTGCGGGAAAAGAAGATCGAGGGCGTCGCCGATCTGCGCGACGAATCGGATCGCGACGGCATGCGCATCGTCGTCGAACTGAAGCGCGAGGCCGTCGCCGACGTGGTGTTGAACCAGCTGTGGCGCCACACCGCGCTACAGACCAGCTTCCCCGTCAATATGATCGCGCTGAACGGCGGGCGCCCGGAGCTGATGACGCTCCATGACGTGTTGCGCGCCTTCGTCGATTTCCGCGAGACGGTCGTCACCCGGCGCACCAAGTTCCGCCTCAACAAGGCGCGCGACAACGCCCATCTGCAGGTCGGCCTCGCCATCGCGGTGGCGAATATCGACGAAGTCATCCGCCTCATCCGCACCTCGCCAGACGCCGCCGCCGCGCGCGAGGCGCTGATGGGGCGCGACTGGCCGGCGAAGGACATGGCGCCGCTCGTCGAACTGATCGCCGACCCGCGCCACAAGCTCACCGACGAAGGCGCCATCCGGCTTTCAGAAGCACAGGCGCGCGCCATTCTCGATTTGCGGCTGCAGCGCCTCACCGCGCTCGGCCGCGAGGAAATCTCGGAAGCTTTGAACAAGCTTGCCGCCGAAATCGCCGACTATCTCGATATTCTCCGCTCGCGCGAACGACTCTTCGGCATCGTCAAGGACGAACTGCAGGCGGTGCGCCAAGCGCACGCCACGCCGCGCCGCACCCAGATTATCGAAGCCGACGGCGAGGTCGAGGACGAGGACCTGATCGCGCGCGAAGACATGGTGGTCACCGTCTCGCACGCCGGCTATATCAAGCGGGTGCCGCTCTCGACCTATCGCGCGCAGCGGCGCGGCGGCAAAGGCCGCTCCGGCATGCAGACGAAGGAGGAGGATTTCGTCCACCGGCTCTTCGTCGCCAATACCCATACGCCGGTGCTGTTCTTCTCCTCGCTCGGCAAGGCTTACAAGGAAAAGGTCTGGCGACTGCCGCTCTCGGCGCCGCAGGCGCGCGGCAAGGCGCTGGTCAATCTGCTGCCGCTCGAACAGAATGAGCGGATCACCACGATCATGCCGCTGCCGGAGGATGAAGAAAGCTGGGCGACGCTCGACGTCATCTTCGCGACGACGGGCGGAACGGTGAGGCGGAATAAACTCTCCGATTTCGTCGACGTGCGCCGCAATGGCCTCATCGCCATGAAGCTCGACGCGGGCGAGGCGATCGTCGACGTCGCGACCGCGACCGAGCATGACGATGTGCTGCTGACGACGCGCGACGGCCATTGCATTCGTTTCGCCGTGCCCGAGGTTCGCGTCTTTCAGGGGCGCACCTCGATGGGCGTGCGCGGCGTGGCGCTGGGGTCCGGCGACCGGGTGATCTCGCTGTCGATCGTCAATCATTTCGAGGCGACCGGCGAGGAGCGCGCCGCCTATCTGAAGCGCGCCAACGCGCTGCGCCGGCGCATGGGCGAGGACGTTTCCCCAGAGGCCGGCGCCGAGAGCGACGAGGCCACGGGCGCCGTCGAACTGTCGGATACGCGCTTTTACGAAATGCAGGCGGCCGAGCAGATCATTCTCACCGTCTCCGAGAACGGTTACGGAAAGCGTACCAGCTCTTACGAATATCGTACGACGGGACGCGGCGGCAAAGGCATCGTCGCCATGGCGGTGAACGCCAGGAACGGCAAGCTCATCGCCTCTTTCCCGGTCGGGCATGGCGACGAAATCATGCTGGTGACCGACGGCGGCCAGCTGATCCGCTGTCCGGTCGACGGCATCCGCATCGCCGGGCGCGGCGCCCAGGGCGTCATTGTCTTCGATACGGCGGAAGACGAGCGCGTCGTCTCGGTCGAACATATCGGCGATGTCGGCGACGGCGAGGACGCGCAGAGCTGATCTAAACCTTCGGCAGCAGGGGAGGCGCATGAGCGAGGGCGACGACGCAGACGGTCCGGCGCTGGTCACCGGCGCGCCGCGGCGCATCGGGCTCGCCATCGCCGAGCGACTGGCGCGCGAGGGGCGGCCGGTCGTGCTGCACGCTTCGCCGCGGTCGGCCGAGGAGGCCGAACTCGCGGCGCATGCGATCCGCAAGCGCGGCGGCCGTGCGGCGACGGCGATCGCCGACCTCGCCGACGTGGATTCGACGCAGCGCCTGATTGAGCTGGCTGGCGACGTCTTCGGGCCGCTGCGGCTCCTGATCAACAACGCCTCGATTTTTGAGATCGACGCCGCCGAAGACTTCTCGCTCGATCTTTACGAGCGGCAGATGGGGATCAATCTGCGGGCGCCGCTGCTGCTCACGCGCGACTTCGCGGCGGCGCTGCCGGCGCAGGCCAATGGCGCGATCGTCAATATTCTCGACCAGCGCGTCTGGCGTCTGACCCCGCGCCACTTCACCTATACGCTGTCGAAATCGGCGCTTTGGGCGGCGACCCAGACCATGGCCCAGGCCTTCGCCCCGCGCATCCGGGTCAATGCGGTGGGGCCGGGCCCGGTCTTTCCCAACGCCGCGCTTGGCGAGAAGGAGTTCGAATTGGAGGCGCGCGGCGTGCCGCTGGAGCGCGCCGCCGACGTTTCGGGCGTGGTCGACGCCGTTCTTTACCTCAGCCGGGCGAAAAGCGTCACCGGGCAGATGATCGCCGTCGACAGCGGCCAGCATCTCGGCTGGCGCACGCCGGACGTGGGGCCGGAATGATTGGCGCGGGACGCGGTTGACGGACCATCGGTTCGACTTAACTTATTAAGCCATTGCGGCATTTATTTTTTTGAGAGGTTGCCATGGCTACGCGTCGAACCGTCTTGTTGCAAGGCTGCGCCATCGGGGCGGGCATCATCGCTTCCCGTCTGAGCGGCGCCGCCGCGCTCGCCCAATCCCAAACGCCGATGCGCCGCTCCCTTGGCGATCTGCCTTTGAACGATCCCATTCTCGAGGCGTGGCGGGAGGGCGTCGATCGGCTGAAGCGCGCCAGTCCGAGCGAGCGGATCAGCTGGGCGAGCTTCGCGGCGATCCACGGAACCAGCGCCGGCTTCAACCGCTGCCCCCATGGCAACTGGTATTTCCTGCCCTGGCATCGCGGCTTTCTCCTCATGTATGAGAAAACCGTGCGGGAACTGACCGGGCATGCGGATTTCGCCTTGCCCTATTGGGACTGGAGCGCCAATCGCCAGTTGCCGACGGCTTTCGCGCAGCAAACCTGGAACGGCCGGCCCAATCCGTTGTTCCAAAGCGGACGGACGGTGACGCCGACGGATTCGCTCGACGACGAGATCGTCGGCCCGGCCGTCATCGGCAACATTCTCAACCAGCCCGCCTATGAGATTTTCGGCACCAGCCGGCCGCGCGGCCAAAATTCTCTTGATCAGTCATGGATCGGCCGCAGAACGGGCGACAAGGGCGAACTCGAGGCCAATCCGCACGATCTCATTCACGGCTTCGTCGGCGGCGTGATGGCCAGCTCCCGATCAGCCCTCGATCCGATCTTCATGATGCATCACTGCAACATCGATCGCATCTGGGCCGTATGGAACGCGCCGCCCTTCAACAACGTCAATTCGACCGATCCGCTCTGGACGGGAATGACGTTCAAGGATCATTTCTTCAATCCCGACGGATCCGCTTATTCGCCCAAAGTTTCGGAGCTCTTCTCGCCGGAGGCGCTTGGTTACACTTACGGCTTGCCAGCCGCTTCGGCCGCCGCGCAACCGCCCGCAGTCGTCGCGTTCGGCAGGAATCTGGAGTCGCTTGTCGCAACGCCCGAAGCCAAAAACCTGGCGAATGTAAGGACCTTCGCCGCGCAAAACGCGGCCGGCGCGATGGCCTTGCCCAGCAAACCGCTCGAGATACCGGTCGATGTCGACCTTAGCCTGATGACGGACGTCGCGCGGAGAAGGATCGTCCGCGCCTGGGGCCCAGCTCTCGAATCCAGCCTGGCGCGGGCCGAGGCCGCGGCCGGCATGCGCGCCCTCGCCTTTATTCGCGACATCGCCTTCACCGCGCATGAAAACACGATCTACCGCGTCTTCATCGACTGCGCCTATCTGTCCAGGACGACCCCGATCTCGGACCCTCACTACGTCGGCTCCTTTGGCCAGTTCGGCGATCATGGCGGCCATGGCGCAGAGACGGACCGCCCGTCGATCGTTCTCGACCTGACAAGCGCGATCAAGCGGGTCTATGGCGATGCGACGGAGCTGCGCGGGCGCCTCACCCTGCAGATCATTCCTGTGCCCCTCAAGCCAAGCGCCGGCCCGGCTGGGACGGCGGCGCCAACGAGCGTGGAGGTTGCCTTCGTTTCGAGTTGACACATCTTTCTCCGCCAAGGAGGCGCATGGGTCAAATGGCAGGCGATATTCGACGGGCTCTGTCTTGCGCCGCCTGCGCCCTGACGTTTTTGTTTGTGAGCGACCGCATGGCGCAGGCCGACGACCGCGAGGCGACCGTGTCGCGGCCGGCGACGATCACCGCCAAACCAAGCCCGCCGAATGGTCGGGAAAGCGCTGGCGGCCGCCGCCTCATCATCGCCGTGACGGGTTTCCGTCCGGCGAAGGAGAGCGCCGTGCAAGTAGTGGTGAAGGCCACGACGGCCGGCTCGGGAGAGCAGGAAATCGGCCGCTTCGGCATGTTTCCCGACCAGGCGTTCACCGCGCCCGATCCCTCCCAGGCGCAGCGTTTCAGCATGACGCTGCCCAAAGCGCTCGTGTCGAGCGGCCCGATGACGCTTCGGGTTTACGTCATCCCCTTCAAGGGGGAAGGGAAGGGCGCCTCGGTCGAACTCGGCGGCGCCGAGATTCAGTGAGCGGAAATTCGCTGACGTCAGTCGGCGCTCGGCAGCCGGCGGATGGTGAATTCGATTTGGCCGTCGTCCAATTCGCGCCAGAACTCGATCTCGGTCATATAGGCGGCCTTGGGAAAGCGCTCGAACCATTCCCGCGCCTTCGCCCGCGCCTCGCCCCGCTCCAGCGTGAAGGTCTCGCGCCGCCAGCCGCCGCCGCGGTCTTCGCGCTTCGAGGCGAAGCGCCGCGCCAGGTCTCTCGGCGCGCTGTTGGGTGCGCTCATCCTCATGCTCCGGCGGCCCGTGCTCCGGGCCATGACGTTAGCGCATCAGCGGCCGAAAGGGGAGTCGCGGATCTCTGACGAGGCTGGCGCCCGCTTTCCCGCGCCGCCAAACCGCGCTAGACCCGAGCCATGCCCGAGCGCCCTCCCTATATGATCACCACCGCCATTCCCTACGCGAATGGCGCGCCGCATATCGGCCACGCCTATGAGCGCATCGCCACCGACGCCTTCGCGCGGTGGAAGCGGCTCGACGGCTATGACGTGCTGTTCGTCACCGGCATGGACGAGCACGGCCAGAAAATGCAGCGCACCGCCGAGAAGGAAGGGCTGACGCCCCAGGCGCTCGCCGACCGCACCGCCGCGCAATTCGCCCGAATGGGCGAGGCGCTCAACGCCAGAGCCGACGATATCGTGCGCACCACGCAGCAGCGCCACAAGCAGGCGGTGCTTGAAATCTGGCGGCGCATGGCGGCGAACGGCGATCTCTATCTGTCGAAATACGCCGGCTGGTATTCGGTGCGCGACGAGGCCTATTACGACGCGGACGAACTGACCGAACGCGACGGCAGGAAATTCGCGCCGACCGGCACGCCGGTCGAGTGGGTAGAGGAGGAGAGCTGGTTCTTCAAACTGTCTGCCTATGCGGAACGGCTGCTGGCGCATTACGAGGCGCATCCCGAGTTCATCACGCCCGAGCACTACAGGAATGAGATCGTCGCCTTCGTGAAGCGGGGACTGACAGACCTTTCGGTCTCCCGCACCACCTTCGACTGGGGCATCGAGATTCCGCCCAGCGCGGAGACCAGCGCCAAGCATGTGATGTATGTCTGGGTCGACGCACTTACGAATTACGTAACAGCTACGGGATTCCTTACGGGAGACGTAAGCAAGACGCGATTCTGGCCCGCCGACGCCCATGTCATCGGCAAGGACATCACCCGCTTTCATGCGATCTACTGGCCGGCGTTTCTGATGTCGGCGGGCGCGCCCTTGCCCAAGCAGATCGTCGTGCATGGCTTCCTGTTCTCCAAGGGCGAGAAAATGTCGAAGTCGGTCGGCAATGTCGTCGATCCGATCGAACTCGCCGAGCGCTATGGCGTCGATCAGCTGCGCTATTTCTTCCTGCGGGAGATTCCCTTCGGCCAGGACGGCAATTATTCGCACGAGGCGATCGTCAACCGCGTCAACGCCGATCTCGCCAATGATCTCGGCAATCTGGCGCAGCGCTCGCTGTCGATGATCGCCAAGAATTGTATGGGCGCCGTACCGCGTAAACACACGCTCGCCGACGCCGACCGGGACATTCTCGCGCAAGCCGCCGACGCGCTGGCTAAGGCGCGGGCGGCGATGGCGGATTACGCGCCGCATCACGCGCTCGCGGAAATTTTCCGCGTCGTCGCCGAGGCCAATCGCTATTTCGCCGCGGAGGAGCCTTGGGCGAAGAAGAAGACCGATCCGGCGCGGATGGAGACCGTTCTCTACGTCGCCGCCGAGACGTTGCGGCGGCTGGCGATTCCCTTGCAGCCGTTCATGCCCGAATCCGCCGGCAAGCTGCTCGATCTTCTCGACGTCGGTCCCGACGAGCGCGACTTCGCCCATGCGGGCGAGGGGAACGCGCTTCAGGAGGGGGCGCCGCTGCCGCCGCCGGCGCCCGTCTTCCCGCGTTTCCTGGAGGACGAGCCGCGCTGACATCGCGCGCAGCGAATGACCTCTCCACTTACGGGAAGAAAAGGACGGGCGAGCGCCTATCTGGTCAATCTCGGCTCCTGGCGCCCGCTCGCCGTGCCGACGACCGTGCCCCTCCCATCGAAAGCGCAGCCCGCCGCCGGCTTTGACTGTCGCCTGAAGTAACGCGGACGACCCCTGATTTCGCCATGCGCTCACCACATTCAGGCGCTTCAAAGGGGGTGGCGGCGACCTTATCGGCGTCGGCCTTTGCGGGCTTGCCGGTCAATGTCCTGACATGCGACAATGTCCACTGCGGGCTTCACTTGAAGGAGCCGCCCATCGCGCCGCTCGATCGAGTTCGCGAAGCAGCATTCCCCTTGGTTGCGTCGTATCTCTAATCGTCTCATTTCTCACGGAGGAACTCACGGAATGGCGCGAGGCATTTCAACGATCCTGACGGCGGTCATCTTCGGCGCGATCGGATTCATTTTGGGAATCTACGCGGCGCCGACCGAGGGCGTCGCCAATCTGAAAGCGGCGATCGAAGGCCGGTTCAAAGCGGCGCCCGAGGAGCCCGCCGCTGTCCCGGCCGAGCCGGAGGCGCCGGCGCAACCTGACGCTTCCGCCACCCCGACGCCCGAGACGCCTCCGGCCGAACAGCCGGCAGCCGTCGAGACGCCGCCTGTCCAAGAGAGCGCGCCAGCCGCCGCGCCTCCGCCCGCTCCAGCCGCCGCTGAGACGCCTCCGCCGCCGCCGCAAGAAGCTGCGCCCGCCGCCGCGCCGGAGCCGGCGGCGACGCCAGAGCCCGAGCCTGCGCCCAAGCCGAAACCCAAGCCGAAGCCAAAGCCCAAACCGAAGCCGAAGCCGGCGGCGCCCGCCGAGGAGCCTGCGGCCGAACCGCCGCCCGCGCAGCAGTAAGGCGCATCGCGACAGCCTCGTCGCAGGCCGACCGCCCGAACTGGGAGCAGGGGTCTGCGGCGAGCGCCGGCTTCCGATTGAGATTTCCGTGGCGATCGGCGACATGGCGCGCTTTCGTTCTCGAAACCGCAGCCGGCACGGGCATCGATACGCGCGACCTGCGTTCCGTCCGATCGACGCAACAGACCGGCCGTTCGCGGATGGCGCCTTTGGCGCCTCTCCGCGCCCTCGCCGGCGATTGAGAGCCGCCATGTCTTGGCGTCAACGCTTGGAACGCCGCTCAAATGATAGCGAATGAAGAACGCCTCGTCGGGCGTGATGGCGCGACGGAAATAGTCTGTCGGCGTTTCGTAATTCGGCGGACGGCGACTTGGTCTGATGAGCGGATTCTTGCCGACGACGGCCTCGAGCGCGGCGCCGACGCGGCGACGCTCATATCACCGGCGGCAGGCGCTCTTCGTCGTCGCCGCCGAGAAGCGAGACGATTTCGCCGGCTACGTCCTTAAGCGGCGCGCCGGGGCCGAACACGTCCCGATCGCCCGACATAAACATCGACGCCTCCTCGACGTCAGCGATCGTCGGGCGCAAATCCATGATCGCCGACAGCGTCGCGTCGTCGATCTCGCCGAGCACGTCGATCACGTCCTTGATCGTCGCCGGCTGGCGTCCGTCGCCGTCCTGGACGGAAGCTTGCGTCAATGATTTCCTCCCGATCGATAAATGTCCCGCCTGAGCGACAACGAGCGGATCGCTCTACATGGCTATGAAAAATATAGCGCGGCGCCGCCGAGCGGCGAAGGAGCCCACGCTCGATATTGGTGTTTTCCGCCAAGCGAGCCATATTGCGGCATTGGCCATCGCGCGTCAGCAGGTCCCGGTGCGGCAAGAATGTCCGCGTCCGGCCGGGGCCGCGCTGCTCCTTCCTGACCGGGACCAATGCTGATCGACACCCATTGCCACCTGGATTTTCCCGATTTCGCGCCCGAACTCGGAGAGACGGTCGCGCGCGCCAAGGCGCGCGGCGTCGCGCGGATGATCACGATTTCGACGCATCTGTCGCGCTTCGAGAAGGTTACGGCGGTCGCCGAGGCCTATCCGGACGTGTTTTGCACGGTGGGGACGCATCCCCATCATGCCCATGAAGAAGCCGAGCCGACGGTCGAGGCGCTTGTCGGCCTCTCGCGGCATCCAAAATGCGTGGGCTTGGGCGAAGCGGGCCTCGATTATCACTATGACCATGCGCCGCGCGACGTGGCGCAGCGGATTTTCCGCATTCACGTTGAGGCCGCCCGTGAAACCGGCCTGCCGCTCGTCATTCACACCCGCGACGCCGACGACGACTGCGCCGCAATCCTGAAGGATGAAATGGGGAAGGGGGCTTTCCCGGCCCTGCTCCATTGCTTCACCAGCGGCCGCGCGCTCGCCGAGACCGCGCTTGAACTCGGGCTCTATCTCTCCTTTTCCGGCGTCGTGACCTTCAAGAACGCCGAATATCTGCGCGAGATCGCCCGCGACGTGCCGCTGGAGCGGATGCTGGTCGAAACCGACGCGCCATTTCTCGCGCCGACCCCGCATCGCGGCAAGCGCAATGAGCCGGCCTTCGTCGTCGACACCGCGCGCCTCCTCGCTGAGCTCAAGGGCATCAGCGCCGCTGAACTTGCGCGCGCCACGACCGAAAATGCGCTGCGGCTCTTTTCGAAAATGCCGCCGCTGGACGCCGCCGCGTGACCCTCAGAATCAGGATTCTGGGTTGCGGCTCGTCGGGCGGCGTGCCGCGCGTCGGGCAGGGCTGGGGGAAATGCAATCCCGACAACCCTAAGAACCGGCGCCGGCGCTGCTCGATACTTGTCGCGCGCGGTCCGGCTGACGCGGCGACGCAGGTGCTCGTGGACACCGGCCCAGACCTGCGCGAACAGCTCATCGACGCCAATGTCCGGCGGCTCGACGCGGTCCTTTATACGCATCCCCATGCCGATCACACCCATGGCGTCGACGATTTGCGCGGCCTCGTCATCATGAGCGGGCGGCGCATTCCGGCCTATATGGACGAGCCGACGGCGCACGCCTTCGCCAAAAAGTTCGACTATATTTTCAGAACGCCGCCCGGCAGCTTCTATCCGCCGCTGATGACCGAACATCGCCTGCATCTTGGGCGCGCGGTGACGATTGACGGGCCCGGCGGCGCGATCGTCGCTACGCCGTTTCGGCTCGATCACGGCGACATGGACGCGCTCGGCTTTCGCTTCGACAATGTCGCCTATACGCCCGATCTTCACGCCATTCCGCCCGAGAGCGCGCAATATCTCGAAGGGCTCGATCTCTGGATCATCGACGCTCTGCGCCATCAGCGGCACGGCACGCATCTCTCGGTCGGACAGGCGCTGGATTTCATCGCGCATTTCAAACCGAAGCGCGCGGTGCTGACGGATTTGCACGTCGATCTGGATTACGATGCGCTCGCCGAGATGCTGCCCCAAAATGTCGCGCCGGCATTCGACGGAATGCTGCTGGAAGTGTGACTCGCGGGCGCCGCTAACTAGGGGCGTTTGCGGGAGGGGGCGAAATCCTACGCTAAGCGATGGCCGATAAACGATGACTCTCTTGGGCCCGCTCCTATTGCTTGCGAACGCGAACTCTTTTCATGATCGACTGGATCAAGGACGCCGACATTCGGCGACGAGCGCAAATTGGTCTGAACAAGGGCGAGGCTCACCACGCCTTGAAGCGAGCCGTCAACAAACGACCCCTAACTGGCAGCCAGAATTGGTTCCATAATATCGATTATGCGAATCGAGGATCGCAGTTTCCGCGCTCGCGCGCCTTTGTCTCCTGCTTTCGTCGACCGCACAATGCCGGTGGAAGCGCCGCCGACTGAACGGCGCCACGCAGCGCGCCGCGACGGCTTGCGTCGACAAAGCGGCGCGAGCGTCGCCGACTGGCGTCAAAATTCTGTGATGCGCCTGATCTAAGGCGCTGCAAACGCTATCATTCCGGCCGAGCCGGCGGCGGTGGGCGGCTCTCAAACCATGGCGATTCTTTGGATTTTTGGATCGCCCTACGAAATTCTCTGGCCTTCCGGGGCGAAACTCTGCTAAAAGGCTCGCTGCGCGGGACTATATGGCATTCAAGAGCACATCATCGTCGTTTGCGAGCGGGCGCATTTTTTGCAGCCCGAACGGAAACGCCTGGGCGCACTAAGGTTGGCATAGCGGTCTTGCCGTTTTTGGCGGAGACGAGCAGGTAGACATGAGCAAAGGTAGAGACTTTCGGGGCCCCCGCAAACGCGGATTCGATGATGACGCCCCGTTTGGTTATGACGCTCCGCGGCCCAGCCGGCCGCCGCGTTCGCAGTTTGGAGGCGGCGGATTTCCGGACGCGCCGCCCCCGATGATGAACGAACCCGCTGTCGACGCCATCGTGAAGTGGTTCAAGCCGGATAAGGGCTTCGGCTTTGTCGAGCTTGGCAATGGCACCGGCGACGCCTTTCTCCATATCGGCGCCGTCCAGGCGGCCGGATATGACTCGCTGCCGCCGGGCGCCAAATTGCAGGTGCAGGTCACGAGCTCGGTGAAGGGCCAGCAGGTGGCCCGCATTCTCGAGGTCGATCTGGCCGGCGCCGCCGAGCGCGCGCCGCCGCCGCGCAGCGGTGGAGGCGGCGGCTTCGACAGCCCCCGGCCCCGCCGCCAGGCGCCAGATCCGTCGACCGCCGTGCCGGTCTCCGGCAAGGTCAAATGGTTCGACGAGACCAAGGGCTTCGGATTCGTGCAGTCGAACGACGGCGGCAAGGACGTGTTCGTGCATATTTCGATCCTGGGTCCGTCCGGCGTGAACCGTCTCGCCGAGGGACAGCCGGTCACGATGCAGGTCGTCGACACGGCCAAGGGCCGCGAGGCGCTGTCCATCACCCTGGATTGATTTGCTCTCCAGTCATCGACGCGCCGCGATCCTCTAACGGGCCGCGGCGCTTTTCTTTGGGGAAGCCTCATGTCGGCCCGGCGAAACGGCGATGTCGCCCCACTGATCGAACTCATGGCGGCGCTGCGCACGCCGGGCAGCGGCTGTCCCTGGGACCTCGAGCAGGATTTCCGTTCGATCGCGCCCTACACGATCGAAGAAGCCTACGAGGTCGCCGACGCCATCGAGCGCGACGACCTCGCTGATCTCAAGGATGAATTGGGCGATCTCCTGCTGCAGGTCGTATTCCATGCGCGGATGGCGCAGGAGCAGGACCTTTTCGCCTTCAAGGATGTGGTCGACGCCATCTGCGACAAGCTGATCCGCCGGCATCCTCACGTTTTCAGCGAAGGTCGGCCGCTCGACGCCGACGGCGTGAACGCGCAGTGGAGCGAAATCAAAGCGCGCGAGAAGGCGGCGAAGCAGGGCGGCCCGCCGGCGAGCCTGCTCGACGGCGCGCCTCTCGCTTTGCCCGCGCTGACCCGCGCCCTGAAGCTGCAGCAGAAGGCGTCCACGGTTGGTTTCGACTGGGATGACGCGCATCAGGTTCTCGCCAAGATTCGCGAGGAAACCGAAGAGGTCGCCGCGGAACTCGCCCTGCCCGGCGCCAGCGCTTCGCCGGCGCTCGAAGAGGAGATCGGCGATCTTCTGTTCGTCGTCGCCAATCTCGCGCGCCACGCCAGCGTCGACCCCGAGCAGGCGCTCCGCGGCGCCAACGCCAAATTCGAGCGGCGTTTCCGCCATATCGAGCGGCGGCTTGCCGAGACTGGGCGTTCGCCCGAAGCCGCGTCGCTCGACGAGATGGAAGCTTTGTGGATCGAGGCCAAACAGGCCGAGCGCAAGCGGCCCTGACTCTACGACGCCGCCCGCCGGGGCCGCCGGCCGGATTCGCTTAAGACTTCAGCCTGCGGAAAGCGCCTGGCGAGACCGTCCGACCGCTCCGGATCGACGCGAACGACAAGATGCATGCCGCCCTGAGGCAGGGCTTCGCGTTCGAGCACTTCGGTGTGGGCGTGAAGCCAGGCGAGTCCGGCGCCGTCGGCGGCGTCGAGGTTAAGTTCAAACCGGACGCGTCCCGCCGCCAGCGTCGCCTCGATCCGCGCGAGAAGTTCGTCGAGCCCCTGCCCGGTCAACGCCGACACGAGTATCGGCCGCCGCTGCGGCTCGATCCCGCCCGCGGCCAGTCGCAGCGCCGAAAGCCGTTCCGGATCGAGCGCGTCGATCTTGTTCCAGACTTCGAGGATTCGGCCCTCGGCCTGCCCCTTGAGGCCGAGTTCGTCGAGGATCGCCTCGACATCCTTCGCCTGCGCCTCCCAATCCTCATGCGACGCGTCGCGGATATGGAGCACCACGTCGGCGAGCGTCACTTCCTCGAGCGTCGCGCGAAAGGCCGAGACGAGCATCGTCGGCAGATCGGAGATGAATCCGACCGTGTCGGAGAGCAGAACGCGCGCGCCATGCGGCAGTTTGATCTGACGCAGCGTCGGATCAAGCGTCGCGAAGAGCATGTCCTGGGCGAGCACTTCGGCCCGGGTCATCCGATTGAACAGCGTCGACTTGCCGGCGTTGGTGTAGCCGACCAGGGCGACGACCGGAAAGGGAATCTCGCGCCGCGTCTTGCGGTGCAAGGCTCGGGTGCGCTTCACCCTGTCGAGATCATGCTCGATGCGGCGCATCCGCTCCTCGATCAGGCGCCGGTCGGTCTCGATTTGCGTCTCGCCCGGGCCGCCAAGGAAGCCGAAGCCGCCGCGCTGGCGTTCGAGATGGGTCCAGGAGCGCACGAGCCGCGACTTCTGATAGGCGAGATGCGCCAGCTCCACCTGCAGCGCGCCTTCCTTGGTGCGGGCGCGCTGGCCGAAGATTTCGAGGATCAGCCCGGTCCGGTCGATGACCTTGGCGTTCCAGGCGTTTTCGAGATTGCGCTGCTGCACGGGCGAGAGTTGGCAGTCCATGCTGACCAGCGCGATCTCCTTCGCCTCGACGATCGCCGCGATTTCCTCGACCTTGCCCTTGCCGAGATAGGTCGCCGGCCGAACCTCGCCCAGCGCGATCGCCAATTCGCCGGCGATATCGAGATCGATCGCATGGGCGAGACCCACGGCTTCGGCTAGCCGCGCCACCGGATCGCGGGCGCGCGCGGCCCCTCCCTGGGCCAGATAGGGCCCGATGACCAACGCCCTGGCGGCGGCTCCCTTTGGCGCCGCGCCTGAGCTTGCTTCGCTGTCCGCCCTCAATCGCCTACCGTTGCTTGTCGGCCTGCCCTTCGTCGTCGCCCGGCTCAAACATTTGTATGGGGTGTCCGGGCATGATCGTCGAGATGGCGTGCTTGTAGACGAGCTGGGAATGCCCGTCGCGTCGCAGCAAAAGGCAGAAATTGTCGAACCAGGTGACGATTCCCTGGAGCTTGACGCCATTGACGAGGAAGATCGTGAGCGGGACCTTATTCTTCCGGACGAAATTCAAAAACGTATCTTGCAGATTTTGCGAACGCTCTGACGACATCGGCTGTCCTGTTCTGTTTTTTAGCCGAGCGGAAATGACGCCGCCCCCGAGGGATCGTTCTTCTTCTTTCGCCGCAGTTTTCATTAGAACCCTTCAAATGACGAAGCGCAAGGCGCAACCCGGGCCGATGGCGCCGTGAGGCCTCACTTCGTCGCGAGCGAAACCTCCGCCAGCCTGCGACTATTCTTAAAGTCTTACATCAGTTTATTCGAATATCTATTTGTTTTTATAACTCAACAGAGAGCGACTTAAGTTTTCGGTGTAAGGCCGAGCGCTCCATGCCAATGAACTCCGCCGTGCGGGAAATATTCCCGGAGAAGCGATTGAGCTGCGCCACGAGATATTCGCGCTCAAAAACTTCCCGCGCTTCCCTGAGCGGCAGGCTCATTAATTTTTCACCGCGGACGCCCGCCGGCGTCGCCGGGACGAGTTCGCCGACATCGGCTGGCAGCATTTCGGCGGTGATCGTCGCGCCGGGATCGCCCGATGTAAGGATCATCAGGCGCTCGACATTATTCTTCAACTGCCGGATGTTTCCCGGCCAGTCATGCAACTGAAGGACGGCGAGCGCGTCTTCCGAAATTCGGCGGCGCGGCATGCCGGAAGCAAGCGACATATTTTCCATGAAATAGTTGATGAGCGAGGGAATGTCCTCGCGCCGTTCGGCGAGCGACGGCACCCGGATCGGCACCACGGCGAGGCGGTGGAACAGATCCTCGCGCAGATTTCCCTCCTCGATCGCCGAGGCCAGATCGCGCGCCGAGGACGAGATGATGCGCACGTCGACCTGAACCTTGTTCGATCCGCCGACCCGCTGGAACGTCTGGTCGACCAGCACGCGCAGGATTTTCGCCTGAGTGTCCTTCGGCATATCGGCGATTTCGTCGAGGAACAGCGTTCCGCCATGCGCCTCCTCAAGCGCGCCGATCTTGCGCTCGCCATCCGCGCCTTCCCGCCCGAAAAGCTCGATCTCCATATTTTCCGGTGTGATCGTCGCGGAATTGATGACGACGAAAGGGCCGCCGGCGCGGTTCGACGCCTCGTGGATGCAGCGCGCGGCGAGTTCCTTGCCTGCGCCGGGCGCGCCGGTGATGAGCACGCGGGAGTTCACCGGCGCGACCCGGCCGATGAGCTGCTGCAATTGATGCGCCGCCGGGGAATCGCCGACGATGCGATCGAACGCCCCCGCCCGCTGGCGCAAGGCGGAAAGCTCGCGCCGCAGTTGATAGGCTTCGAGCGCGCGTTCGGCGACGAGCACCAGCCGGTCGGCCTTGAACGGCTTCTCGATGAAGTCGTAAGCGCCGATCTTGATCGCGCTGACCGCGGTTTCGATATTGCCGTGGCCGGAAATCATCACGACCGGCAAGCCCTTGTGCTGCTTTTGAACCTGTTCGAGCACCTGGAGCCCGTCGAGCCGGGACCCCTGCAGCCAGATGTCGAGAAAAACGAGATGAGGCCGCCGGCCGGCGATGGCGGCGAGCGCCTCGTCGGAGTCCTTGGCGGTTCGGACGCCATGCCCCTCGTCCTTCAGAATTCCAGCGACGAGTTCTCTGATGTCCTCTTCGTCGTCGACGATCAAAATATCGGTGGCCATTATTCCCCGCTCTGCCCCGCATCGCTTGCATGCGCCGCCGTAGTGGCCGCCTCGCCGCGCGCCGCGCGCGACTCTTCCTTTGAGGACGCTTCCGCGGCGAGCGGCAGAATCAGCCTGACGCAGGCGCCGCGACCCGACGGCGCGTCCAGCAGCTCCAGCCGGCCTCCGTGATCCTCGATGATTTTGGCGACGATCGGCAGGCCCAGACCCGTGCCGTCCGATCGCGTCGTCATATAGGGTTCGAGCAGGCGCTGCCGGTTCATCGCCGGGAAGCCCTTACCATTGTCGATCACGTCGATTTCGGCCATGCGATCGCGCACATCCAGTTTGATTTCGATTCTTCCCTTGTCCTGAGCGTCTTGTTCTTCGCGTGCGGCGACGCCTTCAACGGCGTTCTTCACGATATTGGTCAGCGCCTGCGACAGCAAGCGGCGATCGAATTGCGCGATGACCGGCGTCTCCGGCAAATCCTCGACGATGTCGAGATCGGCGTTGCCGACGCGCATGAGAAACGCCACCTGCCGAATGCATTCGTTTAGATCGTCGCGCTCGGGGCGCGCCTTGGGCATACGCGCAAAAGATGAAAACTCGTCGACCATCCGCTTGATGTCGTCGACCTGGCGCACGATCGTATCCGTGCATTGATCGAAAATGTCGCGATCCTCCTGGATTACCTTACCGTATTTGCGGCGCAGCCGTTCCGCCGAAAGCTGGATCGGCGTCAGCGGATTCTTGATCTCATGGGCGATGCGCCGCGCCACGTCCGCCCAGGCGGAGGTGCGCTGCGCCATCACGAGGTCGGTGATGTCGTCGAGCGTCACCACGAAGTTGCGGTATCCGGCATCGGCGCGCGCCGAAGTGACTCTGACGTTCACGGTGCGCTCGGCGACGCCACGCTTGAGGGTGATTTGGCTTTGCACGGCGCGCGGGAAGACCTCGGCCGCGTCCTTCAGGATCGGGACGATTTCCGGAAGGACCGACGCCACGGAGGCGCCGACCGTCGCCTGCCCCTTGGCGCCCGCGAGCGACAATTCCTCGGCCGAACGGTTCAAAATCGTGACGACGCTCTCGGAATCGACGCCCATCACCGCCACTGGGACGCCTGCGAGCACGGCCTCGGTGAATTCTCGACGCTCGTCATTGATGCGATTGGCTTCGATCAGCCGGCTCTGCTGAAGATTGAGCTCGGTCGTCATATTGTTGAAAACGTCGCCGAGCCGCGCCAATTCGCCATGCTGCTTGTCGACATTGACGCGAACCTCGAGGTTGCCCGCCGATACTTCATCGGTCGCGGCGATCAGGTCGCGGATCGGCGTCACCAGACGGTCGGCGAAGTCGAGCCCAAACCAGATCGACGACAGCAGCATGATCGTCGTCAGGAACGCGTACATCAGCACGAAGGCCCGCTGCACGGCGGCGCGATAGCCGTCGAAAGCGTCGTAGCTGCTGATCAGGCTTTGCGCCTGTTTGGGAAATTCCACCGCGATCGGGTCGATCGGCCGAGTGACGTAGAGAAATGTGTCCTGAAAAGCGCTGAGCGCGCGCAGCGCCACGAAGCTCTTGCCGTCATCGATCACGAGACACAGGGGCTCGCCGCGCCGCGCGTCGTCGAAGTCGGATTTCGGCGGGGCGATGATGATCGAGGCGGCGTTCTGCGCGACGTCGATCCGGTCGAGAATCTCGCCGTTCGATTTTACCAGCGCCGCGACCGAAAAGCCCAGGAAATACGCCCGCGACTGGAAGATCTGGTGAAAATAGGCCCGGTCGGAATTATAGAGAATGCTGGCGCGATCGAGATCGGAGGCGGTGAGCTGCGCCTCCTGCAGCAGCGCCCGGCATTGGCTTTCGCGAAAAACGGCTGCGGCCTCGGCGGTGTTGTGGACGAACACCTTGACGCTCGACATGAAGGCGGGGTTGAGCACCCGCTCCAGCGTCAACGAACCGGCGACCGCCAGCAGAATCGCCGGAATCAGGGCGATGACGGAGAAATAGCCGACCGTGCGCACATGCAGGCGCGCCGCCGCCTCGCCGCGCCGCCAGACCCGGTAGAGGCGCCATGCCTTGACCAGCACCATCGCCAGTAGGACGCCGACGAGCACGCCATTGACCACGAGCAGCGGCAGCAGCCGATTGTCCGTCGGCGACAGCGCGCCGAACTCCGCCACGACGAGAAAGGTGGCCAAAGCACAGCCGACGGCGCCGATCACGATGATCGGGCCGAACCAGCTGCGAAACGGCGTTGCGCCTTTCGATGGTGGCGGAGAAGCCGAGTCTCCGGTCAGGGCCATGGCGCCTGTATAGGCTCCGCCCGCGCCGCATGCAATTGAACCTCCGGCAAGTCGCTACCTGGGCGAGCGCATCAGCCGAATATCGAGGTCGTTGACCTTCTTGCGCAAAGTGTTGCGGTTCAGCCCGAGCAGTTCCGCGGCCTTGATCTGATTGCCGCGGGTCGCCGCAAGCGCTGCCGACACCAGCGGAATTTCGATTTCGCGAATGATGCGGTGATAGAGGCCGGGCGGCGGCAATTGGTCGCCATAATCGCGAAACAGCTTCGCGAGGTGCAATTCGACCGAGGTCGAAAGCGTCTGGCCGTCGTGCGATTCCTGCGAGGGCGCTGCGGACGCCGCGCTCCTTTCCGGCTCGTACTGGCGAATCTCATGTTCGAGCTCCGCCTCGACGAGCTGGTCGGAAATGACTTCCTGCGGATGCAGGGCGGCAAGCCGGCGAATGAGATTCTCGAGCTCGCGGATATTGCCCGGCCAGCGGTATTTCTTCATCCGGTCGAGCGCCGGCTGTTCGATATATTTCTGCGGCAGTCCCTCGCTCGCCGCCACTTTGAAGAAGTGATGGACGAGGTCCGGTATGTCCTCGGCGCGTTCGCGCAGCGGCGGCAAGCGCAGCGGCACGACATTGAGCCGGAAATAGAGATCCTCGCGAAACAGGCCCTGCTGGATGAGGATGCGCAGATCCTTGTTGGTCGCGGCGATAATCCGGACATTGGTCTTGATCGGCGTGCGCCCGCCCACCGTCGTATATTCGCCCTGCTGCAGCACGCGCAGCAGCCTGGTCTGCGCCTCCATCGGCATGTCGCCGATTTCGTCGAGAAACAGCGTGCCGCCCTCGGCCTGTTCGAAGCGGCCGGCGGATCGCTGGTTGGCGCCGGTGAAAGCGCCCTTCTCATGGCCGAAAAGCTCGCTCTCGATCAGATCGCGCGGGATCGCCGCCATATTGACGGCGACGAACGGGCCCTTCTTGCGTTTTCCGTAGTCGTGCAGGGCGCGGGCGACGAGTTCCTTGCCGGTGCCGGACTCGCCATTGATCATCACCGTCAGATCGGTCTGCATCAATCGCGCCAGCGACCGATAGATTTCCTGCATCGCCTGGGAGCGGCCGACCAGCGGCATCCCCTCGATTTCCTCATGCCCGTCATGTTCGGGCTGTCGGCGCGGCTCGGCCATCGCGCGCCCGACGATGCCGACAAGCTCCTTGAGGTCGAAGGGCTTGGGCAGATAGTCATAGGCGCCCCGCTCCGACGCTCGGATCGCGGTCATGAAAGTGTTCTGGGCGCTCATGACGATGATCGGCAGCTCGGGGCGCAGCTTCTTGATCCGCGGCAGCAATTCGAAGGCGTTCTCATCCGGCATGACGACGTCGGTGACGACGAGGTCGCCCTCGCCTGACTGCACCCAGCGCCACAGCGTCGCCGCCGCGCCGGTGGTGCGCACTTCATATCCGGCGCGCGACAGCGCCTGGGCGACGACAGTTCGGATGGAGGCGTCGTCGTCAGCGACGAGAATTTCTCCCCGCGTCATTGTTCGGTTCTCCCGCGCCAGCGAGATGTCATGCACGCCGTTCCTCGCGTTGTTCTGGCCGCTTCGCTCTAAACATCGGCATCAGCACCCGAAACGTCGTGCGTCTGGGGAGGGAGTCGCACTCCACGATGCCGCCGTGGTCGTTGACGATCTTTGCAACCAGTGCAAGTCCGAGGCCAGTTCCGGTCGATTTCGTCGTCACAAACGGATCAAAAAGATGCGCCGCGATGTCCTCGGGGACGCCGGGTCCATTGTCGCGCACGCAAAATTCCAGCGGCAGTCCGATCGGGCTTTTCTCGCCTAGCGCGCGCAGGCTGACTCCCGGCCGGAACGCGGTCGAGAGTTCGATCTCGCCGTCGACCGCCTCGCCGACCGCCTCCGCGGCGTTCTTCACCAGATTGAGAAAGGCCTGCACCAGCTGATCGCGGTTGGCGAAAACCGCCGGCAGCGACGGATCGTAGTTTTCGATGAAGCGGATGTTGCGGGCGAATCCGCTTTGCGCGACGCGCTTCACATGGTCGAGCACCGAATGAATATTTACCTGCTCCCGCTGCAGCGGCCGCGCGTCGGAAAAAACCTCCATCCTGTCGACGAGACGCACGATCCGGTCGGTTTCGTCGCAAATCAGCCGGGTCAGCGCGCGGTCCTGGTCGCCGAGGGAGGATTCGAGGAGCTGCGCGGCCCCTCGAATGCCGGATAGCGGATTTTTGATTTCATGCGCCAACATCGACGCCAACCCCGAAACGGAGCGGACCGCGCCGCGATGCGTCAACTGTCTGTCTATTTTATCGGCAATTGTTCGCTCCTGGAGCATGACAAGCACCAGCCCGTCGCCCTCGGGCAGCGGCGCGCAGTGAACGTCGACGCGCCGGTCGACGTCCTGTCCCGGCCGGCCGAGATCGACCTTGTATTCATTGATCGTCGCGCCGCGCTCGCGAACCTGGTCGATGAGCGCGGTCAGCGGCGATCCGAACGGCAACAGCCGATCGAGCGACTGGCCGATGAGCAACGGCTTGCTCGTCTCGAAGAAGGCTTCGGCGGCGGCGTTGGCGTCCTCGATGACGCCGTCACGGGCGACGGTCAGGATCGGATTCGGCAAGGCCTCGAGCATGCAGGACCGGCCAGCCTCATTGATGATTTTGAGCGGCTCGAAATTCACGCAATGCGCGCCGTTCCGGCGCGGGCGATCGGTAAGGCTCATGCCGCTTTCCCCTGCTCCACGGACGACCCTCCTAGGAATATCAACTCGATGAGCGCCGCCGCCTCGTCGGGCGACTCCGTCGTGACAAGGGCGCGGCGTGCGTCAGCCGCCGACGGCCGCCCCCAGCGATCGACATAGGCGGCAAGATGCTTGCGCGCATGTCTTAGACCTGCCGACGCGCCCATCGACGCCACCAGCCCGTTAAGATGTTCGCGCGCGATTGCCACGCGCTGCGCCGGCGTCGGCGGCGCGCGCTTCTTGCCGGTCCTTAGGAAATGCGCGATGTCGCCGACGATCCACGGCTGTCCGATCGCCGACCGCCCGATCATCACCCCATCGGCGCGCGATGATTCGAGCATTGCGGCGGCGTCCGCTTCGCTGGCGCAATCGCCATTGGCGATCACCGGAATTCGCACGGCCTCCTTCACCGTCGCGATCGCCCGCCAATCGGACCGGCCCGCGTAAAACTGCTGCCGCGTGCGGCCGTGCACGGTGATCATCGCGGCGCCTTCGGCCTCGGCTCGACGCGCCAGCTCGGCCGCGTTGCGGCTCGTATCGTCCCATCCGAGGCGCATTTTGACGGTGAGCGGCACGCATATTGCCTCGCGAACTGCGGAGATGAGCCGCGCCGCCTGATCGAGATCGCGCATCAGCGCGGCGCCCGCGAGGCCCCCGGTGACGCGCTTGCAAGGACAGCCCATGTTGATATCGACCCAATCAGCCCCGGCGGCCTCGGCGCACCGCGCCGCCGCCGCGATTTCGTCCGGCGCGCGGGCGGCGATCTGAATGACCCGCGGACCCTCGCCGGCGCGCGCCAGGCGCATCGACGTTTCGCGATCGCCGCGAGCGACGCCCGCCGCCGTCACCATCTCGCTCACCGTCGCCGAAGCCCCGAGGCGAAAGGCGATGCGACGCATGGCGGGATCGGTCACGCCGGCCATCGGCGCGAGCAGCGCGCGACCGGTCAACGTGAGCCCGCCAATGTTCAGAGGCGAAGGCGAAAGGCCAACGCCTATATTTTCGGCAATTGCCATCGTGCACACATCATAAGCAGTTCGCTTCGCACTTGCAACATAGCATTTCCAGCCCCGCCGGCATTTGACGGCGAAGGGGAAAACCGACACAGAGCGCCCATGGGCGCCGCTCCAGACAATCCGTCGATCGCCATTCTCATCGTCGCCGGCGGGCGAGGGTCGCGGGCCGGCGACGGCCTGCCGAAACAATATCGGCCGATCGCCGGAAAAACACTCCTCGCCCGCACGCTGGAGGGGCTGCGCGCCGCGGCGCCCGAGGCTGCGCTGAAGGTCGTCATCCATCCCGACGATATCGACCATTACGCCGCCAGCGCGGCCGAGCTCTCGCCTTCCGACCAAGCCCGCCTTCTGCCCCCCGCCTTTGGCGGGGCGTCTCGGCAAGAGAGCGTCAGGAACGGACTCGAGGCGCTCGCCGCCGAAGGCGCGCCCGACATCGTGCTGATTCACGACGCCGCGCGTCCCTTCGCCGACGCCGCGCTGGTCGCGCGCGCCATTGACGCGGCGGCGACGCATGGCGCCGCCGCTCCCGGCGTGGCGCTCGCCGACACGGTCAAGGAGATCGACGAGGCCGGGTCCGTGGTGGCGACGCCGGAGCGGGCTCGGCTTCGCGCCGTGCAGACGCCGCAGTCGTTTCGCTTCGATCTCATCTTGAAGGCGCATCGCGCCGCGGCGGCCGGCGGACGCGACTATACGGACGACGCCATGATCGCCGAAGCCGCCGGGGCGAAGGTGCATATCTTCGACGGCGACGCCGCCAATTTCAAACTGACGACTCAACAGGATTTCGCCCGCGCCATGGAGCTGTTAAGGCAACCCGCTTTCGCCGACCTGCCGGATGTCCGCATGGGCCAGGGCTATGACGTCCATGCATTCGGACCGGGCGACGCGGTCTTTCTCGGCGGCGTCGCGATTCCGCATTCGCATGGCCTCGCCGGCCATTCCGACGCCGATGTTTTATCTCACGCGATCACCGACGCCATTCTCGGCGCGATCGCCGAGGGCGACATCGGCGCGCATTTTCCGCCCTCCGATCCGCAATGGAAGGGGGCGGCGTCGTGGATCTTTCTGGCGCGCGCCTGCGAACTGGTGCGCGAGCGCGGCGGCGCGATCGCCAATGTCGACGCGACGATCATTTGCGAAGCGCCGAAGATCGGCCCGCACCGCGAGCGCATCCGCGAAAGCCTCGCCGCGATCATGGGAATCGAGATCGGCCGCGTCGCGATCAAGGCGACGACGACCGAGCGGCTCGGCTTCACCGGACGGCAGGAAGGCATGGCGGCGCTGGCGATCGCCACGGTGAGGCTGCCGTGAGAGCGTTGCGAAAAATGCGTTGCGTCCATTCTTCTTTGTCGTAGCGGCTCCACGAAAAATTATAGAATTGGAACGCTAAACGTCCTCAACCCGCCGCCGGGCGCCGGCGTTGATCGCCAATTGCGCGGCGAAAGCCCGTTTATAGGCGGGCCGCGATTCGGCACGGGCGACATAGTCGGCAAGATTTGCGAATTCGCCCAGAACGCCCGATGGCTTCAGCCTGAGCAGCACCGACGTCATCATCAGATCGCCGGCGCTAAAGGCGCCGTCGAGCCAGTCGGCATCCCCCAGACGAGCGGAAAGTTGGTTCAGCCGGCTGCGCACGCGATCTTCGACAAGAGGCATACGCGCCTCATGCCAAGGCTTGTCGGCTTCGATTATTCTGGCGGTTGCAAGTTCAAGGATCGGCGGCTCAACGGTGTTGAGTGCGGCAAACATCCATGTGATTGCGCGCGCCCGCGCATTGGCGTCGTCGGGAAGCAAGCGCCCATGGCGTTCGGCGATATGGAAGACGATCGACCCTGTCTCGAACAGCGCGAGTCCGTCTTCTTCATAAGTTGGAATCTGGCCGAAAGGGTGAAGCGCCAGATGCAGGGGCTCCTTCATCGCACGGAACGAAACAAGGCGAACCTCGTAAGGCTGGCCCACTTCTTCGAGCGCCCAGCGAACGCGCGTGTCGCGCGCCAGCCCCGCGCCTCCGTCGGGCGACCGTTCAAAGGCGGTAATGGCGATGGTCAACGAAAGGTTCTCCGGAGAGCTCGCTGCTTTTCTCAGCGCATTTTTTTGGGAAGCGACAATGAAAATCTGGCGACAAGACATTCCTTCGCCGGACGCGCTGGGAACCGAGCTGTTCGACGCCTGCTCGCTCGCTGTCACAGTGACGGTTGAGGCCCACGATCTGCTATAAAGCCGCCTCACATAATCGAGGGCCGACATGATCCCCGTTACTGATCGAATCGCGCTCCACGATTGGGAGATCGTGGAGGAATTCGCGCGCGCCTCGGGGCCCGGCGGCCAGAATGTGCAGAAGGTCGAGACCGCGGTGCGGCTGCGCTTCGACGTCCGCGCTTCCCCCTCTCTGACCGATGAGGTGAAGGCGCGGCTCGCGCGCCTCGCCGGCCGGCGCCTGACGAAAGACGGCGTGATCCTGATCGAGGCGCGCCGCCACCGCACCCAGGAGCGCAACCGGGCTGACGCGCTCGATCGCCTCATCGAACTCATTCGCGCCGCCGCCGTCCCGCCGCCCCCGCCGCGGAAAAAGACCAGGCCGACGCTCGGCTCGAAGCTGCGGCGGCTCGCCGGCAAGAAGCAGCGCGGCGACGTGAAGGCGCTGCGCGGCAAGCCAGCGGGCGATCTATGATACGTTTGCGTTTGGTCGCTTCGTGCGCGCCGCAGGCTCGCGGTCCAGTGAACCGTTCGCTTGGGCCTTGTCATTCCCGGCAGGCCGAAAGCCTGACCGGGAATCCGGAGCCAGATCAAGAAAGCTGGTCTTGCACTGGATTCCCGATCGCGCTGGGCGCGTCGGGAATGACAGTATGAGATACGTCATAGGTATTTACGAGATACGTAATGCATGAAAATACGATATACGTAAAAGCTAAAACACTCCTTGATGACGCGCGCGCCAAGGGCCTGCGCGTGGCGACGGCGGAATCCTGCACCGGCGGGCTCGTCGCCGCGTCGCTGACCGAAATCGCCGGCGCGTCGGACGTGTTCGAGCGCGGCTTCGTCACTTATTCAAACGAAGCGAAGCGCGGCACGCTCGGCGTCGCCTGGCCGCTTATCGAGCGCCACGGCGCGGTCAGCGCGGAAGTCGCTCGCGCCATGGCGCTGGGCGCGCTCGATCGATCTCTCGCCGATATCGCCATCGCGGTGACCGGCGTCGCCGGACCCGGCGGCGGATCGGCGGAAAAACCGGTGGGACTCGTTCATTTCGCCTGCGCCCGCCGTCGCGGCGGCGTCGACCAAGTCGAGCGCCGCTTCGGTCCCCTGCCCCGCGCGGAAATTCGCGCCGCCTCGGTCGCGCAGGCGCTGGACCTTCTCTTGAAGGCCGTCGCGGCCGCCTAGTCGGCGCCGCGAATGAAATGCGCCAACCACGCGAGCCTGGAGGCTCGCCAAAATTCCAGCGATCGATTCAGCTATTTCATGGCGTCGCCATATCGACGGCCGTAGACCTCGTCCGCCCTTTTGACGAAGGCGTCGGCGTATTTGTGGAACGCCCGATCGAACATCGCGCCCATCACCAGCCCGAGCGCCGCGCTCTTGAATTCATAAGCGATGAAGAATTCGACGGTCGATCGGGGCGCGAGCGCGCTCGCCCCCGGCTCGTCGCGAAAGGTCCAGCGGTTATCGAGCTTTCGAAACGGCCCCTCGGCGCATTCGACCCTGATCTCGAACTTGTTGGCGTCGCAGCAGACCCGGCTCACATAGCGTTCGCAGATCGCCTTGAAGCCGACCTGCATTTCGACGAATGACACGACGATTCCCGGCGCAGTCTCCGTGCGGCGGCGAACTCGAATCGATTCGCAAAGCGGCACGAACTGCGGATAGGAGTCGACGTCGCTGACCAGCGCGAACATTTCCTTTGCGCTGTGGGGCACATGGCGACGGTTGCGGAAGCTCTTCATGAGGCCAAGCTTCTAATTCATCGACGCGGCGGCGGCAAAAGCCTGGATCCGCGCGCCTGGAACAATCGCGCCCGAGCGCGGTTTAAATCGACGCGTTCTCGCTGGCTCCCAATAGGCGCATGATCCGATGGAGGAAACGATGGCGGACAAATCCGATTTTACGGCCGATGAGTGGAAGAAAGTCCTGGAGTCGCCGCTCCTGGCCGGTTTCGCGGTCAGCGCCGGCGATCCCAGCGGCTTCGTCGGGACATTGCAGGAGGGATTCGCCAGCGCCAAGGCTTTGGCCGCCGCCAAATCCGATCCGAACGCCGACGCGCTGATCAAGGCGGTCGTCAATGATCTCTTAACGGCGGACGGACGCGCCGCGGCGCGCGAAGGCGTGAAGAACGTGGTCGACGGCGCCAAGGCGGACGAGTTCAAGGACCGCGCGCTTAGCGAATTGCGCCGCACCGCCTCGATCCTCGATTCCAAGGCGCCGAGCGAATCGAAAGCCTTCAAGAACTGGCTCAATCATATCGCGAACCTCGTCGCCGAGGCCGGAACCGAGGGCGGCTTTCTGGGCTTCGGCGGCGTGAAGGTCAGCGACGCCGAGCGCGCGACTCTGGCGGAAATTTCGACCGCGCTTGGGGCGTAGGTTCCTACTCACCCTTCTCCGCCCAGCGGAGAAGGGTTCATCCCTGCGCCAATTCCCGAAGTTCCTCAGGCTCGAAGGCTCGAGCAAACGGTCGAGGGCGACGTCAATCGGCGATTTCCTCATAACTGAGGGCCCATCCTTCGCCAACATGCCAGCAGTTTTTCTCGTCAGCCGATTGTTTCCATATCAGGCTGCGCACTTCTTTCGGCGATGCGGCCGCAAAGCTGCGGCGAAGGCGAGCATCCTCCCCGGCGTCCACGGAACCGAGAGGGCCGTCGGCGTAAACAAACGAAACCGGTCCTAAAGCATTCGCGGCGTAGCCTTCAGGGCGCCGTCGAACGCAGAGCGCTATGCCGCGATCGCTATGAACGCCGAACGGGCGTTTCTCGCCGATCGCGCCCAGGGGGAAGACCAGCCGACCGCCAGGAGCAAGACACTCGATCCAACGGTCGGCGGGGCGGGCGACCGCGAAATTCACATAAACCCCATCCACGGCCTCTTGCGGCCATTCCGCCCCATCGCCCCTAACCACCGTGACATTCGAACGGTCGGCAAGAACGGCCGCCGCCCTGGCGGCGAGAATCGGATCGAATTCGACCGCGAAGATATGACCGGAGGGTCCGACCAGTTCCGCGAGTATGGCTGTGTAATAGCCCGATCCGGCTCCAATATGGGTGATGCGCTCGCCCTGTCCCGGCGCTAGGGCGTCGAGGAGCCTGGCATGCAGCGAGGGACTCCCATTGTTGACTCCGCGAGAGGGATCCAACGCGAAAAGCACGTCCTGATAGACAAGCGCAGGATCTGGACGCGGCAGCGATCGCAGCCCGCCGAAGGGCGATGCGATAGTCCATGGCGGCTCGCCCAAGAAAAGCTCGCGCGGCACAGCGACGTAAGCGGCTTCGACGACCGCGTTGACGACGCCGGCGACCGCGAGCATTTGACCGGCATAGGCGCGCCGCACGATCGCGAGTTCGGCCGGGGTGAAGCTGGACCGTGCCTGCTCGGCCTCGCCGAACGCCGCATGTTTTGAGGCGATTTTTTGCATTCTGGCAAAGCGCTTTCAGTTTGCCGGCGCGACCGAGCGAATATGAGAAACCAAGCGGACGCCGACATTCGTCATGTCGCGACTGGTTCGCTCAGCCTTGGGCCAATCGCCGCAGGCGCGCCGCGCGCAGTTTGGCGAAATCGTCGCCGGCGTGGTGCGACGAGCGGGTCAGCGGCGAGGACGCGACATAGAGAAAGCCCTTGGCATAGGCGGTGGACTTATAGGAGTCGAACTCCTCGGGCGTCACGAAGCGCTCGATCGGATAGTGCTTGCGGGTCGGCTGCAGATATTGGCCGATGGTGATGAAATCGACCTCCGCCGAACGCATGTCGTCCATCGCCTGCATCACTTCGAGGCGGTTTTCGCCAAGCCCGACCATGATTCCCGATTTGGTGAATAGCGACGGGTTCAGCTCCTTGGCGCGCTGGAGCAGGCGCAGCGAGTGGAAATAGCGCGCCCCCGGCCGCACCGTGACATAGAGCGACGGCACGGTTTCGAGATTGTGGTTGAAGACATCGGGCCCCGCCGCGACGACAAGCTCCAGCGCGCCGGGCTTTCTTAAAAAATCAGGCGTCAGCACTTCGATCGTCGTCTCGGGGCAAGTCGCGCGGATGGCGGCGATGGTTTCGGCGAAATGGCCGGCGCCGCCGTCGTCAAGATCGTCGCGGTCGACCGACGTCACCACGACATGCGAAAGGCCGAGCGCCCTGGTCGCTTCCGCCACCCTGCCCGGCTCGGTCGGATCGAGCGGCGCCGGCAATCCCGTCGCGACATTGCAGAAGGCGCAGGCGCGCGTGCAGACCTCGCCCATGATCATGAAGGTGGCGTGCTTCTTCTCCCAGCATTCGCCGATGTTGGGACAGGCCGCCTCCTGGCAGACGGTTGCGAGTCCGGCATCTTTCAGCAGCCCGCTCGTCTCCGCCCAGGCCTTGGAGCCCGGCGCCTTGACCCTGATCCAGGGCGGCTTGCGCAGAATCGGCGCGTCGGGCCGGCAGGCCTTCTCCGGATGGCGCAAAGACGACGCGTCCCGCTTCTTGCGGGGGTCGTCGTTCAAGAGATCGAGCACGGTCAAAGGGGGAGAGTCTCCTCTCCGACCAAGCTAGGCGCGTCAGTGATGAACCGCAATGTCCCCGCCGGTCGCATCGAAATAATGCCACGAGCGCCAAACGAGACAGAACAGCCCCGCGCCGACCGCGCCGGCGACCAACACGGAGTCGGCGCCGCGCGGACCGATTCCGGCGCGAACCGCGAATTCGGCGCCGAGCCACGCCCCGGTGACTCCGGCGAGCAGCAACGCCCCCATCCGACAGTCGACACGGGAGAGCCGCGAGAGTTTCGTCGCGCACCAGCCGATGGCGCCGCCAATGAGCACCAGGGCAAGGAACTGCGCGTTAGGCGCGCCGATGAAGGCAGCTGTGACGGAGAGCGTCGCGTCCACGGATGTCTCCTGCGAGTAAGGACGATCGCATTTTACGCTGACGCACCATCAACGAACTCGTCGGTTCTTTGTTCCGAACCTTCCACAGAAAAGAACCGAACCCCGAGAACGGCGACATTATTGACATAGCTTTCTATTATTAAATCAATAAATTATAAGTTGAACTTATTGTTTAAGTTGAGATAGCGCTACAGATATTCCACCTCCAGCACGCCGGGTATCGCGCGCAACGCGCCCGCAACGTCAGGGTTCACGGAGTAGGTTCCCGGCAGCCGGATTTCGATCTCCTCCTGGCCCTGCGCGCGCTTGAGCAGGATCGACACTTCGCCTTCGCCGCGTACGCTCAGACGCGTCTTGATCCGATCGAGCGGGCTCTCGTCGCCGACGACGACGCGTAGCCCTTTCTGCGCGCGGGCGATCGCGGCGGCCAAGGGCGCAACGTCCGTAATGCGGGCGCGCACGTCCTCGCCTTCGACGGCGGCGGAGAGCGTAACCAGCACCGCCGCGCCCTTTTCCAAAAGATCGCGAAATTGCGTCAGCCCCTCCTGGAAGAGGATCGCCTCATATTGTCCGCTCACGTCGGAAAGCTGCACGATCCCCATTTTCGAGCCGGATTTGGTGCGCCGCTCGGCCCGGTCCAAAACCACCGCGGCCAGCCGGCCGGCGGTCGCGCCGCGCTTGACCGAGGCGGCGAATTCGCTCCAGCGCGAGACGCGGAGCTTGGGCATGAGACTGGCGTAAGCGTCGAGCGGATGGCCAGAAAGAAAGAAGCCGGCGGCTTCATATTCGCGCTGAAGGGTTTCGGCCGCCGGCCAGGGCGGCGTTTTGGGAACCGCGAGGTCCGCCGGCTCAGCCTCGCCGAACAGCGCATTCTGTCCCGCCTTGCGGTCTTCGACATGGCGGTTGGCGGCGGCGAGCATCGGCTCGATCGCGGCGAAGGCCCGCGCCCGATTGGGCTCGATCTCGTCGAAGCCGCCGCTGGCGGCAAGACTCTCCAGCGTCTTCTTGTTCACCTCGCGCGGGTTCAGCCGCTTCGCGACATCGGCGAGACTGGCGAAGGAGCGCTCTCCCCGCGCGCGCACGAGCGACTCGGCCTGCCCCTCGCCGACCCCCTTGATCGCCGAAAGCGCGTAGCGGATCGCGAGCGTTCCGTCGGCGCCGGCGGCGACGTCGAAATCCACGCCCGAACGGTTGATCGACGGCGGCTCGACGGCAAGGCCGATCCGCCGCGCCTCGTCGCGAAACTCGGCGAGCTTGTCGGTCTGGCTCTTATCGAAGGTCATCGAGGCGGCGAGGAACTCCGCCGGATAATGGGCCTTCAGATAGGCGGTCTGATAGGTGATGAAGGCGTAAGGCGCCGAGTGCGATTTGTTGAAGCCATATTCGGCGAATTTGGCGCAGGCGTCGAAAATCGCATCGGCGGTGGATTTGGCGATGCCGTGTTCGGTCGCGCCGGAGACGAAGCGTTCGCGCTGCGCGTCCATCTCCGACTTGATCTTCTTGCCCATGGCGCGGCGCAGAATATCCGCCTGTCCGAGGCTGTAGCCGGCGAGGTCCTTGGCGATCTGCTGCACCTGCTCCTGATAGGTGATGACGCCGAAAGTCTCCTTCAGGATCGGCTCCAGTTCGGGATGGTCATATTCGATCGGCTCGTCGCCGAGCTTGCGGGCGCAATAGGTCGGGATATTGGCCATCGGGCCAGGCCGGTAGAGCGCGACGAGGGCGATGAGGTCCTCGAAACGGTCGGGGCGCATGTCGACCAGCGCCTTTTTCATGCCGGCGCTTTCCACCTGGAACAGGCCGACCGTCTCGCCGCGCCGCAGCAGCTCGAAGGTCGGCTCGTCGTCGAGCGGGATGGAGGTCGGATTGAGCGAAATCCCCCGCCTTTCGAGCAGCGCGACGCAGGTCGAGATGACGGTCAGCGTCTTGAGCCCGAGAAAGTCAAACTTCACGAGGCCCGCGGGCTCCACCCATTTCATATTGAACTGGGTCGCCGGCATGTCGGATTTCGGATCGCGGTAGAGCGGCGTCACCTCATGCAGCGGCCGGTCGCCGATCACGACGCCGGCGGCATGGGTGGAGGCGTTGGAATAGAGCCCTTCGAGCGCGCCGGCGATTTTGAACAGGCGCTTGACCCGTTCGTCCTCTGCCATGGCCTCGCGCAATTTCTGCTCGCTCGCCAGCGCCTCGGCGAGGGTGACGGGCTTCGCGGGGTTTTGAGGAACCAGCTTGGCGAGCTTGTCGACCTGCCCCAGCGGCATTTCCAGCACGCGGCCGACGCTACGCAGAACGCCGCGCGCGAGAAACGAGCCGAAGGTGATGATCTGGGCGACGCGGTCCGCGCCGTAGCGCTCGCGCACATAGTCGATCACTTCGCCGCGCCGCGACTGGCAGAAGTCCACGTCGAAATCCGGCATCGAGGTTCGTTCGGGATTGAGAAAACGCTCGAAGAACAGCCCGAAGCGGATCGGGTCGAGGTCGGTGATGGTCAGCGCATAGGCGACGAGCGAACCGGCGCCCGAGCCACGGCCGGGACCGACCGGAATGCCCTTGGATTTGGCGAATTTGATGAAATCCGAGACGATCAGGAAGTAGCCGGGAAAGCGCATCTTCTCGATAACCGAAAGCTCGAAATCGAGCCGGGCGGCATAGTCCTCGCGCTTCCGGCCTGCCGCCGGACCATGCGCCGCGAGACGCTGCTCTAATCCTTCGCTCGCCTGTCGGCGCAGCTCCTGCGCTTCGATCTCGTCGAGCGAAAGCCCGTCGCGCGTTTGCCGCACAAACCGCGGCATGATCGGCTTGCGGGTCTGCGGCCTGAAACTGACCCGACGGGCGATTTCCAGCGTGTTCGCGGTCGCTTCCTGCAGATCGGCGAAGAGCGCGCGCATCTCAGCGCGGATCTTGAAGTAATGTTCAGGCGAAACGCGTCGCCTGGCGTCGGCGCTCGCCACCGCGCCTTCGGCGATGCAGAGCAGCGCGTCATGCGCCTCGAAATCGCCGGGCTGGGCGAAATAGGGTTCATTGGTCGCGACGAGCGGCAGCCCGCGACGATAGGCAAGGTCGAGCAATTGCGGCTCGACCTCCCGTTCCGCCTGCAGACTGTGCCGCTGAATTTCGACATAGAGCCGGTCGCCATAGAGACGTTCGAGCGCCGCGAGGCGCGCCCGCGCCTGTTCCGGAGCGCCGTTCGCGAGCGCGCGGTCCAATGCGCCGTCGGGTCCGCCGGTCAGTGCGATCAGATCCTTGGCGTCGGCGGCGAGCGCCTCGAGCGTCACATGCGGTTCGTCGCCCTGCTCCGTGTCGAGAAAGGCGCGCGAGGCGAGGCGCATCAGATTGCGATATCCCGCCTCGGTCTTGGCGATGAGCACGATATTGGCGAAACGATCGTCTCGCGCCGCGCCCGCCCCACCCTTCCCGTCGCCGAAATCAACGCGCAGCTGCGCGCCAGCGATCGGCTGAATGCCGGCCTTCGCCGCCTTTTCCGAAAATTCGAGCGCCGAGAAGAGATTATTGGTGTCGGTTACGGCGAGCGCCGGCTGCTCGTCGCGCGCCGCGAGGTCGATGAGCTTGCCAAGCGCCAGCGCGCCCTCGCGCAGCGAATAGGCGGTGTGGACATGCAGATGAACGAAGCCGGCTTCGACGGCTGGCATAGTCTGGCGCCTGGATGGGGCGTGGCGGATTCGGGTTGAATGTTACAGTCTCGCGCATGCGCGCGAAACTCCGCGCGCGCCGCCGTCCCCAGATGAAGCAAAAGACCCGGCCTGACGGTTCAGGACCGGGATAAAAATGTCGGTCGCTCAGAAGGTAAAACGGCGAACGTCAACGCCATATTCGTTGAGGAGCCTATGCATCGCGGGCGACAGGCGAACCACGCGAAAGGCGTTTTGATTTGAGCTGCAGTCGTTCTTGAGCCCGACATATTTGGCTTGAAGCGTGTTCGCTTCGCTTTCGCTGACTGACGTGCGGACCTGTTCGATCACCAAACGCACTTCGGAAGTGTCGTATTGCCTGACCAGCGAACATCCGATGCGCAAATCCTGCGCTGACGCCGGAGACAGGGAAGCGCTCAAAAGGATCGCGCCAAGCAGCGCGCCGGCAAAAGCCGGTTTTTTGTGACTCACGGGATACTCCTTGGCTAAAGCCGACCATTTCGTGCGTCGCCGGACGAAAAATCTCAGCGAAAAGCGGCGAAACTGCGTTCGGCGGAAAGCCCGGCGGAGGCGGGCGCCTCCCCCGGTTGTCCTAGCCGCGTAGTGGACGAACGTGTTTACCGCCTATCACTCGGCGGGGCTGTAGGCCTTCGTCGCCGTCTCGATCGGCTTGAAGACTTCCTTGGCCATCGACGTATAGAGTTCGCCAAGCTTCGTCGCCTCGGCGAGGAAGTCTTCATAGGCCCCCTTGGCGTAGTCCGACTGAAGCTGCAGAGCTTCGTCCAACTTCTTAACCGCAATCAGCTTTTCAGCCAGAACGCGGCTCTTCTCGAAGGACTTCTTGGAATAATCCGTGGTTTCGGCGGCGATGCTCTGCCAGCCCTTGGTCACCGCGGCCGCAGCGGCGGAGACGGCTTCAAATTGCTCTTTGCCGAGCTTCTGAACGTTGTCAAAGGTAGCTACCATGGTTCGTCCTCATGATTTTGGCGCAAAGGCGCCCTATGCGGCTTAACGCGCCCGCTGACGATCTATTTATATGCATTGCACAAAATAAAGTCAATCGAAATGTTGCGGCGCAATATCAATCAGGCGCAGCGATGGGGCGCATGGACAATGCTTAACCTGCGGGTAACCGCCGGCCGTTAATTTAGCCGAACGTCACTCTTGGCGCGGCTGGGCGGTTGCGCGGACAACAGTGAAGTGAAGGGACGCGTTCATGGTGAGATCGAGTTTGTTGGACGAGCCGTCGCGGGCCCGCTCCCTTGCCGCAGTCACCGCCACGATCATGATCCTTTTGACGATGTCGATCGTCCCGGCGGAAGCGCGTCGGGGCTGGCGTCACCACCATGCCGACTTGAACGAGCGCGTCTCAGCCGCACGGACCCGCGCCAACGCCGGTGGTGATCCAATCATCGGCGAACACCGCGGCTTTTCGGCCATCGTCGTCGACGCCAACAGCGGCCAAACGCTCTATTCGCGCTCGGAACATGAGCTCCGCCATCCGGCGTCCGTTACGAAAGTGATGACGCTCTACCTTCTGTTCGAGCAGCTGGAAAAAGGCCGGCTTCGCCTCGATTCGCCACTGATGATTTCCCAGCATGCGGCGGCGCAGGCGCCGACCAAGCTCGGCCTGCGTCCCGGCCAGACGATCAGCGTGGATAATGCGATCAAGGCGGTCGTGACCAAATCCGCCAATGACATCGCCTGCGCGATCGCCGAAAACGTCGCCGGCGACGAACATAGCTTCGCGCAGATGATGACGCATAAGGCGCATGCGCTCGGCATGCGCAACACACATTATGAGAATGCGTCAGGCCTGCCCGATCCGGACCAGGTGACGACGGCCCATGACCTTTCCTTGCTCGGACGCGCGATCCAGGAGCGCTTTCCGCGCTACTATCGCTACTTCTCGACGCCGAGCTTCGCCTACAACGGCGCCGTGCACCGAAATCACAATCATCTGCTCGGCCAGGTCGAGGGCATGGACGGCATCAAGACCGGCTATACGCGCGCGTCCGGCTTCAATCTTCTTACCTCGGTGCGCCGCCACGGGCATCACATCGTCGCGGTGGTGATGGGCGGCAAGACCGCCTATACGCGCGACCGCATCATGGCCGGGCTGATCGAGGAACATATCGGCGGCGGCTCCTCGGTCAGGACCGCGGCGGCTGTCGCCGACGACCCGCGCGCCGGCGACGCGCCGGAGCGTCTGGCCGACGAAGAACGGCCGCAGCGCGCCAGAGTCGCTGTGGAGCGCGTCCAGCAGATCCCCGTTCCCGAGCGACTGGCCTATGCCGAGCCCCAGGAAACCCTGGTCGAGGAACCGGAACCCTTCAGGCGCCGTCAGACTGCGCCGGTTCCATCGGCGGACATTCCGTCGCAGGAAAGCGCCGCGCGGCCTTCCATCCGGCCCGCTTTCGTGTCGGGCGGTCAAAAGCGGGCGGCCGCCGCCGATGAGGCCGAGCGCAAGAGCCTGTCGCCGAGCGCCAGAACGCATGTCGGACTAACGCCGGTCGCGTCGCGCGATGGATCAACCACGAGCGGCTCGCGCAAGCTCGACATTACGCCCGTGTCAACGACGCCCTCGGCTATTCGCGGCGCCGCCGTCAAATCGCAGGCCGCCAGAGCCGACGCCAATCGTCCCGCGCGGCCGGGCTGGATGATCCAGATCGGCGCGACCGAGGACGAGGAGAAAGCCAATCAATTGCTTGCGCGCGCGCGCGGCCAGCTGCAGGGCTTCCCCGCCAGTGCGACGGCATTCACCGAAAAGGTCCAGAAAGGCTCCGGAACGCTCTATCGGGCCCGGTTCGCGGGCCTCGAGGAGGAGACCGCGCAATCGGCGTGCAAAACGCTCAAGCGCTCTGGCTTTGCCTGTTTCACGACGAAGAACTGATTTGCGACATGTCGACGACCTGGGACCACGACTACGGCGAGCGGCGGGCGTCAGTGCTGGTGACGCCGCATCAGGACATCCTTCGCCTCATTTACGCGGGCCGCAAGATCCGTCGTCCCGCCAAGATCTGGATGAAGCTTTTTCATCAGATCGCGGTGGGCTCGGGCAATGTCCGCGGCGGCGGCGCCGCGCTTGAGGCCAAGAATTTCGTACGCCTCGTCTTCCGAAATCGCGCCCGTGCGACGCGCGCCGCCCTCGCCCGCGCGGAAGCCCCCAAAGTCCGCGTGCGCATCGCTTGCCGAACGCCAACCGGAAAATCGGCGGTCGAGATATGCTTCTAGGAGCCTCGCGCCGTCCGGGTCGTCGCGGCGGCAAACGCCGTATAATTCAAGCAGGGCCGGCCGCGTCAGGGAATCGAGCTGCGCGCCCTCATGCTGGCCGGCGAGAACAACGCCCCGGATTGCGCCGCTCGAATGGTCGAGCTCCATTTCGATCATCGCGGAACGCACGCGCGACACGCCGCCCCCGCCTCCGCCGGCGCTTCGAAAGCCGCGCAGCGTTCTGCCGCTCAGACCCATCAGCCATACGCCAAAGCCAAGCAGAGCCATGCCGATGTCGAGACGGCCACGGGCGAGAAGCAGCGCCCCCAGCGCCAGCGCGAAAATGCCGCCGCCGCGCTTCAAAATGACGGCCAGCAACGCAGGCGACGTTTTCGTATAGGCGTTTAGCGCCAGGATGGTCAGGACCAGGGCGACAAGTCCGATCAGAATGGGCATGCTCTCATCCTCAACCGATCTGGGACAGGAGGAGACGCGCCGCGCCCTCGCCTTCGCCGGCGCGCCGCTCCAACTCCAATCTGCCGCCGACGGCGTAGGCGGCCGCGGCGGCCAGCAATTCGGCGAGACGCTGCGGCGCAGCGGAATCGAAGGCCGCGTGGGCGCCGCCGGTCAGGCGCGCGATCTCGCGATAGGCGTGTCTTACGTCGGCGTCCTGGCCCTCCTGGAACATGAAGGCTTTCACGCCGAGCAATCCCAACTCACCGGCCGACGCCGTCAAAGCGTCAATCCGCTCCTCCATGGCGTCGCCGATAAAGACGAGCGCCCCGACGCGTCCGCTGCGCGACTCGTCGAGCGCGTGGCGCAGGACCTTGCCGATCTGCGTGCGTCCGCCCTGGCAGACGATCCGCGACATCAGCGCGCCGAGCCCTTCCCCTCCCGAAACGAAGCGCGAGGCGCGGCATTCTCCGAACCCGCGGAAATAGACCAGCTGAACGTCAAGTCCGCCCTGGGCGGCGGTCGTGCGAAACATTTCTCCTTGAATTGACTGCGCCATGTCCCATGTCGGCTGCCGGCTCATTGTCGCATCCAGCGCGAATATCAGCCGGCCGCGCGACTGGTCGACCGTGACGCTCCTTGCCTTGTCGAGGAAGGCGTCTATCGGTCCCGATCGAGCGGAACCCTGAGCGGCTGGCGGCTTAGCTGAATGATCGCCCACTGCGGTTCACGTCGTTTCTTTGACGTTCTCATTAAAATCGGCCGCGCGCTCTGATAAACAAGAGGCTTGGCGCAGAACCCGAACATAGGCTCTTTCGACGCGCCCGGCGAGGACTCGATGCCGACCCACCGCGAAGAATTTCCGGCGCCGATCGGCGCGCCGCTGACGGATTCGGCCGGATGGACGCGCATTGCGGCCGTGCCGGCGGAGGACAGCGCCCGCGTTCAATCCCTGATGCAATCATTCGCCGACGAGTTGATGCAGGGCGGCGTGCGGGTCGGCGGCGTGACGCAGATCCGGGTCGCGGGATCAGGCGTCATGCTGCGCGACGTCGCCACCGGCGACGTTTATCCGATCTCGCAGGACCTTGGCCCCGGCTCTGTCGCCTGCAATCTCGATACGAGCGAATTGGCGCTCGCCTGCGCCGCGATCGAGCGGGCGGCCGGCGACGGCGCGCAGCTGATCGTGATCAGCAAATTCTCCAAACAGGAGGCGGGTCGCGGCGGGCTCTGCGACGCCTTTCGCGCGGCGATGACGGCGCGCGTGCCGGTGATTGCGGCGGTGTCGCCGCACTATCGCGAGGAATGGCGCGCCTTCGCCGGGCCGCTGGCCGAAGACGTCGCGCCAGAGCCCCAGGCGCTCGCCGACTGGTGGGCGAAAATCGCCAAAGTCGTGGACCGGTCCTCTATCTGACCGGCGGCGCGTACATGAGCCCGCCCTTGCTCCATAGGGCGTTCAGCCTTCGCTCCATGGCGAAAGGCGCCCCCTGCCCGAGGTTGCGCTCGAACACATCGGCGTAATTGCCGACATGCTTGATGATGCGATAGGCCCAATCCTCGGACAGGCCGAGATCGCCGCCATGTGCGCCGTCGACGCCGAGCAGGCGCCTGATCTGCGGTTTTTCCGACGAGAGCGCGGCGTCGGCGTTCGCCTTGGATACGTCCAGCTCCTCGGCGTCGAGCATCGCGAAGAGCGTCCATCGGATGATGTTGAACCATTGATCGTCGCCCTGACGCACCAGCGGCCCACGCGGCGATTTTGAAACAAGGTCGGGCAGAACGGCGTGATCCGCCGGCGCCGTCAAGCCGACTCGGACGCCATGCAGGGTGGAAACGTCGGCGGTCAGCGCGTCGCACTTGCCATCGTCATAGGCCTTGGCAGCATCCTCCAGGCTCGCATAGAGCTGCGGGTCGTATTTCGCCTTGCGGGCGCGAAAAAAGTCGGCGACGTCAAGCTCATAAGGCGTGCCTTGCTCGATGCAGATCGAGGCGCCGTCCAGGTCTTGAACCGAATTGAAGCTGCGCTGCCGGCGAACGATGAAGCCCTGTCCGTCGTATAGAAATATGCCCGCGTAGATGAGCTTTTGTCCCGCGTCGCGCGCCTGGGTCCAGGGCGATGCGCTGGCGACGAGATCGACCGCGCCGGACTGCAGCGCGCCGACCCGCGCTTTCGTCGAGAGTTCGACGAATCGCGCCTTGGAGGGATCGTCGAGAACCGCGCTGGCGACGGCGCGGCAGAAGTCGACGTCAAAGCCGCGCCACTCGCCCGCCCCGTCGCGCTGAGCGAAGCCTGGGGCGGCCGTTACGCCGCACGTCATGTAACTGCGCTTGACGATCTGCGCGAGCGTAGGGCCGACATCCGTTTGCGCGCCGACGCGGGAAGCGAAAAGCGCGCCGGCGAAAACCGCGACGAAGGCGAAAAGGAGACGGCGCATCATGGCGGGCTCGGCATCCGGCGACGGACATACTACGCTTACGCGGCGCGCCTGTCAGTCATCAGGATAGTATCTACCAGTCCAGGCGATATCCAAACGGGTGATGATGCTGTAGGTGACGGAAAGCGCGACGCCCCAAACGCCGGTCATGATGACGACGACGACCAGACAATACAGCCACGTCCGGCCTGGCCGAGCCTTCATCATCGGCTCCAGCGCGCGATAGAGCAAGAACACTCCCCACAAGGCGCCGGCGAACAGCGCGACGCTGGGAGAAGGCGCAATCCTGCTCAAGTCGACCCTATGCCATGTCTGGCCGAAAATTCCGATGATCCACGCTGGCGTTCCACAGTAAGCCGCCGTCCTCAGCGCCTGGACATAATCTCGCTGTCCGCCGAAGAGCCCGGCAAGAATGTTAATGATCAGGGCCATCACAAAGGGCATGAGCAGAGACAAAATGAACACAGGCAATACGAGATTTGGGAGGTTGCTCCATTCGATGATGTGACCGCCGATGATCGCGCTGTCGAAGGAGGAAATTCCGAACGTCACCGCCCGGATGGCGTTGACGATGATCATGATCGACACGAAGGGAACGATCCATCCGAAGAATGCGCCTGCGAGCGTTTCTCGCTCTTTCGAAATGGCGTCGAATTCCTCCTTCGGCTGCAGCATCAGGCGTTTCACCCGAGCGACCTTCTTGAGGAACCCCGTTGGTCCGGCATCACCGCTCGGCATTGCATGTCCTTTCTGAGAGTAGACCACCGCGCCGACGCCGCGAATAGCAATTTTTCCCGAAGCGCGCGGCATTGAAGAACTCAGGCGCTTTTTGCCCGTTCCGACTTGATGGGCTCGGCATGCGTCCACGGATATACTACGCTCGCGCAGCGCGCGCGCAAAGGCGACTCGTCAGAGGCGGCATGTCCGAAGGAAAGAAAGAAACAAAGCGCAAATTAAGACCCGCCACTCTTGTGACGCAAGCCGGTCGCGCGCCCTTCGATCATTTCGGCTTCGTCAATCCGCCCATTTATCGCGGCTCGACCGTATTATTTCCGACTGTCGCCGCTCTTGAGGGCCTGCGCCAGCCCTACACTTACGGCACCAAGGGCACGCCGACCACGCGTGCGCTCGAACGGGCCTGGAGCGAGATCGCCGGCGCCGCCGATACGGTGTTGACGCCCTCTGGCCTGGCGGCGATCGGCTTGGCGCTGCTGACGGCGACGCATGCCGGCGCGCATGTGCTGGTAGCGGACTCCGCCTATCAGCCGACGCGCCTATTCTGCGACGGGTTTCTGACGCGTTTCGGGGTGAGCGTCGAATATTACGACCCGCTCGTCGGCGCCGGAGTCGCCGCGATGATGCGGCCCGAGACCACCGCGGTGCTCGTCGAATCGCCCGGCTCGCAGAGCATGGAGGTTCAGGACATTCCCGCCATCGCCGCCGCCGCGCACGCCCATGGCGCCTGCGTGATCGCCGACAACACCTGGGCGACCCCGCTTCTCTTCCCGCCGCACGAGCGCGGCTGCGATCTCGCGGTCGAGGCCGGAACCAAATATCTCGCCGGCCACGCCGATCTTCTTATCGGCCTGGTTTCCGCCAACGCTAAATGGGCCAAGCGCCTGCGCACGACCTTCAACGCCTTCGGCATGGGGTCCAGTCCAGACGACGCGTCGCTGGCGCTGCGCGGACTGCGCACCATGGCGCTGCGGCTGCGGGAGCAGGAACGCGCCGCGCTCGACATCGCGCAGTGGCTCGAGGATCGGCCGGAAGTCTCGCGCGTGCTGCATCCCGCCCTTCCGACTCATCCCGGCCATGAGCTTTGGAAAAGAGACTTCAGCGGCGCTTCCGGCGTATTCTCCGTGATCCTCAAGGATACGTCGAAAAAGGCGGTCGCCGCTTTCGTCGACGGGCTGGAGCTGTTCGGCATCGGCTTTTCCTGGGGCGGCTATGAAAGTCTTGTGCTGCCGTTCGACTGCGCCTCATACAGAACGGCCACGCGATGGGCGCCGGAAGGGCCGGCGCTGCGCTTCTCGATCGGACTGGAGGATGTCGCCGATCTGAAGTCGGATCTGGCGGCGGGACTCGCGCGGCTCAAGGTCTCCTAAAGGCGCCGCGCTTAGAATATATTCCAATCCGCCGATTTCCTGTGTGACGAAGGTCTTTCGAAGGGAGAGAAGATATGGCGCCCGTTTCCCGGTTTGTCGCTTATGCCGGCCTCTGCGGCTGGTTGATGGCGGGCGTTGCGCCGGCGCTTGCCGCCAGCGGCCAGGACTTCCCGAACCTCACATGCGCCTGCAAGGGCTGCGGCCAGAACAAGTCCGACGTCATCGGCAAATGCCCGGACGTCTGCAAGGACAAGACGGTCTATAACAAGGGCGAGAAGGTCCTTCCCGCCGCGCCGGTTCGGGCCCGCCCTTCTCGAAGGGACAAAACCGCCAAAGCCGCCGAGCCGACGGAATTCTGCAAGGCGGCGCGCATGAAGCTGCCGAAAGGCTGGATGCGCGCCGATCCGCCGCCGGCCCAGACACGGTAACATGTCAAAATGCCCGCCCAAGCTATTGGGCGGGCAAGGCTCTCTTACACGCTCGCGCGAAGCGGCCATCAGTTTAGAAGATCAGAGCGCGGCTCCGGCCTGGAATTTCGGAATCACCGGGCCGCCGACTTCAGCCTTCTGACGTTCGCCGGAAGGACTGAAGAAGAATAGCAGCCCGCCGAACTGGCTGTCGGTATCATAAGCGAGATCGGACAGCCGCTCGATGTCGAAGCGGGCGTCTTGAACGATCACCTCCAGGTCGCGAGTCTCGCCGGGCGCGATCGGATTGGAATCGCTCACGGAAAGGCCGCGGTCGGCAAGCAGATAGTCAGGGAAATCGGGCCGCATGGTGAAGACTTCCGGATTGAGGAAGCGCAGACCGGCGGAAGTGAATTCGCCGAGCCGGATCGGCTCCTTGCCATTGTTGGTCACCTTCGCCCTGATCCGCAGTTCACGGCCCGGCACCGTATAGGAGCCGCCCTTGAACTGAACGTCGACGGTCGACCGCGGCTCGTCGATCGGCGAGATGCCGGTCAGCAAGCCCGCCTGCATCGGCAGCGTGCGCGGGAACTCCCTGTTGGCCGCAGCATAGAAGACGAGCACGGCCAAGAGAACGACGGCAAGGGTGATCGCGCCGATCCGCTTTTCGTCCTGGCCGATCAGCTCCGCGCCCTTGCCGGCCTTGACTTGCCAATATCGAACGATGATCCCCTTGGTCATGAACCAATAGAGAATCCAGGCGGCGGCGGCGGCCATCCAGAAGAAGTGATAGATGTAGGTCCAGGTGATCCCATAGGTTTCGAGATCGATCGTCGAACCTTCAAGCAGCGTCACCGGATTGGTGAAATCCTTCATGTCGCCCTTGATGGTGATCCACTGGCCCGGACCGACGATCGGACCGCCGTCCTTGACGTTGATCTGGACATGGACGTGATAGCGGCCCTGCCGGCGCGCTTTCAGGACGATCTTGTATTCATAGTCCTTGCCGACATCCATCGAGAAGGTGCGCGGCACCGGCACTTCGCCGACGAAGGCGCTCTTACGGATGAGAACCGGACCCGGCTCGCCGACGTTGAGAAAGGATTCGCCGGGCCTCGCGACGGCTTGCGGCCAGCCGGAAAACACATGCACCTTGCCGGTGAGCTCCATTTCGTCATTCACATTGAGCTCGGTCTTCGACCATTTGACGTCATACCAGTTGAGCGTGCGCATGCGCAGGAAGGCCTGCTGAGAGCGTTCGCCATGCGCGGCGGCGGGCGTCGCCGCCGGCAAAGTGGTTAGCGCGCCTGCGACGGCCAGTCCGAGTATCCAAAGGCGGACGACGCGGGCCGTCGCGCATTTGGCCATCGATTGCAAATTCAAGCTTCTCATCTGGAGTTACTCCCTTGATTTTTTCAACGCCGGAGCCTTCGCCGGCTCCGGCGAAATTGCGCGTCCCGTCCTAGACTTCCTCGATCTCGAGATATTTCGTGGTCGAGAACCATTTCCCCATGTTCCACCAGAGGAAGTAGACGAGCATCGAAATGAAGCCGGAGAAGAAAGCGGCGACCGGCACGACGTCCTTGCCGAAGGTGCGCAGCGTGCCGCGCTCGACCATGCGGATATATTCCGGCGTGCCGGTGCGGACGTAGTTGAAGCCGATGAGGTCGGCGAGCGTGAGCAGCACGCCGTCGATTTCAGCGGCCTGATGATATTGCGCCAGGACAGGCCAGTTGATCGGATAGAAGAGGAGGCCCCAGCCAAGGCCGCCGAGAAGCGCCGTGACCAGCCAGCTGCCCGAGATCATCAGCACGATGTCGAGCCAGAAGCCCATTGGAATGAGCGCCGACGGGAACACCAGATTGATCGGGAAGAAGGTCCAGCCCCAGAAATTGTCATAGCGGTTGATCCACTCGCCGATCAGCAGGGCGAGCACCACGGTCGTGGCGCCGATCGGCAGCCGGAACCGCGTCCAGAAGAAGGACTGCGCGGCCGCGGCGAAGCACATCGCGACGATCGGCGTCACCGTCGGCCACATGCGCCGATCCTTGAAGTCGATCCAGAAGTCCCAGTCGCCGGCGAGCAGCATGTAATGGATGTGGAAGGAGCCGAGCAGCACGGCGAAGAGGATGACGAGGAGAATCCAGTCCGTCAGAATGACGCAGCCGAGAAACTCTTCCTTCGATTTCCAGGTCTTGCCGACGGGCAAGCCTGTTTCAGTTGATGCCGACATGTTTTCCTCTCTTAAGATTCATCTTGCTGAGGGAAAGCGGCGGCGCGCCCAGCCTAAGCCTTGCGCTCGACGGCCGCTGTCCAGTTTCGATGCGTTGATGCGCACAGGCTGACGCGGGTTACAGCGCAAGAGCGTCCTTCTCATATTCCTTGCTGAGTTCGATCACGCGATCGAGCACCTGGCGCGCGACGCCGAAAACGGCGAGCGCGAACCAGCCAAAGAACACGAATCCCCAGTGCAGCGGCGCGGTGAACAGCTCTTCCATGAACCAGAAGGTATGGCCCCATTCGTTGAGGCCGATGTTCGGGAAGATCATGAACGGCCCGGCGAAGAACATCAGGAAGGCGAGCGAGATTCGCTTGGCGAACTGCGGGATGCGCGTATGCGCATACATGAAGGCGCCCCAGCCGCAGATGATGTAGATCGGATAGCTGAGGTAGAATTCGAGGATATGGCTCGGCGTGAAGTCAGTGTCGCGAATGACCGTCTGGTGCCAGGTGCCGTCCTGTTCGGTGAAGTAGGAGGCGCCCCAGTAGACCGAGAAGGCGTAAACCGCGAGCCAGCCGATCAGCGTCAGAATGCGGCGCATCTCCTCGCGCGGCGCGACGGCGTCGATGTTGCGATCGCGCGTCTTCCACAAATAACCGCCGATCGCGCAGAAGGCGACGAACTCGAGCGGCAGCTCGGTCCACATCAAATTCATCCAATAGGTCTGGAATTCCGGCGCAAAGGAATCGAGGCCGGCCTTCCATCCGAAATATTGCTCATAGATTCGGATGCCGACATAGAACACCAGCATCACGCCCATGGTGATGTAGGCGGGCTTGAAGTTCACGATCGTATCGGTCTCGCCGGCTTGTGCGGCGCTCACGGCTTTTTCTGTGGTTAGATTCATCATTGCCTCTCCTCTTTCGGGCTCAAGACGCAATTGCGGTCCCGAATGGCGCTGGGCCTCCCATTGCTGCGATGTGCGCCGCGCAAGACGCCCGTCTCGCCGCGTGAAGCGGTCAAAGGAGCGCTCGCGCGAAGACCGCTCGCGACTTGCGCAAACCTGGCGGCGGCTTTCACAGCTGGGCGAACTCTATCACGTCGAACACTGTCAACGTCAAGAAAAGTATAGTATTAAACATGCGACAATTTGCACCATATGCTGTTTAAATCTCATTTTATTGCTACAAATATTGAGACGCGATTTTGTATATAATTGATACGCGAGGTCGTCGGCGCGGTTAATAAGAATTTTGATGTATTATAATATGAAACTGCGCCATCTTAGAATGATTTAAGACAGGCTATAGTTAAACTTGCGACATGTTGCCGCAAGTTAAACCTATTGTGCGCCGAATTGAATCGTTGAAAATCGAAACAGCGCTGATCGACAGCGTCCGCCCCAGTTTACGGAGAGGAATCGGATGAAGACTTTGCACTCGATTAATGAACTTGGCTGGGTGGCTGTTTGGATCGCCTTCTGCGTGTTCCTCTTCGCGATCTTCATTCCGACCGTGAACCGAGCGCTCAACCTTTAACCGCCCTCCCCCGGCGCGAACGATCGTCCCGACTCGATTTCCCCCCGAGTCGGGACGATCCCTGTCCGAGCCCAGTCCGAGCGGACACCCGGAGAGGGACGCGATGGCGCAGGCGCCGCCTTGCGAGGCGTCGCCAAAATATCGCGCCGCTTGTGCAGGACGTCTCTGCGCGATCGCACGCCTTTGGGGCGAATCCCCCCTGAAACGCGACAGAGGAAACCAGGAAGGATTTGACGCAAGGCAACAATAACAAGGTGGCCTGAAGAGTATTAAAAGAGAAAAACAAATGAGCGGAAACTCTGAAGAAGACCATCAGGCGAATTATCGCCAGCGGCGGGAAGAATCCCTCCGCCAGCTATTGACCGGAATCATCGACAAGCCGTCGAAGGAAATTGTCGAGGAGCTCAAAAAAGACTTGGGCGTCAGCCGCGCGACCGCCTATCGCATGATGAAGACCTTTCGCACCTGTGGCGCGATCACGGCGCCCTGGACGCGCCCGGTGGGCCGACCGAAAGGCGCGCGCTGTCTCGATCCGCGCCGCGAACAGCTCATCCAGGAAGCGATCAAAGCGCATTATTCGCATGCGCTTCAGCCGAGATTCAAAGCGCTGGTGCAGGACATTCACCGCCGGTGCGAAGAAGAGCTGCTAGCGCCGCCGAACTGGCGCACGATTCGCAAGCGTCTGCGAGACTTCGAGGGCCGCGGCCGCGGCGCGTCCAGCGTGGCGAATTGATCTGGACATGGTTCAAGGGACTTGGCTCAAATGCGGTTGAGCGACATTCCTAAACGGCCGTTGCAGATGGTTTACTTCGATCACGTGAAGATCGACGACTATGTCGTCGACGAGCGGACCGGCGAAACAGGCTATCCGTGGCTGACATTGGCGATCGACGCCAATACGCGCATGGT
>Ga0233425_10001509_pt1 | contig 51779 bp, 43 predicted proteins | sample Watercolumn_Towu_2_FD_181712 | JGI IMG/M metagenome (GOLD analysis project Ga0233425, IMG submission 181712) | Freshwater microbial communities from Lake Towuti, South Sulawesi, Indonesia - Watercolumn_Towuti2014_140_MG | ecosystem: Environmental > Aquatic > Freshwater > Lake | place...
GGCCCCGATGGCCAGCCGGCCGAGTCCGACTCCCGCGAGGTACTGCGCCGGAATCTCAGGCGAGCGGCCGACCTCGGCTTCACGTTCTACGTGGGACCGGAGATCGAGTTCTTCTACTTCAAGAACGCCGACGTCCGGAATGGAAGGCCGCCTGAGCCGCTCGACGGCGGAGACTACTTCGACCAGTCATCGTTCGGTTCTGGCCCCGACCTCCGCCGCGATACGGTCCTCGCCCTCGAGGACGTCGGGATCCCCGTCCAGCACAGCCACCACGAGGTCGCCGCAGGCCAGCATGAGATCGACCTTCGCCACACGAATGCGCTTGCGATGGCAGATGCGATCGTCACGTTCCGCCTGGTCGTGAAGGAGATCGCGGCCCAGAAGGGCATCTACGCCAGCTTCATGCCACGCCCGCACCCCGACCGCCATGGCAGCGGGATGCACACGCACGTGTCGCTGTTCAAGGGCGAGGAGAACGCCTTCTACGACCCCGGCGATGAGATGCGCCTGTCGGTCGCAGGCCGGCGGTTTTTGGCCGGGCTTATCCGGCACGCCGCCGAGATCACCGCGGTCACCAACCAGTGGGTGAACTCCTACAAGCGGCTGGTGCCCGGCTTCGAGGCGCCGGTATATGCCTCGTGGACACGTGGAAGCTGGGGCGACCTGGTCAGGGTCCCCGCGTACCGGCCGGGCCGAGAGGGCTCGGTACGCATCGAGTACCGCGCCCCCGACGCGGCGTGCAACCCGTACCTGGCGTTCAGCGTGATCCTGGCCGCAGGGCTGGCCGGGGTCGAGAACCAGTACCCGCTTCCCGAGCCAGTCCAGGGCGACATCTACCAGATGTCCGACGCCGACCTCGCCGAGCTGGGCATCAGCCGCCTGCCGACCAACCTGCACCAGGCGGTCGCACTCGCGGAGCGCAGCGACCTCGTGCGTTCGGCCCTCGGCGATCGCGTGTTCGACAGCTTCATCCGGAACAAGCGCATCGAGTGGCAGCAGTACGAGCGGGCGGTCACCGATTACGAGATCGCCCACTATCTGGGCAAACTCTAGTGCCTGACTCGGCGTTCCGGCGCCCGGCCAGACAGGGCCTATATCACCCCGACCATGAGCACGCCGCCTGCGGGGTCGGCATAGTCGCCAACATCGACGGCAGCCGAACGCACGCGATCGTTCAGCAGGGACTGGAAGTCCTGATCAACCTGGGGCACCGCGGGGCCTGCGGCTGCGACCCGCGGACGGGCGACGGCGCCGGAATCCTCATCCAGATGCCGCACGCCTTCATGGCCCAGGCCGCCAGAAGCGCCGGTTTCCAGTTGCCAAAGCCGGGACGGTACGGCGTCGCCATGTCGTTCCTGCCCCAGGACGCGGGCCTGCGGCGGCAGGCCGAAGCGGCGATCGAGACCGCGGTCAAGGCCGAGGGGCTCAGAGGACTGGGCTGGCGCGACGTACCGGTCGACCCCCTGGTCGCCGGTTGGCTGGCCCGCGAGGTCATGCCCGCGATACGGCAGTTCTTCGTGGCGGCGCCCGATGCCCTCGATGGCGCCTCGTTCGAGCGCAAGCTGCTCGTGACCCGCAAGCAGATCGAGAACCGGGTGATCGGCCTGTCGAAGTTCAGCCCCGCCGCCGGTTGGGACGACTTCTACATCTGCTCGCTCTCGTCCCGCACCATCGTCTACAAGGGCCTTCTCGTGGCCGATCAGATCCGCGGCTTCTACCCGGACCTCGTCGACCCCGCCATGGTGTCGGCATTCGCGATGGTCCACTCGCGCTTCAGCACCAACACGCTCGGCAAATGGAAGCTGGCGCACCCCTACCGGATGATCTGCCACAACGGCGAGATCAACACGCTACGCGGCAACATCAACTGGATGGCAGCGCGCGAGGAGAGCCTCTCATCCGACCTGTTCAGCGACGACATCCGAAAGCTCGGGCCGACCCACGCCCCGGGCGACAGCGACACCGCTTCGTTCGACAAGACGTTCGAGCTGCTCGTACTCGGTGGGCGCCCGGTCGAGCACGCGGCCGCCATGATGATCCCCGAGCCGTGGTTCGGCCACGAGTCGATGCCCGAGCAGAAGAAGGCCTTCTACGAGTACCACGGCTGCCTCATGGAGCCCTGGGACGGGCCGGCGCTGATCGCCTTCACCGACGGCACGAAGATCGGGGCGACGCTCGACCGCAACGGCCTCCGCCCGTTCCGCTACACCGTGACGAGGGACGGCCTGCTCGTCATGGCCTCGGAGACCGGCGTGCTGGACGTGCCGGCCGACCGCATCGAATACAAGGCCCGGCTGCGGCCGGGCCGCATGTTCCTGCTCGACACCGCCGAGGGCCGGATCATCGCCGACGACGAGATCAAGTCGCGCCTGGCGAGCCGCAGCCCCTACGGCAGATGGCTGCAGGAGAACCAGGTAACGCTGGATGAGCTGCCCGAGCCGCGGCACGTCCCGGGCGTCGACCTCGACACGCTGCTCACCCGCCAGGCCGCCTTCGGGTATACCCAGGAGGACCTGCGCGTCCTCATGGAGCCGATGGCCCGCGACGGCGGCGAGCCGATCGGGTCGATGGGCAACGACTCCCCGCTCGCGGTCCTCTCGGACCGGCCGCTCCCGCTCTTCAACTACTTCAAGCAGCTCTTCGCCCAGGTCTCGAACCCGCCGCTCGATGCGATCCGGGAGGAGCTCGTCACCCAGGTCTCGGTCACGCTCGGCACGCATCGCAACCTGTTCGACGAGACGCCGGAACACTGCCGGCTGCTGCGAGTCGACCACCCGATCCTGACCAACTCCGAGCTGGCGAAGATCCGCGACCTGAGGCTCGAAGGTCTCCGCTGCCGTGGGATCTCCACGTTGTTCAACGTCGCAGAGGGCGCAACCGGGCTCAGGACTGCCCTCGATCGCGTGCGACGCGAGGCCTCCCAGGCTGTCCGCGACGGCTGCTCGGTCCTGATCCTGTCCGACCGGGGCGTCGACGCCGAGCACGCACCCATACCCAGCCTCCTCGCCACCGCCGGGGTCCACCATCACCTGATCCGGGAGGGCTCACGCCTCCGAGTGGGTCTGGTGCTCGAGTCGGGCGAGCCGCGTGAGGTCCACCACTTCGCTGCGCTGTTCGGCTACGGCGCCGGGGCGATCAATCCGTACCTGGCCCTCGAGACCCTGGCCGGCATGGCCCGTACGGCCGATGGCAACGGCTTTGCCCTGAAGCCGGACAAGGCCGAGTCCAACTACATCAAGGCCGCGCAGAAGGGTGTCGTCAAGGTGATGTCCAAGATGGGCATCTCGACGCTCCAGAGCTATACCGGCGCCCAGATATTCGAGGCGCTGGGGCTCTCGCAGACGCTCGTGGACGAGTTCTTTACCTGGACCAACAGTCGCATCGAGGGCATCGGCCTCGACCAGATCGCCGAGGACGTCCTGACGAATCATCGCCGGGCTTTCCCGCCGATGCAGATACCGGCCAACCTCGCGCTCGACGTCGGCGGGCTCTACCTGTGGCGGGCGACCGGCGAGAAGCACATGTACAACCCGGACTCCATAGCGTTGCTGCAGGATGCGGTCCGCCGCAACGACTCCAGGACTTTCGAGGAGTTCAGCAGGGCCGCCAACGACGAGACGAAGCGGCTGTGCACGATCCGGGGTCTGCTGGAGCTCAAGCTCGACCCCGCACAGGAGGTCCCGCTGGACGAGGTCGAGCCGGCGACCGCGATCGCCAGGCGGTTCGCGACGGGAGCGATCTCGCTCGGGTCGATCAGCCGTGAGACGCACGAGACGCTGGCGATCGCGATGAACAGGCTGGGCGCCCGGAGCAACACCGGGGAGGGTGGCGAGGACCACGCCAGGTTCACGCCGGACCCGAATGGCGACTCGCGCAGCAGCGCCATCAAGCAGGTGGCGTCGGGCCGCTTCGGCGTGACCATCGACTACCTGGTCAACGCAAGGGACCTCCAGATCAAGATGGCGCAGGGGTCTAAGCCTGGCGAAGGCGGCCAGATCCCCGGGCACAAGATCACCGAGTACATCGGCAAGATCCGCCACACGACGCCCGGCGTCGAGCTCATCTCTCCGCCCCCACATCACGACATCTACTCCATCGAGGACCTGGCGCAGCTTATCCACGACCTCAAGAACGCCAACCCGGACGCTCGCATCCACGTAAAGCTGGTCGCCGAGGTGGGGGTGGGCACGATCGCGGCGGGCGTGTCGAAGGGGAAGGGCGACGTCGTCCTCATCAGCGGGGACAGCGGGGGCACCGGGGCGTCGCCGCTCTCGTCGATCAAGCACGCAGGGCTTCCATGGGAGCTGGGCGTCGCCGAGACGCAGCAGGTGCTCTGCGCCAACGGGCTGCGTGACCGGATCGTCGTTCAGACCGACGGCCAGCTGAAGACGGCCCGCGACGTGGCGGTGGCGACCCTTCTGGGCGCCGAGGAGTGGGGCATTGCCACCGGTTCCCTGGTGGCGCTCGGCTGCATCATGCTGCGCAAGTGCCACCTGAACACCTGCTCGGTCGGAATCGCCACCCAGGACCCTGAGCTGCGCAAGAACTTCGCTGGCAAGCCCGAGCACGTGATCAACTATTTCATGATGCTGGCGGAGGACCTGCGCCGGTACATGGCGAAGCTCGGCTTCCGCACCGTCGATGAGATGGTTGGACGCACCGACCGGCTGGAGCCGCGCCGGGCGATCGAGCACTGGAAGGCGCGTGGCCTCGACCTCAGTCCCCTGCTCACCAGCATGCCGGTCCTTGCCAACGGCCGGCGCTATCGCTGCGTCGACCAGGACCACGGCCTCGCCCAGGCGCTCGACCACAGCCTGATCCAGGCCGCCGCACCGGCGATCGAACGTGGCGAGAGGGTGAGCGCCACCTTCCAGATCCGGAACCGGAACCGCACGGTCGGCGCCATGCTGAGCGGCCGCCTCGTCAAGCGGCGGGGTTCTGCGCTCCCGGACGGCACGATCAACTTCACGTTCCGCGGCTCGGCAGGACAGAGCTTCGGCGCCTTTCTCGCCGCGGGCCTTACCTTCAGGGTCGAGGGCGACGCCAACGACTACTTCGGCAAGGGGCTCTCCGGCGGCCGCCTGGTCCTCACCCCTCCGCGTGAGGCGACGTTCGCGCCCGAGGAGAACATAATCACCGGGAACGTCAACCTTTACGGCGCGACCGGCGGCGAGGCGTTCATCCGTGGGCTCGCCGGCGAGCGGTTCGCGGTTCGCAACAGCGGCGCCCACGCGGTGGTCGAGGGCGTCGGCGACCACGGCTGCGAGTACATGACCGGCGGGCGCGTGGTCGTGATAGGTCCCACCGGCCGGAACTTCGCGGCGGGCATGAGTGGCGGGATCGCCTACGTGCTCGACCTCGACGGCGACTTCCCGATGCGGTGCAACCGGGAGATGATCGATCTCGAAACCGTCGACGCCGGTTCCGATGACGAAACGCTGGTGCGAGGGTTGCTCGCCTCGCACGTGCGGTACACAGGCAGCTCCGTAGCAGAACAGGTGCTCGACGACTGGAACGATTCGCGGGCCAGGTTCGTGAAGATCATGCCGCGCGACTACCGGCGGATGCTGGGAGTGCTCGCCCGGCGCGAGAAGACCCACGAGCCGGAGCTGATCCGGCATGGGTAAGCCGACCGGCTTCTTCGAGTTTCGCCGGCAGGGACAAACGCGCAGACCCGTAGGAGAGCGGCTCCGGGACTGGCGGGAGGTTTACGAGCCCTGGGCCGAGAAGGACGCCAGGACCCAGGCATCCCGCTGCATGGACTGCGGCGTGCCGTTCTGCAATCAGGGATGCCCGCTCGGGAACCTGATCCCCGACTGGAACGACCTCGTGTACCGCGGCAACTGGCGCGCCGCGATCGACCAGCTCCACTCGACGAACAACTTCCCGGAGTTCACCGGCCGGATCTGCCCCGCGCCGTGCGAGCCCGCCTGCACGCTGTCGATCAATCAGGACCCGGTGACCATCGAGATGGTCGAGAAGGCGATCGTAGAGCGGGCGTGGTCCGAGGGCTGGATCTCGCCGAACCCGCCGGCACGCCTGACCGGTAGGAAGGTGGCCGTCGTTGGCTCCGGTCCCGCGGGCCTGGCGGCAGCGCAGCAATTGCGCAGGGCCGGCCACGATGTCACCGTCTTCGAGCGCTCCGAGTACATCGGCGGCCTGCTTTCGCTGGGCATTCCGGACTTCAAGCTCGAAAAGCAGATCGTGAAGCGCAGGCTGGACCAGATGCGGGCCGAGGGCGTGGTCTTCAGGACGAACGCCTACGTCGGGCGCAATGTGCCCGTCCAGCGGCTCAAGGCCGAGTTCAACGCCCTCGTGCTGGCGGGCGGGTCGACCATCCCCCGGGACCTGGAGGTGCCGGGGCGCGAGCTGGACGGGGTCCACTTCGCAATGGACTATCTGACGCAGCAGAACCGACGCGGCGAGGGACAGGAGTTCCCTGCCGGGCAGATCATCACGGCCGCGGACAAGCATGTCGTGATCCTGGGCGGCGGGGACACCGGCGCCGACTGCCTCGGCACGGCGCACCGGCAGAAGGCGGAGCACATCTGGCAGTACGAGATACTGCCAAGGCCGCCTGACGCCCGCGGCCCGCGGAACCCGTGGCCGCAGTGGCCGATCATCATGCGCACTTCATCGGCCCATGAGGAGGGCGGCGACCGCGACTACAACATCCTCACGAAGTCGCTCACGGGCGAGAACGGCAGGGTCAAATTCCTGAACGCGGTCCGCATCGAATGGAAGCAGCCCGCCAACGGCGGTCGGCCGCAGATGGTCGAGATTCCCGGCACCGAGTTCACCGTGCGCGCCGACCTCGTGCTGCTCGCCCTGGGTTTCCTGCACCCCGAGCACGAGGGGATGCTCAAGGACCTGGGCGTCGAGCTCGACCCCCGCGGCAACGTGAAGACCGACAGCAACGCCATGACTTCGGCGACCGGCGTGTTTGCCTGCGGCGACATGCAGCGCGGCCAATCGCTCGTGGTGTGGGCGATCGCCAGCGGGCGACAGTGCGCCCGCCATGTCGACGAGTGGCTGATGGGCACATCCGACCTCCCGGCCGTGCAGCGCTACGCTCGCAACCTGGTCGCCCTGACGGCCCGGGAGTGACCGGCGGAACGGTCTAGCGTGGCGTCGAGCGTCCGGCTTTCGCGCGACCTGGGCCTGGTCCGGGTCGGCGCGGGGACGCCCGATCTTCGAGTCGCCGATGTCGATGCCAACGTCGAGGGTATCGTTCGCCTGGCGCGGTCGGCGGCCCGGGCCGGCGTGCAGGTGCTCGTGCTCCCCGAGATGTCGGTCACCGGGTACACGATCGGCGACCTCGTGCTCCAGAAGGCTCTACTGTCGGCGGCGAGAGACGGCCTGCAGACGATCGCGGAGCGGACAGCAGCACTCAAGCTGCTGGTCGTGCTCGGCCTGCCGCTCGAGGTGGGCGACCGCGCCTACAACTGTGCCGTGGCTATCAACGGCGGCCGAATTCTGGGTGTCGTGCCGAAGAGCTACCTGCCGTCATATCGCGAGTTCTACGAGACGCGCTGGTTCTCGACCGGCCTGGAGACAGGCACGGACTCCCTCGAGCTTGGCGAAGAGCAGGTTCCCTTCGGGCCGGACCTGCTGTTCTCGCTCAACGGCATACCGGGCGGAGTGGTCGGGGTCGAGATCTGCGAGGACCTGTGGATGCCGCTCGCCCCGCACGAGCATCAGGCGATCGCAGGCGCCACGCTGCTCGTGAATCTGTCGGCGAGCAACGACATCATCGCGAAGGCGGACTGGCGCCGGACGATGGTCGTGTCGGAGTCAGGCCGCTGCATGGCGGCCTACTGCTATGTCTCGTGCGGGCCCGGCGAGTCGACCATCGACGTCGTTTTTGGCGGCCACACGATCATCGCCGAGAACGGCAGCGTGCTCCACGAGTCGAGCCGCCTACTCGAAGGCGACTCGCTTGCGATCGCCGACGTCGATGTCGAGCGCCTTGTTCACGACCGGAGGATGACCTCCAGCTTCCGCGATGCGCCCAGGCCGCCGTCCGCGCCGCGCGTGATCGAGGCGACGGTGCACGACCCCGCCGCCGGCCGTCTTCGCCGCCCGATCGACCCGCACCCGTTCGTGCCCGCCGACCCCGCCGCCCGATCCCGGCGCTGCCGGGAGATCTTCTCGATGCAGGTTGGCGCGCTGGCGGGCAAGCTGCAGGGTGCGGGCCTCGACCGGATCGTCGTCGGCACGTCCGGCGGCCTCGACTCGACCCTCGCAGTGCTGGCCGCGGTCAAGACGGCCGACCGCCTCGGCATCGCCCGTTCCAACATCCATGCCTTCAGCATGCCCGGGTTCGGGACGACCGCCCGGACGCGGTCGAACGCCGCCCGGCTGTGCAAGGCGCTGGGCGTCGCATTCGAGGAGGTGAGCATCACGGGCGCGAGCCGGGCCCACCTCAGGGACCTGGCTCACGCCGGCCGGGAGGACGTCGTATTCGAAAACGTCCAGGCGCGCTACCGCACCGAGTTCCTGTTCAACAAGGCGAACGCCCTCGGCGGTATCCTGCTTGGGACCGGCGACCTGACGGAGGTCGCCCTGGGCTGGTGCACGTTCTCGGGCGACCAGCTGTCGCACTATCACGTGAACGTCTCGGTGCCCAAGACGCTCGTGCAATACCTCGTGCGGTGGGTCGCCGACGAGGAGGTGGCCGGCACACCGGCGCAGGCGGTGCTGTACGACGTCCTCGATACCCCGATCTCACCCGAGCTGTTGCGGCCCCGACGCGGCAAGATCGCACAGGAGACCGAGAAGCTGATCGGCCCGGTCGAGCTCGCCGACTTCTACCTCTACCCCTTCATCCGATGGGGCACCCGGCCGGGGAAGATCCTCTACCTCGCCGACCAGGTGCGCGCGGGAGGCGGATTCGACCGCAAATACTCACTCGACGACCTGCACCACTGGCTTCGGGCCTTCATACGCCGCTTCTTCGCCAACCAGTTCAAGCGCACGTGCATGCCCGAGGGGCCCAAGATCGGGTCGGTCAGCCTGTCGCCGCGAGGCGACTGGCGCATGCCCTCGGAGGCGAGCCCGGACCTCTGGCTCAAGGACCTGGAGTCGATGCATCGGCGGTTGAAGCGCGGGGACTGACACGCCCGCCTTTGACATCCAGAACATCCGTGCTAGTTTCCCCTCCGCCTGCAGTTCCCGGCCGCTGACGCCAGCCACACCCTCGCAGGCACCTGACGACTGACGACCCTGTGCTACGCTCCACGAAGGGAGACCGCCCGATGGCCACCGAGTCGACGAGGACAGCCATGGCCGCCGCCCGCAGCGGAAACGCATCCCCCAACGGCAACCGGTCCGAACGAAGCAAGGCGCTCGAGCTGGCGCTGTCGCAGATCGAGAAAGAGTTCGGGCACGGGGCGATCATGCGCCTCAGCGAGACCGGCGCCCAGGTGGTCCAGGCGATCCCGACCGGCGCCATCGCGCTGGACATGGCGCTCGGCGTGGGCGGTGTCCCGCGCGGGCGGGTGATCGAGATCTTCGGCGCCGAGTCGAGCGGCAAGACGACGCTCGCCTCGCACATCATCGCCGAGTGCCAGCGGGCCGGTGGCACGGCCGCCTATGTCGATGCCGAGCACGCCATGGACCCCGGCTACGCCGCGGTCTGCGGCGTCAACGTGGAGTCGCTCTACATATCGCAGCCCGACTCCGCCGAGCAGGCGCTGGAGATTACCGATTACCTGGTACGGAGCGGCGCCCTGGACATCATCGTGATCGACAGCGTGGCGGCGCTCGTGCCGCAAGCGGAGCTCGAGGGCGAGATGGGCGACGCCCACGTGGGCCTGCAGGCCAGGCTGATGTCGCAGGCCCTGCGGAAGCTGACCGGTAGCGTCGCCCGCACGAACACGTGCGTCATCTTCATCAACCAGCTCCGTGAGAAGGTCGGCGTCATCTTCGGCAACCCCGAAGTGACGCCCGGTGGCCGCGCCCTCAAGTTCTACTCGTCCGTGCGAATCGACATGAGACGTCTCGAGCCGATCAAGTCAGGCAACGAGATCATCGGCAACCGCGTACGTGCCCGCGTCGTCAAGAACAAGGTGGCCGCTCCGTTCCGGGTCGCCGAGCTCGAGATCCTCTTCAAGGAAGGGATCAGCAAAGAAGGCGGGATTCTCGACCTCGGGGCGGAGCTCGGGATACTCCGCAAGAGCGGGTCGTTCTTCTCGTTCGGCGACACTCGCCTGGGCCAGGGGCGGGAGGCTGCCCGCGAGTTCCTGAAGCAGAACACCGACATCCGGGACGAGGTCGAGCAGTCGATCCGGGCCACGTCTGCGACGCGGGCCGGTGCGACGGTCCGTGCGGGCGCCGACGTTGAGGCGTCGGAGGGCGGGGGCGAACCCGCGACGGTGACCGACGACCGGTAATCCGGTAACCCCGTCAGATACGGGGCCGTACGCTAGACTTTTCCCACGGGAGAAGTCAGGTGACCGCGTTCCTGCTCGTTCTGGTGGTAGCTGGCCTGGCCGGTAGCGCGCTCATCTCGGCGGCCGAAGCCGGCCTGGTCTCGGTCAACAAGCTGCGCGTGCGTCACCTTGCCGAGCAGGGAGACCGACGCGCCGAGGCGGTCGTCCGGGTCGTCGACGAGCACGAGAAGTTCTTCGGGACGATCCTGCTGCTCAACAACGTCCTGAACCTGGCAGTGGCGACGATCTTCACGAGCCTCGCGATTCGGGTCTGGGGCAACACCGGACTGGTCGTGGGCATGGCGACCCTCATCACCACCGTGGTAGTCGTTATCTTCGCCGAGCTGATCCCGAAGTCCCTGGCGGTGCACGGCTCGGAGCGCTGGTCGCTGATGATCGGCCAGCCGATCCGCGTCGCCATGCGACTGACTGCTCCCATCGTCCACGTGCTCGCGTTCTTCCCCCGGACGATCCTCCACTTCCTGGGTGGCCGTCAGGCGTTGATCACACCCTCGGTGACCGAAGGTGAGCTCCGCCTCCTGATCGACATGGGCCAGCAGGAAGGAACGCTCGAGACGCAGCATGGCACGATGCTCGAGAACGTCTTCCGGATCGGCGAGGCGGAGGCGCGCGAGGTGATGACGCCACGCAACGAAATCCAGTGGGTGGAAGCCGACTGGACGCTGGCCAACATCCTGGCCAAGTACGGCGACATCCCGCACACACGCTTCCCGGTTTTTGAGGACGACATCGACGACGTGGTCGGCATCATCTCGATCAAGGACGCCATGCGGGCGCTGGCCGAGAACCGGAACCAGATGGACCTGCCCGTCACGACGCTGATGCGGCCCCCGGTCTTCGTGCCGGAGACCAAGCGCCTCGACGAAATGCTGGACCTGTTCCGGCAGGGCGGCCACAAGATGGCGCTGGTAGTCGACGAGTTCGGCGGAATCGCCGGGCTCGTGACGCTCAACAGCGTGGTCGAGCGGGTCATCGGACGAACCGGGGAAGAGGGCAGGCGGCCGCGGGAGCTGTTCGTCACGGTCGACGCCGACACGTTCGAGGTCGACGGAGCCATGTCGATCGAGGAGGCCAACGAGCGGCTTGGCCTTGGCCTCCCCGTGGGCGAATACCACACGATCGCAGGGTTCATCCTCGAGCAGCTCCAGCGAGTTCCCGGGACCGGCGATCGGCTCCGCTACGACGACCTTCGATTTCGAGTCACGGCGATGTCTGGGATGAAGATCTCCCGGGTGCGCGTGCGGAGGCGGGTACCCGCGGCCGAGCCGGTCCCGGCCTGATCCCCGCTTGAACGAACTCCGCTTCCGCGCCACCGTGCTCGCGGCGCTCTCGTCGGCCGGGCTCGACCGCAGCCGGCCGCTGGTCGCCGCCGTATCAGGCGGCGTCGACTCGATGGCTTTGCTGGAGGCGCTCCGTCTCCTCGCACCCGATGAGGGCATCGAGCTGATCGCGGCTCACTTCAATCATGGGCTCCGCGGCGCCGGGTCGGACGCCGACGAGCGGTTCGTCGAGCGGTGGTGCGCCGGACACGGGATTCGGTGCGTGTCGGGCCGCGCCGACACGAGCCGAGGCTCGGCCCACCGCGGCCGGTCGCCGGAGGCCGCGGCGCGCGCCGCCCGGTACGGTTTCCTGGCGCGTGTGCAGGCGGACGCGGGTGCGTGGGCGGTCGCTACCGGGCACACGATGGACGACCAGGCCGAGACGGTCCTGCTCCACCTTCTCCGAGGGTCGGGGCTCGCAGGCTTGCGCGGCATGGCGTCTATCACGATCTTGCCGGCCGGTGCCGGTCTGTCGGCCGTGACGGTCGTCCGGCCGCTCCTGGGACTCCGGCGCTCGGACACAGCGGCGTATTGCGACGTCCGCGGAATCTCGCCGAGACAGGACCCGACCAACGACGACCTGAGCATCCCGCGCAACCGCCTGCGCCACAGGGTGATCCCGCTGCTGGCGGAGGTTAGCCCGGCCGCAATCTCCGCGATAGCAAGGCTCGCCAATGCCGTTAGGGAGGACGTCGACCTGCTCGGCCGGGAGACGGACGCCGCGTGGGACCGTGTCGTGGGCAAAGCCGGCGGAGGCCGGGTGAGTGTGTCGCGCAACAGATTCCTGAGGCTCCACGCCGCGCTTCAGAGGCGCGTGCTGATGCGGATGCACGACGCGGTGGCAGAAGTGGGACGGAGCGACGAGGACTCGCTGGCCCTCGACCACGTCGAGGCCATGCTCGCGCTGGCCCCTGGCCGCGCCGGGACAAGCCTCGACCTTCCCCGCGAGTTGCGATTCGCGGTCGGCTACCGTGCGTTGACGATGTCATCGGGCCGGACTGCCGACGACGGCTGCCCGTTCCCGTTCCGGGTCGGCGCGGCGACGCTGAATGTCCCGGGCTCATTCGATGTCGGGGATGGTTTCACGCTCCGCACTCGTCGCGTGCGGTCGACGCCGGGCACGCGGCCGAGTCGCTGGACGGCCTACCTGAAGCCGTCCACGGCCCGGGGGTTGGCCTTGCGTGCGCGCAGGCCGGGGGACCGCTTCCGGCCAGCCGGCATGGACATCGACAAGAAGTTACAGGACTTCTTCGTCGACGAACGGGTGCCGCGTGAATGGCGGGACAGGGTGCCGCTGCTGGTCACGAATCGAGGGATCGCCTGGGTCGTCGGCTACCGAGTAGCAGACTGGGCCCTTGCCCGCGCCGGACAACCCTCGGTCCGGGTTGCCGCGTCGCGTGGAGGCGCAAGCGAACATCGGTAGTCCCCGCAGCGGCCCGGATTGATCACGCACAGGCAGGCTGTTAGGGTAGTTACATGCAGTTACGTCTTGTTGCACGTGGAGCCGCAAATTGGAAACAGCCCGTACTCAAGAGGAAGTCGTCGATGCGATCAGGGCCTGGAACAGCGAATTGCCTGAATCCCCGGCGATGCAGGAACGTCTCGGCACCTTCCAGCATTTCTACTACGCGCCCGACCTCGACCTGATCGCGCCAAGCAAGTTCATCGGATACCTCGGCCTGACAAGCCGGCGGTACATTCAGCACGCGCGCTCTGACCTCTGGGGCGGCCGAACTGAGCGGGTGTTGCGTCGCTGGTTCGTTGCGTTGCCGGAAGGCACTCCAGAGGAGCGGTATGTCCGGTCCAGGGTCCGCGCCCTCCTGTCGAGGTTTGGCAAATGGCCTCGTTCCCGATCGACCATGCACGCGCCCAGGGGCTGGGGGTTGTCGCAGGCCGTGCTGGCTACGCCGCCGAAGGCGAAGGGCGTCGGAACAGCCTCGACACCCAGGTCCACGGTCCGGGAAGCGGCGATTCCCCTCAAGCGGACGATCACGGCGTCGATCCACCGGAGCGAGGGGTTCTTCGTTGCCGAGTGCGTGGAGATCCCTGTGGTTACGCAGGGGGAGAACCTGGACGCGACGCTGCGCAATCTACAGGAGGCCGTTGCCCTTCACCTCGACGGCGAGGATCCGACCGTCTTCGGGTTGGTTGCAGCCCCTTCGGTCATCGTGACGATGGAGCTGGAACCGGCGCTTGCCTAAGCTACGGAGGCTGTCCGGCAAGGATGCTGCGGCGATCCTCGCTGATTTCGGCTTCCGCGTAGTGAGTCAGAGAGGGAGCCACATGAAGCTGCGGCGCATCGGAGACGACGGCACGCGGCAGACACTGACGATCCCGGTCCACGCTCAGCTGGCCACCGGGACCCTCAACGCCATCGTCCGGCAGGCTTCCAGATTCGTTCGTCCAGACGACTTGCGGCGACGATTCTTCGGGCCGTAACAGCCGTTTGAGAAAGGCGCCCGGCGCCGTCCTCCATGGCCCATACCGCGCGCGCGTTCTCCGGAAGCACCTTCGTCAGCAGCGCCCGCACCTCGCTCATGCCGCCGAGGATGCCGCGGCGCTCGGGACGGAACTGCATCACGACCTCAGGATTCAAGCCCTCGCACGTTTGCCCGGGGCACGCCGCCGAAGCGCAGGCGAAGCAGGCCTCGGACGTCGCCGATGGCAGTCCTGAGGATCTTCACCCTCGAGTCGGGGTCGTCCGTCCACCGCACGGGTATCTCCTTGATCCTGAAGCCGGAGTACTGGCCGATGATCAGCAGCTCGGTGTCGAAGAACCAGCCGTTGTCCTTCACCTTCGGGAGCAATGCCCCGGCCGCCCGCGCGCTGACGGCCTTGAAGCCGCACTGAGCGTCTCTGAACCTGGTGCAGAACATCGTCCGAAACAGCGCGCTGTAGCCACGCGAGGTGATCTCCCGCTTGAGCGGCCGCCCGATCACCACCGAGCCCCTGGAGAGCCGGGAACCGATCGCGATGTCGTATCCGTCGTCGACGATTGCGCCCACGAGATCGGGCAGGTGGGCGAGATCGGTCGAAAGGTCGATATCCATGTAGCAGCGGACATCGGCCTTGCTCTCGAGCCACGCCTTCTTTACGGCCCGCCCACGGCCTCGTTGCTCGAGGCGCATTAGCGCCACCGTGGGGATCGACCGGCCCAGCTCCAGAGCGACCTCCGGAGTCCGGTCCGTCGAGCCGTTGTCGGCGATCAAGATCCGCCAGGCGCGTTCCGGATGCTGGACCAGGAAGTCGTGGAGCCTGCGCACGGATTCCGGAAGCTGGCGTTCCTCGTTCAGTACTGGAAGGACTACATCGACTGTGGCGGTCAATGCAGGAAGTGCCGCGTTCCGGTGAAGACCATGGCGAGACCGAGCCGGTCCGCGGCGGCGATCACCTCATCATCCCGGACCGAGCCACCGGGCTGGGCGACCGCCGTCACGCCCGCCTCTGCCGCTCGTTCCACGCCGTCGGGGAACGGGAAGTACGCGTCCGAGGCAAGCGATGAACCTTTCGCTTTGTCGCCTGCCACGCGCGCCGCCAGGAAGACGCTCGTCACGCGGTTTGGCTGTCCGGCGCCCATGCCGACCAGCATGTTGTCCTTTGCGAGGACGATCGCGTTCGAGTGGACGAAGCGGCATGCACGCCACGCAAAAGCCAGGTCGAGCCGTTCGCGCTCCGTCGGCTGGCGACTAGTGACCGTCTTCCAGCCTCCGGGGTCGTCGGCCCCGTCGTCGGGCCCCTGGACCAGCGCCCCGCCGGAGACCGTGCGGACGTGCCACCGCGCGGCGCCCGCTGGTCTGACACTGAGCACTCTCGTGCGCTTGCGCGACTTGAGTGTCTCCAGCGCGGCAGGTTCGTAGTCGGGCGCCACGATCACGTCGAACAGGACGCCCTTCATTGCGTTTGCCGTCTGCGCGGTCAGCGGCGAGTTGAAGCCCACGATCCCGCCGTAGGCGGACACCGGGTCTCCCGCCAGTGCCCGCCGGTATGCCTCGGCCTGGTCGTCGTGGACCGCCAGGCCGCACGGGTTGGCGTGCTTCACGATCGCCACGGCGTTCTGCGGGAAAGCAGACACGCACGACCATGCGCCGTCGGCATCGAAGTAGTTGAGATACGACATCTCGACGCCGTGCAGCTGTTCGGCGTTCACCACGCCGCCCGTCTCGCCCGGGTTCGAGTAGACGCCGGCGACCTGGTGCGGGTTCTCGCCGTACCGGGGCCGGGTGACGAGCCGCCAGCCCAGTGGGAGTTCCTGTGAAGGCTGGCCGTCGCCGGCCGACAGATAGGCGGCGACCGCACTGTCGTAGACGGCCACGTGCTGGAACGCCCTGGTCGCGAGGCGACGCCGCTCCTCATAGGGCACGCCGCCGGCGGTAAGCATCTGTCCAAGCCGTCCGTAGTCGTCGGGGTCGACGAGGATGACTACGTCGGCGAAGTTCTTGGCGGCCGCACGCACCATGGCCGGGCCGCCGATGTCGATGTTCTCGAGCGCCTCGTCGAGCGTCACCGCGGGGCGGGAGACGGTCTCGACGAACGGGTACAGGTTGCACACGACCACGTCGATGGGCGCAATCCCCTGATCGGCGAGCTGCCGCATGTGGGCATCGACCGAGCGCCGGGCCAGTATGCCGCCGTGGACCTTCGGGTGGAGCGTCTTCACCCGCCCGTCGAGGATCTCCGGCGCCCCGGTCACTTCGGAGACCTGGGACACGGCCAGGCCCGCCTGAGTCAGCTCCCGATGCGTCCGGCCGGTGCTGATCAACTCGTACCCGGCGCCTACGAGCACCCGCGCGAACTCGACGAGCCCCCGCTTGTCGTGGACGCTGAGCAGCGCCCTCATGCGAATACCACCGGAGCCCCGCCATCGCGCGGGACCACTTCGCCGATCCGCCATGCCCCTGGCACAAGCCGCTGCACGTCTTCGGCACGGGCAGCCTCGACGATCGCGATCATGCCGACGCCCATGTTGAACACGCGGAACATCTCGTCGGCGGCGACCTTCCCGCGGCGCTGGATGATCTTGAATACCGGCGGCACTTCCCACGTCGACCGATCGATCCGGGCCGCCAGCCCGTCCGGCAACGACCGCGGCAGGTTCTTGTGCACGCCGCCTCCGGTGATGTGCGCCAGCCCGCGGACCATCGACAGCGCAGGCCGCAGCCCGGGCAGGTAGCTGCGATGCGGGGCCAGGAGGGCGTCGGCGATGCTCAGGCCGTCGAGCTCGGCCGGCCTCTCGTTCAGCGGCGCGACGTCGTCGTCGGATCCAAACACCATGCGGATGAGCGAGAAGCCGTTGGTATGCGGGCCGCTCGACGGAAGACCCAGGAGGATGTCGCCCGCCCGCGTCCCGGCACCCGTCAGCACCCGGTCCTTGCGGACGCTGCCGACGACGAAACCGACCAGGTCGAACTCCGATGGTGCGTACATCCCCGGCAGCTCGGCCGTCTCGCCTCCGATGAGGGCGCAGCCTGCATCCCGGCACGCCTGTGCCACGCCGTCGACGATCTCTTCGACCGCCCGGGGTTCCATGCGGCCGAGGCCGATGTAGTCGAGGAAGAACAGTGGCTCACCACCCGCGGCAAGGATGTCGTTGACGTTCTGGTTCACGACGTCGATCCCGAGGCCGCGGTAACGGCCGAGCGCGGCCGCGATCTTGACCTTGGTGCCCACGCTGTCGGTGCTGGCGACCAGCAGCGTGTCGCCGCCGGGAGGGAATTCGATGGCCCCTGCGAAGAACCCGGCCGGCCCCTTCACGCTCGCGGTGTGCGTGGTGGCTGCGAGGCGATGAATCGCCTTCTTGACGTTCGCTGCCGCGGCCAGGTCGACCCCGGCATCGCGATAGGTCAGCCCCTTCGGGCCCTGGTTCTGACGCATGCTCGCAGACTTCCCGTGTCAGGCGCCGTCGATTGCGCCCGCACACGACCGGCTAGGTTGGCACGCCGACGGTACGCGACACATCGGCCACCCGCCTCTCCAGCTGCATCTTGTCCATCTCGAGCTGGACCGGGATCGGGTAGACGCCGGTGAAGCAACCGCGGCAGAAGCGATTGTCGACGACGCCGACCGCGCGGAGAAGGGCCGGCATGTCGAGGAAACCGAGCGAGTCCGCCTCGATGAACTTGCGGATGTCGTCGACGCCCTTCTGGGCGGCGATCAACTCGGCCTTGCGGCCCATGTCGACACCGAAGTGGCAGGTCGAGATGATCGGTGGCGCGCAGATGCGCATGTGGATCTCTCGAGCGCCGGCGAGTCGAAGCAGCTTGACGACCCTGGGCGTGGTCGTGCCGCGGACGATGGAGTCGTCGACCACGACCAGCCGCTTGCCGGCGATCGCCTCGGGCACGGGATTGAACTTGAGCTGCACGCCCAGGTCCCGAAGGCGCTGGTCGGGCTGGATGAACGTGCGGCCGACGTAGCGGTTCTTCACGAGTCCTTCCCCGTAGGGGATGCCGGACTCGCGGGAGTAGCCAACCGCCGCCGCCGTGGCTGAGTCGGGCACGCCGATCACGAGGTCCGCCTGGACCGGGTGCAACCGGGCCAGCTCCGCGCCCATCGAAAGGCGGGTCCCGTACGCACGCTTGCCGTCGAGCACGCTGTCGGGCCGGGCGAAGTAGATATGCTCGAAGATGCACATCGCATGCTGGCTGCGAGCGCCGGGCCAGCTGTAGGAGTGCACACCTGCGGCGTCGATGACTACCGTCTCGCCCGGCTCGATCTCGCGGACGAACTCCGCGCCGATGTGGTCGAGGGCGCAGCTCTCGGAAGCGATCACGTAGCCCGACCGGAACTTGCCGAAGCAGAGCGGGCGAATTCCAAGCGGGTCGCGCACGCCGATCAGCTCGGTGTCGGTCAGCATCACGAGCGAGTAGGCGCCCCGCAGCCGACGCATGCAGTACGCCGAACGCTCCTGCCAGGTGGATGCCGGGGCGTTGGCGAAGAGCTGGGCGATGACCTCGCTGTCGGAGCTGCCCTCGAACGACAGCCCCCAGCCGGCGAGCTCGTTGCGAAGATCGGCCGCGTTGATCACGTTCCCGTTGTGGCCGAGCGCGAGCCGGACGTTGGGTCCGCGGGCGATGATCGGCTGGGCGTTGGCGCGTTTAGGCGCACCCATCGTCGAGTAGCGGGTGTGGCCGATCGCGATGTCGCCGGTCAGGCTCTCGAGGTCGGTTTCCCGAAACGCCTGATTGACCAGGCCCATCGCGGTGTGCAGTGAGATCGGCCGGCCCGGCGCGGTCGCCGCGATCCCGGCGCTCTCCTGGCCGCGATGCTGGAGCGCGAACAGGCCGAAGAAGGTGATCCGGGAAACGTCTTCGCCGGGGGCGTATATGCCAAAAATGCCGCACGCCTCTCGAGGACGTCCGGCTGAGGGGAGACCAGCTTGCTGTCGTGGTTCAGGCACGCGCCCAGCCCGTGGTCGGCTCACTGAAACATTATAGGCTGCAGGTGCAGCAGGAACTCCCGGTTGCCCTTGTCGCCGAGGATCGGTGACGAGGTCAGCCCGCGCAGCCTGATTCCGTGGTCGACGAGCCAGACGATGAACCGGCCCAGCAGCGTGGCGTGCAGTTGCGGGTCGCGTATCACCCCCGTCCGGCCAACCTCCCCCCGCTTCGCCTCGAACTGGGGTTTGAAGAGCACGACGGCGGTTCCCCCGTGTTTCAGGTGTCGGAGCACGGGCGGCAGGACGAGCCTCAGGGATATGAACGCGACATCCACGACGACCAGGTCGACCCTCTCAGGCAGGTCGAAGCCCTCGCGTGCGTTCACCCGTTCCATGACGACGACCCGCGGGTCGTTACGCAGCGTCGCGTCGAGCTGCCCGTAGCCGACGTCGACTGCGTACACGCGGCGCGCCCCGCCCTGCAGGAGGCAGTCGGTGAAGCCGCCTGTGGAAGCGCCGACATCGAGCGCAGCCCCCGCCGCCGGCGACACGCCGAAGACCTGCAGGGCATGCGCAAGCTTCTCGCCGCCCCGCGACACGAAGCGTGGCCGGGAAACGAGATCGATCGACTCGTCGGCCGCGACCAGCATGCCGGGCGTCGGCCGCACACCCTCGCGGCCCGGCAGCTTCACGTCTCCCGCCAGGATCACGGCACGGGCCTTGTTGCGGGTGTCGACCAGACCGCGCTCTACCATTGCCTCGTCGAGGCGCGTCCTCGCCCGGACCTTCGTCATTGACCGACGCTTCGGCCGCTCCATATCATCCTGCCGTGTCCGTCACAGCCGCCGAGGCAACTCCTCGCAGCATGACCGCCGTCGTCGCCGGCATCGTGAAGTCCTGCCGCCCCCGGCAGTGGTCGAAGAACGGGCTAGTGCTCGTCGCCCTGTTCTTCACAGTCAACCGGTGGTGGTCGCCGGACGATGTTAGCGGCATGGCCGGGCTCGTGGGCCGTAGCCTGCTGGCGCTCGTACTGTTCTGCCTGGTAACCGGGGCGAACTACCTGGTCAACGACGTCTTCGACGCGGAGCGGGACCGTGTTCACCCTCGCAAGCGGAACCGTCCCATTGCGGCGGGCATCGTCCCGATCCCGGTAGCCCTGGCGGCGGCGGCTGCCCTTGGCGGCGCCGGGCTGGGCCTGTCCTTCGTACTTGGGTCCCGGTTCGCGATCGCCGTCATCGTGTACCTGGTCCTGACGCAGTCGTACACATTCCTGCTTAAGAAGGTCGTGATCCTCGACGTGATGGCGGTCTCGTCGGGATTCGTGATCCGCGCCGCGGCCGGATCGCTCGCCATCGACGGCGTCATGGTCGGCGCCGAGGGAGCACGGATGCCGCTCGTCGCCTCCATTTCGCCCTGGCTGTATATCTGCACGGCCCTCGGCGCCCTCTTCATCGCCCTCTCCAAGCGACGTGCCGAGCTCATCGAGGCCGGGGACCGCTCCGCCCGCCAGCGCTCGATCCTCTCCGAGTACTCGGCCCAGTATCTGGACCTGCTGATCGCCATGGTCGCCCCGTCGGCCCTCCTTGCGTATTCGCTCTACACGTTCGGCGGGACCCTGGCCGAGGGCGCCAACGTACCCGACAACAACTCGATGATGGTCACGGTCCCGTTCGTCGCCTACGGGATATTCCGATACCTGTACCTCGTGTACCAGAAGGGACGGGGCGAGTCGCCGGAGGAGATCCTGATCACCGACCGGCCGATGCTGGCGACGGTCGTCCTCTGGCTGATGGCCGCCGCCGGCGTCCTGCTCTACAACCGGTAGCCCGGCCCGCAGGCGAGAGGGCGACGCGACTTGCCGGGCCGGCCCGACTTCTGGAACATCGGGTATCCCCTCCTCGGGGCGCTCGCGTACACGACTGCCCTTGTTCTCGCGACGTCGATTGCGTGGGGCCTGTACCGGCGCTCGAGGATGTGGCGGCTCGGGAAGCCAGTGACCGCCGACGACCTCGGCCCGTGGCGGGCGCGGTGGTGGCGGTTCATCCGGCTCGCGGCGTTCGACTTCGGGGCGCATCGCAAGTTCGTCAGGCGTGAGCCTTTCGCGGGCGTCATGCACTTTGCCGTGTTCTGGGGCTTCCTGATCCTGCTGATCGCCACGACGCTCAGCGCGGTCGAGTTCAACGCCGGCAAGTACTTAGACTGGGAGCTGCCGACTGTCCGCTGGCGGATACAGACCGGGTTCGTCTGGGACGTGTTCGGCGGACTGCTGGCGACCCTGGGCGTGGCGATGGCGGCGTACCGGCGCTACGTGGTCCGTCCGCCCCGGCTCAACACGTTCCTCGAAAACGGTTTCATGCTCGGGCTGCTGGCAGCGCTCCTGCTCACGGGATTCCTGCTCGAAGGTCTCAGGATCGGAGCGACGGAGCTCAACCCCGCGGACGCGCAGCTCTTTGCGCCGGCAGCGGCCGTGTGGTCGCCGGTCGGCTGGCTGTTCGCGAAGGCGCTCGGCAGCGTGGGGCTGAACCCCGCGGCGATGGAGACGGCGCACAGCGTCGTGTGGTGGCTGCACATCGCCATCTACACCGCGGGGTTCGCCTATGTGGCGATCGGGTTCACGTCGCTCGCCCACATCCTCGTGAGCCCGGCGAACCTGTTCTTCAAGCCGGCGCGGGCCCGCGGCGCCCTCAGGCCGATGGGCGACTTCGAGAAGCTGACGACGTTCGGCGCGAAGGACATCGGCGACCTAACCTGGAAACAGCTGCTCGATTTCGACGCCTGCACAAACTGCGGCCGATGCCAGGACCAGTGCCCTGCCTGGGCGAGCGGCAAGCCGCTGTCGCCCCGGAAACTGGTCCAGGACCTCAAGGCGTACATGGTCGAGCGGGCCCCGGCCCTGCTGGAAGGATTGCCGGACGCTGCCCCGGTGCGGTCGATGGTCTCCGATGCGGTCGGCGAGGAAGCCGTATGGGCGTGCACATCGTGCGCGGGCTGCGTCGAAGCTTGCCCGGTGGGTGTGCAGCACATCGACACGATCGTCGATCTACGTCGGAATCTGGTGATGGAGGAGTCGAAGCTGCCCGCGACCGCGCGCCAGGCGCTCGAGAACCTGGAGCAGCGGGGGCATCCGTGGCGCGGCACTTCTCTGACGAGGACCGGGTGGATGGAGGGGCTCGGGATCAGAACGATCGCGGAGAACCCTGGCGCCGAGGTATTGTTCTGGGTCGGCTGCACCGGCGCCCTCGTCGAACGGAATGTCCGCGTCACTCGCGCCATGGCGTCGCTGCTGAAGAAGGCTGGCGTCGATTTCGCGGTGCTGGGCAACGAGGAGCGCTGTACCGGCGATCCGGCGAGACGGCTCGGCAATGAGTACCTGTTCGCCATGCTCGCGGAGCAGAACGTCGAGACGCTCAACCGCCACGGTGTCCGGCGCATCGTGGCGACCTGCCCGCACTGCTTCAATACGCTCAAGAACGAGTACCCGCAGTTCGGGGGCAACTTCAGGGTTCAGCACTACTCGGAGTTCGTCGACGAGCTGATCGCCTCAGGGCGGCTCAAGGCACTCGCCCGCGTCGACGGCGTAAAAGACACCGTCGCCTATCACGACTCGTGCTACCTAGGTCGGCACAACGGCGTCTACGATGCACCTCGCCGGGTCGCCTCGGCGATACCGGGCTTGAAGCTATCGGAGATGTCCCGAAATCGGGACCGTGGCTTCTGCTGTGGCGCCGGTGGCGGACGGCTCTGGATGGAGGAGACCGGCCGGCGGGTCAATCACATGCGTACCGACCATTTCGTCGAGACCGGCAGCGAGACCGTCGCCGTTTCCTGCCCCTTCTGCCTTCAGATGTTCGAGGAAGGGATCTCGGCGAAGGGCCTCGGCGGCGCAAGGCAGGCCCGGGACCTGCTGGAGATCCTCGACGAGTCGACCCTGGATCGGTCGACCGGCTCTGGGAACGCTTAACATCCGGTCCTGACATGGCTACCTCCCGCCGGACTCGCAGGCCCTCGTCGGGGATCAGGCGCGTGAGGACCCGCACGAGCAGCTTTGGCACCAACGGGCGGATCAGCCACGATTCGTCGGCGTACTACCGACGCGCCATCCAGCCAAAGGCCTCGGCAGGGCCGGCCGCGCTCGAGGCCGAAAACCCCGTTCCATCGGCAGCGATCGACCGCATCTGGGTCCATTCCAGCGAGAACATGCATGAGCTGCCGGACCGCTCCGTCCATCTGATGGTGACGTCGCCGCCCTACAACGTCGGCAAGGACTACGACCGCGATCTGACGCTCGATGAACACCGTGCGCTCTTGAAGCGCGTACTCGGCGAGACGTTCCGGGTGCTCGTGCCAGGCGGCCGGGCGTGTGTGAACGTGGCGAACCTGGGCCGGAAACCGTATCTGCCGATCCACGCCTACGTGATCGAAGACGCCCTCAGCGTGGGATTCCAGATGCGAGGCGAGATCATCTGGGCGAAGGGGGCAGGCGCGGGTGTGTCGACGGCCTGGGGAAGCTGGCGTTCGGCTACCAACCCGACCTTGCGAGACACCCACGAGTACATCCTCGTGTTCTGCAAGCTTCCGTTTGCGAGGCGTCCGGCGACACGGCCCGCCAGTTCGATCAGCCCTGCCGATTTCCTCGAGTACACGAAGAGCGTGTGGACGTTTCCGCCGGAATCGGCGCGCAGGGTCGGGCACCCCGCCCCGTTTCCGGTCGAGCTCCCCCATCGCCTGATGCAGCTTTACACGTTCGTCGGGGATGTCGTGCTCGACCCGTTCATGGGTACCGGTGCGACCGCGGTCGCTGCAGTACGCGACGGCCGGCGTTACGCCGGCTACGAGCTGTCCGAGGAGTACGCCGCGCTGGCTGAGTCGAGGATCGAACAGGCGAGGGCTCCGGCCCGGGCCGGAACGCCACCAGGAGTCACACCCGCTACCTAGCGGCGCTGGGGCTGGCACGGTGTCGGTCGTGACCGCTGACGCCTAGAATCGAGTCCCTATGGTGTGGGCTGGCTCCCGGGCGCTGGCGCGGGCGGGCGTGGGCCGCACGCTACCGCTGAGACCGATCGCCGTCGCAGCGGCAGTGCTGGCCGTCGGCATCGGGACCGGTCTCGTCTGGGCGGTTGTATCGGCGCTTCGCACCGCCAGCTCGACCGCGGGCCCGGCCGATATCCTCGCCCCGGCGTCCGGGTACGACGGCCGCATGGCCTGGTCGGAGCCTGCGGCGTACCTGCCGGTCGCGATCGCCGCGCTGACTGCGGCCGCGCGCGTATCGCTGCGTGGACTACCCCTTCGAGCGTGGTGTCGCCTTGCTGTTGCATTGAACGCTCCAATGGTTGCGCCCGGAACAGTACACCAGGAAGGCCACCCGGGTTAACGGCGTGAACGCGAGTCCATTCACGGCAGGCTAAACTCTCCCCTATACCGGAATCGGGTTTGCACCGCCCGCTACAGGAGCCGCACGTGGCAACACCGCTCGTTGGGATCTTGATGGGCAGCAAGTCCGACATGGACACGATGAAACCGGCAGCCGAACTCCTCGAGCAGCTCGGCATCCCGCACGAGGTGAGGGTGATGTCGGCGCACCGCACCCCGGACATGGTGGCCGAATACGCCTCGAGTGCGGAGCGCAGGGGCATCGAGGTGATCATCGCGGCCGCAGGCGGTGCGGCTGCGCTGCCGGGCGTTGTGGCGGCCAAGACGTCGCTGCCCGTGATCGGAGTGCCGATCCAGACCCAGGTGATGGGTGGGCTCGACTCGTTGCTATCGATGGCCCAGATGCCCAGGGGCGTGCCGGTGGCAACGGTCGCCATAGGCAACGCCGGAGCGACCAACTCGGCGCTTCTGGCGGCGCAAATACTCGGCCTGAAGCATCCGGAGATCCGCAAGAGGTTCGTCGAGTACCGGGACGCGGCGCGCCGGGCCATCGAAGAGGGCCGCTGATCAGGCGAGTCGTAATCGCCGCGTTCGACGGCTTGCAGGTGGGGCAGGTCACGCCCCGCCTGATGCCGAATCTGACTCGCTTCGCCGGGCAGGGCACGCGGTTCGTGCGCCATCACGCGGTGTTTCCGAGCGTCACGCGGCTCAACGTCGCGTCGCTCGTCACGGGCTGCTACCCGGCCACACATGGGATCGCAGGAAACCGCTTCGTGATGCGAGACGTCGACCCACATCGACCGATCGACGTGCTGGAGCCCGCGATGAGGCGACTGCAGGAAGTGAAGGGTGTCAGAGCGTTGCTCGTGCCGACCCTCGGCGACATCCTTGATCGACACGGCATGGAGTATGTCGCGGTCGTTTCCGGGACGACCGGCAACGCGTTCTGCCAGCACCCGAACGCCGGCGCCGCGGGAGGCGCGGTGATTCACCCCGACTTCTGCGCGCCTCGAGACCTGGCCGCCCGGCTTGAGGACCAGTACGGTGCCTGGCCTGCCGAGACGATCCCCAACGCCGGCCGGCTCCGCCACGCGACCGACCTGCTCCTCGGATACGCAATCGACGAACGACAGGCCGCCGTGTCGATGGTGTGGTACTCGGAGCCCGATAAGACTCAGCACCAGGCAGGCGTTGGCTCCAGATTGGCGGAGCAGGCTTTGAGCGCGGCCGACCTCGAGTTCGGGCGCCTGATCGCGGGACTGGCGGCGCTACCCGGTGCCGACGACACAGACGTGATCGTCGTGTCCGACCACGGATACTCGACCAGCCTCGGCCCGGTCGACGTTGCCGACGGCGTCCGCGGCGCAGGGTTCCCGAACGCCCCCCAGCCAGGAGGGGTCGCAGTCGCCACCAACGGTGGTGCGGTCCTCTTCTATGTGGCGGAGGCAGACCGTGGAGTGGCCGCGCGTCTCGCAGCCTGGCTGCTGCAGCAGCCGTGGTGTGGGGCGGTCTTCGCCGCAGAACGAGTCGGCGAGATCGGGGGAACCCTGCCGGCCTCGCTGATCGGAATCGACGGACCACGGGGGCCCGATCTGGCCGCCTCGATGGCATGGGATGCAGCGACGGGGCCCCATGGCGCGTCCGGACGGGCCCATTCAGCAGGCGGCGCCATGCCGGGAACCGGCGACCATGGCTCAGCCAGCCGGTTCGAGATGCGAAATACGCTTGTCGCGCGTGGCCCGTCCTTCCGGGAACGCCACGTGTCCGACATCGCGTCCGGAATCGTCGATGTGGCTCCGACCATCCTGCAGATACTGAGAATCACCGAGTCTGGATTGGATGGCCGAACGCTGCACGAAGCTCTGACTTCCGCCTCCGGCCCCGCGATCGAATCTACGGTCCGAACAGTTCGGGCCCGAGTCAGGAAAGGGAGTACAACCCGGACGCTGGCCGCAACAGTCTCGGCGACCAACGGCGTCGCATACCTCGACGAAGCGGGCGATCCACCGGACTGACGGCTCGCATCCGGTCGTTTCTGAACAACCACGCCGCTGTCGATGAGCGTGCGGACTATCTCCCCAGCCATCGCCCGCCGGATGATAATCCCGCCTACCCGGCCGGGCGCCGGCCAAATCTGTCCCGCAGCTGGCCTCGCAGTACCTTGCCCAGCTGGTTGCGCGGTAGCGCAGGTACGAAGTGGACCGCCTCGGGCTTCTTGAAGCTCGCAATCTGCCGGCGGCAGTGCTCGATCAGCTCGCCCTCGGTGACGCGGGCGTCCCGCCTGACGACGACCACCGCCTCGACGACTTCGCCCCACTCGGCGCTCGGCACGCCGATGACCGCCGCCTCGACCACCGCGGGGTGGCGCTCGATGACCTCCTCGACCTCCTCGGGCGAGATCATCTCGCCGCCGCGCTTGATGATCTCCCGGGCACGCCCCTTGAGGAATATGTACCCGTCGTCGTCACGGTAGCCGAGGTCGCCGGTGTGAAGCCACCCGCCCCTCAACGCCTCGGCCGTCGCTTCCGGCCTCCCCCAGTAGCCCTTCATCAATCTCGCCCCGCGGGCCACGATCTCGCCGGTCGCGCCCGGCGGCAACTCCTCCCCTCGCTCGTCGACCACCCTGACATCGACGTCGGGCAGCGGTCTTCCGATGGACCGCAGCCTGAGCCGCTTCCTCTCGACCTCCTCGGGGGTCCCGGTCAGGACGTGGTCCTCCGGGCCGAGCATCGTGATCGTGGCGGCCGACTCGGTCTGCCCGAAGGCGTTGATCAGCTGGGCTTGCGGGAATGCGGCGATGGCGCGTTCCAAGACGTCTCCCGGCATGGCCGCCGCGCCGTAGGTGATCACTCGCAGGCTCGACAGGTCGAAGTCGCCGAACGATGGGTGCTCGACCAGCGCCCTCAGCATCGTCGGGACCAGCATCGCCCGATTGACCCGCTCGTCCTGTACCAGCCTCAGCCAGCTCTCCGGCTCGAACTGAGGCTGGACGACGACCGTCCGGCCGCCGTAGACCGCGGCCATGAGCGCCTGCAGCCCGGCGATGTGGTAGAGGGGGACAGTCAGGATCGTTCGCTCCTCGGAGGCAGGGTCGGGTTCGGCCGGCGTCACGTTCTCGACGACGTACGAAGAGAAGCTGGCGTGCGTGAGGACGACGCCCTTGGGGCGGGCGCTCGCGCCCGAGGTGAAGATGACCATCGTCGGGTCGTCGTCGCCGGCCGATGGCACGGCGTCGGAGGGCGGCGAGCCCGAGACGAGCGCCGTGTAGGGCGTCCAGCCCGCGGGGGCCACCTCGCCGAGGGCTACCGCAAGCGGACGGCGGCCACCGTCGTCGAGGGCCTCGTCGAGCAGCGCCGTGTACCGGCTGCCGGCGATGACGGCGTCGGCGTCGACATCGCGCAGCATCCAGCGAAGCTCGCCGGAGCGTGACCGGAAGTTCAATGGCACGAAGAGGGCGTCGAGACGGGCACACGCGAAATAGGCCTCGGCGTGCTCCGGCGTGTTGACCTCGACCAGCGCGATCCGTTGCCCTCGGCCTACCCCGGCGGCGGCGAGCCCGGCTGCCAGCCTCGCGGAGCGGTCAAGGAGTTCGCCATATGAAACGCGCACCCCGGGGTTGCCGGGCGCGATCAGCGCAGGGCGTTCAGGGACGATGGACGCGGCGATGTTGAGGATGTCGAGCGTGTTCATGTCCGGGTCCGGGATGCCTGACACAGCCTGGCCGCGATGCGTGACTCCACCGCCAGTCCCTCGCTCAGGGGCAGGCGCCACGCGCCTCGCACCGCTTCGCGGGCGAATGCCAGGCCCGTGGCCGGCAGGCTCGCCAGCCTTCGAGCGACGCTGCTTGCCCCGAACGCGAGCCGGGCTCGGGGGACAACCCGTTCTACGAGGCCAATGCGGAGGGCACGGGCGGCATCGAGGCGTTCCCCGGCGAGCATGATCTCGAGCGCACGGCCGGGTCGCACGGCACGGGCAAGCGATTGAGTGCCCCCGGCAGCCGGGAGCAGGCCGAGCGACGTCTCGGGCATCGAAAAGACGCTGTCGGCGGCGGCGATTCGAAGGTCGCAGAGCAGGGCGATCTCGACCCCCGACCCGATCACGTGACCGTGCACGGCCGCCACGGTCGGCTTCGACAGCCCGTAGAGGCGCTCGAACACGTCGCGCTCGCGGCGGACCGCCCGGGCGATCACCTGTGAAGGCGCCGTCCCGAACTCGCTGAGGTCCGCCCCCGAACAGAACCCGCGGTCTCCCGCGCCGGCGATCACGACCGCCCCGACCTCAGGATCGCGGTCGACCGCGTAGAGCGCCTCCCAGAGGTCGTCACGCATCTGCGTATCGAAGGCGTTGATCCGGTGGGGCCGGTTCAGCGTGAGCCACGCCACCGCTCCCCGCTTCTCGTAGACGATCGTGTCCAGCGTGGCCTGCATCATCTGGCAAAGCGCGGCCGGCGTTTCTCGCGAAAGGCCGCCAGACCCTCGGCACGTTCGGGATCCCCGAACAACAGCAGGGCCAGGTCCGCCTCGAGGCGTACCCCGTCATCGAACGGCATCTCCGTCCCCCGCATGACGGACTCCTTCGCGAACCTGCCAGCCGCCTTCCCGCGACGGGCGATGGCTTCGGCGACCGCGCTGGCCGTCTGTTGCAGCCGCTCGGGTCGCACGACCCGAGCGACCAGGCCCATTGCATGGGCTTCTGGCGCTTTAAGCACACGGCCGGTCAGCAGCATGTCGAGGGCGAGGCCCCGGCCGGCGAGTCTCGGGAGGCGCTGGGTGCCGCCGTCGAACGGAAAACCACCCCGAGTGACCTGCCGCATGGCGAAGCGGCTGTTGCTCGACGCTATGCGGATGTCGGCCGCGAGCGCCAGCTCGAGCCCCTGGTCGAAGACATCGCCCTGCAACGCGGCGACGACCGGCTGCGGCAGGTTCGCGACGGCCGAGGCAACCCTCACGTCGTCGAGTCTCTCCCCAGTCGCCGTCAGGGCCGGGCCGCCGGTGCAGAAGTCGGGCCCCCTGGCGCGCAGCAGGGCCACCCGGACCGAGTCGTCGACTGCCATGGCTGCGACGGCATCACGCAGCGCGGCGGCCGTAGCGAGATCGATGCGATTGCCCCGCCCCGCCGACAGCTCGATCTCCGCCACGGCGCGGGACACGGTCAGTCGGACACGCGAGTGGCGCGGCACGCTGTGGAAGCGGATCAGGAGCCGGCGGCGACCGGCGAAGCGTCCCGCGGCTCCAGGCTGAGCTCGATCCTTCGTTCCGAGCGGATCGCCACCACCTTCACCGGCCCGCGCAGCCCGGGCTCGGCCACGATCCGCTGGACCATGCCGATGTCATGGACCGGCCGGCTGGCGATCTCGACGATGACGTCCTTGCGGCACAGGCCGGCCTGCTCAGCGGGACCGCCGTCGTCGAGGTGCTCGACGGACACGCCGCAGATCACGTCGAGCCCGAGCCCGCTCGCCAGCCGCGGGCTGACCGGCGTCGCCTGGCCAGCGAAACCCAGGTAGCTCCGGGCCACCTTGCCGTCCGCAAGGATGCGCTCGGCGACCCATCGGGCGGTCTCGGCAGGCACCGCAAAGGCGACGCTGCTGGACGCGGGTGGTGCGGCGACGTTCAGGCCGACAAGGTGGCCGTGGGCGTCGACCAACGCCCCACCGCTCGTCCCCGGGCTGAGCGCCGCGCTGGTCTGGATCACGTTCTGCTGCAACGATCCGGCGGCGGTCCGCAGCGTCCGGCCGGTCGCGCTGACGATGCCGGTTGTGACTGCGATCTGCCCCCCACCCGGGCGCCCGAGCGCCATCACGAACAGGCCCGGGCGCACCTCGTCCGGGTCCGTCCAGTGCAAGTGCGGCAACCCGGAGGCATCGACACGCAGCACGGCGAGATCGGTCTCGTCGTCGACACCGATGACGCTGGCGGGGGCGGTGAGGCCATCGTTGAACGTAACAGTCACCGACCTGGCACGGCTGACGACGTGCGAGTTGGTCAGCACGAGCCCGTTCGGCTCCACGACGACGCCGCTGCCCGCGCTGCCGATCTCGTAGCCGCGGCTATGGAACGGTGAGGGCACCGGGCCAGGGCGGCTGATTCGCACGCTGACGATCGCAGGCGCCGCCGCCTCGACGACCCGGGTCACCGCCGCGGAGAACTGTTCGAGGATGTTCGCCGGCCCCGACCCGTTCACGTACGGTCCCTCAAGCTGAAACGGGAGCAGGCCCGCATTGTACACAGCGGGTCTGGCGCCCGAGGCGGTCGGCGTTGCGGCCTATCGCTTGGGAAGGACCACCACTCGCCGCTGGTCGCCGTCGCCCTTGCTCTCGGTGCGTACGTCGGGGTGATCAGCCAGGGTGACGTGAATGATCCGGCGCTCTGCGGCTGGCATCGGCTGAAGCTGGACCGAACGTCCGGAATCGGCCACGCGGTCGGCCGTGCGTTGCGCAAGCGACTTCAGAGACTCCTGGCGGCGCTCCCGGTAGCCTTCGACGTCGATCGTGACGTACACCTGGCGGCCAAGCTGCTTGTTGACGATGAGATTCACCAGGAACTGGAGCGCCTGGAGCGTCTCCCCGCGTCTGCCGATCAGAAGACCCGCGTCCTCGCCCTCGATCTCGAACGCGATGACCCCTGCGGCTGCGTCCTCACGTACGAAGGTCGTAGCCACGACCCCCATCGTGCCCAGGAAGTAGTCGAGGATCTCCGTCGCGAGCTGCTCGGCTTCGGGGTCGGGCTCTCCCTTCGCGGGCCCGGGCTCGGCGCCCTCTCGCTCAGCCGCCTCGCCGGACGGGCGCTCCCGTGGCGTCCTGGCTTCGGGGGGCCGGCGCTCGACGGCTACCACGCCACCGTCATCCGCCGCCTCTCCCTCGCCCTCGTCTTCGTCGTCGACGTCCTCGTCTCCTTCGTCCTCTTCGCCGGCCTCCCGGCCTTCCTCCTCGTCCTCGTCTTCCTCGTCCTCGGGCTCATCGCCCCCGGCGTCCGCGTCGTCCTCCTCGCGCTCGACTACCGCCACCGGCTCGGGTACGCGTCGCCTCGGCGGCTCCATACGCGCCCTCGCCTCGCCGCCAGCGCGCGGGCTCGCCGCCGTTTCGGCGCCGGCGAGCGGCGTGACCGAGATGACCGCCGGCTCGCCGCCAAAGCCCAGAATCCCGGCGCGGCCGGGGTTAACGACGGCGATTTCGACTTCTTCGCGCTTGAGCCCGAGAGTGGCGAGCGCGAGATCGGTTGCTTCGGCCACCGTTTTGCCCGTGAACTGACGAGTCGCCATTACCCTGTTTCTCCTTGTCCGGTTCGGACGTCCCGCCGCTGTCGCCGACTGCCACAGCCGCGGGTTGAGGCGCCGCATTGCGCAACCGGAACATCGTCGAACGCTGCTCCGGATCGGTCAGGAACCACTGGATGCCCACTCGAATCAGGTTGGAAAAGAGGATGTACACCGCGAGGCCCGCGGGGAACTGGAACGTGAAGAACGCGAACATGATCGGCATCATCCACAGCATCATCTGGTTCGTCTGCTGCTGCTTCGGGTCCGGCGAAGGCATCGTCGTGATCTTCTGCTGGACCCACATGGAGACGCCGACGATCACGGGCAGGAGGAAGTTCAGCGGCAGCGGCTGCCCGGACACCAGACCGACGAGGTCCATGCCCAGGAACTGGCTCCCCAGCGGCACGCTTGCCTGCGCCGGGTTCCAGAAGTAGAAGGCCTTCGCGAGGGCGGCAAGCCCTTCGGGAGTCGGAGGCACCGCCCGGAAGATCGCCTGATAGAGACCGATCCAGATAGGCATCTGGATGACCAACGGGCCCAGGCACCCGATCGGCGAGACGCCCGCCGACTTGTAGAGCGCCATCGTCTCCGACGAGAGCTTCCGGCGGTCGGGGCTGTCCTTGTACTTTTCCTGGAGAGCCTTGAGCTTCGGCTGGAGCCCCGACATCGCCTTCATCTGTCGGGTCTGCCGGATCGTCAGCGGGATCATCGCCAGGCTGACGATCACCGTGAACACGATGATGCTCAGGCCAAGGCTGTGGAACAGCAGCACGTGCAGCAGCGCAATGCTGTTGATCATCGGCCGCATGATGATCTCGGTCCACAGGATGCCGAGGAACTCCATCAGGAGCACGCCCTCGGCGGCTTCGCGGTCGTCTCGATGCAGTTCACGCGCGCCCGGCTCGATATCGCGAACGTCTGAAGCCGGTCATTGCGGCTGTGGGCGTAGACGAAGCCGTCCCTCGACAGCGGTTGTGCGTCGACCGCCGCCCGGGTGTTGAACTCGCCGAGGCTGCTGCCGGAGCGCAGGTCGAAGAGCCAGATGTCCTCCTTGCTGGACGGCACGCCGAGCAGCGGTGTCCCGGGGCCCTCCAGGACGACGGGGCTGCCGATCACCTGGCCGTCGACCCGCGCTGGAGCAGCCCATGCGGGCTTGCCGCTTGCGATATCGATCGCGTAGACGTCGCCGCCCAGGGTGCCGGCGTAGAGCGTCCCGTCCCGCACGACGGGCTCCGACCACACCCAGCCATCGAGGTCCAGCTGCCACTCCCGGCGGGCGTCCAGCGTCTTCGAGGTGCCATCAGCCCTCCGCGCCTTGTCGTCCAGCTGGTACATGACGCCGTCGAAGTTGCCGACGTATAGCTTGCCGCCGGCGGCCACCGGACGGGCCACGACGGCACCATTGGTCTCGAACCGCCACACGATCCGATCGCCAGCCGCTGTGCCGCTGTCGGCGACGTCGATCGCGTAAACGAGCCGGTCCATCGCGCCCAGGTAGGCGGTGTCCCCGTCGACCACGGGGCCGCCCCACACCTTTCCGCCTACCTCCTGCCGCCACAGGAACCGCTCACCGACTCGCTCGGCAAGCGGCTTCCTCGAATCGGCGGTGACGTCGATGGCATAGAGGTATCCCTTTGCGCTGCGCTCACGCCCGATGTGAGAAGTCCCGAACAGGAGCATGTTCCCATGCAGCGCGAGGGGGCCGACTATCTCCGTGTCGAGCGCGTAGTACTGCTCGCTCCACAGAGGCGTCGCATCCGCCGTGCTGACCGCGTAGATGCGCGCCGAGCACTGATCGCCCCTGCACGTGTAGGCGGCCGCGTAGACTGCTTCATCGGTCACGACCGGCGTGCCGTAGATCACGCCGAACCGCTGGTTCTCGGGCGGGTACGACCACGCAGGGTCCGGCTGCCCGGTCTTCGCGTCCATGCGCAGCAGCCGCCCGTCCCGGGTGGCCTGATAGACCCAGTCGCCGGAAGCCACGGGCGAGGCCCATCCGCCATGCGGCGAGAGATTCCCAACGCAACCCGCGGCCGCAAGCGCGATCAGTGCCAGCAACGCCGCAGACACGGCGTGGCGTGATGCACGTCGCAGCAGGCTCGGACGGCTGATTCTGGCGATGTGTTGAACCGTAATGGCGGCTAGCCGATCCTGGTGACGAACTGTCGAACTCCTGCGTGGCCGCGGTTGGGATGACGGACTTCCGGAACGGGGTCGAGTCCTCCGGCGTGCCAGGGCCCGCATCTGGCAAGTCGTCGAAGCGCGAGCCAGCTGCCGACCAGACTCCCGTGGCGAGTTACCGCCTCCAGTGCGTAGTCCGAACAGGTCGGCAGGTACCGGCACTGACCGGGCCAGTACGGCGACACCGCGGCCTTGTAGAGCCGCAGCAGAACGATCAGGAACGGTCTCACGTGCTCGCTTCCGTCCCTCGCGTGTATAGATCGAGGCGCGCGCCCAGGCGCTCGAGTGATGCCGTTATCTCCTGGTATGTTGCCAGCGCGGCCGCCGGGCGGGCGGAGACCACCACGTTCCATCCCTCCGCAAATGGCAGCGAGTCGAGCGCTGCCCGGATCCTTCGTTTCAGCCGGTTCCTGACGACGGCCCCGCCGACCCTCCGGCTCACGGCGAGACCGAACCTGGTTGTTTCTCGATCGCTCCGCGCCGCTCCGACGTTGAAATAGCGGTCGCTTGCGCGGGCGCCTTGCTCCCTGACGTTGTCGAACTCGGAGCGGCGGGTGAGTCGCCTGGCACGGCGCATGCGAGTGCCGGGCCGCTGCGACTGCAGTCTAGACGGTCAGCTTCGCCCGGCCGCGCGCACGGCGCCGGCTGAGCACCTGCCGCCCGCCGCGCGAGCGCATACGTGCGCGAAACCCGTGCACGCGGACGCGTCGCAGCTTCTTCGGTTGATATGTCCGGAACGTCATTGTCCGCCCCTGCCCAAACACTCGGATTATACATACTCGTCGTTGACTGACCCGAGGCCCGTTCATACAATTCGAATTACTGTCGGCGCCGGTTTCTTATGACAAGAGCAGGTATGGTGAAAGCATGGCTGTAGCGAGCGAGCAGGTAGGCACCAACGGTCATGCGGGAACCGCAGCGCTGAACGACGCTCTCGTCCTCTACATGCGCGAGATCGCGCCCGAGGACCGCAAGCGTGTCCAGGCCGAGCTGTCCCGGTTCCTGCGATGGGTCGGACCCGACCGAAAGGTCGCCAGCCTGGCCGCCCCGGAGATCGGCGAGTACAGCGATCTGGTGAGCGCCCGCGGCACCGCCCCCGACGCCGTGACCCGGCTCGAAGTGGTGAAGAAGTTCCTCGGATATCTCAAGAAGCAGGGCATGGTCGATGTATCGCTCGCCCAGCACCTGCGCCTGCGGAAGGGCCGGAGCGGCGCCGGCCGCAAGGGCCAGTCGACCATCGAGCGGACGGTCGTCCGGCTGACGCGACAGGGGCATTCCGAGTTGCTGTCGAAGCTGGCGGAGTATCGCGACGAGCGCCGGCAGCTGGCGGACGACATCCACCGTGCGGCGGCCGACAAGGACGTCCGCGAGAACGCGCCGCTCGAGGCGGCCCGCGAAGCGCAGGGACTGCTGCACAGCAAGATCACCGAGATCGAGGCGACGCTCCAGGCGGCCGTCGTGATCGACGACACGACCGAGACGAGCGGCGCCCGCATCCGGCTCGGCAGCACGGTCGTCATCCAGGAATCGGGCTCCGGCCGAACGACCACCTGCCAGATCGTGGCGCCAAGCGAGGCGAGCCCCCTCCAGTCGAAGATCTCCAGCGCCTCACCGGTGGGTTCCGCCATACTCGGGCGGGCGCCGGGCGACGAGGTGAAGGTGCGCACCCCGCGCGGTATGCAGACATACACGATCGTCAAGACGGCCTGATGATCCGATAAACAAGAACTGGGCGCTTTTCACAGCTGCCCTGCTCGTAACCGTCCCGGCCCTCGCCGCCCGGACACTGTTCGAGATCGAACAACCGGCCCTGGCCTCTCTTGTGTTCGGGATCGGGATCGTCGGCGCCGCCTTCCTGCTGGCGTGGGCCGCCGAAGCTGCGCAGACGCTGATCTCGGCCGGTCTCGCCATCGCCGCGGTCGCCCTGCTTACGATCCTCCCCGAGTACGCGGTCGACATGACGTTCGCATGGAAGGCGGGTGCCGACCCCGGCCTCGCCGCCTACATGGCCGGCGGTCCCGAACCCGAGGCCTTCGCCCTTCCGGCCGCCAACCTGACCGGCGCGAACCGCCTGCTGTCCGGGCTCGGCTGGCCGGTCGTCGTGCTCCTCTTCTGGCTGCGGTCCCGCCGGCCCGTTCAGCTGACACCGGCGGTCACACCCGAGGTCAGCGTCCTGGGGCTCGCCGCGCTCTACTCGGCCTGGATGTTCTGGCGGTCCGAGATCGCCCTGTACGACGCCGTGGTCTTGATCCTGCTGTTCGGTCTGTACCTGTGGCTGATCTCGCGCACGGGCGATGGCGAGGCCGAGGAGCTCCTCGGACCCCCGGCCGAGATCGTCAAGCTCTCCCGCCGCGCTCGCAGGGCCGTGATTGCCGTCCTCTTCCTGTTCGCCGGAGTCGTTGTAGTTGCCTGTGCGGAGCCGTTCGCCGACGGACTGGTCCACACCGGCGAGCGCTTCGGCATCGACGAGTTCATCCTCGTGCAGTGGCTTGCCCCGCTGGCCTCGGAAGCCCCCGAGATGCTCGTGGCGGTGATCTTCACGCTGCGCGGCAAGCCCGTGTTCGGGATGGCGGCCTTGATCTCGGCAGCCGTCAACCAGTGGAGCCTGCTGGTCGCCTCCCTGCCAATCGTGTTCAGCCTCTCGGCAGGCCACGCCCTCGCTCTTCCACTCGACGATCGCCAGCAGGCCGAGGTCTTTCTCACGATGGCGCAGATCATCTTTGCGGTGATCCTGATCGCCAAGCTGCGCATCGGGTTCCTCGGCGCGGGCGTGCTGATCGGTCTGTTCCTCCTGAACCTCTTCCTGCACACGACGCGGGACCGCTACTACATGGGCTTCGCCTTCCTTGCGATCAGTGCGATCACGCTCGTCGTCGACCGTGAGCACGCACGCGCGCTCCGCGACCGGGCCTCCGGTTTCGCCGAAATGGTCCGTGAACGGACGGGTATCGCCCGCGCCGAGGGCCACCCGGCGCGACCTGAGGCGCAGGAATAGTGCCCGCGCCCACCGCGTCGCCGGACATGGCCGATTTGCAGCGGGACCTCCGGCGGCGGGTCGCCGGCGAGGTCCGGTTCGACCCCTACAGCCGTGCGATGTACAGCACGGACGCATCGATCTACAGGATCGAGCCACTCGGAGTCGTGCTGCCCAGGGACGCCGACGACGTGCAGGCGGTGGTCGAGATCTGCCATCGGGAGGGCGTCTGGGTGCTCCCGCGCGGGGGCGGCACCAGCCTGTCGGGCCAGACCGTCAACCGTGCGGTCGTAGTCGACTTCTCGAAGTACATGCACGAAGTCCTGGAGGTGCGGCCCGAGGAGGGCTGGGTCAGGACGCAGCCCGGGATCACGCTCGACGAGCTCAACCGGCAGTTGAGAACCCACGGCCTCTTCTTCACGCCCGACCCGTCGACGTCGAGCCGCGCCAACGTCGGCGGCGCCATGGGCAACAATTCGTGCGGCGCCAACTCGATCCGCTACGGCAGGACGGTCGACCACATCCGCGAGATGGACGTCGTGCTCGCGGACGGGAGCCGCACCAGGTTCGGGCGGGTCGAAGGACCGGCGCTGGAGACGAAGCTCGCTGCCAGAGGCCTCGAGGGCGAGATTTACCGGTCGGTGCGGCAGATCGCGAACGACAGCCGCGAGGAGGTCGGCCGCCGTTTCCCGAAGATCCTGCGGCGCAACGGCGGATACAACCTGGACCGGGTGCTGTCGGATGGAGGCATCGACCTTACGCAGATCATGGTCGGTTCGGAGGGCACGCTCGCGGCGGTCACGGCTGCGAAGCTGCATCTCGAGCGGGTGCCGAAGGCCAGGGCGCTCGCGGTCGTCCATTTCAACGGGATCATCGAGGCGATGGAGGCGACGGTCGCCACGCTCGAGGAGTCTCCGACCGCCGTCGAGCACGTCGGTTCGATGATCCTGCGGGAGGCCCGACGCTCCCTCGGCTTCGCCCGGAACCTGGGCTTCCTGCAGGGAGATCCGCAGGACATCCTGGTCGTCGAGTTCTCGGGCGACAGCGACGCCGAGGTGACCGCCGGCCTCGACCGGCTGGAGGCCCGGCTTGCCCGGCAGCGCCTCGGCTACGCCACGACCAGGGTCCTGGCGCCCGCCGATCAGCGTCAGGTCTGGGCAATGCGGCAGGCCGGCCTCGGGCTGATGATGAACGTGCCCGGGCCTGCGAAACCGCTGCCGTTTGTCGAGGACACCGCCGTCGCCCCGGAGAAGCTGCCGGAATACATTCGGCGGTTCGACGAGATCATGAAGAGGCACGGCAACGAGGCCGGCTACTACGGCCACGCAAGCGTCGGCTGCCTCCACATCAGGCCGGTCATCGACATCAAGACGCGCGCAGGCATGGAGAAGCTGCACGCGATTGCCGGCGATGTCGCCGACCTCGTGCTCGAGTTCGGGGGCGCCATGACCGCCGAGCACGGCGACGGGATCGTGCGTGGCTTCTGGACCGAGAGGATGTTCGGGCCGGCGCTGACGCAGGCGTTCCGGGATGTGAAGAAGGCGTTCGACCCCCGGGGCATCATGAACCCCGGCAAGGTGTTCGATACCCCCCACCTGCTGGCGAACCTCAGGTACGACGATAGCTACCGGACCCAGCCGGTGAGCACCCGGCTGGGCTTCCGCAGGGAAGGCGGCTTTGCGGCGGCGGTCGAGATGTGCAACGGAGTGGGTGCGTGCCGCAAGCTGAACGCCGGGGCGATGTGCCCGTCGTATATGGCGACCCGCGAGGAGGAGCACTCGACGCGCGGTCGGGCGAACGCCCTTCGGGCGGCCCTTTCCGGAGCTCTCCCGCTCGACCAGCTGCACTCGAACCGGATGTTCCAGGTGCTCGACCTCTGCCTGGAGTGCAAGTCGTGCAAGTCGGAATGCCCGTCGGGCGTCGACATGGCCAAGATCAAGTACGAGTTCCTCAGCGGGTACTACCGGACGCACCGCGTACCGCTGCGCTCGCGGTTGGTCGCCGGCATCCACCGGCTGAACGGCCTGTCCGCTCCCGTCGCACCGATCGCAAACCTGGTCAACAGGTCGGCGCCGGTCCGGCTGCTTCTCGATGCAACACTCGGCTTCGACTACCGGCGACCGGTGCCAGCAGTCACCCGGCAAACGTTTCAGAAATGGTGGGACCGCCGGGCTGGAACCGGACACGCCCGGGCGCCACGCGGCCAGGTCGTCCTGTTCCACGACACGTTCATGAACTTCAACTACCCGTCGATCGGGATCGCGGCGACCCGCCTTCTCGAGGCGCTGGGCTACGATGTCGTCGTGCTTCGAGAACGCAAGTGTTGCGGCCGGCCCATGGTGTCGAAGGGGCTGATCGAGCGGGCATCACGGAACGCCCGTCACAACGTCGACCTGCTGTACCCGTACGTCGAGCGGGGCGTCCCGATCGTCGGCTGCGAGGCCAGCTGCGTGATGGCGATCAGGGACGAGTACCCCGATCTACTCGACGACGAACGGGCGCGCGCTGTCGCTGCCGGCACGACGATGGTCGAAGAGTTGATCGTGAAGGCGATCGTCGATGGTGGACGAGTCCCGGCGTTCAAAGACATGAAACGTGATGTGGCATTTCTTGGGCACTGCCACCAGCGTGCGCTCACCGGCACGGCGGCGTCGCTCAGAGCCCTTCGCCTCCCGCCCGGATACCGGGTCAGCGAGATCAACGCCGGCTGCTGCGGCATGGCGGGTTCGTTCGGCTACGAGAAGGAACACACAGGGGTGTCGATGGCGGCGGGCGAGGACCGGTTCTTCCCGTTCGTGAGGAGCGCGCCGACGGACACTGAGATCGCGGTGACCGGCGTGTCGTGCCGAGAGCAGACCTACTTCGGGACCGGGCGGAGGGCACGCCACCTTGTCGAGATGCTTGCCGATGCTCTGAAGGAGCCCTCCGATGCCGCCTCGTAGGACACGGCCGGCCGGCCGGCCGATCGCTGGCCGCACCGCGGCGCCGTCGCCCCGCTCCCCGGCCGGCCGGCAGGTCCTTCGTGCCGCCGCGTCGACCTCGTTGCTTGTGCCACTCGACCGCACTGAGACGAGCGCGACCGTTCTCGTCTATGCGATCGAGCTTGCGCTGGCGATCAAGGCGCGGGTCGTCCTTCTGACCGTGCTGCCGGAAGACGCCGGCGTTGCCGGGCACAAGGAGACGGACCGCTATCTGGCTGCGATTGCCCGCGGCCTCGAATACCGAGGCGTGGCGCACGACACGCGCGTCACGGGCGGCGAACCCACAACCGAGATCGGCGCTGTCGCCGCGGCCGAGCGCTGCGAGCTGATCGTGATGACTCCTCACGGCCGTGCGGGCGGCCCTCCGTCACTTCTCGGCGGCACCGCCGACCGCGTCGTCCGCTCGTCGGCCGTCCCCGTCATGCTCGTGCGGCCCGATCATGTCCAGGCGACCCTGTCGCACTGGTCCAGCCCGCCGCCTTTCATCGTCGGCCTGGACGGGTCCGCCCTCGCTGCGACCGCAGTCGGGTACGCGGCCGGCTTCGCCCGCCGGCTTGGCAGCGAGCTGGTGCTCGTGCGGGCGATCGAACCGGCGCTCCCCCTCGGCGGCGCCGCCTCTTACTACCAGTCGCCATCGGACATCGCGATGAACTACCTGCGGGAGGTCGCCGATGGCCTCCGGCCTTCAGGGCTCACGGTCAGCTGTGAGGTGTTACTGGGCCCTGCGGAGCGCGAAATCGTCAGGGCGGCCACGGAGCGGCCCAACGCCGTCGTCGCCCTGTGCACGCGCGGCTACTCAGGTCGGAAGGACTGGGTGCTCGGCAGCGTCACGGACGCGGTCGTCCGCTCGATCGGCTGCCCGGTCCTCGTCATCCCTCCCGCCGCGGCGTCGTGACGGCCGGCTACCTGTACACGTCCCTGCGGTGTCCGATCTTGAACACGGTAACCGTGAGGGCCGCGTCGTCGACCTCGTAGACGATCCGGTAGTCGCCCTGTCGGACGCGGTAACGGTCCCGACCGGTTATCTTCCGAACGCCCGACGGGCGCGGCTTTGAAGCGAGGGCTCTGACCTGGTCCGCAAGCCGACGCCTGTCGCGGACCGGGAGTGCTTCCAGCTCGCGTACCGCCGATGGTTTGATGAAAACGCTATAGCTTGCCACGACGGCGGAGGTCCTTCAGGACCTGCTCGAATGACAGGCTGGTTTCGCCGGCCCTTGACTCGAACGCCTCGAGGTCTGCCGCATCCTCTGCAAGGCTCTCCCGCACCGCGGAGTTGACCAGCTCGGATAGCGTCGTCGCGGACTCCGCCGCCTTGATCTTCAACGCCCGGTGCAGCTCAGGGTCCAGATAGATCGTCGATCGACGCGATTCGCTCATGGCAATAACCTCATCCGTGGCTGCCGCTGGTCGCACCATAGCGTTCTAGCGCTGAAGCGTCAAGACGTCGCCGTCACCCTTCATATTTCCTCAAGGATTCGATGGTCGAATCCTGACCGGCCGCTCTACCTGCGCGGCTTCAGATATCACGCTTTCCGCAGGGGTCCGTCGAAGTGAATTCAATCCTTCTAGCGCTCAAGGGGTCCGTCGTCCTTCAGGCGTTGACCGGCGCCGTTGTGATAAGCGCGCTGGGTGCCGCGCCGTAATTCCCGCGTAACGAGAGCCACAGGATTCCTGAAGGAATCCCATCCAGACTGACCTCGTCCAAGTCGAACGACCGAACCCGAAGAGACGAATCCTCAGGAAAGGAGCCAGCAGTGAAGATCAGCAAGCGGTTCGTTCTGGGCCCCGCGCTCGCCGTGGCGGCCGTGGCATCCGTGATAGGCGGCGTCGCAGCCGCGCAGTCGACCGGCGAGGCGACCCCGACGCCGAAGGACCAGGTCATCGAAAAGGCCGCCGAGCAGCTTGGCGTCGACCCGACCGTCCTGGGCGATGCCATCAAGCAGGCTCAGCGGCAACTCCGGAACGAGAAGCTCGACGCGTACCTGGCGGCGGCCGTCACGGCCGGCACGATCACCCAGGACGAGGCCGACGCCATCAAGGCCTGGGTACAGGCACGGCCAGCCGCGCTCGACAAGCTCGGTCACGGCATGTTCGGGCTGCCGGGACTCCATGGCCGCGGTCACCACGGCAAGCACGGTTTCGGCCGGCACGGCGGCTTCTTCCGCTACTCGGTCCCCGAGACGACCCCATCGACACAGTCGTCGACGAACACCGGGGTGAACCTCTAGCACGCCGTCCGTTCTGAAGATCCTGGCGCCTTCGACACCCACCAACCCTGAGGCGCCAACTCCCTCGAAGGCCGGCCCGATTCCTCCCCGGGCCGGCCTTCGGCTCTTCCGGTGCGGGCGCGATGCGCGGAGGCGATGACTCAGGCGATCCGGCTAAGCGCGCGGCCGGCGGCCTCGACCGTCTTTGCGATGTCGGTCTCGGAGTGGGCGAGCGAGACGAACCAGGCTTCGTACTGCGAGGGTGGAAGGTAGATGCCCTCCTCGACCATCGCGTGGAAGAACCTCGCGTATTTCTTCGCATCGGATTGGGCCGCGCTGTCCCAGCCGTCGACTCGACGGTCCGTGAAGAAGACGGTCAGAAGCGAGCCACAGCGGTTGATCGTCGCCGGCACCTCGTGCCCGGAGAAGGCGTCGCTCAGTCCGCCTGCCAGGCGAGCCGCGGTCGCTTCGAGCACGCCGTAGGCACCCGGAGCCTTCAGCTCCGTCAGCGTCGCCAGCCCGGCGGCCATCGCCAGCGGGTTGCCCGAGAGCGTCCCGGCCTGGTACATCGGCCCCAGCGGCGCCACCTTTGCCATGATCTCCGCGCTCGCGCCGTATGCACCGACCGGCAGCCCGCCCCCGACGATCTTCCCGAGCGTCGTGATGTCCGGCTCGACACCGTACAGGCCCTGCGCCCCGCCCCAGCCGACCCTGAACCCGGTGATCACTTCGTCGAAGATCAGCAGCGCCCGATGCCGGCTCGTGAGCTCACGCAGACCCTCGAGGTATCCGACAGCCGGGAGCACGACCCCCATGTTCCCGGCGACCGGCTCGACGATCACGGCGGCGATCTCACCCGGGTTCGCCTGAAACAGCGCTTCGACCGCAGGCAGGTCGTTGTACGGTGCGACCAGCGTGTCGGCAGCGTAGGCCGGATGTATCCCCGCGCTGGTCGGCACGCCATGCGCCGCGGCCCCCGAGCCGGCCTTCACCAGCAGGGCGTCCTCGTGCCCGTGGTATGCCCCCTCGAACTTGACGATCCTGTTGCGCCCGGTAAACGCCCTCGCAAGCCGCAGGGCGCTCATCGTCGCCTCGGTCCCCGAGTTGACGAACCTGACCATCTCCAGCGAGGGCATCGCCGAACAGACAAGCTCGGCCATGCGCACCTCGACCTCCGTGGGCGCCCCGTAGCTCGTCCCGCGCCGGGCTGCCTCTTCGACCGCGGTGACGACACTCGGGTGGGCGTGTCCCAGGATCAGAGGGCCCCACGAGCACACGTAGTCGATGAGCTCGTTGCCATCGGCATCCCAGACCCTCGAGCCAGCCCCGCGGGCGAAGAACAGCGGGGAGCCGCCGACCCCGCCCCACGATCGGGCCGGGCTGTTGACGCCGCCGGGCAGGAGGCGGCGGGCGCGGGCGTACAGCTCCGAGGAGCGGTCGGTCTTCACTGGCGGACACTACTCTTCGAGGTCGAAGATCCTGGCGACCGCCGAGGCGACGTCCCGATCGCCGCTGGCGCGCATGAGCTCGATCGGATCGGCCAGTATCCCGTTCACGAGCGCCCTGGTCATCGCGTCGAGCACTTCCACCTGCTCGGGTGTGAGGTCCCGGAGCCGCCTCAGCGCCCGGTCTAGCTCCCGCCGCCGTGCGGTTTCGGCCCGCTCCCCTAGCGCCCGGATCACCGGCTCGGCCTCCACGCTCGTCAGCGTCTCCTTGAAGCGCTCGACCTCGCGATCGATGAACTCGTCGGCGGCTTCCGCTGCCACCCTTCGCGCGGCGCGATGCTCATCGGCGATCGCCTGCAGGTCGCCCAGACCAAACATCGTCACACCTGGCACTGCCGCAACCCCCGGCTCCACGTCTGCCGGCATCGCCAGGTCGAGAATGAACAGGGGCCGCCCCGGCCGGGCGCTCAGGGCCCCCCGGGCCATCGCTTCGGAAACGACCGTCACCGGCGATGCGGTGCACGTGATGACCACGTCCGCATCGGCCATCGCGGCCGCCAGACCGGAGAATGGGACTGCGACGCCATCCATGTCCCGGGCGGCTTCCTCGGCCCGGGCCGGCCTCCTGGACGTCACGGTCAGCGACCGTATCCCAATATGGCGCAGAGTCCGCGCCGCTAGCTTCCCCGTCTCGCCTGCGCCGACGAGCAACACATCCTTCGATGCCAGCCCCCCGGCCGCTCGCTCCACGAGCTGCACGCCGATCGACGAGATCGACAGGCGGTTGCGGTCCAGCCCGGTGTCGTTGCGCGCCCTCCGCGCCACCCGCAGGGCGTAGTGGAAGACACGCGAGAGCGCCGGCGACACCGTCCCGGCCTCGCCGGCGTGCCTGAGAGCCGAAGCCACCTGCCCGGCTATCTCCCCTTCGCCAAGGACCATCGAGTCGAGCCCGGTGGCAACGCGGAAGAGGTGTCTGATGGCCTCATCGCCACTGAGCGTGTACAGGTGCCGCGCGACGTCGTCCGGCGCCGGCGTCGACCGTTCGTCGAGCTCCCGGAAGAAGTCGGTCACGCGCGACCCCACGGTCTGCGAGTCCGCGTCGATCGAGTAGATCTCGGTGCGATTGCAGGTGGAAAGAATGACCCCCCCACCCGCCACCAGCGAAAGGCGCTGGAGCAGCCCGGGAAGAGCCTCGTTGCCGACGGCCAGCCGGGCAAGCCGGTCGACCGGTGCGGTACGGTGGTTTATGCCTGCGACGAAGTACTGCAAAGCGTCCGAACAGCTAAGTTAGCACAGGTTTGCCTGTGCTACGATCCGGCCATGATGCGGACCATTCCGCCGCCGGCCGATCGCGGATATGCCCATCCCGAGCTTTTCGTGACGACCGAGTGGCTGGGCGAGCACATCGACGACCCCGACGTCCGCATCGTCGACACGGACCGCCCGGATGCATACCAGCGTGCACACATAGCAAACGCGGTAGGGGTCGTCGACAACTACTACAAGGGCGGCCCTGACCGCGTGCATGTTCAGTCCCCGGCCGAGTTCGCCGCCACTATGTCGTCGCTCGGCATTTCCGATGACACGCTCGTCGTCGCCTACGACTCGGACCTGCACTTCGCACCCCGCCTGTTCTGGGCGCTCAACTACTACGGACACCGCAATGTGAAGGTCCTCGACGGCGGATTCCCGAGGTGGTTCGCCGAGGGCCGGCCGGTGAACCGCGCCGTCCCGACCGTTGCCAGGGGCCGGTTCCAACCACGGCCACAGCCAGACTGGATCGCAACGAAGGACCAGGTCGTCGCCTGCTTCCATCGGCCCGACACGGTGCTGGTCGACGTTCGGACCGACGAGGAGTGGTCCGGGCAGAACGCACGTGGCACGAAGCGGGGCGGCCGGCTACCGGGCGCCGTCCACCTAGAGTGGAAGAACTTCGTCGAGTGGGGCGACGTACCTGTGCTCAAGAGCGGCGACCAGATCCGCGCCCTCTTGAGGCGCAACGGCATCACATCCGACAAGAACGTCGTCACCTACTGACAGGGCGGCATCCGTGCGGCGCACGGACTGTTCGTCCTGAGGCTGATGGGGTTCCAGAACGTGAGGAACTACGACGCCTCCTGGGCCGAATACGGAAACGCCATCGAGTCGCCGATCGAACGTTAGCCGGCGTTTCGGCCCCTGGCTCCCGCTGGCCGTGATAGGCGCTCTCGCCGTGGGCTGCGGCAGCGATGTCCGGGCGACCCCGACGACGGCGGCCGACGCACCACGGTTCGAGATCCGTGAGGCAAACACGCCGGCCGTCGAGTTCCCAACCCCAGTACCGTCGAAGTTCCGCCGGGCGCCCGCGCTGGCCGGGCTGACGGGATGGCTGAACTCCGAGCCGACCACGATCGACGCCCTGAACGCCCGGAGCCGCGTCGTGCTCGTCGACTTCTGGACCTACACGTGCGTCAACTGCCTGCGGACGCTCCCCTACCTGAAGGCCTGGCACGAACGGTATGCGGATCACGGGCTCACCATCATTGGAGTACACGCGCCCGAGTTCGAGTTCGAGAAGCTCCCAGCCAACGTGCAGGAGGCAGTGGTCCGGCTTGGCATCCGGTACCCGGTGGCTCAGGACAACGCCATGGCCACCTGGCGGGCGTTCGACAACGCCTACTGGCCCGCCAAGTACCTCGTCGATGCGGGCGGAGGAATCCGGTACCAGCACTTCGGCGAGGGCGAGTATCTGGAGACGGAGAAGGCGATCCGGAGCGCCCTGAAGGATGCCGGCTGGGACGTCTCGGGGATACCCGAGGGTGGCTACCGGCTGCCGACCCAGGATCCGGTGGCGCATGCCGTCACACGGGAGCTATACGGCGGCTATGAGCGAAACTACAGCTTCTTCGGCGCCTATGCCGGGCAGGACCTCTACTACAAGACTCCGGACGACACCCGGCTCTATCAGGACGTCGTCGATCACGACCATAACAAGTGGTACCTGCACGGACTGTGGAGGAACGAGTCGGAGGCCATCGTCCACGCCCGTCAGACCAGCGACCTGGAGGACTACATCGCCCTCAAGTTCGCGGCCCGAAGCGTGAACGTGGTGGTCCACCCGGAGGCGGCTGCCGAGTTCGATGTGGTAGTTGAAATCAACGGGAGGCCGCTGTCCGCGGACGAGGCCGGAGGGGACATCGGTTTCGACAGCCAGGGACGCAGCACGTTCACAGTACGTGAGCCACGCCTCTATGCGATCGTCGAGCTGCCGGCATTCGGCATCCACGAGCTCAAGCTGCGCTCGAACTCCGATGCCTTCGCCGTTTACGCCTTTACGTTCGGGGTGTACGAAGAGGGCGCCTGAGCGTGAACCCAACCGGAACGGCCGCCCGCCTCGCGCCGCTGTTGAGAAGGGCAATCTCGTTCCTGCCGGTCGCTCTGATCGTCCTGGGACCTGGCTGTGGGTCCTCGCCTGGCGTAACAGCTACCACTGAAGGCTCCGCCGCGACATTCGTGGCCTTCGGCAACTACCCGCAGATCTACGACGCGCCGTCGAGCCTCACGCTCATCTGGGGCACGCCCGACCTCGGCGCCGGACCAAACCGGCTTGCATTCACGCTCGCGGGATCGCAGGGGTTCGTGACCATTCCAGTCCTGACGGTCCGTTCCTACTTCTACGCGTCTGGCCGGGGCGGCCCACGCGACGGCCCGGTCCAAACCGTGGACGCCCGCTTTCACGAATTCCCCTTCGGCACGAGGGGCAGCTACGTCACCGCGGCGGTCCTGGACCGCCCGGGCGAATGGGGATTCGAGGCGTCCGTTCCCAGGCCCGACGGTACCGTCGTACCGATCGAGTTCAGGACCTCTGTCCCTGTCACGCCGCGCGCGCCCGCGGTCGGCTCGCCGGCTCCCCGTACCGACAGCCCTACGATCGCGAGCGCGGGGAGCCTCGCCAGGCTGACGACTGCCAGCGAGCCCGACCCCGCCCTCTACGAGCTATCGATCGCGGACGCCATCGCGACCGGCAGGCCGACGGTCGTCGCCTTTGCCAGCCCCGCCTTCTGCACCACGCCCCTGTGCGGCCCACAGGTCGAGGTCCTCACGAGCCTGCGGAGGCAGTTCGGCGATCGCGCCAACTTCATACACGTGGACCTCTACGAGGCGCCCGACGAGATCAAGGGCGACCTCTCCCGCGCCCGCAGGTCGCCGTCGGTCAAGGAATGGGGCCTCGAGACGGACGAGTGGACCTTCCTGATCGACCGCTCCGGGAAGATCGCGGGCCGCTACGAGTCGTTCGCCTTCGAGCACGAGCTACGGGACGGGCTCAGCGCCCTGCTCGCCGGGGCCGGGGCTCACCCTCCCTGACCGGTGGCTGGCCCGCGCGTCCTTCCAGGCCCGCGGGCCGGGACGACCAGCACGGGGTCGGCCGCCAGATGAAGCACCCGGTCGATGACGCTGCCGAATAGCAGTCGGCGCCATCCTCGCCTCACCCTCGACGCAACGACTGCGACGTAGCCACCGAGCTCCCTCTGGACCTCGACGATCGTCTCTCCCGGCCGGCCGTGGCGGATCTCGCGGCGGACCCGCACCCCGGCCTCCTCGAATCGCCTCGCCGCTATTTCCAGCCTCCGCAGCGCCGCTCCTTCGTCTGGCGGGAGTCCCTCCCCCTGGCCGTTTCGCGTCGCGATCTCACGGGCCGACCGTGCGCGCCGCTTCGACCGCAACACCTGGAGGAGGACGACGTCGAGCTCGCCTGCGCGCGCCAGGCTGAGCGCATAGGGGACCGCGCGACGCCACGCGTTCGAGCCGTCGATCGCTACGAGCAGGCCCCTGGGGGCGGGAGGGAGCCCGTACCGTGCCTGGTTCAGCCGGGCGTTGACCATGAAGAGGGGAACGCGGCTCGACAAGAGGAGGCCATCGACGATGCTTTCCCTCCAGATCCGGCTGAACAGCCCCCTGTCGTTGGTCCCGAGCGCAGTCAGCTCGGACGACCCTTCCGGGGTGTGGGCGGCGATCACCCTGACCGTGTCTCCGGAAACGACGACCGTGCGAGGACTGACGCCGGCTTCGGTCAGCTCGCGGGAGACCTCGGAAAGGTAGGCCGTGGCGAGGCTGTGGGCGCGGTCGTGCAGCGTGTCCGGGTACAGCACGGTGTCCGGCCCGGTCTGCGGCCGCTGGGGCCTGAACAGGACATGGAGCAGGGTGACGTCCGAGCCCAGCCACTTCGCCAGGTACTGGACGTAGGGCAGTACTCGCTCCGCAGTCGACGTGCCATCGAGCGGGACGATGATCCGGCGGAGCAGCCTGTCGTCGCCAGCCGGTCGCCGGGACCGGGAGGCGGAGGTCGTTTGCATCGTCGCCAACCAGAGGAACGGTCCGTGCGGAGCTGGCGAGATTCTATTCGCAGCGCCGCTAGAATGCGTCGTCTGTCAGGAGGCCGGAAATGCCGAGGATGGCCGGAAAGCGCGCCCTGCTCGAGATGCTCAGGGCCGAAGGCGTCCGCCACGTGTTCGGGAACCCGGGCACGGCTGAGGCCGCCATCATGGACACTCTCCCGGAATACCCCGACATCCACTACATCCTGGCCGTGCAGGAAGGCGTGGCGGTCGGCATGGCCGATGGCTACGCAAGGGCTACGGGTCGGCCGTCGTTCCTGAGCCTCCACATCCACGTCGGCATGCTCAACGGGTTGAGCCTGCTGTACGACAGCTTCACCGGGAATACCCCCGTCGTGATGACCGCAGGCAACAGCGACATCCGCAAGCTGACCGAAGGCCGGACGGACCTGACGGCCTTCCCGAGGCCGATCACGAAGTGGAGCGCCGAAGTCACCCACGCCGATCAGATGGCGAGCGCGGTCCGCCGCGCCTTCCAGGAGGCGAGGACGCCGCCGGCAGGCCCGACGTTCCTGTCGTTCGCCGCCAACGCACTCGACGACGAAGGCGAGGCGGACATCCGCCCGTCCGCGCACGACCACTTCCGCAGCGCTCCCGACCCCGCGGGCATCGATGCCGCCGCCTCGCTGCTCGCTACCGCCGACCGCCCGGTCATGGTCGTCGGCGACCGCCTGTCGCTGGCCGGCGGGGTCGATGCCGCGGTGCGGATCGCCGTGCTGGTGGGCGCGCCCGTCTTCGTCGGCACGTCGTCGGAGGTCTGCTTCCCGACCGACCATCCCCACTACGCCGGCGGCTTCAGCCTCCGCAACCCCGCTTCTCGGAAGGCGCTGGACGTCGCCGACGTCGTGCTCGCGGTCGGCGTCAAGGCGTTCGGCGACTTCTTCTATCACGGCCAGTCGGTGCTGCCGCCGACCGCGAAGCTGGTGCACATCGACAGCGACGCCCGCGAGATCGGGCTGACCGAGCGCACCGAGGTGGGGATCGCCGCCGACCCGGCGCTGGCGCTGGCCGGACTGGCCGAGGCGCTGGAGGCCGGGGCGATGAGCGGCTCCGCCATCGAAGCTGCGAGGGTGAGGGGGCGGGCGCTCGCGGCCGAGTCGAAGGCCCGCGACGACGCCTTCCTGGCGGGGGTGCGCCGATCGGACGCACGCCGGCCGATGGCGCCGGCGCGCATGATGCTGGAGATCGGCGCGGCGCTGCCGGAAGGCGCGGTCGTAGTCGACGACTCGATCAGCTCACGCGCCGCACTGACGGCGGCGATCAAGTTCAGCAAGCCCGGAAGCATGATCGGCCAGCGCGGCGGCGCCATCGGCTGGGGCATGGGCGGCGCACTCGGCGTGAAGCTGGCCCGCCCGGAGGCGCCGGTCGTGGCGGTGGTCGGCGACGGTAGCGCCATGATGACGGTGCAAGGGCTGTGGACCGCCGCGAACTACGGGATACCGGTCGTATACCTGATCTGCAACAACGCCTCGTACCGCATCCTCAAGGTCAACATGCGGATCTACCACCAGCTGATCCTGAACGACCCCACGGGGTCCGGCCACCACCTGGGGATGGACTTCGGCCAGCCGTTCGACTTCGCCCACATCGCCCGGGCCTTCGGGGTCGCCGGAGAACGGGTCGAGGACCCGGCCCGGATAGGCCCGGCCGTCCGGAAGGCCCTCGACTCCGGCAAGCCGGCGCTCATCGACGTCTTCATCGACGGCTCGGTGTAGGCCCGCGGCGGGTCGCCCGGGGCTATGGCGCCCGGCTAGACCTTGTAACAGGCGACCGTGTGCCCCGGCGCCTTCTCCTTCAGCTCCGGCATCGCCACGCGGCATTCGTCCGACGCGATCGGGCACCGGCTGCTGAATACGCAGCCCTGAGGCGGATTGAGCGGGCTCGGCACGTCCCCCCTCAGCACGATGCGTTCACGGCGCCTCTCGACTAGCGGATCCGGTATCGGCACGGCCGAGAGAAGCGCCTTCGTATACGGGTGCAACGGGCGAGCATAGAGCTCATCCCGGCTCGCCAGCTCGACGATCTTCCCCAGGTACATCACCGCCACCCGGTGGCTCATCTGGCGGACGACCGAGAGATCGTGGGCGATGAACAGATATGCGACGCCATACCTGTCCTGCAGGTCCTCGAGGAGATTGATGATCTGCGCCTGGACCGAGACGTCGAGCGCCGACACCGGCTCGTCGGCGACGACAAATGCGGGATTCGCAGAGATCGCACGGGCGACGCCGATCCTCTGCCGCTGGCCTCCGCTGAACTCGTGGGGGTAGCGCGACGCCATCCCACGGTTCAGGCCGACCGTCTCGAGAAGCTGGCCCACACGGGCGCGGTACTCGGCCTTCGTCTCGCACAGGCGGTGGGCGAGTAATGGCTCTCCCACGATGTCGCCGGCGGTCATACGGGGATTCAGCGCACCGAACGGGTCCTGGAAGATGATCCCGAATCGCCTGCGCACTGCCCGCATCTCGGCGGGCGACGCGCGCAGGATGTCCCGCCCCTCGAAGACCACCTCCCCCGCCGTCGGCATCTCCAGCTGCGTGATGGCCCTGCCGATTGTCGTCTTGCCCGACCCGCTCTCGCCGACCAGCCCCAGGGTTTCGGCGGGGTCGACATGAAAGCTGACGCCATCGACCGCCTTGACCGCGCCGACCTTACGCTGCACAAGGAAGCCGCGGGTCAGCGGGAAGTGGACCTTCAGTTCCCGCACATCGAGCAGTGGGCCGGGTCGTTCGTCCATACGTATGGCGGACCATCGTAACCTAGCAGGATGACCGGACCCCGGCACCTTGCCGCCTCGGGCGCGGTCGGCATCGCGCTGTGGGTGGCGACGGGCGACCCGAT
>Ga0233425_10001510_pt1 | contig 51768 bp, 39 predicted proteins | sample Watercolumn_Towu_2_FD_181712 | JGI IMG/M metagenome (GOLD analysis project Ga0233425, IMG submission 181712) | Freshwater microbial communities from Lake Towuti, South Sulawesi, Indonesia - Watercolumn_Towuti2014_140_MG | ecosystem: Environmental > Aquatic > Freshwater > Lake | place...
CCGGTTTGTCGGCATTGCCATTCAGATCAGTCCGTGCGAAATTCGCGCGCTGGTGAATTTCATCGCGCGAAACTAGTGCAATGTCACGGCTTAATCGTCGGGTTCGCGTCATTCGTAGGACGGGTCTCCTGACCCGTCCTGCTTACACGGACGGGTCAGGAGACCCGTCCTACTCATACGGACGGGTCAGGAGACCCGTCCTACTCACACGGACGGGTCAGGAGACCCGTCCTACTCTCATCCTCAGACGTGCCGGTGGAACGGTTCCTCGACGTTCTTGTACGTTTCCAGAAACCGTGCCAGCCGATGGAAGTCGCTTTCGGGCTTGATGTATCGAACGACCGTGACCAGATTTTCCGGGTTGACCAGTTCGTCGAAGGCGACGAAATGCAGATTTAGCTGTCCGGACACCGAGACCATCACGCCGTTCAATCCTTCCTCGGCCAGAGCCCGATAGGCTCCGACGCCGAGCTGGCTTCCGAGCATCACATCGAATGCGTGGGGTTTAGCGCAACGCGATTCGTATCCCAGTTGCAAGCCCGTGACCTTGCGTCTTTTGCCGGTAGCGCTTTCGTAGCGTCGGGCGACGAGTTTCGAAAACAGCCGCCCCAGGTTGATCTCGGAGATGGCGATGTGTCCATGCTCGTCGCGCGGCACGCCCTGGACATATTCGGCGGGCAGTAACTCGGCCAGCCCTTCGGCCAGCACGATCACGCCGTACATTTTGCTCTCGGATTCGCGATCGATCATCATCTGGACGATACGCTCGACGACTTTTTCGACGACCATTACTTCGCGTTCGACTTCGACGCCGGTGGCCTCATCCCGCGACTTTTCACAGGTCCGATAAGGGCCGGCGATATCCTCGACGCTCAGCACCAGACTTGCCTCGCCGGCGATTGCGGCGCCGTAGGCCAGCCAGCCGGCGCTGCGTCCCATGGTTTCGGCGACGTAGTAGGTTCTTCCCGCCTGGGCATCGGCAAGCAGGTTGCGGATTTCGCCGGCCAGGAAATCGACCGCGGTGAAGTAGCCGAAGGTGAAATCGATGCCGTGGTAGTCGTTGTCGATCGTCTTGGGAACATGCACGACCGGAATGCGTTTTGCGCCGTCGGGCAGGTGATCCTGAAACAACTTGAACTTGTTAGCGGTCTTGAGCGTATCGTCACCGCCGATCGAGACCAAGCCGTCGACAGCCAGGGAGCAGAGCCCTTCGTAGACGCGGCGTATGGGGCCGGAGCGTTGCGGGTCCCGGAGATGATCGGGATGCGAAACATCCTTACCGGGGTTAGTGCGGGCGGTTCCGATAATGATGCCCTGGGAGTTGCGAGTGCGGCGCAGTGAGGCGTGGTCGATGACCATGTAGTCTTCGTGCGGTCGCAGCGGTTTTTCCGGCGAGTAGTTCACGAGACTGGAGTAGCCGTGCAGGATACCGAGCACCTCGGTCTCGTTCCGAAGGAAAGAAACGGCCGCGGTCGAGATTACCGCATTGGCGGCCGGCGCGGGCCCGCCGGCAAACAGGATCGCCACTTTGTGCAGTCGCCGTCTGGGAGTCGATACATTCGTCATCCGATGCTCCTCGTGACCGTCGCATGGTCTGGTCGAATTCGCGATTGTAGTGCACGACTCCGTGCATCGCCAAGGCGGAATGAGCCCGTGGAAATTGGCTGGATCCGTGAAGATTCAGGTCGATAATGCAAGGGCAGAATCAATTCCCTTGTCGACCCGTTTATGTTGCGCGTCGTACCGCTGAATTCGGTGTGGAGGGAGTCCGGCGGATCTTCCGCAAATGGCGGGCGGTAGCGGCGAGCCCAATTTTTTGCGGTCGGCGATCAGCGAGCGGTACGAGAAGCGAGGGATATCGGGGGCGGCTAGCCGGCGCGGCGCAGCCGACCCGGTAGCGGCGCGACTTGAATATTTGTGTCCGGCCGCCGGCCGACGCTGGCAGCGACCTCCAGAATTCGCTGGCTGACACGGATGGCCCGCAAACCCCGGGAACCATTCACGCGTGGTTCGCACTCACCGCGAATCGCCGCCGCGAACTCGGCCTGTTCGTCGGCGATCGCATTACGGGATTCCAGCGGAACGGTGGTCGTGGGCAGCACGGATAGAAACAGCTCATTGCGGCACCGATCCCTTTCGGGGCCGGGCAGCGTCTCCGGATCGAATGTGCCGTGTCGGATCGCGTCGCTGCGGTCGATGATCTGCAGGGAAGGAGCGGCAAAATCGATCTGTGCATGGCGATGTTCGGCGTAGACGGACATCGTTCGCTCGGTGTGAGGGCTGACGCGCGAAGCGCGAAGCAGGGCGACACGATTGTCACTGAATTCCAGCCGCGCGTGGGCGATGTCCTCGTGCGGGCCGACGACCGTCAACAGGTGGGCGTCGATCCGGCGAATCGGTGCCCGGCAGAGGCTGAGCACCAGATCGAGATCATGGATCATCAGGTCGTGGACGACGCCGATATCGGTGGAGCGGAACGCATGGGAACTGGCGCGATAGGCCTCGATATAGCTTGCATCTTCGATCCGGGAGCGCAGCGCCGTCCAGGCCGGATTGAAACGCTCGACATGTCCCACCTGCAAAATCACGCCGGCGTGCCGCGCGGCGTCGACGATTGCCTCGGCATCGGGAACGGTTGCGGCGAGTGGCTTTTCCACGAAGGTGTGGATACCGCGTTCCAGCAGGGGCAGGGCGGTTTCCGCGTGGACGCGAGTTGGTGTGGCGATTATCGCCGCGTCGATACCACCCGCGACATCTTTGACGTCCGGCAGGCTGCGGGCTCCCGTTTCCGCCGCCAGCGCGTCGCGCGCGGCGCCTGCCGAATCGACGATCGCGGCAATCTCCCAGCGCCCGCTCGCCTGCGCCAGCCTGGCATGAATACGTCCCAGATGCCCGGCCCCGACAATCGCCAAGCGCAATCGACGCGCGCTGCTGCCGCCACTGCTCATGCCGCTCTCCTTCGCTCGCGTCCTCGACCGTGACGACCTTCCTGCTGGTTCTGAATAAAACTCAACAGATGATTCACGGCGGGGACGAGTTGGGACTGGCTGCGCAGAATTTCGCGAGCGTGGTCGAGGCCGACGTGCGACCGGTAGAGCAGCCGATGGGCTTCGTGCAGCGCTTCGATCACTTCGTCGGGAAACTGGTTCCGCCGCAGCGCAACCAGGTTGATGCAGCGGGGTCGTGTGGGAATACCCTCGACCAGCATGTAGGGAGGAACGTCGTGCAGGACGCGACTCAGACCGCCGATGAAGCTGTAGCTGCCGACGGTCGTGAAATGGTGGATCGCGACCGCGCCGGAAATCGTGGCGTCGTCGTGGATATGTACATGTCCTCCCAGCAGCGCGGCGTTCGCCATCACGATGCGATCGCCGAGTCGGCAGTCGTGCGCCACATGGCATCCGGCCATGAGGAAGCAATGGTCGCCGATCGTCGTGAGCCCCTCCTCCTTGGCTGTGCCGCGGTTGACAGTAACGCTTTCGCGCAGAACATTGTGATCTCCGACGATGACGCGCGTCCGCTCGCCGTTGTAACTGAGATCCTGCGGGTCACCGCCGACGACGACGTGGGGATGGAAGACGTTGTCGCGGCCGATTTCGGCCGGTCCGTTGATTGTGACGTGGCTCAGCAGCCGAGTATCCCGCCCGATCACGACGTCCGGACCGATCAGGCAATACGGACCGACCTCGACGCCATGTTCCAATTCGGCACGCGGATCCACAATCGCGTTTTCGGAGACACGGACTGGCATGCTGCGCTAGGCGGTTTTCCGCCGTCCCTCGATTCGCCTTCCTTCGCACAACAAAACCCGCACCATTTCGGCGTTGAGTCGATGGCCGCTGCGGTGGGCGATGACGCATCCGGCAAGATCGCATCCTGCGAGTGCGAGGTCGCCGACCAGATCGAGCGCTTTATGTCGCACACACTCGTCAACGAAGCGCAACGGGTTATCGACGGGGCCGGACTCGTCGATCACCAGCAGGTCGCGGCAAGTGACGCGCGAACCGAGCCCGCGACTGCGAAGCCAATCGGCTTCGCTTTTGAGGATAAAGGTCCTGGCCGGCGCCAATTTCTTCCGGAACGAATCGGGCAGCACGTCGAGTTCCATTATCTGTCGCCCGATGGGACTGGACGGACCGTAGTCGAGTTGATACTGGATCGTGAGCCGATCGGAATAATGTTGTGGTCGCGCTTCCACCCAGGCTTCCTCGTCACCGACGCGCGTCGTCTCGGTGATCACCAGACGCGTCCGCAGGGCATCCTGTTCGACGATGCCTGCGCCCATAAGCACTTCCACAAACGGCAGGCTGGACCCGTCGCAACCTGGCATTTCCGGGCGGTCGACATGGATCTCGCAATTGTCGATCCGCAGTCCGGCCAGTGCCGCCAGAATGTGTTCGACCATCTCCACGGTGGCACCCTCGGTAGCCAGTGTGGTGCGACGAGGCGTTTCGATTCGGTTTTCCATGCGGGCCGCAATGCGTGCGGGCTTGGGCAGATCGGTCCGAACAAAGACGATTCCACTGTGCGCTGGCGCCGGCCGGAATTCTACCGAAACATCCCGGCCACTCCAGTAACCGAATCCGCCAATTTGCGCGGGACGTTGGATGGTCTGTTGCTTGCGAAGCGTCGAAATCAAGGGATGTCCAACTCAAGAGGAGGTGAAGGCGTTCGTCAGCGCGACTACTTGGGGATCGACTTATTCCCACCGCTGGGCCGCGCCGGCCTTTCCGCCGTGGCCGGATTGACCATGGCGATAATGTCGTCCGTGATATCCAGCTTATCCTCGAAGATGATCGGACGAAGTTGCACCGCCTGCCGAACGGCGTCGGGATTGTTGACTTCCACCTTCGCCCTGCTGAAACGCATTACCAGGGCGATCCGCTTACGTTGCGCATATTCCTTGACGGCGTCCTGAATGTCCATGTAGGTCGTGTAGAGGACCTGGGCTTCCTTCTCGCGCAGCCCCTTTTCCTTGAGCTTCAGTTCGAGTTGGGCATCGGAGGCGAGGCGCGCCCATTCCTCCTCGCGGGCCTTGTACTCGGGGGAGCCGACCGGCAACTTGCTCCATTCGTCGCGCTTGGCCTGCAGCGACTTGCTGGACGCCTGGGCTTCGGTTTCCAGCTCTTTGCGGGCCTTGTTGAGGCTGTCCATGGCCTGGCGGTGCCGCGCATGCGACGCGAAGACTTCGAAAATATCGACCACCGCCAGCGAACCACCCGACCATGCGCCTGCCGAATTGGAGGCGGCCGGATTGGCGGCGGCTGGCGCCCGGCCGGCACCACCCACGGGCCCATTCTGCAACCCGGATTGCGGCGGGCGCGCCCCGCCGCCGTTGCCGGTTGCCGGACGCGTTTGCGCAAAGACCGGGAAGCTCGCCAACACCGCCATCGAGAATACTGCCAGTCCGGCAGTCCCAAGCGAATTTCTCACGTTAAAGCACTCCTTGCCTGAGGACGTCATCCTGAACCGGCGATCGAACATCCTGGTACGATCGCGTCCCGCGTTCCCAACCTGGAGTTCGGCATCCTCCGCCCAGATTGAGGGCGGTATTTTGCCGCGATCGGCGTTCGGCGTAAAGGTCATTTTGAGATCGGAATTCGCGGACATCGGCATTCCCGCCGCGCCGATCGATCCTCTCGGCGCCGGCAGGGCAATTCCGCCGGCCGCGGCTGGCGTCGGCGACCGTCGCCCGCGCCACACAACAAATCGTCCCCCAACTCGCCAACCACCCGCGAATCGCCTAAATTGCCGATCGCCTCGCTGCGATACCGATCGCTCGATCGCGGGGCGGCTGTTTTCCTGAGAGCAAAGGCGGTTGATTCCGATGAAGAAAATCGTGATTACAGGGGCAAGTCGAGGCTTGGGACGAGCGCTGGCCGTGGAGTTCGCGCGTGGCGGCCACGCCGTCGCTGGCTGCGCACGATCGCAGACAACTCTGGACAAACTGACGAGCGACACCGGGTCGAACGGTCGATTTGCCGTCGTGGATGTCTGCGATTCGCGCAGTGTCGAAAAGTGGGCTCGGGAACTCTGCGACCAATGGGGAGTTCCCGACCTGCTCATCAACAATGCCGCCGTGATCAATAACAACGGACCGCTTTGGGAAACCGCGGTGGACGAGTTTTCCCGGGTGATCGACGTGAATATCAAAGGAGTGTTCCATGCCATCCGCGCCTTCGCGCCCGCGATGATTGCGCGGCGTTCCGGGGTGATCGTGAACCTCAGTTCCGGCTGGGGACGATCGACAGCGCCTGACGTCGCGGTTTACTGTGCGAGCAAATGGGCGATCGAAGGACTGACCCAGGCATTGGCACAGGAACTGCCGGCCGGAATGGCCGCCGTACCGCTGAACCCGGGCATCATCGACACCGATATGCTCCGCAGCTGCTTCGGACCGGATGCGTCGGCCTATCCATCACCGCAAAAATGGGTCAAATCGGCCGCACCTTTCCTTCTGAGTCTGAACGAGCGTCACAACGGCCAGCCGTTGACCGTTCCGTCGACAGTCAAGTAAACCGCCGAGTAAACCGCCAAAGCCGGCGAACAATCGGTACCCGCGGGCAAATCGCGACGCCTCCCGGCCTTGTTCGAAAGTTCGACGACCGCGGAATCATTCGGCAGCCATCTTTTGCGCCAGGCAATACAACTGGCGCGGTTGGCCGTGCGGCTGAAGAATGACCTGGGGCAACAACCTGTCTTCGCTCGGTACCTGTTGCACGCACTCCCAGGTGGATTGGGCCGAAAGGCCGGCAAAGACCACCGACGAATAACGGTCGTTGGCACCGTTGGTTCCCGCTGCGATCACCCAGCTTCCAGGATGCGCACAAAGATCGCGGGCCTCAATGGAGGCGTTGCCGAACCGCACGGCGAACCGATCGCGCCACCGGGCAGTTATCCGATTCGTCGCCGGACTGCCCACCAGCAGAATGTGGTTTCCGGACAGCTCATCGGCCGTTATCTCCTGGTCCGACCGAATTGGAATCCAGAAGTTATGGAACCGCCGGGCCAGGCTCCGCCGCAACAGCTCCGCGGCTTCAAACTGTGCCGGGCCGTCGCCCAGGGTGCCGTAAACGATCATCGCCCGCTCCGGCTCGTCCTCGAACGAGTAAACCGACCAGCGCAACGCGGCTGCAGGTCGATCTTTCGCAACAAGGACCGAGCGTTCTTTTTCGTACTCCTCCGCGAGTATCTCCTTCAGCGCGGGGTCGAATTCGAGGAACTGGCGGGAACTGACTTTTTGCCCGGCGTGCCGGATTCCAAACTCGTCCATCAATCGATCGAATCGCTCGGCGCCTAGCCGGTTACGCAATCGCGCCAGGAGACGGACTCCCTTGCCGACGACGACGGGAAACCAGTTCAGGTCGTCGAATTGGCCGCTGGCCTTTTCCAGGCTGCCGATTTCGCCCGATCGGCGTGTCGCCGCATATTCCCGGGTTTCGAATGCAAACAGTGCGGTATCGAGCAGATCCTGCGCGGGGCGAGGCAGTTCTTCGCCGGGCCATTTCTGGTGCAGGCTTTGCTCCAGCGAGACGATGCGTTCGTATTCGCAGAAGGCGGCCGCCAACCAGACATCGCCGTCACCGGCGGCAAGCAGCGTGCCACGCCAGGCGAAGGGATGCCGCTTGTCGATCCAGTCGTCCAGCGGTTTGGACTCCTGATCCGACTTCGCAAACGGTTCGAGGTCGCAAGCGACATTCGCGAGATCCGCGTTTCCGATTTCCGCCAACGGTGGGCAGTCCGGGCGCAGCAATGTCCAATCGTTGGCAACCAACGCCCGGACCGCAGGATCCAGTTCCTGGTCGTCGGCTGCGGCTGTCCAGGTTCTACCCAACGGAGGCCCAAACAGGGCCCAACTCTCCAGCCGCTTCGCCAGTTCGGCCGTGGTGAATTTCGCGTCGCAGGAGGGATAACCAACGAGCGGCGGCGTGGAAAATGCTTCGAATCCGAACTCGGTGTCGATCGTGCCCTGCCGCTTTCGAAACAGGCTGAGCCACGTCGAATCACGTCGATGGGGCGCCAGCACGAGATTACCCGGTTTGGCGGCCAGATCGGCGATTGTCTCGGCCAGTACGCGTTGGTCTTTGGTGTTATTGCACCCCCAATAGAATCCAGCGGTACCCGCGAACCACTCGCCGCGACTGCCGCGCCAGAGTCGCGTCTGGCGGGTCCCCAATTCGAACATCGCAATTTCGTTGGTATTCAAGTCTCCCAGCAGCCACTCGTTGGTATACAGGCCGTTGTTTGCCGCTTGGAGCATCGCCACGACCTCGTCGATCGAATTTGCGTACTGGGCCGCATGCCGGATTCGCGATGCCAGCAGCATGCCATCCGAATCGAAGTGGGTCTGAGGCAAGGTTGTTTCGGCGATGACGAGCCCGCTCGAACAAAGGTAGTAATCCAAACCGCTTTGAATGCTGCCTGGAAAGGTCTGCATAATGATCCGGTGCCCGACCGCGGGGCGGACGTCGAGCCAGATATTGTAATGGCGTGCGAAGCGCAGTTCGGTCATGGTGATATGCCCCAACACGATCCGCCCATCACGTGTAGCATCGCCGTTTGCGATAAATGCACTGCAACGTTCGTGACGGCGGGGCATCGGCGAGGCATAGCGCGGTCGCGCGAATCGTTGCCCGTCGATACCTGTCGGCGTCACTTCGACCGCCTCTTCCATGAACGTGGCTTCGACATCCGCGTTGATGGCCGCGATATCGATCCAGTCCACCCGCCGATCGTCGAATTCGGCGCCGGCGTCCGCCGCACCGTCCGCGATCCCCTTCATTTCCTCAAGGTACTCGGGATGAAACCGCTTCAGGAACAGCGCCTGGACCAGCAGCCGGTATTGCTTCCAGGCGTGCCGCGGCGACTGAGTACTGCGCGCGACGGCGAGCGTCTGCATGTAATCGACAATTTCCCCCGCCAATAGCCGTCCATGCTGGTATCCGCGCTCGTAAGGCTGCCCCTCGATGTGCACAACCCACCATCCGGCATGCGGGTATTTCCAACCCGGTCCGAAACGCGTGACGGTGGTTGGGTCAATCCGACCGGGATCCGATCGGCCGGCGCGCGCCGGCAGCGGCGGCGTTGCGGGTTCGGCAGGGAAGCACTCCGCCCAAGGCCGAATGGCCAAGCAACCTACAAGTACCGTGAAAATGGTCCGACAGAATGCCCGGTAGCCGCACGCTATTCGGCGGCAAGATGCTTGGACTCTCGTGCCCATGAGGAACTCGACGGAGTGGGACGCTGCGCGGCCAGATGCTCCGGAACCGATCCGGAACCGACCTGGTCCCAGTCAGTCGCGTTGGGCTCGGCCAGATGCCGAAGCAGGATCCGGCGAACTTCCAACACGCTGCGTGGGTGTCGGTGAATGTTCACATGATCCGACTCCACGGTCAACTCCGAGTCGACTTCTTCGAGGTGAGCGCTCTCGAACGCCACGATACCGTCCCCGGATTCGGTGATTCGACCCAGCAGACCTTTTTCCGGGATTACTCCGACGATATTGTGCATGCGCACCCAGGGGGCTGCGGGCACCCGTTTCATTACGTCGAAAATCGGCGATTCCGGCGACAGGGAATCGATGCTGGTGGTGGTGGTCAGCAGGTCGGTATTGCGGAAAAATCCCGGATTGTCCCAGACCAGTTTCTGGCTCGACTGCACCATCCGTTTGGGGAGCTCGATCAGCTTGCGTCCCAGATAGCGCGTGGCATCGTTGGCGAAGTCGCTCCCCTGGTGCGGAGTTCCGATCGTTATCACGCGGCGGATCGCGGGATTCGGGTCAAAGTACAGCACTCGACTCAGCCGTTCCCGCGTTTCCGGGTCGGTTTTCAGTTCGGCGAATTCCCGCGAACTGACCGCATGCCAGAAGTCCTGCCTGCTCTCCATCACCTGCAAGCGTGACACGAGGCCGCCCATGCTGTGCCCGACCAGCACCATTTCGCGAAATGCTCGACTGCGCCATTCCGGGTCAAGTTGCCGCTGGAGCAACTCCAGTTCCTCGCGCAACTGCGCGGCACTGATCCAGAATGGCTGCCCTGTAGGGTAAAGATAGAACCAGAATTGAAAATTATCGCGAATCTCTGGCAAGCCGCGTAGATCGTTGAACATCTCCATCCAGGTTGTCGGACTGGACCACAATCCGTGCACCAGGAGTACCGGGATCTTGCGCGGATCGTAAGGCTCGACCATGTAGATCCCTTCCAGCCGCTGCGTTTTTCCAGGACGGAACAGCCCCGAGGTGGCAATATTGCTGGACTTGAAGTTCGGACTGTCCAGGAAATATCCGAGTGGAATACTAAGGTCGGTTTCCAGTGGCACCAGGCGATCACAGACCTGCAGGTGATCGGTAGTCAACGAATCGTGAAGTTCCAGGACGCAGTGCATCGTGGCGGGCGCACCGGACGCCTGCGCTACCTCGCTCGATGGCCGATCGACGCGCAGAAATGCCGTCACCGGGAACGTAATCCCCTCGGGATAGTAGGACTCCGCCGGATCTTGATCGTGATGCCGCTTGCGAATCGCAATCAGCGGCACGCCCAAACCAAAGGTGCGATAGTGATTGGTCAGCCCCTTGATTTCGTAGCTGGAGACGAAATCGAGATCCTGAATATCCTCGGCATGCCACGGCCCATGCACCTCGATCGACAAATGCAGCCGCTCCTTCACCGTCTGTACGATCTGCGGATCGCCCGGTTTGAGCTTGCCATGCTCCTTGAGAATCCTCAGTCCGGCTTCGAGCGCCGCATTGTAGAGGTCGCAGGCCTGACGAAACTGCGGATCGTACGGATTGCGGAACCGATCGAGCTTCGAATCAAAGATGTAAAGGTAGGCATACGCGACCGCGGAGCCGAACAGATCGATGGCTTCCGTTTTCTTGCCAGCGTCGTATGCCCGCCGGCCATCGATGTATGCCAGTTCGGCGAACGAATAGATCTTCTCCGGATCAGGGTGGCTGGCAATCTCCTGTTCCAGGCTGGCCAGGACAACGGGTGAGCTTCTTTTCTGCTGTTCCGCAAGATCGAAACGCCGCAAGAGCTGCTCGGTTCGCTCCGAAGGCCGTGGACCGTAGAATGACGTGAGCTGCAGCACGCCGTTCAACGGGTTGCGTGGAACCTTGCGAACAGACAGGTAATTGTTTGACGCGCAGCCGACGGAGAGCAGGAGCAGTGCGAACATCAGCGGCATCCGCCGCGGCCGGAGCAGGTGGTGGGATCGACGACGGATGGGGAGAGTGTCGATCTGGTTCATCAACGGTTGGCTCGCTCGGCCAGGAAACGTCCGCGCGGTAGAATGTGGTGCGCAGGGACGGGACGATAGTTTCGCCGCCTTTACCCGTCAAGAGAAACTGGCGAAGCCAGGAAGACGGAGCGAAATGGCATAAGGGCGGTAGGGTTAGGCGGACAAAAATCGGTCGAGCACGGGCATTTGCGACGTCGCCGCTGGATCGATCTGCGACGTCGCCGCTGGATCGATCAGTTATCGGTAGTTGCAGCGCAAGACGTTTCGCGTGGCGCGTATTTCAAAGCCTCCGCGAGGAATCGCTCCAGTTTCGGCGTCCGGCCTTGGCTGCTCTCGAACTCCGACAGGCTGAGTTCTAATTCCGAAGCGTCGCTGAACCATTGATACATCGTCCCGTCGCCGGTGGGTACCATGACGACGATGCGCGCTCCCGGTCCTTGAATAAAGCCGTATTCGTCAATCAACTTCTGGTCCCATGAAATCCGGCTGTCCGCTTCATCGTCGGAGTGGTTCTTGATCCAACCGGCATACACGCGAAATCGCTCAACCAGGAGCGTGGACTTCTTCTCCATACATGCGGTGGTCACTGCGCAGAGCCGCGAATCTTCGCAGCAGAATTCCGTCTTGACGATGACAATTGCCCCGACTTGTCCTTTGCTTCGGAACCGCTTGAAATCCGTGAGCACCTGTTTCTTGCTCCAGAGTTCCTCCGTCAGCGGTTGGATGTTCCGGCACTGATCGAGAGGAACCGGCTTCCAGGCGTTGTTTTCACGACGAAAGCTCCTTTCGAAGGCCAACGCCGCATCCGGGCCCGCCTCAGCCGACCCCGTAGTGGCAGACTCTTCGTCCTTGCGCGGTGGATCTGGATCCTGGGCGTGAGCGCCCGAGGTGCCTGCCGACAAGGACCCTAGTGCAGTCGCAAAGAATGCGAAAAACAAGCGGAAGTGGATCTGGCCCATTGTCAGGTACCCTGCCAGCGCGAGACATTTCCTAGACAATTAGAGCGGAGCCGATCCGTCTGGCCAGCCAGAATTCAAAGCGAAGTCGTCATTTTGCTCGATTGTCGCGCAGCGTAAGGACCATGCCGGTTATGACGGCCGATGTCGGGTGAATAGGTGGAGGCGTCGTCTCAAGTTAGTTGCTAGGATTACACCAAGGGCGGTGATAACGGAAACGGAACGGGGCTCGATCGACACACCCATGGGCGATCCGAAATTCAAAGCGCATACCGAAACGAAACGACCTCCGTCGGAAGATGGCGGTCCGTTGCCGAGGTCAGGAGTACCCGACGGGTCCGGCTCGGACCCCGAGGTGATGCAAGCCATGGCGGCGGCCTGGCAGGATGGAAGCTGGAGTAAATACGACGGGCGATGGACGCGACAACTGGCCGCGTCCCTGAGCGCCTGGTATCAAGGAGCCGAGGTCTACCTTTGCTGCTCGGGCACGATCGCCGTCGAGCTGGCTCTGCGGGGTGTTGGAGTCTCCCCGCGCGACGAGGTCATCCTGGCAGGCTACGACTTTCCGGGTAACTTCCGGGCGGTCGAGTCGATCGGGGCCTCACCGGTGCTCGTCGACTTACTGCCGGATACCTGGACGATGGATCCGGGCGAAGTGCGCGCGGCGATCGGCCCCGACGTTCGCGCGGTCATTGTCTCGCACTTGCACGGCGACGTGGCGCGAGTGCGGGAACTCATCGATATCTGCCATCCGCTTGGTATCGCCGTCGTCGAAGACGTCTGCCAATGTCCCGGGGCGACGCGTGGCCACCAGCCTGTCGGTTCGATCGGAGACGCCGCGGTCTGGAGTTTCGGTGGCAGCAAGTTGTTGACGGCGGGGCGAGGCGGCGCGGTTGTCAGTCGCCGCCCGGAGGTCATGCAGCGGATTCGCGTCTATTCGGAGCGGGGCAATCAGGCGTTTCCGATGAGTGAACTTCAAGCTTGCGTCCTGGGTCCGCAATGGAACGCTTTGGCGGAACGCAATCGCCAGCGTGCCCGGGCCGTCCAGTTTTTGACGGAGCAATTATCGGAATTGGATTGTCTGAACCGGTCCGTTTCCGAGGCAGGTGTCGATATCGCTCCCGCCTTTTATAAACTCGGCTGGTTTTGCGGCCGGGGGCACGAACGGCCGGTCGATCGGGATGCGTTTTCCATGGCGGCGCGCGCGGAAGGTGTGGCGCTCGATCCAGGGTTTCGGGGATTCGCGACTCGCAGTAGTCGCCGTTGTCGCAAGGTTTCCGAACTCGCTCAAAGTCGCCGGGCATCCGAACAGACTCTGCTGCTTCATCACCCGGTTCTGCTTGGCTCCAACGCCGAACTGAGGCAAGTTGTGACCGCGATCCAGAAAGTCGTTCGAGGTCTGCAATCGGGTCGATACGCCTGACGGCGCGCGAACGATTACTGTTCCGTTCGGCGCGGCTTGACTTGGAGATTGCAGGCCGGCATTGTGAAACGGGAAATCGACTTACGAGGGAGCGCCTGATGAGCAGGATGGGCTCACTGCCGATACGCAAGATCATCTCCGGCGGGCAAACGGGAGTGGACCGCGGGGCGCTCAACGCCGCGATACTGCTGAAGATCCCGCATGGGGGCTGGTGTCCCCATCGCCGCAGGGCCGAGGACGGTCGCATTCCCGACCGTTACCAGCTGCAGGAGAGCGTTTCCTTTGATTATCAAGTGCGTACCGAACAGAACGTGCTCGAAGCCGACGCGACATTGATCGTGCATAACGGGAAAATATCGGCGGGAACGGCACTTACGCGTCGCCTGGCTTTGAAGCATAGACGTCCCCTGTACACCGTGAATCTGGGAATGGCCACCGACCCGGCAGCATGTCGCCGCTGGTTGCGCGAGAATCAAGTGCAGGTACTGAACGTCGCCGGACCGCGCGAGAGCAGCCATCCGGGCATTGAGCAAGCTGCTGCGGACTGGATCGCATCGATGTTGAGCGGCAAGGCGCGCCAGCTGCCGGGGTCGCTGAACTCGGACTGAATACCTTGCAGTTCCCGTCGAAGCTCCCTGCCGACGACGATTTCCCGTTTCGAACGTCTCGCCGTAAATTGCTTGACCGGGCCGATCGAATGCGGGAAAATAGCCACGATTGCTATTCGAATATTGTTCGATCGTGGAAGCAAATCATCTTCGGAGCGACTGCATGATGCTGGACGCCAGCGACGATCGAGCGCCGGTTGATTCGTCGATTGCATTCCCGGACCGTCTCGCGATCGATGTGTCGGAAGCCGCCGGCCGGTCGTGGGCACAATGGCTGCGCCCGACCTCGGGCTGGCTCGTCAGTCTCGGCCTGCACCTGTTCACAGTCCTGATCTTGGCCCTCCTTTCCACCGGCGCGATGCGCCTATCACCCCTGACCAACCTGCTGGCTCTGAGTTGGGACGAACCGGAATCGGGACTTGCGGCGGTGGAACTGCTGGACCCGCTGCAAGCGGTGTTAGAATCGCCGGCCGATTCGCATTTCTCGTCGCGGTACGACGACGACGCCCCTGTCGCTGCTCTGAATACCGAGATGATCTCGACCGTCGATCTGCCTGACGGCTCGGTTGACGCCATCGCGGTGGCTGCGGCGTCCCTGCAACAGTTTGACGCCGAGGTTTCCTCCGGCCGCGTTCGTCCCGGAGCCGGAGCCCAATTCTACGGAATCGAGGCGGAAGGCAGCACCTTTGTGTTCATCGTGGACCGCTCCAACAGCATGCGTGGCGAGAAGCTGCAGGAAGCGAAGAACGAACTGATGTACGCCGTTCGCCGACTGAGTGCCGAGCAGAAGTTCTATGTGATTTTCTTCGCCGGCTGGTCGGAATTCATGCGATTCGATCCGCAAGGCCTACCGGAACCAGCGCCGGTTAGCGCCACGACCGAGAACATCGCGAAGTTGGCGGCATGGGTGGACTGGATTCAGGTGGAACCTTGGACGAGTCCTTTGGACGCGGTCAAGTTCGCGATGCAGATTGCGCCCGACGCGGTGTTCCTGTTGACCGACGGCGAGTTCACTGACAATGGCCGGACAATGCGGTTTCTCCAGTCGAACAAGTCGACAAAAGTTGCGGGATCTGGCGATACGCGCGTGGCGATTCACTGCGTGGGTTTCCACGACCGTGCGGGAGAGCCGGCCCTCAAGCGGATTGCGCAGCAATTCGGCGGCAACTATCGATTCGTGCGACCGCCCAAGTTCGCAACGCGGCCTTGAACGATCGGACGATCCCGACAAAACTGTCGGCGGACTCACTCCGCCGAAATCTCGTAGAGTTTCCCTCCCAATGCGATCAGTACCGTTCCCTCGATGGTCAGGAACCGTGCTGCTTCGCGCCCGTGGCGGTCGATCAATGCGAAATACTCGGCGCTGTAGCGTTTGATCGCGGTCGCTTGCGGAGGATTCTCGTCGTTGATACTGGAATCGACCCACTTGTCCTGCCTCAGGAAGAAGGTCTTGCGGCCGATCGATTGCACGGTCCGCACCTCGACTTCGCGATCGGTCTTCGCCTCCCGGTAGCGGAATCCGAAGCTGGCAGCCGGTGCGGTGGCGGCCTGCGATAACAGGCGTTTTTCGGAACGTTGCGCGAGACCTCCGACACCGCTTTCTTCCTTGAGCGAATCGAGTTGATCGAGCGTAGCGCGGCGTGCCAGATCGGCGCCGGGTCCTGCACCACCCTTGCGGCTGTACGGAGTCGGGCTTGCGCCCGCGCCGCCAAAGCCCTGTCCTCCCGCTGCCAGTCCCGACGGCATCCGATCGTCCGCCAGGAACGAGGTGTAGGGGGTGATAATGCCGTGCCGCTTGGAGAGTCCGATCAGTTCATCGACGAGTTCATTGTTCTTGCCGTGCAGGTCGATCTGGTCGATGATCTCGCCGACGCGTCGCGCCGCCCAGACACGCTCGATAAACGCCCACGAGTCGTCGACGGATTGCTCGACGAGTTGGGCCGGGAATTGAAAACGGCTCTTCTTTCCTTCCACCGTACCTTCGATCGTCACTTTGGCGGCGCCCGAATGTTTGTAGCGTCCGGCGAGCACCAGTTGGTCGCCTGCGAACAGGTCGTACGCCGACTTGGGATAGACCCGGTTCACGATCGCCGCAGGTTCCGCCACTCCATCCAATTCAAATCGTACGGCGACATCGGTAAGCACCGGAGCACCAATCCGCTGGTACAGTTTCGCCACGTGCGCCTCGATATCCTCGTTGGGCCGGACATATTCGCTCTGGCCAAAGCCGTTGCGTGCCAATCGGTCCAACAGCCGGCTATTCACATCGTAGCCCACACCGAACGTGAACAGGCGGGCGCGAACCTTGTTGCGTTCCAGAGCATTCGCGGCGATCTGGGCCTCCGCCGTCACCCCGACCGTCGGCAGCCCGTCGGTGAGAAACACGATGTAACTTGGACGCGACTCATCCGCAAGCTGTCCCAGCGCGACGCGGAGCGCGCCGTCAATATTGGTGCTGCCGCCGGCGTAGATCCCGTCGACAAATGCCAGCGCCGCCCGACGCGATTCCTCGTTGAATCGCTGCGCCTCCGGGCGAAAACTCTCGACCTCCGTATCGTAGGCTACGATGTTGAAGGTGTCTCCCTCGCGCAGATTGCTCAGCACGAACTTGAGTGCGTTCCTGGCCTGCTCCATTTTCTTGCCGCTCATGCTCCCCGACCGATCGACGACAAAGACAATATTCTTGCGGGGGAGTTCGTCGCTCGATTTCTTGATCTCGGGACTCACCAACAACAAGAAGTAGCCTTCGTCACCTCCCGCCGGCCGGTAACTCAAGACCCGGGCCCCGACCGCTTCGGCCCCTTCGTCGAACAGCAGCCGGAAGTCGCTCAGCGGCACTTCGTTCGTACCCTGGTAATTGACGATCGCCTGGTTGTCGCCGGGCCGCTTGATATCGACGGTGTGGGACGGGCTATAGACGTTTTTCAGCGGCGACTGGGTCCGCAGATTCACCTGCAACTCCACCTTTTCCACCGGCTGGGACGTGAACTTGGCGGTGCTCAGCGGAAACAGGAATTCCGACAATCCGCCCACCTTGCGGCAGATTTGCGTGTAGCGGATCGTCACCGTTCGCTCGGCACCCGGCGGGACGGGAAATACGCTGGTCTTGAACATGCCGACGCCTACCCATTCGAGCAAAGCCGGATCCTGATTCCTGCGGATATAGCCTTCGTAGATCCGTCGGGCTTCCGCGGCGTCCAAAAGTTTGGCTTCGAATTCCTTGCCGTCCACCATGAACGTCAGCCGATCGATCGCCCCGTCGTAGGGCAGCGGGAAAACAAAGCTGACTTCCAACGGCACACTGCCGGTGTTCACAAACGACTGCGTGACCTGCACTTTGGCGATCTGATCATTCATGCCGGCCTGGATCGCGAGTTGCTTGATCCGATAATTGCGTGGCGGCTCCGGTGCCGGTCGGGGCGGGTGATGCGGCCGAGGCAAGCGAAAATGCGAATCGGGACGCTCATCGATCAAAAGCCCCTGGCCGCAGACCAGCGAGGGAACGGTCAACCCGATGCAAATCCCGAGTGCCACCAGGAGTCGACGCATGGCAGGACCTCCTTACACAAGAAACAGGCACCAATTGACGCCTTGCCAGAAACGAAGCAATCTCGTCCTGATTATTCGACGCAGCCCCGACGGTTTTGGTTCCCGAAACGAACGCGGCATCCAGGATCGACGGCAGGAGGGATCGCCGGAATAAAGCGGCGAACCAAAAAAGAAAACCCTGTTCACGACCGGATTACCGTCGGGAACAGGGTTCGAATTGAATCGCGAAAACTTTCGCCGTTCAGAAAACTACTTGCCGACCTTGAAGCCAGCCTTTTCGAACGCCTTGTTGCTGAAAACCATGTCGATCTGAGCTTCGCCCTTGGCTTCCATGACCTTGCCTTTGCACATATTGCAGCAGAAGGCAACTTCGGCGCCAGCGACCTTGATCTTGGTGTCGGCATTCAAGTCCCCACCCGACAGCGGGCACTTGGCCTGCTTGGCCTGACCCGACTGTACCAACTGGTGGTTGGCAGCCGTGGCGTTTTTCTCCGCGTCGAACTTCTTCGGGCAATTGTCGCAGCAGAAGAAGACCTTTCCACCCTTGTAGCTGACCGATTTGTCGGCCTTGGCGGCGGCCTTGGGGTTCATCAAGCACTTGACGCCTTCCAGGTTCGGGTCGGCGGCGAAAGCAACAGCCGAAGCAAGCAAGGCGGGAACCAGCAGCGCAGCAAGAAACTTCTTCATCCCATGTCTCCTCAAGTAGGTTAAGCGAAAATATACCGATTGGCGAAAACTTATGCGTGGGATTCTATGCGATCAGCAACCACGTCGTCAAGCGCCTCCGATCGAAGCGATTCCGGAGCCAACACGCAGGCAGTTCGGGCAATCCTGGTAAGAAACTCCGATTTTGCGGCCATTCTTGTCCCCGGTTTATCGGCTGTCGGTAGCGCCGAAGTCCATGGAAACTCACCGCATTCGGCCGGATGGTGGTCTCAGATCGTCAACTGCCGATCGCGTGCCACGACGTTCCAGGTTCCGACGACGGACTGATTTCGAATCACATAGACCTGTTTGTGCAACGCCGTCGTGGGACAGACATGTCGGGGAATGGCCAGAAACTCGTCGCCGATCCGGATTGGTCCGGCTCGCTCGGTTTCGATCACCAGGTGCTCTTCATTCTGCAGCACGGCCTTGGCATCCGGCAAATCGGGAATCGTCAGTCGGTTCCCGGCGGGCGGATCGGAGGCGATCGCCTTGTAGCCCAGATCGAGCGTGACGCGCTGGGGTGTGGGCCGGCTGATCACTCGGGTCAGGACCAATGCGGCCGGTTCGAAACAGAGATCCGGGAACATCTCTCCGTAACCCGCATCGTGGAAGATGACCGTGCCTGGGCTGAGTTCCAGTTCGGGGAATGGCATGGTGGCAAAGATTGGAAACGACCCCGTGCCGCCGGCGACGATGCGGGGGACCGGAAGCCCAGCGACCGCCAGCTGCTGTCGCAAGGCATCGACCGGCTCCCAGCAGGCCAGGACTGCCTTGCGTCGTTCCGCCAGATCGCGTTGGTGGTTGTGCCCGTCGTAGACATGTAATCCTCCGGGGCGCAGACCGGGCAGTCGGGCGATCAATTGGTACAGTTCGGCCGCGCGGTTGCCGGCGGGGACTCCCGTTCGGTGCTGGCCGGTATCGATATCGACCAGGACTTCGATCGACTGGCCAGCGCCTGCCATAGTCTCGCTGAGACGGTGAACCTGTTCGGGGTCGTCGGCCGTGACCGCAAAGATCACTCCGGGGTACCGGCGGCGGAATTCGACCGCCCTAGCCAGATTGGGGCCCACGAGCGGATAGGCCAGGAATATGTCGTCCACACCGGCGCGGGCCAGCATTTCGGCTTCCGCAAAAGTTGCACATTTTCCTTTGTGGATACCGTGGCGACATCCCAATTCGGCCACCTCCTGGATCTTGTGCGTTTTACAGTGGGGACGAAGCCGGCCCGGGTCCCCCGCGATTTCGAGCATCGCACGCAGGTTCTGTTCCAGCAATTCCGAGAAAATCAACAATGCGGGCGTGATGATCTCCGAGGTATCGGTAATGCGGTAGCAATCGCGCATGGCAAGCTCCGTGGCAAAGGGCGACCCTTGAATGTACGAGGGATCGACAGGACCGTGAACCCTACGTGCGGCGATTCCTTTTTCGCGATTCGCGGCTCTTCGACGGCGCGATCTACCGGGAATTCGATTCCGAAGAAGAACTAACCGATTGTCTGCCGCCCCGAGGAGGCATACCGTTGTTTCCTCGGCACGGACATGGACGTACTGGTACTCGACGGTTGGTCGCCGAGTTCTGCGAGTTCCTTCGCTGCAGCAAGAAGTGGTGGCTGACACCGATCATCCTGGCGATCCTGCTTTTGACTTTGTTCGGCCTGCTCGGGCAGAGCGTGCTGGCACCGTTTCTTTATCCGCTGTTCTGACCTGGTCGATTCGCTGCGCCGGTGTAGGACGCGTGACCGCCAGCGGTCGGCGTACGAACCGCTCGATGTCCCGCAGAGCCGCGCGCTCGTCCGGTTGGCAAAACGAAATCGCGGTCCCCGAAGCACCCGCGCGGCCGGTGCGGCCGATCCGATGCACGTAGGTCTCCGGATCGCCGGGAAGATCGTAGTTGAAAACATGCGACACATTATCGACATCGATGCCCCGCGCCGCGACATCGGTGGCGATCAGCAGCGGCGGGTTGGGAGTACGGAAGTCGGCCAGGGTACGCTGGCGCGCTCCCTGGCTCTTGTTGCCGTGAAACGCGCAGGCACGAATGCCGTGGCGATGCAACTCCTTCACGAGTCGATCGGCTCCGTGCTTCATGCGGGTGAACACGATGGCCCGCGTTACCTGCTGAATCCCGATCAATTCGATCAGCAGGCGAGACTTCTGGGCCTTGTCGGTCAGGTAAACCTGCTCCTCGATCCGCGCCGCCTCGGTGCGGGTCGGGACGAGCGAAATGGTATGCGGCCGGGACATGATCTGGGCCGTCAGCCGGGCAATCGTCGGTGGAATCGTGGCGGAAAACAACAATGTCTGGCGGTCGCGCGGCAGTCGCTCGATGATCCGCTGCACGTCCGGCAAGAACCCCATGTCCAGCATCCGATCGGCCTCGTCCAGTATCAGCACCTCGATCTGGTCAAGCTGAATCAGACCTTGTCGGAGCAGGTCGCCGAGTCGGCCGGGGGTGGCCACGATCAGATCGACGCCGCGTCGCAAGGCCTTCTCCTGGCCGAATTGGCTTACGCCGCCATAGATCGCCGTCGATCGCAGGTTGGTGAACTGGCCATAACAGCGAATGCAGTCGGAGATCTGTCCGGCGAGTTCCCGAGTGGGCGCGAGGATTAATACACGGGCCGCCTGGCCCGCGCCGCGCTTGGCCGCGGGGCGGTCGATCAGCCGCTGCAAGGTCGGCAGAATAAACGCCGCCGACTTGCCGCTGCCGGTCTGGGAACTGACGATCAGGTCGCGGCCGGCAAGGGCGATCGGTATCGCCTGGGCCTGAATTGGAGTGGGAGTGACATAACCGGAGCGGGCGACCGCATCCAACAAACGTGGGCTCAGCCCAAGGTCAGCAAACACCATGAATTGGTCCTGGGAAAGGGCGAGAGGACCGAAAAGCGAGGAACACGAAAGGTGTTCACTAAGGCACCATTGGACCTGACAGAATTCCAATGGGCAGGCAGCAAAAGCGGCAAACGCCTCAAGGATCTGATTTCAACGCCAGGACTCAGGTTAGCAGGAAACGGCCGGCTTGCCAAGTGCGCGCGGCCCGACCATCAGCATAACCACCGTCGTGAGCAGGAAAACCGCCAGGGCAACGATCCGAAATGCCGTCATTCCATAAAGAATCGGCATGAAGAATGAGATCATGGCGCCACAGGCCGCGCCGATGGCATCGAGCGCGAAAATATGCAGCCGGTCCTGAGGATGGGCCTCGAACACAGCCGGAAACATATTGCCTGTAACCAGGGTGGCCAGGAACATTGCGCCGAACGTGACGGCGGCGCCGGTGGCGTTGAGCTGGAAGAGCCAGATCGCCGGCCCGACCCAGGAAAGCAGGATCGCCCAGCGCAACGTGCGATTGTTGATCAACAGGCTGCCCAGTCCGGTGATCGTCAGAAAGGCGACGACGCCCACAATGATCGCATCGTAATAGATGTATTTTTGTCGGAATATCTCCAGCACACAGATATGTTCCAGCATCAGGAAATTCGCCCCCAGCAGCAGCGCCAGGAACTGCACGCGAAAATTCGCCGAGCCTCCCCCTTTGCGTTCGGCCAGGATCAGAAAGTAGATCACCACGCAGACCAGCACCAGCGCGGCGCCGATCTGATAGAACAGCGTCCAGACATCCTTGATGGAGAGGATGCTGGCGATGTTGCCCGCCAGGTAGGGACGGTCGTCGGTCACCGGTGAGAAATCTTCGCTGAACAGTTCGTCGTCGCGCATCTTGCGGATCGGATTGCCATGCACCATCCGTCCCACGGTCGATTCGACCTGTTTCCAGTGCGCCAATTGGGCTTCGTCGGCGTCGGGTGAATAGGCGATCAGGCAGAATTCGACGGGCGGCGTGCCATGTTCGAAGGCCACGACCTTGGCCCCGTGCAGCTTCAGCGTCATGGCGTATTGCCGCAGCAGTACTTTTTGAGGGTCGAGGTCGCGGTCATAACCCATGCAGAACACGCCATTGGGCGTGAGGTGACGAACAAAACCGCCCAGCGCTTCCGTGGTGCGGATCATGTTTCCCGGTTCCAGCATCAACTGGGGATAGCCGCCCACGCTCCAGAAGAAGATCGCGTCGGACTTTTCGCGGCTCTTTTCCAGATAGGTGCGGGCGTCGCCGGCAATGACTTCCACACCCGGCTGCGAATAAACGTCTTCGAACTCCTCGCGCAGCAAGCCCTGCGTCACGCGGAAAACCGCCGGCTCGACATCCATCGCCACGATTTTTCCATCGCTTACGGAACGCACCAGTTTCACGTCCCGTCCACCGCCGGAGCCGATGATCACGATGTTCTTGGAATCGGCGACGAACGGCTGCAGCACAACTTCCCGGAAGCCCGGATCGAGTTTGCCCTGGCGATAGCCCCACTGGTTCATGTCGTTATAGAAACCCCAGAGTACCGAATCGTCTCCGGTAGCGATCTTCATCACCTCAAAGTACGAATAGCGCCCCCAGCCTTCGTACAACGACCTGGCATTGTCTCCGTAGACCGCCTTGTAGTGCGCGGCCGAATTGGGCTTGGAAGACTTGAATGCCAGCATGAAGTCCCGGCTGGTGCCGGGGTAGGCCAGCACCGCGACGACCGCCAGCGCCTCCAGCACCCGCAGCACGCGGCGCCGCGGGGACAGCGCAAGCTTGACGGCGGTCAGCATGCCGATCGACAAAACCAGCAATCGGGCCACCCCTACGGTTTCCTGTAACAGGCTGACGACGAATCCGCCCGCAGCGCCAAACAGGACCAGCGCATAAACGCCATTCATGCGGTGCTTGAGTACTTCGCGGCCGGTAAGGTAACCCAGGTATTCGGTCGCACCGTAGGCCACAAAAAACGGTGCGTAGATCGCCGAGAAGATCGCCACCTGAATCATGATGCTGGTGGTGCTGACGTTGAACAGCAGGTTCTCCCGCATGAAATCGACATGCTTCAGCAGCAGCGTGGCGACGACGGTTAGCACCATCACGACTTGCAGCAGCGGCAAGGCCAGGCCGAATCGGCGGGCAGGCTCACCTTTCCACCACACGGCGAGTGCTGCGCCGATCGGGAAACAGACCAGCAGCAAGTCAAAAAACAACGACGGCATGATGAAAAAGCTGATCAGCCGGAACAGCGAAAGGCTGAACAGCACCACCGCCATCGATAGCACGAAAAGCGCCAGGGAAAGTCGTAACGCGGTGTGGGGAGGCGGTTGTGCGCTGGTCGCGTCCTTTTCACTCACAGAATCACCGCCCCGTCAATGCTGTAAAAACTGGCAAGTTCTCTAGTGTACTTGGAGCCTGACGTAGGGCAATTGGCCGGTTCGAATCGGCCCGCTTGCCACTTTCGCAAATCGACCGACTGCCCTAAAATCTTCGAGCCTGTTCGGCAAGAATCCCGTACTGTTTTCGAGCGATTCGCACCGGCAGCCCTTTGCGGAAAACGTCGGATCCGACCGAGGAAATGTCATGAGAAATCCACGCAATCTCGTGGTGGCCCAGAGTGGTGGGCCGAGTCCCGTTATTAACAGCACGTTGCGCGGATTGGTGGAAGCGGCCCGCGGATTCCAGGAGATCGGCGCCGTATTCGGTGCCCGACACGGTATCGAAGGCGTACTCAAGGAAGAATTCATCAATTTGTCGGCTCAGCCGGAAGAGGAAATTGCCTTATTACGATACACGCCGGCCGCCGGTTCGATCGGTACCTGCCGGTACAAGCTGAAGCCGCACCAGAACGAAGATTTCGACCGATGTATCGACGTGTTTCGCGCACACAACGTCGGGTATTTCGTCTATATCGGCGGTAATGACTCGATGGACACCGCCCACAAGATCGCCGCGCTGGCGCGCGAGCGGGGTTTGGATCTGGTCGGCATCGGCGGGCCGAAGACGATCGACAACGACGTCGGCGACAGCGAATTCAAGTTGATTGACCACACTCCGGGATACGGCTCGACCGCAAAATACTGGATGCACGCCGTGCAGAATGCCAACGAGGAAAACGCCGGGTCCTGTCCGGCCGATCCCGTGCTGGTGCTGCAGGCCATGGGGCGCAAAATCGGATATATACCCGCCGCGGCGCGACTGGCCGACCCGACGCGGGAAATGCCGCTGCAGATCTATCTCGCCGAAAGTCCCTGCACGCTCGAGGCACTGGCCGACAAAGTCAACGATCAACTCTGCCGTGACCGACGCTGTCTGGTGGTGATCAGCGAAGGGTTTAATGTGGGGTCGATCGGCGAGCGCAAAGACTCCTTTGGTCATACACAATTTAGTTCCAGTGAATCGACGGTCTGCCAGGTTGTCGTCAATTATCTGAACAAGGTAGGACTCAAAGCCAAAGGCAGCGCGCGGGGAAACGTTCCGGGAACCGATCAGCGGCATTCCATGGCGTATGCATCGACGGTCGATCTGGACGAGGCCTACCATGCCGGCGAAATGTGCGCGACGCTTGCCGCCCGTGGTGAAAGCGGATTCATGGCGACGATCCTGCGGAATCCTGGTTCGATCTACAGCGTGCGGTTCGACAAGGTGCCACTCTCCGACGTGGCCAACAGTGAAAGAACATTCCCCAAGGCCTGGATCAGCGCCAGCGGATGCGATGTAACCGATGATTTTGTGCGCTATGCACAGCCGCTGGTGGGCAATGAAATGGTCTCGTTGCCGATGATCGGCGGTCGTCAGAGGCTGGCTCGACTGCACCCGCTGCTGGTGACCAAAAAACTGCCCGATTATGTCCCCCAAGCCGACCGCGGTTGAATTCGCAGGCCGCGTGCCTGTCGAGCAAGGCGGTGCTTGTACAAAATCTCAACAACGGGTTGGAACCCATGTACGAAATCACGCCTCAGCATCCGTTCCTGGTCGGCATCGACTCCGATGGCTGCGCCTTTGACACGATGGAGCTGAAGCACAAAGAGTGCTTCATTCCCAACACGATCAACTATTACAACCTGCAGGCGATCAGCAAGTATGCGCGGGAAGCCGCCGAGTTCGTCAATCTCTACTCCAAGAGCCGCGGCATCAATCGCTTTCCCGCGCTGCTGGAGACGCTGGAATGGCTGCAACGACGTCCCGAGGTCCATGCCCGTGGCGTCACCGTTACCATTCCGGCATCCCTGGCGCGCTGGTGCCAGGAGGAAACCAAGCTGGCGAATCCGGCGCTGCAAGCCAAAGTCGAAGCGACCAACGATCCGGCCCTGGTCCAGGCCTTGGCCTGGTCCAAGGCGGTCAACGAATCGGTCGCCGCCATGGTCCGCGGCGTCCCCCCCTTTCCGTTTGTGCGCGAATGCCTGCAAAAACTCTCCGGTCAGGCCGACATGCTCGTCTGCTCGGCGACTCCCAACAATGCGTTGCGCGCCGAGTGGCATGAACATGGCATCGACCGGTTTGTCGCCGCCATCTGCGGCCAGGAAGTCGGCACGAAGAAGGAGATCCTGACCAACGCCGCCAAATACGGTCCGCATCAGTCGCTGATGATCGGCGACGCGCCCGGCGACTATAGCGCAGCCAAGGCCAATCAGTGCCTCTTTTTCCCGATTAACCCTGGCGCCGAGGACGCGAGTTGGGAGCGCCTTTATCAGGAGGGCATTGACCGTTTTCTGCAGGGCCGGTTCGCCGGCGATTATCAGCGGACATTGCTGGAGGAATTCGATCGCTATCTGCCGGAGAAGCCGCCGTTCCGCACCATCTGAAACGGTGCGCGACAACGGAACCGGGTCGCGACGGAACTCTGCCAGCGGTGGCGGGGCGCGGTCGGAAATCGAGACGGCAGGCCGGGGATCGTATAAAACTGGGACTTCGATCCGTGTAGAGGGGACAACAGCATGACTGAGAAGGCGGATTTTGGATTGATTGGCCTTGCCGTGATGGGCGAGAATCTCGCGCTGAACGTCGAAAGCCGGGGATTCCGCGTGGCGGTCTACAATCGCACCACGGAAAAAGTCGATGCGCTGCTCGCTGGCCGCGCGCAGGGCAAGAGATTCCAGGGTTGCCACACGATCCCGGAACTGGTGGCCGGTCTTGCGAAGCCGCGCAAAGTAATGATGCTCGTCAAGGCCGGCTCGGCCGTGGACGAACTGATGGAACAACTGATTCCGTTGCTGGAACCTGGCGACGTGATCATCGACGGCGGCAATGAACATTTCACCAACACCGAACGGCGCACCCGATATGTGGAGTCGAAGGGGCTGTTGTTCGTCGGAACCGGCGTTTCCGGCGGTGAGGAAGGGGCGCTGAAGGGACCCAGCCTGATGCCCGGCGGCAGCCCCGCCGCCTGGCCAATCGTACGCCCGATATTTCAGGCGATCGCCGCCAAAGTCGGCCCCATCCACGACATCCCCTGCTGCGAATGGGTCGGTCCGCGCGGAGCTGGCCATTATGTCAAAATGGTCCATAACGGGATCGAGTACGGCGACATGCAGTTGATCTGCGAAGCGTATCTCGTGCTCAAAGAAGCGCTGGGGCTGAGTAACGCGGAGCTGTACGACGTTTTCGACGAATGGAATCGCGGCGAATTGCAGAGTTATCTGATCGAAATCAGCCGCGACATCTTCAGCGTCGCCGACGATCTGGCCAGCGGCGAACTGGTCGACAAAATTCTCGACACGGCCGGCGCCAAGGGTACGGGCAAGTGGATGAGCCAACTGGCGCTCGATCTGGGAGTCCCCAGCACGCTCGTTACGGCGGCGGTCTACGCTCGTTGTATTTCCGCGATCAAAGATGCCCGCGTCCGCGCCAGCAAAGTGCTGCGGGGACCGGAATCCGCCGGCTCCGTCAGCGGCGAGCGACGCGCGTTCATCGAAGCGGTACGGCAGGCACTTTATGCGTCGAAAATCTGCAGTTACGCCCAGGGCTTCGTCCAACTTCAGGCGGCGGCCAAGGAACATGACTGGCCGCTCAACTACGGCGATTGCGCCCTGCTGTGGCGCGGTGGCTGCATTATTCGCGCGCAATTCCTCGATCGCATCAAGGAAGCATTCAGCGAAAAGCCGGATCTGGAAAACCTGCTGCTGCACCCCTACTTCACCCGCGCTGTTCACGAGGGACAGTCGGCCTGGCGAAATGTCGTGACGACGGCCACGCAGCGCGGTATTCCCGTTCCGGCGTTCAGCACGGCCCTGGCCTATTACGATAGTTATCGCCGCGATTTCCTGCCCGCGAACCTGCTGCAGGCCCAGCGCGATTACTTCGGAGCTCATACCTACCAGCGAACCGATCGGCCGGGCGTCTTCCACACCGACTGGATCGCACGCCGTCGAACTCCTCGCTGATCCCGATCCGTCGCAGAACTGGGAGGCCATATCGTGCCGGATTTTCTCGAGTCACTGTTCGGGCTGAAAGGCCAGGTTGCGGTGGTGATCGGCGGCACCGGGACGTTGGGGGGAGCCTTGGCCGAGGGGCTGGCGTTTGCCGGCGCCCATGTGATCGTCGCCGGCAACGACGCGCAGCGCGGCACAGCGCGAGTGGCGAACATTTTGCAGTCCGGCGGGAGTGCTCGCTTCGTGCCCGCCAACGCCACGTCGCGCGACGACCTGAATAACCTGCTGGATGCCGCGCTGCAGACCAACGGCAACGTGGACATGCTGATCAACTGCGCCGGAGTCAACTCGGCCGTACCCTATGCCGAAATCAGCGACGACGACTGGTCCCGTGTGATTGACGCCAATCTGACCGCCACCCATCGAGGCTGCCAGCTGTTCGCGCCGCGCATGGCGGAGCAGCCAAAGGGGGGGGCGATCCTGAACATCGGCAGCGTTACTGCCGACATCCCACTTTCCAAAGTTTTCGCCTATTCGGCCGCCAAAGCGGCGGTCGTCAACCTGACGAAGAACCTGGCGCGCGAATACGGCGCGCGTGGCGTGCGGATCAACGTGCTTTGTCCCGGGTTTTTCCCCGCCGAGCAGAACCGAAAGTTGTTGGACGAACAGCGGACCGCCAGTATCATGAGCCAGACCCCGATGGCCCGATTCGGCGAACCGCGCGAATTGATTGGCGCGGCGCTGCTGCTGTTGTCCCGGAATGCCGGCAGTTTCATCACCGGCTCGGCCTGCTTCGTGGATGGTGGCTTCACGGCAATGCGATTTTGATCCATGCAACCTGTATCCCTCGTTATCTTCGGCGCTTCCGGCGACCTGACCAGCCGCAAGTTGATCCCGGCCCTGTATCAGCTCTACCGGCGCGGCCGGCTCCCGGAAGGCACGCGGGTTCTGGGCGTCGCGCGACGCCGGTACAGCAGCGAGACCTGGCGAGCCGAACTGGCGGCAACCACCGCCGAGTACGAATCCCACTCGTTTCAAGGCGACGTCTGGCAGCGATTCGCCGAATGCCTGCATTACCAGCCAGGCGACATCGAGAATCCGCAGGATTTTCTGCCGATCCGCGAGCGGCTGGATCAGTTCGAACGCGACCGGCCGTCGACCCGGCTGTATTACCTTTCGACGTTGCCGCGGTTATACGAGCAGGTCGCGGCCCGACTGGGCGAAGCCGGCCTGGCCGATGAAGCGCGGGGGGCGCGGCGGATCATCGTGGAAAAACCGTTTGGTTCCGACCTGCAATCCGCTCGCAACCTGAATCAGGCTCTGCATCTCGTCTTCTCCGAAAAACAGGTCTTCCGCATCGATCATTACCTGGGCAAGGAAACCGTGCAGAACCTGCTGGTGCTGCGTTTTGCCAACAGCATTTTCGAGCCGATCTGGAATCGCAATTACGTCGATCATGTGCAGATCACGGTCGCCGAGGAAGTCGACGTCGGGAGTCGCGGCGGCTACTACGACGAGGCCGGCGTGCTGCGCGACATGGTGCAAAACCACCTGCTGCAGCTGATGATGATCACCGCCATGGAAGCGCCGGCCCGCTACGACGCCGACCTGGTGCGGGACGAAAAGGTCAAGGTCCTGCGCTCGGTTCGACCGCTGGAAGGCGCGGACTTCGCCCAGTCGACTTTCCGCGGACAATATGAAGGGTATCGGCAGGCAGAAGGCGTGGCCGCCAACAGCCCGACCGCTACGTTCGTGGCGCTGAAGCTGAATATCGATAATTGGCGTTGGAATGGAGTGCCCTTCTATCTGCGCAGCGGCAAGGCGATGTCCTGCCGAACATCCCAGATCGTCATCCAGTTCCGCACCCCGCCCCACATGCTGTTTTCGGAAGGGCCTCGCAAATCGATGGAAGCAAATCGGCTGGTCATCCAGGTGCAGCCCGCCGAGGGAATTCATCTGCATTTCCAGTCGAAAGTTCCGGATGCGGGAATGCGGTTCAATCTTTCGCACCTTGACTTTCGCTTTCAGCCCGACCGTAGTCAGTCGATGCCCGATTCCTACCAGCGACTGTTACTGGACGCAATGACCGGAGACGCCAGCCTGTTTGCGCGCAGCGACGAAGTGGAACTCGCCTGGGGTATTGTCGACCCGATCCTGGCCGCCTGGAACAGTCCGGCCGCGCCGAGGCTTTTACCCTATCCGGCGGGGGACTGGGGACCCGCCGCCGCTCTGGACTGGATTCAACGTGACGGACGCTCCTGGTACGACGTCTGTCCGGTTTTCTGAGTTCACGAGCCTGGCTGCGGCAGACGCAGGCATTCCGGAAGCCGCCGAACACGCCCTTCGCGGTCGATACAGGCCACCGTCGACCAGCCGCGCGCCAGCAGCGTGGTTTCCCGGAAGACCTGGTATTCATGTTCGATGCGCGCCCCCCTCGCCGCGACCGTCCGCGTGATGAGACGGATCAGGTCGTCGTAGATGGCAGGCTGAAAATACTCGCAGCGGATATCGGCCACCACCAGCATGATTCCGTCCCGTTCCAGGTCCCGGTAACTGTATCCTCCCGACCGCAACAGCTCGACGCGGCCCATTTCGAACCAGGTCAGGTAGTTCGCATGATGCACCCGCCCCTGGGCATCCGTTTCCTGGTAACGGACACGAAAAGTATGTTCATGCTGCTTCATGGAGATTCGGGAATACGAACAATCAATTGACCGGCAGTACCCGTTTTCCTATAGTTGGCTCCGGTAAGATAACTCGAACCCAAGAAATGGCATAGGACATGAGCTTTGGCGAAGGGGCCGGTACCGATTACTCGACCATGCGCGGCAAGACTTTCCCGACGCTGCGACAATTCACGATTTTTCTGGAGAATCGTGTCGGCCAGTTGCTCGAAGTGGTTCGACGCTTCGAGGGCAGCAAGGTGCGGATTGTGGCGTTGTCGATCAACGACGCCACGGAATGCGCATTCGTGCGTCTGTTGCTGAGTGATCCCGAACGGGGCCGCGAAATTCTGGAACGCGCCGGGCTGGCAATGATCGAGTGCGACTTGATCGGGATTGAGCTGCCCGATTCGCCCCAGCCGATGCTGCAGATCTGCACCGCCCTTTTGCAGGCCGAAATCAACATCGTCCAGGCCTACCCGCTGATGGTTCGGCCGCACGGTCGGCCAGCCGTGGCGCTGATGGTGGACAATATCGAGCAGGCGCTGGAAACGCTTCACAACAAGAACTTCACCCTGATCCACGAACCGGATCTCACGGAACCGGAATAACCGCGGGGATTATTACCGCGGAGGAAGCGGAGCTAGTCGGCGTAAAAATACTCGCGCGGATAATCTTCCATGTTGCGGATGACAAGCCGTTCCACGGCATCCCAGCGAATCGCCGTCAGCGCGTGCTTGCCGTGGGATTCATCGGCTGCGAAAACGGCGAATCCGTATCCCGACAGGGCCGGCGCGAAATTGCGAACCTCGATCGAATGTCCGTCGCGAAGCCGCAGTTCCACGACCGATTTCCGATCCCGCTGCCGCCAAAGCCACTCGAAAAAATCCCGCTCCGCACAATCGCGCTGGCTGTCAGGCAACGGCATGACCCAGCTCGACACCACCTCCGTCACCGGCACATCCAGCTCGTCTTGATCGCAGGCGGGCGGCGCAAGTTCAAACGGCGCGGAGTTGGCCGATAGGTCTTCCTCGGCGGCTGGCGGGTGATCGATTTCGGCGATCGGGATCACAAACCGCGCGTGGCAGCGAGGGCATTCCCCCGGTTTGCCGCGCAGATGAGGCAGTCCGTGGAGCTTGTGTCCGTTCGGGCAGCGGAATTGAAATCGCAACGAGGATCGATCGCCGGCCGGCGGCGTCGCCATCTCCGCGGATGGGGGCGGTTCCGCCGGTCCGCCGGACGGAATTTCCATGGCGACCGACGCGATTTCCTCCAGCGACGGCACCACGAATCGCGCGGCACACTTGGGGCACTGACCCGGCCGGCCTGCCAGTTCTTCCGGCGCGTTGAGCGAATGGCCCTGCGGGCAGAGGAAGGCGATGCTCATTTTTCAGCCCGAGCCGCGCAACGATTCGTCTTGATTAATGCTCTCGATTTCGTCGAACGGAATCCGGTCCAGCGACGGCAATACACGGCTCTGCTGCTGGATCGCTCGGGCAAGATCCTGGATAAACGGCTCGTCGCCTCGAACGTTGACCAGTGGAATCAGCAAGTCGAGCGCCTGGGTGTAATTCCCTTCGGAAGCGAACTGATGCACGAGCACGGCTTGCCCCCAGAACGATTCGGGCTCGGCGAGCAGAATCTTGCGGACCCGATCCTGCACGAGTTTTTCCTCTTTCAGTTCCGCGATGGCGACTGTCAGGTCGCGGATCCCTCGCTCGTTGTTCAACAGTTTCAGCGTATCCAGAATCGCTTCGGCCGTTTCCAGATTGTTGTTCTTCTCCGCGATCGGGGCCAACAGGTTCTTGGCGGTTTCGCCGTCGCCCCGTGCCAGTGCCATGCGCGCCAGGCCGACGCGCGCTTCGTGGTTGCGCGGGTCAAGATCGAGCGCCTTCCGAAAAACGATTTTCGCGGCGTCGAAATCTTCGCGCTGAACCAGGATCTTGCCTTGCAGGACGTAGGCCAGTTCGGAATCTTTATGGGTCAGACTTTTTTCGGCATTCTCAAATGCCCGATCGTAGTCGCCCGTCTTGTAAAGCAACTCGGCGAATCGGGTAAGGAATATCTCCGCAGTGAACGGCAGGCCCTTCGCTTCCGGGGAATACTCCAGGACTCGAGTATAAGCCTCAATCGCTTCCTGATCGTGTCCCATCGTCTCGTGAACAAACGCCAGCCAGTTGTAGCCGGTCGGCTCCCAGTCGATTGTTTTCGTAAGCGATTCGGCGTCCTTCAGGGCCAGATTTCCCAAACCGAGTTTCGCTTCACAGGCGATGCGGTCCTCGATCGCCAGAATGAAATCGGGCTTCATCTGCAATGTCCGATTCAAAAGGCGCAGTGCCAACGACCAATGTCGTTTCTGCAACTGGGCTTTCGCCAGCGCATAGGTCTCCAGTTCGTCGGTCGGCGGATATTCCGCGAACAGGCTGATCGCATCGTCGACTTCACCGGCGGCGACCAGTGCGCGGCCCATCAGCCCCTTGGCGACCAGGTGATTCGGGTGGTCGTTGAGGAAGTAGCGGAGTAACTTCAGCGCCCGTTCCGGATCGCCGTTCTCCAGCCGTTGCCGTACTTCGACCAGCGGGCGATCGTCCAGCCAGCTCTTGCCGGACACGATCGCCGCCGTCACCAGAAGGATCGCCAGCAAGCTGACGGCCCAGCGTTTGGAGAACTTGAAACCACCGCCTTCCGCAGCGCCCGTTGCCGTGGACTCGGCGCCGGAAAGCGGTTCATCGGCGGACTGGGGCGCGTTCATCGCATCCCCCTTTCCTTGCTGACGGTTCTGCTTTTCGTTGGTTTCTCTTGACGGAACGCTCATTGCGTAGCATCCCCTTCGCGAATGGTCAGGCGCGCGTCACCGGCAATATCCCGGATCGTCTCCGTGATGCCGGACGGCCAGTGGATGGTCAGTTCGTCGATTTTCTCCGCGTCGCCCAGCCCGATATGGATCGTGCGCGGCGCCTGGGAGCGGAACGAATTGTGCGGGTAGCATTCACGCACGACCTGCCGCCCGCCGATTTTTGCGACGATTCGCGCGCCGATTGCCGACGCGTGGCTCTTGGTCCCACGCAACGTGATTTCAAGATAATGACCGCTCGCGGCCTGATTCCGATACAGCACCAGCGGCCCTCCGCCGACCTGACGCAGGGCCAGGTCGAGTCTCCCGTCGTGATCGAGATCCACGGCGACGGCGGCGCGCGAGTCGCCATCGTTGTCGGCGCCGCTGACATGGCTCACATCCAAAAAGCCGCCGCCCGGGACGTTCAAGTAAAGTCGATTGCGTTCGAAGCAGGATAAGTTGTTTTCCTGGAAAATTTTCCAGGGATTGCCGACCCAGAATTCATTCAAGTCGGGATCGATCGTTCCCTTGAGTTTCACATCACTCCCGGTATCGCATGGCTGTGACACGACAGCCAACCAGAGGCAGTTTCATCCATCCGGTTTGTCGCGATCGCGACTGATGTAGCCGGCGGTGGCGTAGATATCGAGCAGCCCGTTGTTGTCGAAATCGGCGGCGACCGGCCCCCAGGCCCAGCCGACGTCATGGACCTGCATCTTTTTGCCTACCCCCTCGAATTTCTCATTGCCAAGGTTGTGATACAGTTCACTGCCGTCGACCAGACTTCGCAGCCGCGTCATTACCTCGGGAGCGTAGGCGTCGGGTTTCATGTTGCCGATCACGCGGCTGCCGGCCTTCGAGTACATCTCGCCCGCATAGACATCGATGTTGCCGTCGTTGTCGAAGTCGCCCGAGGTCACGCCCATCGCGCCAAAACTGCTGATCTTCTGATCGATGTCGACCGAGTCGAATTTTTTTCCTTCGCGATTGAAGTACATGATCCCGTCGCCGAACTCGTTGATCGAGTACAGATCGGGCCAGCCGTCGCTGTTGAAGTCGCTCCAGACAGCCGAAAAAACGCTGCGCCCCATCACCGAGGGGCCCAAGCGGTCGGAGACGTCCTCGAATCGCCAGTTGCCGAGATTCCGCAACAGCTGGCAGGGTGGCGAGGTCTGACTTGTTTCTTCCAGCCACGATTTGGGACGCACGCCGAGCCGCGCAATAAAGAGGTCGATCTTGCCGTCGCGGTCGAAATCCGCGGGAATGATCCCTTCGACGGACATCCCCATCATCGGGTCGGACAGGTGCGCCAGGAGGCTGAAATTGGACTTGCCGGAGACATCGCGAAACCTCAGCCCCTGGACATTCTGCCGCACCACCCCGTCGGCGTGCACGATATCGTCCCAACCATCGCCGTTCAAATCGACCCAGGCGGCGATGCTGCTGTAGCGGAACAGGCCGCTGGCCTGGGTGGAGCCTAATGCGGCGGTCACGTCGATGAATGTCCCATCGCCCTTGCCCCGATAGAGGCTCTCCAGGGCCGGGCCGACATCGGTGAGCAAAATATCCTGGTGACCGTCGTTATCAAAATCGGTGAAATAGATGCCACCCGAGACATTACGGACATCCGACGGCGTGGCCCAATTGTCATGCAGAATTTCCATGACCACACCGCTTTTCGCGGTCTGGTCCACGAACAGGGAATCTTTTGCCTGTGAGATGGCGACCTGGGACGCACGGAACTGATACAGCCATTTACCGGCCTGCAGATTTTCCTTGGTTGGCTTGGCGATCCGCAAGGCCACCCAGACTCGCAATTCGCCGGGCTCTTCCGCATGTTTCCCCCAGACGCGTAACACTCCTTCGACTTGCCACGGACCCTCTTCGGAGTCGACCGGCGAAATTCGCAGTACGCCGACCTGCACTCCGGCCGCTTCGGTAATGAACGACGTGGTCTTCAGCAGCCAGTCGATGAACGCATCCTGGCCTTGCAAAGCCAAAAGGTCGCCGGTTCCGGTCCAGCGTGCCGCCGTGATGGTATCGGTCTGGTAATCAAGCCGATCGGTCTCGGGCAGGACGTGGCTTTCGAAGTTCTCGGCAAGCAGCGCACGAATCGCTTCGCGATCCCGTTGCCGGACGGCCTTGCTGAGCACTTTGAAACCATGCTCGCCCAACAGATTTCCGTGGTGCTCGCGATCCCAGATCAGCGCGGTTTCTTCCTCCGGCAGGGACAGATCGGTCGGCATGGTCGGTCGAGCGGCCACGTCGGCATCGACCGCGAAGGCGAATCCCGATCGTTCCGCCGCCTGAGCGGCTGCGGACTTCGGCCCTGTCGAGACCAACTTCGCGTCGCCCGGCACCGCGTGCCCGCCGTTGCTGCCGGTCGCCGATGCGGCCTGATCCCGGCAACCGGTTACGACGCAGCATGCGGCAAGCAGCAAGACAGCAAGCATGCCCTGAAGCGGAACTCGCCGGCCGTTGAGGGAGATCGTCACTCGCGTCGCGACACCCCGGCGCTGCAGCGGAAAATCGATGAACTTACCGTTGTTGAGTCCCGTACCACGACCGGGTCGGTTCATTTTGATTTCTCGCCTGCAAAAAGAAATGGAATCGCGGATTAACTATGATAGCAAGGCCCGATTGACTTTCCCAGTCTCTGGACGGCCTTCCGGCCCTGGATTATGTTTACAACGAAAAGAGCGCCACGGCGGTTCGAAGGACGCCCGGCAAATTCCAGACAAGACGCCATGAAACAGACCGTCCAACGCCCTCTCAAGCACGGTCCCGAGCGCGGCCGATGGTGGAGTTCGCACCATGCGCGGCGCAAAGTTGTAGCGGGTTTGTTGCTGTTTGTTGTGAGCCTGGTGCTGGTCGTCGGCTGGATCTATTATCAGGAAACGCCGCTCCGCGAGGCGTTGCGGCTGGAAGGGGCCCAGCAGCATGAAAATGCACTGCGCTGGGCCGAATTCTATCTGCAACACAACCCGACCGACGTTCACGGTCTGGCACTCAAAGCGCGGTTATTGACCGTCACGCCGGCGATGATCGGACCGCAGCAGGCGGTCGAGATTTTCGACAGGATCGGCGCCGCGAGTATCGACGATCTGCATGCGTTCGGTGTGGCCTACATGCGTCTGTCCCAATGGTCCAGGTCGGTGCCGTTGCTGCAGCGCGTCGTCGAATTGGATCCGCAAAATGCGCTCGCCTGGTACGAATTGACTACCTGCAGAATGCGACTGGGACTGCTCAACGAAGCATTGGAGTCGGCCTCCAAATACACAGAGCTCTCCGGCTTTCAGGCGCGCGGACTGTTGCTTCAGGCAGCCATTCAAAATGACATGTCGAACGTCGAAGAAGCTGCCAATCTGCATGCCGAGATTCTCAAGCTCACTCCCGACGCCAAGAACCTGATGATTGAGCCCGGTTCGTTTTTTGTGCAGTATGGGACGCTGCTCGGCATGATCGGTCGGAATGAGGAATCGGTCGCGATGCTTGAACGAGCGGCCGTTCTTGAACCGCGTCCCTATGTTTATGTTAATCTCGGGACCGCTCACAGTGCCGCCGGCGATGTCACGAAAGCGGTCGGCGCCTGGCGGTTCGCGCTGAATCTCGATCCTGGCAATCCCCAAGCCAGAGAAGCTCTGGCGCGGATCAGTCTGGAAGACGGACATCCCGAGGAGGGACTGCGGCTAATGAAGGGATTGGACCAGAATCCCGCGATGGCCTCCACGACCGCCTACTTGTTCCAGCGTTTATATGTCGTGCAAGGCGACCTGGAAAAGGCCCAGCAGTGGGAACAGCGCGTGGCAAAACTGCGGAAGGAAGAAGAACGGCAGAATTCGATCAACCAGTTTCTGGTGCGCGCCCCGCGATCCTACTGGGCGGGGGTCATTCGCGCTTACCAGTATGCCAAGGATCAGAACTGGAAGCAGGCCGGAGATTTGTTGAAAGAGGTCGTGGAGATTGATGATTCCGATCCTTTTGTGCAGAAGCTGGTCCAGGCCGTCAACGAGCGGGGGCCATTGCCCGCCATCGACGAATTGCCGCTGCGCCATTTCTGATCAGGAATCACTTCCGATCCGGAATGTGCCGCCGGCGCCAGGCGGTGATGCCACAGGTTTTTCCGATCCGATTATTTCCGACAGCGACCGGCGGGCACGATTCCGCGGCCACAGAGATCGACCAATGTTGAAACAGGTTATTCGCTTCGCCGGGCTGTTGGCTCTGGTTGCCACTCCATTCGGCTGTCAGCCGCAGCGTACATCGATCGACGTCCCCAAAAAAAATGAACTCGCGCTGCAAGGATCGTCCAAGAGCGAGTTGCCCTCGGCGCTGAACCGCAAGGCCAAGGCCAGGGCCGCCGAAACGGCCAGCGAAGCTTCGGCCGACGATTCGAAGGGCTGGTTTTCGGACGTCAGCGCCGAATCGGGAGTCGACTTCGTACACTTTTCCGGCGACGAATACGAAAAACCCTTTCCCTCGTCTAACGGCAGCGGAGTCGGCGTGATCGATTTTGATCGCGACGGCCTGGGTGATCTCTATTTTGCCACCGGCTGCGAATTTCCCGTCGACGAGTCGACCGCGACCCCGTACAACCATATGTACCGCAACCTGGGGAGCGGCCACTTCACCGATGTTTCCCAGCTGACCCGCCTTAATACCCGTGGATTCAGCGCCGGAGTGGCGGTAGGCGACTTCGACAGCGACGGTTTTCCCGACCTGTACGTTTCACGTTATGGACAGGACCTGCTGCTGCGGAACCAGGGTGACGGTACCTTCGAGCGGATCGAACAACAGGCCGAAATGCTGGAAAACCGCTGGGGTACCAGCGCCGCGTTCCTGGACTACGACGGCGACGGCCTGCTCGACATCTATGTCTGCAACTACTCCGATTGGACCTGGGAAACCCGAATCTACTGCGGCGATCAGGTGCGGAAAGTGCGGATGCACTGCGGACCAACCAGCGTCGCGGGCGAAGCGAGCCTGCTTTGGCATAACGAAGGCGACGGTACGTTTACCAATCGACTTGAGGAAGCCGGCTTGGCGCAACGGATCTGCCGCGGCCAGGGAGTCGTCGCGGCCGACATTAACCGCGATGGAAATATCGACCTGTATGTCACCAACGACCTGCACCCGAATTTCCTGTTCTTCGGGAACGGAGATGGCACGTTTCGGGATCTCACCGAGTCGTCCGGGGCCGCCTACGATGCGCTCGGCACCTCCCAGGCCGGCATGGGTGTCGACGCGGCTGACATCAACGGCGATGGACGCATCGATCTGTTCGTGACAAATTTCAGCATGGAATACAACACCATCTACATCAACACCCAGGAGAAGTTCTTTCAAGATCTCACTTCGCGATTCGGTACCGCCGCGGCATCGCTCCCCTGGATCGGTTGGGGAACCGCCTTCATCGACTTCGACCTCGATGGAAAACTCGATCTGGTGGTGACCAACGGCCACGTCGATAACAACCGGGCCGATGAACCGTATGAGCATTCCCCTCTGCTTTACCGGGGAGTAAAAGGAAAGTACGAATCGATCGGCGGAAAAGGCGGTTCGTATTTTCGCACCGCCCACCCGGGACGAGGGCTGGCCGTCGCTGACCTGGACAATGACGGCGATCTGGACCTTGTCATCACCCACCAGGACCAGCGACCGGCGATCCTGCTCAATAATCACATTCCCGACAACGGTTCCCGATCCGACTGCGTTTCGATCCGGCTCATCGGCCGGCAGGCCAATCGCGATGCGATCGGAGCGACGGTTGTGGCCGAAATCGGATCGCGAAAATTGACCCAGCCAGTCAAAGGCGGCAGCAGCTACCTGTCGGCCAGCGAGAAACGCCTTGTTTTTGCGGTGCTGCCGGGAGAAAGCGATGTAAAACTGTCCATTCGCTGGCCGGGCGGGCGACAATCGGATGTGGCTGGATTGCAGGCAGGCGGCGATTATGTCATCGTTGAACCAGCCGAGGTCGTTGCGCGGTAAGTCGAATGCGACGCCTCGCTGCGTGCGGCAGAAAGATCTACGGTCCAGTTCCAACCCATTCCGTCAGGTGTGACCATGAGCGAGTCCTCTCCTCTCCCGTCCTCTTCGTTCCGACCGATGCGCATCGTCGTGATCGTATTCCCGATTGCTCTTGTTGTCGCAGCCGTCATGTTCGGCTGGGGATACTTTGACATTCCGGGGCGCATCGCCCGATTCGGTCGTCCGGAACTGTTGAAGATCAAGGGGAAGGTCGAATTCCAAGGGAAACCGTTGGCCTACGCGCGGATCGAGACCTCGATTGTGGGCAGCAAGCTGACGGGGGCCTTCGCGACCTCCGACAACGAAGGGAACTTCGTGTTTTCTACCGAACTGGACAATGGACAAGCTCACGGCGCATACCCCGGCGAGCACAAAATCGTGGTGACCAAGACCGACCACACCGCCGTCGTGGCAATGGCCGTTCCGAACATGACTCCGGCCGCATACGAGAGCTTCGATACGACGCCTTTGAAATTTGTTTTCGACGCCAATCTGGCCTCGCAAGGCCTGCAACTGAAACTCGTCGGTGAACCCCGCTTCCAGCGACCGGAATTGGCGGATAAGCCGGCCGAAGCACGCACCTTTGCCAATTCCAGTACCCCTCCGTCGATGATCGCTGGTATGGCGCGCCGGACGATGGACGCGAATCGCGACGGGAAACTGAGCCTGGATGAGTTTCTTGCAAGTTCCAATCAAACGGAGGAAACGTTCCGAGAGCTCGACGAAGATCAGGATGGATTCCTTTCCGACGAGGAGTTCGCAAAGTTAATCAGCAGTCGCACCAGCAGTGGAGGTGCCAGCGGTGATCAGCAGCAAGCACCGCCAACGAATACCAAGCCACCTGCTGCCGATGCGGGTGCGCCGTCGAAACCGGACGGCGAAAAGCCGGAGTCCACTTCACCGGCCGAGCCCGCTGCCGAACCACCGACCCAACCATGTTCCGACGACGAATAATCCGGAATCCGTGCCGGCGAAAGGGCATCGACTCAACGCGGGTCGGGCCCCCAACAAGTAGGAAGTTTCCGGCTGGCCGGAAATCCACAAGAGACTTCCCATTCGGCAAGAGACTTCCCATTCGGCAATAGTCCAGGAGTAGAATCGGTTATCAACGGACGTCAAAACCTACCCCGTCGACAAAATCCGGCAAAACTTGTTATCGATTTGTGAATATTTTGTTGACAGCCTTTTTTTTGTCGAGTATACAAGGACGGAAATCGGTGTGGTGCCGAAATAGGTAAACTTGGCGTTATCGGGCGATAGCTCTTATTTTTTTCGTTTCAATTCGTACCTTGCAAGGAGTTTCGAATGGAAAACAGAATGTGGCGACATAGAAAGTCGCATGGCTTTACCCTAGTGGAATTGCTGGTGGTAATTGCCATTATTGGAATTCTGGTGGCGCTCCTGCTGCCTGCAGTTCAGGCTGCTCGCGAAGCGGCCCGTCGTTCTCAGTGTGTAAATAATCTCAAGCAGATCACGCTTGCGATGCACACGTATGCCGATTCGAACCGGGAAACCTTCCCGATTTCGATTGGCTGGAATCACCGTTCCGGAACGTGGCTCTGGAATTACTCGGACAAAGTCGGTTTGATGCCGTACATCGAACGAGTGCCGGAATACAACAATCAGGTTCCCATGGGCCAATGGCACATGGATCCAAACAATTCGAACAGCACCTGGGGCGGTTTGTACGATCCGTGGTGGACTGGAAATGCGCAATCATTCAGCGGTCGCATCCCTACATTCAATTGCCCATCACAGCCGAACGAATTGAACCAGCGTCGTGGCAATTTTACTTACGCCATTAGCATGGGCACCACCCACGCTCCACCGCATCGTTCGACAACGAACTCGGTGTTCATGAACGACGGTTACAAGAACGGTGTAGCGGGCTACAGGTGGATCCCGGCCTGGGGAGATGACGAATGGGGTCAAACACTCTCGGATAAGGCCCGCCGAATTGCCACCATTACCGATGGTACCAGCAACACGGTGGCCTACTCGGAGTTCGTATTGCAGAACCCGGTTCTCAATCGAGGTGGTCAGGAAATCGGTTATGATCCGGTCACGTTCAAGGCTAACGATCCGAAGAAGGTCCGCCAGCAGGTTTACGCATGGTCGGCGCTCGGCACGACGACGGCGAACTCCCGAATCGAGTGTTTGAAGCTAACCGTCTTGTCGGGCCGAAGTGACATGCGAGGTCGTTCGTTCTCCTGGTCGTTCCTTGGCAACGGTGCGGTTTACACCGGAACCATGTTGCCGAACGAACGCAGCTGCCAGTCGACAAGTTACGGTTGGGGTGACTGGATGGGCGGAAATATGCTCGCTGCCGGTAGCGAACATCCTAACGGCGTAAATGTCGGTTTGGCCGACGGTTCGGTCCGATTCGTTTCCGAAACGGTCAACGCGGACGTCTGGTGGGGAATTCATACCATCGATGGTGCCGAAAATGTCGCAGTACCCTAAGTAGATGTCGTAAGAACTTTTGGTACGGTTGAAATGAAAAGAGCGGCCGCGGCCTTCAGCATGCTGAAGGCCGCGGTTTTTTTTGGAATCGCTTCCCTCCAGTTCAAGTCTGTGGAATAACGACGCAGAGATCGGTATCATTACACAGTAGCTCGACTGGGCGAGCCGCATTTTGATCCTGGTGAGTTGACTGCATGAAATGGAACTTGTTTCGCGCGACGCTGGCTGCAACGTTAGCCACGATGGTCTTGGCCGGAGCGGTCTATGCCGTTTACTTTTCCGGTTCCGCGCTGGAGCGGGCGCAGCGACTCGGTGACTATGAAATCTGGAACAAATGTCGATCGGAGCTAAGTCGCTACCTGGTATTTCATCCGAGCGATGCGCAGGCTCATCTGCTTTTTGCGGAGTCCGCCATCAAGGACTTGATGCTCGATCGAGAGCAGGCGCTGAAACTGGCACTTGAGCATCTTGCGCGGGTTCCCGATGCCTCGCCTCAAGGGGCGGTTGCTCGAACCAAAGAGGCACAGATCCTGTTTGTTCAGTTTCGCAGCCCGTCACTTGCGGAAGTGAAGTTTCGTCGGGCCTTGCAACTTGATTCCGACAATTTTGAAGCTTGGTTTGGCCTCTGGAAGCTATTGACGCAAACGGAACGATGGCATTTGGCAGAGGATGCGGTTTGGAATTGCTACCGACTTTCCCGACCTGAGGCCCGACTGTTCGTTTTGCGCGAATGGTACATGACGCAGTTTTTCCCAACGACTGCAAATTTCTCGCTCGACCAGGCAATGGGAATCGTCGGCGACCAAGATCCGAACGCCGATCTGGCCGACGGCCTTCGCTATCACGCATTCGCCCGCTCCGAACCGCAATCGGCACTGGGTAAAGTCTGCTACGCCCGATGGTTATATCGTAACCGTCTGATTGACGAAGCGATCGACGCACTGGCTACCAATGCAAAGGAAACGAGCTTTCCCACCAACGACCCGTTTTACCTTTGGACTTGGATCGAACTGTTGTCGCTACGCGGCGAGCTGGACGAAGCCAAGGCGGCATTCGCGAAATGGCCGGACGATCATCGGGAAGGATTCGAGTACTGGTCGTCACGGGCAACGATTATGGATGAAGTCGAACAAAACTATGAGGATGCGATCCCGGCGTACTACCAGGCGTTGTCGTACTGGCCAGGGCCGATCGACTGGTCGCTACGCAGCAAACTGGCGGCTTGCCTGGCCCGCGCCGGGCAAACGGCAAAGACGGAACAGGAACGGATACGCGTCAAGGAACTTGAAACTCTCTTGACCGACGAGACTTTCCGCCGCCAGCGAGAGATCCTCTCCAGGATGGACGAATCGCTGACCGGAATGGAGGAAATCGTCGAGTTCTACAAATCAATCCAGCGACCTAAAGAAGCGGAAAGCTGGGAGGAATCACTGCAGTTCGCTAGAGAGGCCGCCAAGGATCCCAAGCGTAATTCGCTCGACTCCGCTCGAGGGACGGCAAAGTCTTAAGTCAGGAATCGCGAATCCAAAGGCAAATTCATCAAGAGCAACGTGCTCTTATTGGAAAGACCGTTTTTTTCGTTCCATTCACGGGAAAGGAAGTTTGTATGACGTGGTTGAGATCGATCGCTTTGTTGGCCGTTCTCGCTCTGGTAGCCGGTTGCGGTACCTCGGCGGAAGTCAAGCCGACAACAGAGACCAAAGGCAAAGACATGGATTCGATGAACAAGGGGATGGAAGATGCGTTTTCGAAAATGAACATCCCTGCCGACATGATGAATCGCGCGAACGAGAGTGGAAATTCTCTGAACCCGGGCGCATTTAAGATGAAGGAAGGCCAACAGGGCGCTCCAGGTGGTGCGGCTCCTGGCGGAGCGGCACCCGGCGGCGCACCGAAGCAGTAGTCTTGTGGGTCGAGTCTAGTAGGGTGGGTCGAGGTACTCCGAGGCCCACCAGAATGACGTCAATCTTGTAGGGTGGGTCGAGGTACTCCGAGGCCCACCAGAATGACGTCAGCATCGGATTTGGCTTGATTGCGGAGTTTGGTGGGCCTCGGACCTACCTCGACCCACCTCCGCCCTACGGCCCCTACGGCTGCCCACAATCGCGGCGAGCGATTGTGGGCAGCCCGTTTTTTGCGCGAAGGGCCGCGCAAAATCCGATTCTCGTTGCTAGGTGCGCAGGAACCGTTTGGCGATGGTCTGGAATCAACCGGAAGACCGTCTTGAACAGGATTTCGCCGCCCCGGGCCCGAGAATAGCGCTGGCGGTTTTTGCTGAATCGCGTTCCGGTGGGCCTCGGAGTACCTCGACCCACCCTACAAGACTGGTGGGACTCGGAGTACCTCGACCCACCCTACAAAGACTGGTGGGCCTCGGAGTACCTCGACCCACCCTACAAGACTGGTGGGCCTCGGAGTACCTCGACCCACCCTACAAGATTACGATTAATGCTCGTGGGGCGCGAATTGCCCTGTGTAGTCCTTGCCCTTGATACGCACGTGCAGTTGGGCTTCCGTGCCGTCCTTCCCAGCGGCTTCCAGGATCGCCAGCAGTGTCTTGTCTTCCAGTTCGAACCGCGCTGACGGTTTGTCCGGTTCGCCCGCTGACGGCAACTTGAAACTCTTTTCCTCGCCCGCGACCTTCGTTTTGATTTCGATTTCGGCGGCGTCGATCGCCACCTCTTTTTCGACCTTGTCGTCCAGCAAAATCACGGTGATTTTTCCGGATGCATCGTCTTCCAGCCATTCGGCATGATAGTCTTCGTGGCCGAGTTCCAGCACATGTCCGCCGTGCGGGCCGTGCATGCTGGCATGATCATGGTGGTCATGATCGTGCTCGTCCTTTTTTGCGCTCGGCCCATCAGCGTTTTTTCCGTTGCCCGTCGTTTTCTTCGCGGGAGGCCCTTCACAGGAGCAGCCAGAAATGGTGAGTGCCAGACCAAAACTGGCGACGACAAACTTGTGAACCCATCCGCAACGCATAACGACTCTCCTAGGTTAGGTTAGATAATACCAACGGATATTGGACGAACGGCCTATTGCAGCAGTTCTCCGCCGCTAATGCAATCGACCGTCTGATGAATCGCGGAATTCGCTCGATGTTATTCGCGGGCCGGGAGCGATGTCTTGGGACGCTCGGCAACCGCAGTCGTATCCGAAATGCGTTGCAGAAGTACCAGATGGTCCCGCTTCAGAAAATGGGGAACCGTGACCACTTGTCCGAATTCGCCGCCGAGATGCGACTGCAATTCGGGCAGCCTGTCGGTGGTCGTGATCACGAAAACCGCCGAGGTTGACTGCCTCAGATCGTCCAAGCAACTCGCACGTCGCTGTCCATAACGCGAAGGCCCGGCGGTCGGCGTCCCGGCCGTCGATTCCAGCGACAGTTCGCGGACCGGACGACCGAGATAATAGACCCAACTCGGTTCCAGGCAGCCGTAGGCATGCACCTCGGCCTGCTGGGGGACGGCTCGAATCGGATCGAGCAGCAACGGACTCCACTGGTGCCGGTCTGCGGCGACGGAGCCCCAACTGAACAGGCACCCGCAAAATGCTGTTGTACCGATGAAATGACATGCCAAAGCGGACAACCTCAGTCTACGGACCGCCAAGGCCGTGGCGGCCAGACCGGAAACGGCCAGGATGAATCCCAGCCAGGCGAGCCGATGCTCGCCGGGGAATTGCGTTGCCAGGAATCGCGGTAGAAGCGCGACAAACAATAGCCCCACGACTGCGGTCGTGCTGAAAGCGGCAAACAGCCAGCGATCGCGGAGCGGCCTGCGCTGGTGCAGCCAACGGTCGAGCATCCAGCCGGTTACCAAGGCCAGGGCCGGATAGCAGGGTGTGACGTAGCTAGGCAGCTTGGTACGTGCCAGGGAAAATGCTCCAACCCAGATCAAGACCCACGCCAAGGCCAAATAGAGGCCGTGGACGGTGCGGCGGCTCTGAGGGTGACGCACGCCACTCCAGAAATCCAGCAGCGCGGGAACGGCAAACACGGAACTGGGGAAGAAGCCGGCAAGCATGGCGAGCGGGTAATACCAGATCGGTCCGCCATGGCCTTCCCGCGACTGCATGGCGCGTTCCAGGTTGTGGTCCAGGAAGAAGCCACGCGTGAATTCGCCTTGGCTACGGACGTCGACCGCGATGTACCAGGGAGCTGCCACCACCGCGACGACCAGCAATCCGGTGATGGGCCGAACCATTCTCACGCTTCGAACGATCTTATCGAATCGCAGCGCCTTCCCGATTCGCCTACGGAATCGTGCGGTGCCTGTTACCTCGTCGGCGCCATCTGCCGTCGACATCCAGACGGCAAACAGCATGATCGATGCGGGCAGCACAAGCCCCACCGGCCCTTTGGCGAGAACCGCCAATGCCATCGCTGCATAGGTGAACAATAGCGGAATCAACGGTAATTGTCCGGGCGACGACGGCAGCCTTTCGATGCCCAATCCGTGTTCCTGGAAGCACCCCAGAACAAAGCATCCCAGCGAGGTCGTTACGAAGAAGATCAGGCAGGAATCGGGCGTCGCCGCGCGACCCGCAATGTCAAACATCAGACTCGCGCTCAGCGCGAGTCCTGCCAGTAATCCAGCGGTCGTGCCGAACAACCGCCTGCCGATAAAATACGTCCAGAACACCGTCCCCAGCCCCAGGACTGCGGATGGCAGTCTTGCCGCGAATTCGCCGTCACCGAAAAGACCATAAGCGGCCATGATCAGCCAGTACAACAGAACCGGCTTGTGCGTGCGAATTTCGTCGTTAAACCAGGGGGTGACCCAATCGCCACGTGCCAGCATCTCTCTCGCGCAACCGGCATTTCGTGGCTCGTCCCGGTCCCAAAGTCGCGCCACTCCAAGATTGGAGGTCAATATCGCACTTGCCGCGATGGTCAATATCGCCAAGTGCCTGACCGTCTGTGCCATCATGAGTCCATTTCGCACCGGGAATTGTCCAAGCAGGAAACTCGCAGGTCGAGAGTCTAGGTCACAGGCCAAATCCGCTCAACAGCGATTCGCGCCCGGACGCCATTCTGGCGATCCGACTTTCCACTGCTAGCTGTCGTTGTGGAATCAGCGCCGATTCGACTACCCAGGCTGCCTGCGAGCCGGTACGCTGCAAACGATACGATCTGGCTATTGCGCCGGCGCCGCCGTCGCGTTGCCGAGAAACCAGTGGGAATCGAATTCAAGATGCGAGATGGGAACGAGCATAATTCACAATCGCCGCCCCTGAGCTCCGCCGCTGAAATGCCGGTTGGCATCGAATCGGGCCGGCAGGATCGGTTGGAGCGGGACCGGGTGGCCGGTGGCGAGGGCCTGGCCGTCCCCGTCGGTCGTTTCCTCATCGGGACGGGGCTGGGAATGATCTTCGCTTTGCCGATCGCGCTGGCGCTTGATCTCCCGATCCATAGCTGGGTCGTTGGCCCCGGCGCGGCCTGGCTTCCCCGGGACCTGCGCAAACTGATCGCACTCAGCGAAGTTGCGTCCCATGCGGTAGGAGCGGGGCTGCTGCTGGTTGCGGTCGCCGTGCTCGATCGCCAGGGACGCCGTCACCTGCCTCGCATTGCTGCCTGCACGTACGGCGCGGCGTTGGTTGCCGACCTGGCGAAACTCGCCCTGATTCGGGTTCGACCGCATAGTATGTTGGGGGAGGCCTCGGTCTGGGAGACATTCATCGGCTGGTTTCCGCGTCAGTTCACTGAGGAATTGGCGGGACGCGATTATGGAAGTTCGTTGCAATCATTCCCGTCGGGCCACACCGCAACCGCTGTAGGGCTGGCGGCCGCGTTGTCGGTCCGATACCCACACGGACGACGGCTTTTCGTGGCCGTGGCCATTCTGGCGGCGATGCAGCGGATCGACGCGAATGCCCATTTTTTCAGCGATTGCATCGCCGGGGCTGCGATTGGCTGCCTCGTGGCAGGGTTCCTGCACGGCAAGAACCGGCTGGCCCGCCAGTTCACGCGGCTGGAACGGGGAAGTTGCTGATCGTCGCAGTAGACGTTAGGATGGCGGGGGAAGTGCATCCCGGAATCACGCCCTCCACCGACTCTCTGAAGCAACAATCTCTGAAGCAACAAACTCTGAAGCAACCATCTCTGAAGTAACGAATCGACGAGGTCAGGCTTGACGACGCGGCTTGGACTGCTGGCGATCCTCTTTCCGCTCTGGACGGCGAGCGCGATCTTTGCGTGGGAATTGCCGCCGCTACCCGGGAAGTCCGCCGAGGTCGAAGCGAATCCGCGTTTCTTTGAATCAAAAATCAGGCCCGTTTTGGCGGCGAATTGCGTCAAATGTCATGGTGCGAAGAAGCAGCGCGGCGGCCTGCGGATCGACTCCCGCGAAGGTCTTTTGCGTGGCGGCGAGTCCGGGCCGGCGCTCGATCCCGGGGACGACGAGAACAGCCTTCTGATGCAGGCGGTGCGACATCAATCGCTTCAGATGCCGCCCGACGGAAAACTGTCGGACGACGAAATCGCCGATCTGGCAGCCTGGATCCGACGCGGCGCCGACTGGCCAGCGGAGACGCCGCGGATCACGGGCATCGTGGATCGGCGGGAACGCGAATTCACCGAGGAGGATCGGCAATATTGGGCCTTCCGCGCACCGACTGCGCCCGCCGTTCCGCTGCCCGTTCCCCAAGAATGGGTGCATGGGCCGATCGACGCGTTTGTCTTGCGAAACTTGACGGCGCAACAACTCGGGCCCTCGCCCCGTGCGGCCCCGGCGATGTTGCTGCGGCGAGTCTATTTTGACTTGGTCGGTTTGCCGCCGACCGCCTCCGAGGTTGCGGAATTCGTCGCCGCCCCGGAAGCCGACGCGCTCGACCGCACAATCGACCGATTACTCGCGTCGCCTCGCTACGGTGAAAAAGCGGCGCGAATCTGGCTGGACCTCGTACGTTACGCCGACTCGGACGGATTCAAGCAGGACGATTACCGGCCGCACGCCTGGCGATACCGCGATTACGCTATCGAGGCGTTCAATTCCGACAAGTCGTATCGGACTTTTGTGCAGGAACAGATCGCCGGCGACGAACTGGCTCCCCAGGACCCGGCCGCGATCGTCGCCACCGGCTACCTGCGCCATTGGATCTACGAATACAACCAGCGCGACGTCCGAAGTCAATGGACGCACATACTGAACGACATCACCGATGTGACGGCCGACGTTTTCCTGGGGTTGGGAATCAGTTGCGCACGGTGCCACGACCACAAGTACGATCCGATCCTGCAGCGTGATTATTTCCGGCTGCAGGCTTTTTTCGCCGCATTTCAGCCGCGCGATCGACTGCTGATCTCGGACCAGGCGGAACAAGCCGACTATGGCCGACGTTTGAGCGAATGGGAGGCGAAGACCAGCGAAATTCGGGAGCGGATGGCGGAAATCGAACGCCCGCATCGCGGCAAGGTCACCGCACAGTCGATCGACAAGTTTCCCAAAGACATTCGGCCGATGCTGTGGAAGGTCGAATCCGAGCGAACTCCGTTCGAGCGACAGATTGCCGATCTGGCGGGCCGCCAGATTACCTTGGAACAAGTCAACCTGAAGATGGAATCCAAGCTGTCGGACGACGAAAAACAGGAATGGTTGACGCTGTCCAAGCGGCTCGCCGAGTATGCCCAGGATCGCCCCGCGCCGCCCGCAACCGCCTTTGCCGCGTCCGATGTCGGCGCAGCCGCTCCGGTGACTCTGATTCCGGGGAAACCCGAGTTGGCGATTGCCCCGGGATTCCCGAGTTTGCTCGACCCGTCCGATGCGGTGATCGAACCGTTGCCCGCTTTGCCGTCGACAGGCCGTCGACTGGCGCTGGCTCGATGGCTCACTTCCGACGAGAACCCGCTTGCCTCCCGCGTCGCCGTGAATCGCGTCTGGCAGGCCCTGTTCGGACGAGGAATTGTGGCGACGGCCAGTGATTTCGGCCGATTGGGAACGCCACCCACCGATCCGGAGTTGTTGGACTGGCTGGCACGCCGCTTCCAGGGTGCTGCATGGCGATTCAAGCCGCTGCATCGCATGTTGCTGGCATCCTCGACCTACCGCCAGACTTCGCAGCCGGTCGCGATCGATCAGGGATTGCGGATCGATCCGGAGAATCGCTGGCTATGGCGGATGCCGGTTCGGCGACTCCAGGCCGAGCAGTTGCGGGATGCAATGCTGCAGACGAGCGGTGAACTTGACCTTGCGGCCTGGGGCCCGGGCGTCGATGCCGAACGACCGCGACGGTCGATCTATGCCAAGATCCTGCGGAATCGTCGCGATCCTTTGATCGACCAGTTTGATGGCGTCGACAACTTCACCAGCACATCTCAACGCAATGTCACCACAACTCCCATGCAAGCCTTGTTGTTGATGAACGGTCCCTTTGTGCTCGCGCGGACCCAACAGCTGGCTCAACAACTGAGCGCGGAACCGAACAACGACCGGATCGTTCAGCAATTGTTCGAGCAGATCCTCTCTCGCCCGCCGGTCGAGAGCGAGCGGACTGAGTTCGAGCGGATATTGGCGACGAACCCGGTGCGCAGCGAGGCGATTGAAGACCTCTGCCACGTGTTGCTGAATTCCAGCGAGTTTATCTACGTGGAGTAAGTTGCTATGAATGACGATCGGCGTCGGTCGGGCTGCCAGCCCTACTCCACGCGGCGTGAAATGTTGATGCAGGCAGGAAGTGGCTTTGGCGCGCTGGCGCTGGCACACCTCCTTTCCACGCGCGCAACGACGTCGGCCTTCGAGGCCGTCCGCAACGGTCGGCAGACCGACCAGCGCCCCAGCCCGCCACCCCGCGCCAAAAGTGTCATATTTGTGTTTTTAGAAGGAGGTCCCAGTCACATTGATCTGCTTGATCCGAAACCGGCGCTGCGTCAACTGGCCGGATCGCCACTGCCTGCCAGCTTCGGGCCGGTCATCACGCCGATGGGCGAATACGATGCACCGCTATTGCCATCGCAACGCACGTTCCAGCAGCATGGCGTCTGCGGGGCCTGGGTCAGCGATTGGCTCCCCGAGATCGCAAAATGTGTCGACGACCTTTGCATCATCCGGTCATGTTGGGGAGATGGCCTGAATCACTCCAATGGCGTTTGCCAGATGAATACCGGATCGATTCTGGCAGGTCGGCCGTCGCTCGGCAGCTGGGTCCATTACGGACTGGGAACGGAAAACAGCAACCTCCCCGCCTTCATTGTATTGGAGGACAATCCGGGCAAGGTCATCAATGGGCCTCGCAACTGGAGCGCGGGCTTCATGCCGGCCGCGTACCAGGGAGTTGCGATGCGAGGCGGCGCGGAGCCAATTCAGTTCCTGCGTACGCCGGAAGGCGTCGGCAACTCTCGTCAGGGGCGAAAACTGGAACTCTTGGAACGCTTGAATCGGCAGCACCTGCAGCGTCATCCCGAGCAATCCGAACTCGAAGCGCGGATTCGCGCCTACGAGCTGGCGTTTCGCATGCAAGCGGCGGCTCCCGAAGCCGTCGATCTTGCCAACGAAACGGTCGAGACACTGGACTTGTACGGCATCAACGAAAAGCCCACGTCCGAGTTCGGCCGACAATGCTTGCTGGCGCGGCGACTTACCGAGCGTGGCGTCCGCTTTGTGCAGCTCTACCACGGGGCCGGCAGCCGCTGGGACGCTCACTCCAACATCGAAAAAAACCACTCGGAACTCTGCCGAGCCTCCGACAAGCCTGTCGCGGGATTGCTCAAAGACCTGAAGCAACGCGGCTTGCTCGATCAAACGCTGGTGATCTGGGGCGGCGAATTCGGGCGAACGCCGATGAGCGAGAAGGGCGACGGCCGCGACCACAATCCGTACGGTTTTACCATCTGGATGGCTGGCGGCGGCGTGCGGCCTGGAGTCACGATCGGTGCGACCGATGACATCGGTCTGCATGCCGTGGAAGATCGTCTACATATCCACGATCTGCACGCCACGATTCTGCACTTGCTTGGAATCGACGCAAGCCAGCTCACCTATCTGCACAAAGGTCGCCCCGAGCGGCCCACCATCAACGAAGGCGAAGTCTGTCAGAAAATCCTCGCCTGAAAGCCGTGGCAGAGGCACACCTTGCCCCTG